>Ga0114933_10003134_pt1 | contig 16426 bp, 13 predicted proteins | sample 4SBtaG_FD_89691 | JGI IMG/M metagenome (GOLD analysis project Ga0114933, IMG submission 89691) | Deep subsurface microbial communities from Kolumbo volcano to uncover new lineages of life (NeLLi) - 4SBTROV12_W25 metaG | ecosystem: Environmental > Aquatic > Marine > Volcanic | place: Kolumbo... | reverse complement strand
TAGCACCTCAAGAAACGTCTACCGAAATTGTAACTAAAATGTCCAAAAGGTTTAAGAAGGCAGCGGAAGACCCTGAGCTTGAACAGGCTTTATCAAAACTTAATACAAAAATATTTTTCAAAAACCCAGATGAACTCACTCAATATTTTGAGAATCTTTCGGCCGACTGGTCGTTAATAATGCGAAAGATGATTACAAAGGGGCGCCTGCAAAAGCCAGGCTGAGTTTTATTTGTTATTGTGTAAGAGGGCCTGCTACTTATACTGTTAATGTTTTGAAATCTTCTAGAAGAGGACAACTATCGTGGAATTCCAGTATCCATACTTATTATTTCTTGGGGATGCGCGCGATCAACTCGCAGCTAAAACAGCTAATGGAGTTCGGGTTTGGCGTCCGGATTGGTGTTTGGGACAATTTCGCTTTGATGATTGTAAAGCTGACTGTGGCGTCCCCGACATGACTATAGAAGAGGCTGCCGCTGCTGGTGTTAAGACAGTGATCCTGGGTGTTGTCAGTCGAGGAGGAGTTATCCCGCCAAACTGGATTGATCAGTTAGTCAAAGCGCTTGAATTGGGCATGGACATAGCGAGCGGCCTTCATACTCGTATAACACAGATACCCGAGCTGGTTGCCGCGGCTAGCAAGCATAATAGGTCATTGCATGATGTCCGGCATCCAAGTAGAGAATTTGATGTGGGAAATGGAATTAATCGTTCCGGAAAACGGCTCCTTACGGTCGGAACCGACGTTTCTGTTGGGAAAATGTTTACCGCCCTGGCTATCGAGAAAGAGATGAAAAAACGTGGATTCGATGCTGATTTTAGAGCCACTGGTCAAACTGGAATATTTATTGCGGGGAGCGGTGTATCGATAGATGCTGTAGTGGCTGATTTCATCTCTGGTGCAGTAGAATGGTTGTGCCCTGAGAATGCTGAAGATCACTGGGACATTGTTGAGGGTCAAGGATCTCTTTTCAACGTTTCATACGCGGGTGTCACGCTTGGTTTAATACACGGGTCACAGCCTGATGCAATTGTAGTTTGCCACGAAGCAGGGCGGCCGCATATGAGGAGCATGCCCCATTTCCCCGTAATTGATTTACCCTCTTGTATTGAGTTTAACCTTCAAGCAGCGCGACTTACTAACCCAAATGTGAGGTGCGTCGGAGCTGCTATAAATACATCCCATCTTTCTAAAGAAGAGGGGAAAATATTCTGTGAAAAAATTTCTCAGGAAATCGGATTGCCGGCGATGGACCCGTTGCGAGATGGTGTTGTAGCTCTAGTAGACCAAATTTGAACAAAATGGCTTTAAATGGCAGCTGAAATTAAAATTGCAAGAGAATCTTGGCCTTTGGAGAGTGAATTTAGGATTTCCCGCGGCAGCCGGAAAGTGTCGGAGGTTATTGTTGTTTCCGTCTCTGATGGCAACCAAACCGGACGCGGTGAATGCTTTCCTTACGCGCGTTACAACGAAACGCTGGATAGTGTTGAAAAACAAATATTATCCATAACTGAAACATTAAGCAGCAATCTTTGCCGAGAAAATTTGTGCCAGCTATTACCGGCAGGGGCGGCACGTAATGCAATAGATTGCGCCCTTTGGGATTTGGAAGCCAAAACCGCAAATCGCAGGGTCTGGGAGTTAGCGAAACTGCCGCTTCCGAAGCCACTGGTAACAGTGTTTACGCTAGGTGTTGATACGCCGGACAAAATGGGTGAGCTGGCATTTGAAAATAGATCTCGTTCGTTGCTTAAACTCAAAATGACAGGAGATGGCTTAGACCTGGAGCGGGTAGAAAACATCCATAAAAATGCACCAAATACCAAGTTAGTTGTCGATGCTAACGAGGGTTGGACAATCGACCAGTATATAGATTATGCATCCCGGTTCAAAGAACTTGGAGTGATGATGATTGAACAGCCGCTTCCCGCGGGCAGCGATTTACAACTCGCCTCTATACCTCATCCAATACCAGTTTGCGCCGATGAAAGCTGTCACGACACCTCGACGCTGCCGGAATTGTCGGGGAAATACGATATGATTAATATTAAATTAGACAAAACCGGTGGCTTGACTGAAGCACTGAAGTTGAAGAGGTTAGCCCTCGAACACGGATTTCAGATAATGGTGGGCTGTATGATTGGCACGTCATTAGCGATGGCACCGGGTCTGGTAGTTGGTCAAGGAGCTGCTGTAGTTGATCTAGATGGTCCACTGCTGTTAAAAGATGATCGCGAAAATGGTTTAGAGTTTAAGGGAAGTACCATCAATGTGCCTTCAGAACTGCTATGGGGATAAATCTTAAGTTCACTTAGTGGCGCAGTGCTGAAGATCAAATGTCCTTGTACTCATTTGTGTTTTAGTTGAAAATTCTGAAATTTTCTATGACTGAATGTTGAATTTTGCCTTGGCAAACCTTTATATGTCATTTAGTCGAGCCGCGAGCCGAAGAAAGGATAATAGGTATGTTAGACATTTCTCCTGAAACAAATGAAGTTATCGATGAGATAAGAAGGTCCGTGGCGGCATTGTGCGAAAAATTTCCTGGCGAATATTGGCGTGAACAGGACCGTGACAGGGCATATCCAACTGAGTTTGTCAAAGCTCTGACCGACGCAGGATTTCTCGCAGTTTTAGTTCCCGAGGAATATGGTGGGAGTGGATTACCAATATCTGCTGCTGCGGCTGTTTTAGAAGAAATTCACAAGTCTGGATGCAATGGAGGAGCCTGCCATGCTCAGATGTACATTATGGGAACTGTACTTAGGCATGGAAGTCCGGAGCAAAAGCAAAAATTTCTCCCGAAAATTGCTTCGGGCGAGCTTAGATTGCAGGCATTCGGCGTCTCCGAGCCTACTAGTGGAACGGATACCCTCTCTCTTAGAACAACCGCGGTTAAAAAAGGAAATGACCGCTATGTGGTAAATGGTCAAAAAATTTGGACGTCGCGTGCGGAGCATTCGGACCTGATGTTGCTTCTGGCTCGAACTACCCCAAGAGAAGAAGTTCAAAAGAAAACAGATGGTCTTTCAGTTTTCTTGGTGGATATGCGGGAGAGCTTAAAAAAGGGTATGGAGATTCGTCCAATAAGAACAATGATCAATCATTCCACAACAGAAATATTTTTTGACGAACTTGAAATACCTGCTGATAGTTTGGTGGGCGAGGAAGGTAAAGGCTTTCGTTATATTTTAGATGGTATGAACGCAGAAAGAATTCTTATAAGTCACGAGTCTCTCGGCGACGCTAGATGGTTTTTAAAAAAGGCTGTCGATTACGCAAATGAAAGGAATGTTTTTGGCAGGCCTATAGGCAAGAATCAAGGTATCCAGTTCCCTTTGGCAAAAGCTTACGCGAGTACAGAAGCAGCAGCACTAATGTCGGAGCGCGCCGGGCAACTGTTTGAAGCAGGTATGCCTTGTGGAGCCGAGTCAAATATGGCGAAAATGCTTGCCGCCGATGCCGCTTGGGAGGCTGGAGATACTTGCGTTCAAACATTTGGCGGTTTTGCTTTTGCTGAAGAATATGATGTGGAACGGAAATATAGAGAAGCAAGGTTATACAGAGTGGCCCCAATTTCAACTAATTTAGTCCTAGCTTATTTGGCTGAGCATGTGCTCGGTCTCCCAAGATCATACTGAGTATAAAATGTCAAAACCTCTAGATGGAATGCTGGTTGTTGCTTTGGAGCAGGCCGTTGCCGCACCCTACTGCACGAGTAGGTTAGCAGATGCGGGTGCCAGGGTTATTAAGATAGAACGAGCAGAGGGGGACTTTGCTAGAGGTTACGATAATCAAGTAATGGGACAATCCGCTTATTTTGTTTGGCTGAATAGAGGAAAAGAAAGTTTAGTACTTGATATAAAGCAGGCAGAAGATGCGGGGCTTCTGGAAAATATCCTTAGTAAAGCGGATATTTTTGTCCAAAATTTAGCTCCTGGTGCCGCAGAGCGCGCAGGGTTTGGGTCAGAGACATTAAGAAAAAAGTATCCGAAGCTTATAACTGTAGATATTTCAGGTTATGGTGAAGACGGAGAATATGCCGATATGAAGGCCTACGATTTCCTAGTGCAAGGAGAAAGCGGGTTGATTTCGGTTACCGGCTCCCCAGATGCCATGGGTCGAGTTGGTGCTTCGGTTTGCGACATTGCTGCCGGTATGTATTCCAAAATTGCGGTTTTAGAAGCAATTATTAAACGCTACAAAACAGGCGAAGGCTCCACCATCAAAACATCTATGTTTGGAGGAATGGTGGAGTGGTTGTCGCCTTGGATGCTGCATCAGGCATATGGTGAATTGAGTGAGCAACGAATTGGTTTGCACCATCCGGCGATAGCGCCGTATGGCGCTTATGAATGCGCTAATGGCGAGCAAATTTTGATAGCAGTTCAAAACCAGCGAGAATGGCGTCGTTTATGCGATGAGGTCCTTAAAATGCCGGATTTAGCCGATGATAGCAAGGTGTGCGATAATGTGGCGAGACTCTCTAATCGCAGTTTCCTTGACGAAAAGATCAAGAGTGTTCTCTCAAAAATATCTAGAGATGAAGTCAAAAAACTTTTGAATAACGCGAAGATAGCGTTTGGTGCGGTTAATACGATAAAGGATGTAAGCAATCATCCCGCACTCAGGCTGATTAAGACGAGGACGGTGCAAGGCGAAATAAATGTTATGGCGCCGCCTGCCCAGATAATCGGGGATGAAGATAAGGTTCTCGCGGTTCCTTCGATCGGTCAGCATACCGATTCCATTCGGGTCGAATTTTTGAAAAAATAAAAGGCTATGCATGGAATTTGGTGCCATATTCAAGATTTTTTTCTCGTAAAGTTCCATAATAACAATCTGTTAGGCGATCTGAGTAGAATAAATGATTGCAAAAAATAGCACCGGTTGCATTCATAGGATTGTAATAGAGGAAATGGTAGTCTAGTGTAACGGCTGTCGCCTAAATGGTATTGCCGAAGGTGATCGATTTAGGAGCGGAAAATATGTTTTATTTTCCGCATTAGATTAGTAGCCTTGGTTTTACAGGGTGTTAATGTTAACAGGGAGGATAGAGTATATGAGTAAAACTCTTCTAAAAACTGCAGGTCTTGCCGCTGTTGCTGGAATATTAGCTTTCAGCCCGGTTCAAGATGCGCAGGCTAAAAAAGTAAAATGGAAAATGCAGGCAGCATTTGCTAGTACGCTTGCCCACTTGGGACCAGCGGGGCAAAGAATTGCCAATTACGTCACCACGATTTCAAACAAGAAGTTCGAGCTTAAATTCTTTGAGCCAGGTGCACTTATTCCACCACTAGAGTGCTGGGACGCTGTATCAAAAGGTTCAGTTGAATCTTGCTACACGACACCAGGATACCACACAGGTAAATATCCCGGTCTAGCTTTCATGACAGCTGTGCCGTTTGGTCCTGGGCTAGGTGAATTCCTTGGCTGGCAGTGGTTCGGCGGTGGACAGGATATCGCTAACAAGATCTATGCGAAGCATAATCTGGTTTCTATCCCATGCGGTGCGATCGGTCCTGAAACATCAGGTTGGTTTAAAAAGCCAGTTAAGAGCCTCGAAGATCTAAAAGGCATGAAAATGCGTTTCTTCGGTCTTGGAGCCAAAGTTATGACTAAAATGGGAATGTCCACACAGCTTCTTGCCGGTGCAGACATTTATCCAGCTCTAGAGCGTGGCGTGATTGACGCTACTGAATTCTCTATGCCTAATATGGATATTTCGCTTGGTTTCTATCAAATAGCCAAGAACAACTACTATCCCGGATGGCATCAGCAGGTTTCAATTGGTGAATTGCTTGCCAACAAAGGGCTGCATGACAAGTTGAGCGACTCTAACAAGATGTTGCTTGATGTGGGTTGCAAGTCAAACATGATTTACGAATATGCTGAAACGGAAGCATTAAATCCAAATGCTATGCAGCAAATGAAGTCTAAATACGGTGTTACCAACCGTCGTTGGACTGATGATCAGTTGGCTGCCTTTGAAAAAGCATGGAATGAAGTTGTTAAAGAAGAGTCTGCTAAAGACGCAACTTTCAAAGAGTTCGCGGATAGCTTTTATGCATTCCGTAAAAACTATGCAATCTGGGGTGATGCCCAGTCACTTAACTCAACTTACATCAAGTAAGTTAGCTTCTTGAGAGCCTCTATTGGGGCTTAAATTGAGATACGGGAACGGGAGCCTTTATGGCTCCCGTTTTCCATATTATATAGATAATTTTTGTTTATGCTGGGTGTTGTTAGTTCTGGTGTATGATGACCGTAGCAGTATAATATAGGGCTAAGTTATTATAGCATTTTCGATTGATACTTTGGGATAGGCTTTATGGATCAAGTAGATACTGTTGAGAAATCCAACGAAGGTAAAGTTGCCGTTCTTATGGGTTGCTTTTTAATATTTTTAATTTTGCTAGGTGCTGTCGCCGTTGGATTTGAGTCAAGTAACGTGATGTCTCTCGATGAGGTATCGAGGGGTGAGGCCATTTATACGGTTGCTCAAGAATATATTTCGATAGCGATGTTTCTAGCATTGGCGATCCTTCTTTTCTCTGGTTATCCTGTTGCATTCATCCTTGGCGGTCTGTCGATGTTGTTTGGGTTGTTGGGATACTACTTCGAAGTTTTCCAGCTCATCGAGTTTTTTAATTTTGTTCCTCGAATATGGGGTATGGCGTGCGAAAATCTGGTTCTAGTAGCGGTGCCGGCCTTTGTTTACATGGGAGTGATGCTAGAACGGAGTGGGATAGCGAACGATCTTCTGTATTGTGTGCAAGTGCTTCTCAGAAAAGTTCCTGGAGCATTAGCGCTAGCGGTTACGGTCATGGGTACGATACTTGCGGCGATGACGGGCATTATTGGCGCTTCTGTTACAATGATGACGGCCCTTGCCCTGCCAACGATGATGCGCCAGGGGTATAGCCATGCTTTGTCAACCGGGGTCATAGCAGCCTCAGGCACTCTTGGAATCCTAATCCCGCCGAGTATCATGCTTATTATAATGGCGGACCTTATGGCAATATCTGTTGGAAATGTATTTATGGCGGCCATTGTTCCAGGGTTAACACTATCTGCATTTTACTTAATTTATGTGGCTACTCTAGCTGCTGTAAAACCAAATTTGGCACCGCCTCTTCCTGCAAATCTCCTGAATATACCTAAGGGAGAAATGACGCCTTTAGTTATTAAGAGCTTTGTTCCGCCGGTTTTTCTTATATCGCTGATCAAAGGATCAATTCTTTTTGGTTTTGCGACACCGTCTGAAGCAGGAGCGGTTGGCGCTTTCGGGGCTACGCTTCTTGCAGCCTTCAACAAAAGGCTTTCCTGGGACACTCTCGTTTCCGTCTGCAACACCTCCGCCAAAACAGTATCTATGATCTTTTTCATCGTAATCAGCGCCACATGCTTTGCCTATGTTTATAGATCATTGGGTGGTGATGACGTGGTGGAGCATTTAATAATAGAGAAAGCTGGCCTTGGGCCCTGGGGAATGCTGATCTTGGTAATGGTCATTGTCTTTTTTCTCGGGTTTTTTCTAGATTTTCTTGAAATAACACTTATTGTTTTGCCGGTTTTTACCCCGTTAATCGTTCAGATGGATTTTGGAGATCATCTGGCACACGCAGACATAAAATTTTGGTTCATAATCTTACTGGCAGTAAATCTCCAGACTTCGTTTTTGACCCCTCCTTTTGGGTTTGCGCTTTTTTATATGAAGGGGATAGCCCCTCGGGAAATAAAAATTCAGTCGATTTATAAAGGAATAATACCTTTTGTTATTCTTCAAGCATTAGGAGTTGTTACCGTAATGGCTTTTCCAGAGGTGGCGCTGTGGTTGATGCACACAGCATATGACTAAATATTATCGAGGCTCTGATCTTTAATCTTTGCAAAGCACTGGGAATTGACACTTTTTGTAAGTTTCTCAATCCTATGTCAGAAGAAATTTTTCAGGAATTCAGTTTTAAATTATTTAACTTGCCGGAATAAAAATAATTGAGTTAATTTTAAAAGCTTTTTGTTACAAAAGCGTTATAGGAATGCTAAAAGAATAAATCAGGACCTGGGGAGAGCAGGACTGAACTAGTACATGTTTATAGTACGGGGATTGCTACATGGATGATTCAAACGTAGACCACCATTCCGGTGAAGGTAAAATAGCGATACTAATGTTTTCCCTATTGGCGATTGTCGTCATTTTGGGAACCATTGGGGCTTATGCCTACTCGGGCTCCTTAATGGTTGAGGAGGAAATTTCGCGAGGTGAAGCTCTTGTCTGGGTGGGACAGGAATACATTTCCATGGTTATGTTTGTAACCTTGGCGTTGTTGCTTTTCTCAGGCTATCCAGTTGCCTTTATTCTGGGCGGTCTAGCTATGCTCTTTGGGCTCTTAGGGTACTTTTTAGATTCGTTCTCCCTTATTGAATATTTCAATTTCATTCCAAGAATTTGGGGACAAGCCTGCGAAAATCTTGTTCTAGTGGCTGTGCCGGCTTTCGTTTTTATGGGTGTAATGATGGAACGAAGCGGTATAGCAAATGACTTGCTCTACTGTGTTCAAGTTCTTTTAAAACGAGTGCCGGGAGCGTTAGCGTTAGCGGTAACAGTGATGGGCACGATTTTGGCGGCGATGACAGGAATTATTGGAGCATCAGTGACGATGATGACGGCCCTGGCACTGCCAACAATGATGCGACAGGGTTATAGCCATGCAATGTCATGCGGAGTGATAGCAGCTTCCGGAACTCTTGGGATTCTCATACCGCCAAGCATTATGCTTATCATTATGGCGGACCTAATGGCGATATCGGTTGGTAACGTTTTTATGGCTGCCGTTACTCCAGGCCTTACACTGGCGGCGTTTTATTTGATTTACGTAGCGAGTATTTCTGCTGCAAAACCAAGTTTGGCACCGCCGCTGCCGGCTCACCTCTTAAATGTTCCGAGAGGTGAAATGGGACCACTGATTGCCAAAAGCTTCTTGCCTCCGGTTTTCCTTATTACGCTTATTAAGGGATCAATTTTATTAGGGTGGGCCACTCCGTCCGAAGCCGGCGCCGTTGGAGCTTTTGGAGCTACGCTTTTAGCAATATTCAACGGTAGATTGAAAGATGGGACTCTAGTCGAGGTCTGTAACACCTCTGCTAAGACAGTATCCATGATCTTCTTTATCGTTATATCTGCGACATGTTTTGCATATGTTTATCGCTCCTTGGGCGGGGATGATGTTGTAGAACATCTAATTGTCGAAAAGGCCGGTTTAGATGCATGGGGCATGCTGATCTTAATCATGACAATCGTTTTCTTTTTAGGCTTTTTCTTAGATTGGCTTGAAATTACTCTGATTGTTTTACCGGTTTTTACACCGCTTGTGGCGGGTTTGGACTTTGGTGATCATCTTCCACAGGAAGACATCAAATTTTGGTTCATAATTCTTCTTGCGGTCAATTTGCAGACATCATTTCTGACACCGCCTTTTGGCTTTGCCCTTTTCTACATGAAGGGTATTGCGCCAAGAGAGATCAAAATTCAGTCAATCTATAAAGGGATTATTCCCTTTGTCATTTTGCAGGCACTTGGTGTTATAACTGTCCTTGCATTCCCAGATATTGCACTGGGTCTAATGCACTTCGTTCACGGTTAAGGGAGGAGCGATAATTATGTCTACAGAAGGAACTGTTCATAGCGGCAACGTAGTAGGCGGGAATTTACTTTCGCAAGGCGTTGCCGAAGTTTTAATTTCCCTTGTATTGAAAATTAGAGCTTTAGTTGACTGGTGCGGTCGTTGGGCTTCTCTCTTGTTTGTCCCAATGATTGTAATTACCGTTTACGATGTGTGCCTAAGAAAAACAGGGAAGCTTCAAATCGACCTGAAATATGCAGCTGAAAATATTGGCCTAGGGCCGGTGTTCGAATCCACGCTTCTTCAGGAAACTGAGTGGCACCTGCACACAGCCTTATTCGCTTTGGTTCTTGGATTTGGAGTTGTTTGGAATACCCAGGTCAGGGTTGACGTTATCCGTGAACATTTAAGGTTTCGACGGAAAGCTTGGTTGGAGCTGTTAGGTGCAACCTTCTTTATGATTCCTTTTACAACGTGCGTCTGTTTTTTTGCTGCTCAATTTGCTTACGAATCATGGGATATTATGGAAATTTCCGCGTCGCAAGTGGGGCTCCCGTACCGGTACATTATCAAAACAATTCTCACATTAGGTTTGTTGGTTGCCATAATCTCCGGAATAGGTATTTGGATACAATCTTTCCTTACATTGTTTGCACCCGAGGGTACGCGTTTCGAATTAATGACGCTGGAATGGCCGGAAGATGAAGGCAGTACTATCGAAGGTAAAGAGCGAATGGACGTTGACTTGGACGTTTCTGTTGAGGAAGATCTTGCTAAGCAGACACAGCAAATTCTTGGTGAGGATAAAAAGTAGCTTCACTTATACTCGTCTAAATACTAGTCCGGGGTATAAGTAAATAAAGGGGGCGCTCGTTGTTATTCTCGGGCGCCCTGTTACTTTAACGGTATGGCTTAAAGGGCAGCTATTCCAATGTTCAAACTGCAAAACTTTCTTAAAAGATATGTTTGGGATCCAGAAACCACTCCCTATTTTGTAAAAGTTTCAAACCTCAGCCGCAGCCAGGCAGATAACGAATTATTTTTTTTCGCACTAATGGCAGCAATTTTGTTTGGCATGGGAACATTTACATCGATAACCGGGCAAGCGCCGTATGGTGTATCAAAGGCTGCCGCAATTTACTGCTTTACCGTTGTTTCGGCAGTTGTTTTGGTAGGTACTGCTAAAACAATTTATGCAGCAGTTTATGCAGCAAGTGCTCCCGTTATCGTTCTCTTTGCAATTTTCCTTTTTGGCTTTCCGGAAAAAATGGAGTTGGTTGACGAGCTGTTAGTCCTAGTAATTTTATTGTGTTCTATTAGATATATGTGGCGGATAATATTAGTCTGTCGAGTTTATCCACTTCTACCGAAGCGCACGCCTGAAAACCCTTCTCGCAGGCGCTTGTTCTAATGGGTCTTGGTATCAGATGATTGATAACTGCTACTTTTTTATTTTGAGGATATTTAGGCTGCATCAATTGATATTCTTGGCTGGGCTAAGTTTATTATTAATCATTGATTTCTTCTTCTTGGAAAAATGGGGCACCTTTTGGATAATGCTTGTTTGGTCGATGTTATTCGGGATCCACTATCTGTTTTTTAGATCCCAGGAAGTTGATGATGAATGGCTTAACGAGAAGATGATATTCAGTGTTTACAGACTTTGGGATTATGGCCACATCGGTGAAATAAAGAAAAATCCATATGGCCGATCAATATATCGAACAGAGGACGGCCGTATTGATAAGGAAAGCGAGGATGATCCGCCTAAAAACGCGTCATCCTAGATAGGCCGAAACTAGTAGTTTTAATCATTTTGCGTGACGTAAAGGCCTGGCACTGGGTTCTAAATGGAAAAATCAGTAGATGCCGATTATTTAATTGTCGGGGCAGGGTCTGCGGGTTGTGTGCTCGCAAACCGCCTAACTGAAAACAATAAAAATGCGGTGGTGCTTATAGAGGCAGGAGGCGCTGACCGTTGGTGGAATTGGAAGGTGCACATGCCAGCTGCACTGGCATACCCGCTTGCTGATGATAGTTGCAATTGGGCTTATTTTTCAGAACCAGAAAGATATATGAACGGCCGAAAAATGTATTGTCCACGGGGCAGGATTTGGGGTGGGTCGAGTTCTATAAATGGAATGGCTTACGTTCGTGGTCATGCCTTTGATTACGACAGATGGTCTCGTTCGAATGGCTGTGCAGGATGGTCCTATTCGGAATGCCTACCTTACTTCAAAAAAGCAGCAAGTCTCGATATCGGCGGTGATGATTATAGAGGTGAAAAGGGACCGCTTCGAGTAACCGCAGGTAAAATGGAAAATCCTTTATATCGAGCTTGGATAGAAGCGGGAAGGCAAGCCGGGTATCCAATAACTGTCGACCCCAATGGACATCAGCAAGAGGGGCTAGGCAGGATGGATATGACGGTTGGAAATGGCAGAAGGTCAAGTGCGGCACAAGCCTATTTAAGGCCTGCATTAAAGCGGAAGTCACTTGAAATATTTTCTGAAGCAATAGTTACAAAAATATTAATTAAGGGCGATAGGGCCATTGGAGTAGAGGTATACAAAAATGGAAACATGCAGAGATTTTTTGCGTCTAAAGAAGTAATTTTATGTGCCGGCGCAATTAATACCCCACACATCTTGATGCTATCTGGAATTGGCCCCGAAGATCACCTCCGTGGCGCAGGCATCGACCCAAGGCATCATTTGCCTGGCGTGGGTTCAAATTTGCAGGACCATTTAGAAATTTATCTTCAGATGCAATGCTTGAAACCAATATCACTATTTAAGGTGAATAACCTGATAAGTAAACTTCTAGTTGGAATTCAATGGGTCACCACAAAAACGGGTTTAGGTGCTACTAACCATTTTGAAGCAGGTGGATTTATACGCTCTGCAGCAGGTGTTAAACATCCTAATATACAGCACCACTTTTTGCCTCTAGCTGTGAATTACGATGGCACCAGCCCTCAGTTATGCCATGGCTTTCAAGCTCATGTTGGGCCTATGCGCCCTACGAGTAGAGGACAGGTGCGACTTAGATCAAATAATCCAAGGGATGTTCCTAGTATCGTTTTTAATTATATGAAGACGGAACAAGACAGAAAAGAAATGAGAGAGGGAATTAGATTAACTCGCGAAATACTCGCGCAGCCAGCATTTGAGATTTTTGCCGGAGCGGAACTCTCTCCGGGGAAAGATGTGGAGAGCGACCGGGAGATCGATGAATTTGTTAGGAAAAGTGCGGAAAGTGCATATCATCCGGCCTGCTCCTGTAGAATGGGAAAAGATGAGGAAGCCGTTGTAAATTCAAAAGGTCAAGTGCATGGTTTGGAAAAACTTCGTATTGTTGACGCTTCGATAATGCCTTCTATTGTAAGCGGGAACCTGAATGCACCCACAATAATGCTGGCGGAAAAAATAGCAGACGATATTCGAGGCCGAATTCCTTTGCCCAAAGAACAAAAAAACGTTTGGCTGCATTCTAACTGGGTCAACGAACAGCGCTAACTGGATCGGCGATTATTCGGGCTTCTGCCGAATGTCTTCCTTTTTTGGATCATTTCTCTCCAACGCTTCATTACTTTTGCTTTTCGTTTTAAGAAAGCTTTTCTTAAGTCATGATTTTTTTGTTCACGGTTTTTATAAAAGTCTGCATTCTGATGATTAAAACTATTAAAGTCGCTTGTGTTTGGTTGACTGTAAACTGAGTTGTTTTTAGCAAGTTTTGCTAAGTTGGGGGTAGGTGGATTCCTCTTTAGGCCGGCAACCTGTCTTTTTAATGCCATAACGGCTCTTCTATACCTCTGACCGCGCACGGCATCTCCCGAATGATATCTCTCAATAGTTAAATTCCAGGAACCGTTATTCTCATATAGGTTCGTTAAAAATTTTGCTGCATATTTGGTATTTATTTGTGGATCTAAAGCCTGGTCAAGATTGTCGAATGCGTCTGGGTGATAGAATAAATTTATTTGCATGCACCCGACGTCGATATTTCTTATCCCCTCTCCCTGTAATTTCTCAACTTTGCGTATTGCTTCCGCCTTTGTTGCTAAATAAATACCTTTGCCCTTTGCTGTTACAGTCCATGGCCAGGGGTAGCTAATGCCCTGTTTTTGGAACCATCTTCCTGTTTCTTTAAGAGAAATTGCCTGCAAGAGCCCGCTTGGCGCATTTAAATGTTTTTCAACAGGCTCGGCAGCTTTTAAACATAGGTTCGATGCCGCCCAATTTATTGGTGCGGTGTTAGCCATTTTAAACCAAAAAAGGCTAGCAATTAGAGTAAAAAGAAACGTTGTTTTCGCATGCATCGTTGAGTACCTCACTTAGGATGTGAGGAGCAACAATTGTGCCAAAATTCGATAAATTACTCAGCGGCGCCTTTAAAGTGGGCCATAGGGTCTAGTTTTTGTCCGATATCCTTCATGAAATCAGTCATAATTTGGGTTAACTCATTAATTTCATTAAGACGTTCTAATGCTTTTTCATCCATATACAAAGAGCGATTGATTTCAATTTGAATAGCATGAACATTTTCATATGGTTTACCATAATGTTGTGTAATGAAGCCTCCAGCATATGGATTATTGCGTCTAACAGAAAAACCAGCTTTGGTTAGGCTTTCTAGTGCTGTGTTCATAATGGAAGGGTGGCAAGAGCTGCCATGACAGTCGCCAAGGATAATATCCACTCCCTTTTTCCCAAACGGTTTTGGGGTTGCCGACCTGGCAGCATTTGATGGCATCGAATGGCAATCAAGGAGAATACAGAACCCAAAAATATCCCGTGTTTTTTCGACGAGTTTTTTTAGTTCTAAGTGATAGGGGTTGTAATAAGTTTCGATCCTCTTTTTTACATCATCAAAATTTAACTTTTGCTTGTAAATTTCTTCGCCGTTTGAAACGACTTTTGCGACAGTGCCAAGGCCGGCAAAAATTCGTTGATTTTTAGTAGTGACATAATCGGGTAGAGCCGTATCAAACATAGCGGGGTCTAATTCAAAAGACCCTCTATTTACATCTACAAATACCCTTGGAAAAAGGGCCTTAAGAAGAGGAACCCCAATTTCAGAGGCTTGACTGAAAATTTCGTCGACAAAACAGTCCTCCGATGAACGCAGTTTCAGCTTCGATAATGCAGACTTTTCCACAAAATCCAGAGGGTAGTTGGATCCACTGTGAGGCGACGAAACAACTAAAGGCGCCAACTGTTTGTTGGGGAACTCAACGATGATGGGTTTTTCTATATTTGTTCGCGAGATGTTCATTACTAATTTTAGCGCGCCGTTGCTTCTGTGTCATGGAAACGTTAAAAAAAATTAAGGTTTTTGCTCAATATTGGTTTACTTCTTGCCAATTCTGTTTTTTTCGTTATAACGACGGCTCTGGTGTTTGCCGAAGGATGCGGTACGGGCGCGTAGCTCAGCGGGAGAGCACCTCGTTGACATCGAGGGGGTCACTGGTTCAATCCCAGTCGTGCCCACCACCTTAATTTATATCAGGCAAACTTCGGGTCTATAGGTGTTAGAGTCCCGACATGGTTCTCTATAGTCTGTGCAGCATCTAAACATAGTTGCTCGTTGTATTTCCATCCTATTAATTGAACACCATATGGTTTACCGTCTTGAAGTCCTGTGCATACTGTTGCAGCGGGTATTCCAAGCAGATTGACAGTTACCAGTAGACTATGAGCACTGAAGATAACTTTTGCATGCTCCTTATCTAGGATATCCTCATTTGGTGCAAAAGGAGGAAGATTCGATACTGGCCCAATAATTACATGATATTTTTCAAGAAACATTGACCATTCGCGCATAAGGCGGGTTCTTTCCATTCCAAGCCTGATGTATTCCGATAAAGTGCATTCCTTATGGAAGCTTTCTAGAAAATTTAGGGCAGTATTTATCTGACTTGAGCCTAAATCGTCCATGGTTTTACGTAGAATTGACCTTAGTTCTGTTCCTATCAAACCTGCCCACACTTGGGCGCAGCGAGAAATTTCAGGAGGAGAAATTTCCTCAACTATACATCCCGCGTCTTCTAGTATTTTTCCCGCGTCCCTTAAGGATTGCTTTACCTCTTTAGCAAGCGGGGGGCCAGGAACTTCTGTGGCGAGAGCAACTTTTTTAGGGCCTGACTTGCTGTATTTAGGCAAAGATGCTGGCGTCCACCATGGATCTCTTCGGTCAAGTCTGGTCATCGCATTGAATGCAAGCCTTGCATCACTTATAGACCTTGTTATTGGCCCTTGGGTGGATAACAGCTGCATCATTGGGGGTCTATCTTCTCCCGCTGTTGGATTGAATGCAGGTATAATCCCTTGGGTAGGTTTAATCGTTGCAAGCCCGCAGCAATAAGCGGGATATCGGAGCGAGCCTCCCAGGTCGTTTCCATGAGCAATGCACCCAATGCCGGCAGCCAACGAAGCCGCAGCCCCTCCAGAAGAGCCGCCTGGAGTGATATTTTTATCCCAAGGGTTCAAAGTATCGCCAAAAAGTGGGTTTCCGGTATGCCAGCGAAGGCTAAACTCAGGCGTATTGGTTCGGCCTATCGGGATCGCGCCGGCTCTGAGAAGATTATCGACAACTGGCGAGTTGGAAGGTGCAATATTATCTTTCAATTTGCTTAGACCGTTTGGACTTGGCTGACCTGCTACGTCCACATTATCTTTTATCGTAACAGGGACCCCATGTAACGGGCTAAGGTCTTCATTTCTGGCAATTTTTTCATCGGCTAAAACGGCCATTTCCATAGCCTGGGTATTCAAGCCTCTAGTGACGGCATTTAT
>Ga0114933_10003132_pt1 | contig 16439 bp, 16 predicted proteins | sample 4SBtaG_FD_89691 | JGI IMG/M metagenome (GOLD analysis project Ga0114933, IMG submission 89691) | Deep subsurface microbial communities from Kolumbo volcano to uncover new lineages of life (NeLLi) - 4SBTROV12_W25 metaG | ecosystem: Environmental > Aquatic > Marine > Volcanic | place: Kolumbo... | reverse complement strand
AAGACAAGCAAACACTATAGATACTGCTGCTGAGAATGCAGCTAACCAAGAAAATGTAGCTAAGTCTTTTCAGATTTCAGCAGCCGATCAAAACTTTGTATGGCAAACATTAAGAGATGAGGCTGCTTATTTAAGACAGTCTTATGAGAATGAAGAACAACGTAAAACTACTTTATATGCTACAGCTATTTCTAATGACATTGATACAGGTGCAGTTGGTATTCAACCTATAGTAGACATTGTATCAGGGATTATTGACTAGGAGACAACAATGGGATTTTTCAGTAAAATATTTAAAGGTGTTAAAAAAGTCTTTAAAAAGATTGGTAAAGGTATTAAAGGTGTTTTTAAAGGCATTGGAAAATTCATGAATAAGCTTGGTGTAGCAGGTCAAATTGCTCTTATGTTTGTTCCGGGGATAGGGCCGATGCTGTCGGGGATGCTCAAAGGATTAGGGGGCGTAGCTGCTACAGCACTAGGTAGTATGGGTGCTGTAGGTAATGCAGTTTTAACCGGAGCAAAGTTTGTTATAGGTAAAGCGAGTGCGTTTGCAGGTGGAGTAAAGAATACTTTTAGAACTATTACTCAAGGTGTTAAAACTTTTGCAGGTGAGTTTACTAAGACTGCTCTTAACAAGATGGGTTTTGATCCTACTAAATTTGGTTGGAAAGCAGGTGGTAGTTTTGATACTTGGGTTAAGTCTGGTAAAGGTCAAACCTTTGGAGATGCTTGGAGTAAAGTAACTACAAACATTACTGACAATGCTAGTAAGATTCTTGACCCATTTAGAAAAAGTGTAGTAGCAGATACTAATACTAGTTTAGAAAGTTTATCTGATAGTACATATAAATCTGTAGATGAACTAAGAGAAATGAATCCTAACATAAGAACTTGGGATGACATTAGTGGTAAGACTATAAACTTAGACCCTGATAATATTGCTCCTGTTAAGGGATTTGCTACTTTAACGCCTGAAGATATGGCAGGGAAAGGTATAATGTCTCCTAAATATGCTGACCCAACAAGCCCTGACTTTGATTTAGATAGTGGCTATGGTGATCCTTCTACACTTCCAAGTGTTAAAGATGCTGTTACAGGTGGAGCAACAGACACAGGTGCAGATAGTTTACTAAGTATGCCTAGCTTGGGTTCAGCAGCTACACAGGTAGGAGTTAATGTAGCTTCTCAGGCAGCTATGGGAGCTTTAGCAGGGCCTTCTCCTGAGTATTATGGTGGAGAAATGATAGATGCAGGATACGCTCAAGTAGCTTCTGCAACACCACAACAAAACTTTATGCAAGCAGCAGCCGATCCTTACATGAACTATCGTGATCCTCAAGGTTCATATGGCTATGGAGTAGGTAACAACAATACTTATATGCAGTACATGAATGCGATGGGTTTAACATAAGGAACTAACAATGTCAATAAATACGATAGATAATCCTGTAGCTTCTACAATTACATTAAACAGACCAATACCCGGACAAGGGCTTACTAGCGATCCTGATAACCCGTGGCCGTGGGAAAAGCCTCCAGAGATTACAAACTTAGAAGATGGAGTTCAATATGTATTTGGGCGTTTGATAGAGCCTGAAGCCTATACTTCTATTATGGATGTAATAGATGATGGTACTCCTTTGATGGATGTTACTCAAGGAATATTGTTTAAAGGATTTACAGAAGGTAAATGGAATCCAGACCTAATGATGCTTCTTGCAGAACCTACTGCCTATATGCTTATGGCTTTAGCTGAGAGAGCCGACATAGACTTCAAAGTCTACAGAGGCGAGGAAGAAGACGATGACGATGATGCCACATTATTTAATGTAGGTGTTAATAAAGAAAAAGTAAATCAACTAAAACGCTTTGAAACTTCTAAAGATATACCAAAGGGTATGATACCCCAAAACATAGAACAACAGATTGAGGAGCTTCCTACTTCTGGTTTGTTATCTAAACCCGAAGAAGAGAAACCAACAGACAGCTTACTAGGAAGGACATAGATATGAGTATTGATGAACTAGGCACTCGACTTGTCAGAGAAGGAAGAAGAAGAAGGGATCGTCAGCGTAAGAGACAAGAGAAATTCCAAACTAGGGCTGCTATAGCTCAGATAGCTGTGCCAGTAGCAGGTAGGATTATTGAAGATAACCTGCAACAGAAGGCTCAAGACTTCTTTAATTCAGAACAAGTTTTAAATTTAAATAGACAATTTAATAAAGCTTCTGTTAATGGTTCAGTGTATATAAATAATGAACAACAAATACAAGCTAGTGGTGGTAATGCTCAAAATTACTTTGCAGATCAAAATTTTTCAGCAGCTAAAACTCAGTTAATGGACACGCTTACAGAAGAACAAATAGGTGGGCCTCAACAATTAAATACGAGGGAAATAGATATAAGAGCAAGAGCTATTGCTAGGGATATGGCAGTTGAACAAGCAAGAGAACATAAAGAAGGTCTTGAGATTGCTCTTAATTTAGGAACTAAAGAAGAATTTGATTCTGAACTTGCTAGGAGATTAAAGCCAACTACGCCTACAAGTATTGTAGATTCAATAGGTAGGTGGGTTGGTACTAAGTTTGGTAATAAGTCTACTACAGAAAGACAGCTAGATGCTATTGATGATTTTAAACGTAGTTATCAGTTTACTTCTACAGAACAAATGAACTCTGCTATAAAAGAGTTTCAAGAAACAAATAACTGGCGGTCTGCTTTTGCTAAAGCTGCTGAAGAAGGAGGCTCGGCCCAAGCTTCTGAATATTGGAGAGATAAAATAAACGAACTAGAAGAAATGCCTGATTTTAAAATGCCTAGTAAAACTGTATTTGATTCCTATACTACTGCGAATGGACAAAGAATGGTAGCTGGTTATACTATAGACTTAGATATAAATGGTCAACCAATACCTGCAACTATGCAACCTTTTGAACCCGTAGCATTAGCTAATGATCCTGAAGCAGAAAAACTATATAATGTTCAAGTAGCTAATACTTTAAGGGCTACCTTTGATCCTTCTGGAACAGATGTAAGAAATATTTTAACTAACAAAGGTTACGATTTATTTAAAACTAAAGTTAGAGAAAATAAAAGAGAGGTTGATGGTACTTCTATTAGTGTAGAAGACTTTCAAGGCTTTGATGAACACCGCACAATAATTAAAACTTTTCAACAATTTATAGACGATAATAGAGGTAACTCTAGTATAATTACTCCAGATAGATTATCTCAAGTAGAACAAATATATATAGATGCAAGACTAAAAAGTGATTATGTTCAAGGATTATATGATGAAATTGGGGCAACAGAAGTATATAAATTACAGGCTACTAATCCAGAAGAGTATGCAGCATCTAGAGCATACTATGAAAAGATAGAAGCAAATCCTAATTCTGACGAACCTGAACCTGATTTTTTTGAGAAATATGAAGCTGCTGTTTCTGCTGAAATTGAAGTAGAAAGAGCAGAGACTAGAGCTATGTGTATAGGAAGGTACGAACTACCTAAAGAACTAACTGAAGAAATAGACTTACCTAAAATTGATCCTGATAAAACAGGTTTTAAAATTAACCTTACATCTCCTGATGTAGAAATAGGAACTGATGAAACTGTTACTGAAACTCCTGAAGTAATTAGTGTTGCTACAGAAGAAGAAACTACACCAGTAGAAACTCCAGAGCTTCCTCCTTTACCTGCTAGTTATGTAGCTTTACAAGAAGAATTTAATAATGCTCCTGAAAGGGGTAAGGGTAGATCAGGTTCTGCAGGAAGAACTAAATCTAAAATACGAAAAGAACTTAATGAGTGGGAAGAAACCACTAAAGAAAAAATTACTAGATTAGAAACTGCAATAGAAGATCATGCAAGAGGAGCCATTAATCGCTTTGATGATGTATTAGGTGATATAGTTCCAAGAGTAGGTGTACCAATAGAAACAACTAAGAAAGTTTTAGAAACATTAAAGGCTGAACTAATGCAATTTGAAGAGTATCAAAGATTTCAAGAGGGACAGTTTACATCTCCTATTCCTAACAACAGTATACTAGCAGGAGCCGACTAATGGCAATGCCTTTGGTAACAAGAACATTTGAAGAGAATGGTCAAACATATGATGATGTTCCTGCTCATATAAAAAAGCTTAGTACTTATGAAGCTTATAAAAAACGTCAAAGAGAAAAAGAACTTTTTGATGATCCTGAAAGATTAGCTCCTGTAGATGTTGATAATCCTTTTCAACGTGACTTAAAAAGAATATACAGAGGAACTATAGGACAGCCTTTAGATTTTGTAAGGGCTGCGTTTACTAGTGGAGAACAAACCATTGGTGAACGAATGGAAGACATTAGAGAAACCAGAGCTACAGAACTATCTGAAATGAAAAAGGCAGGTGAGTTTTCATACAGAAGTTTATTGTATGCTGACCAAGAAGAACAAGATTTAATTATAGATGAAGACGGCTATGCTACTGGAACAGAAACAATGGCAGGGCTAGGTCTAAATTTTTCTAGTTATTTGGTGGGTGGTTATGGAGTTGTTAGAGGTCTTTCGAGGCTTGCTTTAAAATCTCCAAAAGCCTTTAAAGATTTAACTCGTAAATATGGTAGAACGTCTACATTCTTAAAAGGTACTAGTGCAGGTATACTAACCGATCAATGGATTTCTAATCCAAATGCAGGTAACTTAGTTTCTATGTTTGCAGAAGACACAGGAGTTAGTCAAGAAGAACTAAATGTATTAGGTGAGTATGTAACAAGAGAAGAAAGCATAGCTCAAAGACTATCACCTAAAGAAGACGATACTGATTTTGAAAAAAGATTTAAAAATGTAGTAGGCAATTTACCTATTGATTTTGTTATAGGAATAGCAGGAGTAGGTAAGTATGCCTTGGCTAGAAGAAAAGGAAAATCACTAGATGATTTTAATGCTGATGATAAAGTAGAAGCAGTTAAAGAAGGATTAGATGTTACTAGGAAAGAAGTAATCCCTCCATCAACTTCTGTAAAATTACAAAGTGGAAAAATTGTAGATGATGTTGATGAGTTTAACCAAGTCATAAATCAAGAAAATAGTTTTTTAAATTGGCGGCAAATAAAGCAAAGGTTCTTTACATCCAGAGGATACAATACTATAGCAAGTCAAGATGCTTTTGAAAATAGTATGAATGCTATGCGTAAAACAAATAATCAAGCAGAGCATACTTCTTTAAGATTAAAAACTGCTATTAATAATATTGCTAAACAACTAGATGATGGTAATCGTGATGAAATTTCTGAACGTGTAGCTAACTTTATAACAGACTCTAAAGTTTCTATAGATACGTTACCTGATGAAATAGCAGAAAGCGCACAAGAAGCTAGATTTTTAATAGATGATCTTACTACTAAAATTATAGATGATAGTGCTGTTAATCCAGAAATTAAAAAAACATTACAAGATAATTTAGGTCAGTACTTACGAAGGTCTTACAGATTATTTGAAAATAAAAACTTTCAACCTTCAACAGAAGCTAGAGAAAAAGCAATTAATTATTTTGTTAAACAAATAGAAGGAGAAAAAGCATATGCTAATGCTACTCCAGAAACTATAAAGAATGCTGCTGAAGCTAGATTAAATACTGAGATGGCAAGAGCGCAGAGAGAATATAGCCCTACTGCTACTGGGGAAAGAATATCAGCTCCTATTTTTGAAGCTAGGAAAAATATACCAGAACCCTTACGGGAAGTAATGGGTGAAATAAAAGACCCAGTAGATAACTTAGTTCTTACTGTAAATAAAATGTCTAAGTTTATTCAACGCGATAAATTTTTAAGAGACATAGATCAGATTGGTACAGAACAAAAATTTATTTTAAACGAAGGTGATCCTCGCCCAAGTTTAGGAGAGGGTAAAGAGTGGGTAAAAATAGAAGGAACTCAAAATGTTAATTTAAATGGTAAGTATACTACTCCTCTTATGAAAAGAGTTATAGATAATCAAGAGGAACAACTATTTAGTGAAGGTTATTCTAATAATGCTTTTGTAAAAAACTTTTTATCTATAAAGGGCTACACAAATAAAGCAGCTACAGTGTTTAATCACATAACAGCCATAAGAAATTTTCTTGGTGGAGCGCAAGCTAGTATAGCTAACGGACTTAATCCATTTAAAGTTAGTGGCGAAGGTAATGTTGCAAGAAATTTTAGTGTATTAAAAAATGAAATATTCAGAGGCGGTAATAAAAGATTAGAAGAACTACACGAAGAGTATCTTGAGTTAGGAGTTATAAATACTAATGTTCGTATAGGAGATTTTAGAGCATTAATAAATGAAGGAGCAGATGCAAGTAGTGTTGATAATCTAGCATCAAGAATACAAAACATTCCTTTAGTTGGTAAACCCATAGCAGGATTTGGTGATTTTGCAGAAAAAACTTATATGGGGGTAGATGATTACTTTAAGATCAACGCATTTGAACACGAACTTGATTTTTTAAAACTTGCTCACAAGAATAGTGGTAGAACAACTCAGTCTTTAAAACAAGAGGCAGCAGAACTAGTAAAGAATACTTACTTTAATTATGATAGAGTTTCTAAAGGAGTTAAAGCTATGCGTCAATCTCCTCTAGGAAGTTTTGCTTCTTTTCCTGCTGAAGTTATTAGGACAAGTGGACACATAGTAGCTCAAGGAATAAAAGAAATAACTTCTGGTAATCGAACATTAATGCGAAGAGGAACACAAAGACTAGCAGGGTTTGGTGGTAGTATAGTAGCGTGGGAAGCAGTATCAGAAGCTACGGCAACTAGTTTAGGTTGGAATGAAGAACAACAAAAAGCAGCCCAAGTGTTGACTGAATCTCCTTGGTCTAAAGTTGCACCTCGAATTTTTATGACAGATGACAAAGAACAAATACATTACACAGATACAAAATTTATAGATGCTTATAATACTATAAAAGAACCATTACTTACATTAATAAGCGAAGCAGAGCAGGGTAAGGTTACTGGCGAAGAAGTTCCTGAAAGAATACTTGGAGCAAGTTTTGTAGCTTTAAAAGAACTAGCAAGTCCTTTTGTTTCTGAAGCTATCTTTACACGAAGCTTAACAGATTTATATTATGCTTACAGAAACCCTAATGGGCTTACTCCAGATGGTAAAGAAATATTTCCAGTAGAACAAAATAATTTACAACGAGCTACAAATGCTTTTGGTTATGCTTTAAATAATTTAGTTCCGGGGTCTTCAAATAGTATTGAGCGTTTAATGGAAGCACAGAAAGGAGCAGTTGATCCTTACTCTGGATTACCTAAAAGAGAATTAGAAATGGAACTTTTGGCTAATAGTTTAGGAGCAAGATTTTCTAGGTTTGATCCTAAACAACAAATAGAATATGCAATTACTAATTATAACAGAGAAGAAAGAAAATTAAAAACAGTAAGGGGTGATTATTCTACATCTATGGAGAATACTGTAAATGAGTATTCAACTAGGCAGTTCAATAGATATAAGTTACAACAAGAACTTTATAGAAAAATAAAATCTGCTCAATACTTTTTAACTGATTCTAGTTTAGAAACTATTTTAGAAAATAGAAACATACCTAAAACTTTAAGAAATAATATTTTAGATGGTACGTTTACTCCAGAAACAATTACAGATTCTTTAATAAGTAGTGTGCGGGAAAGATCAGTTCTTGAAAGAGGCACTAATTATAATGACATTAGAAGAGAGTTTAATAAAAGATATACTAGTATGACATATACTAACTTGCATATGCCAGAAGAGGATGAAAAGTAGTGAAAGAGTATTACGAACAGGTTAATGTACCGAAGGCTCCTGAAGAACCAGACGAGCGCATAGACAAGATGACGGGAATGCCTTACGCTGTACAGGCCGGAGAAGCCTTTATAGATGAAGAGGACAGGTTTGGTTTTGCAGCAGGAGGATTAGTTACTCTTATTAAAAGATTAGTAAGAGGAGTTGATGAGGTTGTTAATGATGCAAGGCCCACTACTAGAGTTGATATAGATGAAGATGTTACAGATACTCTTAGAGAGTTTAGATCACAAGAACCTAAAAATTTTGTAGACCCTGAATCTACAAGTTTTAGCACAAGTAAAGTTAAAGTAGATGATGAGGGAAACTTTATAAAATACCTTAGAGAAGAAGAAGGTTTAGAGTTAGAAGATTTTAGATACTATGATGATCAAGAAGACATCATTGATAGATTTAAAATGTTTAGTTCTGAAAATGAAACAGCAAAAGTTAGTGTATTGCGAGAACCTGATGAAAGATATTTTGTAGCTAAGAAAGAAATAGATTCTAGGATAGCAAAAGAATTAGATGATGAGCTTACTAGAATACCAGAAGAAGATGTAAATTTTGTTCAAAGATATTTTAATGATATTCCTAAACGAACTAACAAGCCTACTCCTCCAACTGCTAGTAGTAAAGAAGATTTTTTAAAAGGCTCTGAAGAGCAAGGCTCTCAGTTTAATGCTAGTTTTTTTTCTAACATTAAATATGAAAATCCTTTATCAGCCCGTATACCAAGAGAGTTAGGTCTGCACGTTGGTACTAAGGGACACGCACAGACAATACAAATAAGGGGTGCTTATCCAAGAGGCGAAGAGCTTATAGAAAAAGAAGGTGTACAGCAGTATATAAAAGAAGGTTTAGATGAAGACTCTGCTAAAGTAGCTGTAAATACTAGGGGTGTGCATGATGAAATATTTGACTCTAAAATAAAAGAGTTAAATGAATTTGTACCTGTAGGAGTAAAGTCGATAATACAAGAAGGTTTTATAAATGTAAAAAAACCTTTAGTGTTAGATACTGATATGATTAACTGGAACCCTGCTAAGTTTCTTGGGGGTGCTGATCCTACTGGTAATCTTAAATTAAAAGAACAAGCACAAACTTTTGTAGATGCTTTAAACACCCAAGTAAAAATGGACGATGCACAGTTTACTAAAATAGTAGATACTGCTGCTTTAGAAATAAATTCTTTTATTCGTAAAAAGGATATGAACTCAGGAAAGTTATTGAACTCTGCTTACGATCACAATATTAACATAATAACTAGAAAAATGTTAGAGGACTTAGGGTTCGATAGTATTAAGTACACTAATATGGGAGAGCTTACAAGAGTTTCTGAACGTCAAGCAGGTGGTAACTCTTATATATTGTTTAGGGATGATCAGTTTTTTGTTCCTCCTCCCCCTCATATGAGACAACCAAGAACATTAAGAGAAACTATTCCTGAAGTACAAAAAGCGTATGACGATTTAAAAGCAGGTACTATTACATCTGATGAATATGATAAGATAGTAAACAATACTGTTTATCCATACGAGAATATACCTATTCCAGAAACAGATGACGCAATGTTTACCGCTTTAACTAAGAACCAACGTGAAAAAATAAATGCTGTCTTTGAAGAAGGGCTACGAGTAGGATTACGATTAGACATAAATGCGTATTTAAACTATGACACTTGGGTTCCAACAATACACGTTAAAGGTAAGTCGAAGGGACATCAGGCAACAGCCGCTATAAAAAATGTTGATTTTTCTATGACAGGAGAAGGGCAAGTAGGTAAATTAACGGGGGCTGAAAAGTCACAAGAAGTAATAGAAGGCATTAAAGGTAAAACTCCTTTTGCTCAGATCATGGGAGACTATGTTAACAGAACTACAGATGAAAACTTTCGACTAGCTCAAGAGGCTTTGAATAGTGACGAGTGGATACAGGTAGGCTTTGATCCTAGAAGACATTCATTCTTTTACGACAGGGTTACAGGACAGCCAGTAGCTACAGCAGAAGAAGTAATACAGGTAGGACCACTGGTACTGGCTAAGAAAGCTACTTATGCTGATAGGTCTTTATACCCCTATGCAACCGGAGGCAGAGTACTACGAAGTCTTGGAAGAACTCGTAGGGCTGAAGGTGGTATATTAGGTGCTATTGAAAGCGGTATAAAAAAAGGTGCTAAGTTCTTAGGGTTTGATGATGAAAAACAATTAAGAATATCAGCAGACGCAACAGACTTAACTAAACAAATAGACCCTAAAAGAGAAGTTACTTGGGTGCATCAAGGTAAACCGATTACTACGGATCAACTTAGAAATTTAAAATCTAATCGGGATCAAATAGCATTATCAGGAAACGAAGAATTATTTGATACAGTTAATCATTCTTTATTTGGTTATGAAACTGGAAGTAATCCTATGGCTGCTGTAGGTGGTCAGCTTAAAGAACTTTATCAAGGAACTAAAGAAGTCTTACAGGGTAGAGATTGGAGAACACAGGCTAAAGATGCTTATAATAATCAATTTGGTATTATTCAAAGATCAAAAGGTTTAAGTAGACCAGAGTTTGATATGGAAGTAGCCAAGGCTGTACAGAGAACTCAAAATAAATTGCAACGTGGAGAAAAATTAATATTTGGTAGAGATGTAATTCTTAATCCATATGATATTATGAGGAAAGAAGAGAGATGAAATACTTCACAGAAGATGAACTGAAATGTACTCACTGTGGTAAGAGTGGTATGGACGCAAACTTTATGGTTAGAATAGAAGCACTCAGAGAACAGTTGGGGTTTCCTTTCCCTGTGAATAGTGCTTACCGTTGTCCAGATCACCCCATAGAAGCTCGTAAGAGTAAGGCAGGAGCGCATTCAACAGGACAAGCAATAGATATAGGTGTCCGTGGAGAGAAGGCTCATATACTTTTAGACGCTGCTCTACAGGCAGGGTTTACTGGTATAGGAATAAATCAGAAAGGTAGTAACGGAAGATTTATACATTTAGATGATATAGAAAATTCACCAGAAAGGCCAAGGCCGACAGTATGGAGTTACTAATATGAAAAATTTACTACTAAGCGGAGCATTACTACTAAGTTCTATGGCTCATGGAGTGCCTACTTATGTGGATGATGTTGCTGAAATAATCAATAACAACTGTGTAGTCTGTCATCGTGATGGTGGTATAGGCCCAATGCAGTTTGAAACCTATGATCAAGTAAGGCCGTGGAGTCCTTTGATACAGATGAAGGTAGCTAACAGAGAGATGCCTCCCTATGCCTACGATAAAGATATAGGGATACAGGAGTTACATGGTGATTGGAGGCTCTCTGAAGCTGATATAGCCACGATAGTAGATTGGGTAGCCAATGGATCAGAGTATGGAGATACGGACGTTGTAGTACAGCCTCCGGCCCTCTCAGACCCTAACCAGTGGAACTTCTACGGAGAGTTTGGAGAGCCTACATTGGTTATACCATCCACCCCTATAGATATCCCTGCTACTGGCAACGATCTCTGGCATAAACATAACGTAGCTAGTGGGTTGACAGAGGATAGATGTATTAAAGCTATACAGGTTAAGCCTAGAGGAGATGCTAAGAGTGTAGTACACCATGCTAACAGCACTGTTACTTTAGATGGTGAGAGATATGGTATGCTCACAGAATATGCTATGGGTAAGTGGGGAGAGATAGTCCCCGAAGGTGTCTGCCGTACTATACCTGCCGAAGCTGAGATAGCTTGGGACATTCATATGTTCCCCGGAGGTCTAGGAGCCATAGCCCCCGGAACTATTATCAAAGATAATGTCGTAGAGATAGGTCTTTGGTTGTATTCTCCAGAGGAATCTAAAGCACTTACATACGAACAAGACCTAAAGCTTTACAGGATAAGTCAACAAGAAGATATTGTTATCCCTCCTCATGGTTACTCAATGACTCAGGGGTTCCATTCTTTTGATCATCCTGTTCGCATTGATTCATGGCAACCACATGGACACCTAAGAATGAATGCAGCAAGCTTTGAAATCTTTTATCCTGACACTGGTATAACAGAACAGATTAGTCAGGTATCTAACTGGAGTGCTACATGGCATCATAGTCACATATATGAGCCAGACTTTGCACCTCTCCTACCAACAGGAGCAGTACTAGTTCTTAAACAATGGTACGATAATACTACTGAGAATCCTAATAACCCTGATCCTGATATGTGGGTTGTTGGTGGTAGTAGAACAGGTGATGAAATGACTCATGCTTGGATTGCTGTGACTCACCTAGATGAAGAAGGTTATCAGGAAATGTTAACGGAAAGAGACAACAGGAGATTAATAGCACAATGAAATATTTACTTATTGTTTTAGTTATAACTGGCTGTAGTAGTTTGCCTGAAAGGTCTGCTCAAGATTGGGCCATGCAAGATGCTAGAAACAAAGATATTTTTATGCGTAATATTCCAAGCAATCAAAATATTTTAAACTTAGGTGGTTGCAGTAACATTAGTTATTGCAATGTAGACAGGAGGATGATGGCAGGACAATGAAAAAAATATTTATAATAACTTTATTATTATTTACAGGATGTTCTTTAAGCGAAGTGAGTATGCAGATGTCAGAGTATCCTGAATGGAATTATATGGATCAACAATTATTCATGCAAAACGTAAGGATTTGCAGAGCTATGGATCACTGTGCTGCTGAAAACTTATTTAATAGATTTTAAATCTAAGGGAGGCAGTAATGATAGAAGTAACAGTAGCCATTGCTGCTGCCTCAAAAGCAATAACAGTAATAAAAAAGGGTCTTGCATTAGGTAGGGACACCCAAGAATTATCCTCTCAATTTGCACAGTTCTTTGATGCGAAAGACAAAATAGATAAAGCTAAAGCAGACGCAGAGCATACACCTCTAGGTAAGAAGGTGTTTGACTCTCAGTCTGTAGAAGCTTATGCGCTTGAGGTTGCACTAGCAGAACACAAAGCTAAAGAATTAGAAAAACAATTAAGAGAACTATTTGTATACTCCGGTCAAGGAGAAGTCTATTCATCTATGATGAGGGCCAGACAAAAAGAAAGACAAAGAAGACTACAGTTTGCTAGAAAACAATCAGAACAAAAAAAGCTAATGCTAGATATAACTCTCATTGGCTCTTTAGTTGTAGTAGGAATAATTTTTTTAGGCTTTATAGTTAAAACAGTAATGGGAATAGGGAGTTAATATGTTAGCACTTTATACGGAAGAACAACTGGGAGCAGCTTACCAGATATACGCGAGAACACACGCTAATAAAGAGTTAGCAATATTAGATTTTGAATCTTATAGGAAACTATTTGAAACTCAATATGTAGCTATGTCTCAACCAGATACAGTCTTTGATGGCGGTGAGAACACCCACTGATATGTCTCCAAAGAAATTAGAACTACAGTCTAAGTACGAGAAGTTTGATCTAAACAATGATGGCATCATCAGTGATGAAGAACTAGATCGGGCTAAAGAAATGGTAGACTTAGAACTGCGAGAAGAAAAGTCTGAGGCTCAAAAGATGATGGCTTGGTTAGCTATCATTATCATGGTAACAACTACAGTAGTTTTATTTACGCCCCTCATATCTGATAGTAGAGTAAATGCTTTGTCAGATTTGTTGGGGCTTTTTTATTTCTCTATGTGTGGAATTGTAGGTACATATATGGGGGCTACCGCATTCATGCACCACAAGACAACTAAATAATTGTTGTTAAATTCTTAACTTCTTTTTCTATATAATTATGTAGCCCCTCTAGTTTAGAACATCCTTCTTTAACTATCTTTTTTATTATAGGTATCTCATAATCTGGAAATACTTTATCTATATCTTCTGTAGGTAAGTGTTTAAATTCAGATATAATATTTCCATCTCTAGCTAAAAAGATTCTAAAAGATACTAGATTCCCTTCCTCTTTGTTATCCATAACTTTACTCCTCTACTGCTACTCCTTTAAATTGGACGCTTTCAATACTGCCCTTTAGTCCACCCTTCATATAAGTAGTTGCTCGACCTTCAAAGAAGTTCTGATGCTCTACTCCTAGAACATCATCTATCCAATCAAGCGGGTTATCCTTCACCCCAAAGTTAGTTTTTAAACCTAGTTGTAATAGCCGTCTGTCTGCTATGTATCTAATATACTCTTTCATTTCAGCTTTAGTAAGCCCTTGTATATTGCCCATCTTAAATACTAAATCTAAAAACTTATCTTCTAATTTAACCATATCTCTACAGACTTGATAGATTTCTTTCTTAAAATCATCTGTCCATAGGCTAATGTTTTCCTGCATAAACTCTCTGAATAACTTAGTCATTGCTTCAACATGAAGTGATTCATCACGGATACTGTAAGTAACTATTTGCCCCATGCCTTTCATCTTTCCAAAGCGAGGGAAGTTTAAAAGTATTGCAAAGCTACTGAACAACTGAAGCCCCTCAGTAAACGCTGAATAGATTGCTAAGTTTTTAGCAATAGATTCTTTATTATTTATTTTAAGAGGCGATCCACTTATATATTCATGCTTGTCTGCCATAGCCTCATACTCAGCAAATGCCTTATACTCTATGTCAGGCATCCCTACAGTATCTAACAACAGACTATAAGCGTGTTGATGAATAGATTCCATGTTAGCAAATGAAGACATCATCATTCTAGACTCAGGCTTTTTAAAGACTCTCATATATCTATCTATATATCCTGATGCTACATCTACATCTGACTGTGTAAACAATCTAAATATTTGTGTAAGTAAATTCTTTTCTGTGCTATCCATTTCTTGCCAATCCTTCACATCATTGTGAAGCGGAACATCTTCTGGCAACCATATCATTTGATTTTGTTGAACGTAATAATCAAACATCCACGGGTGATCAAAAGGTTTATAGTAATCTCTAGTTCCTAATAAGCTCATCTATCTCATACTCCCAATAGTCTATTATCATACCTTTAGGTATAACCATTATTGCATTAACGTACTCTTTGTCTTTGTCATTGTGGTACATATCGGTAGCTAGTATTAACTCATTTTCATTGTCAGATACTAACCATCCAACAGTAGAACGGGACACAGCTTTTAATTTCTTAGCTTCAGATATTAAAACATCCTCAGTATCAATCCAAGCATCATCCCATTTTACTTCTACAATTTTACCCTTCACAACTTAGACATCCTTCTTCTTCTAAATTAATTTTAGGAATTTTTATATTAACATTCTCTGTATTACGAGCCGCATTAGATCGTAAGTAATATAGAGATTTAAGTTTATGTATTCCTGCCCAGTGTACATCATTTAGATACTGTAAGAAAACATCATGGGTTTCTTGATCAGCTTCTATAGATGGGGTCTTAAAAAATAAGTTTACGCTTTGACTTTGGCAAACATATTTTTGTCGCATAGCAGCGTGTTCTATTATCCATATTTGATTTATCTCAGGGGCAGTCTTAAACATTTCTTTCTGTGAATCTGATAAGATATCTAAGTGCTGCACTGATCCTTCATGCGCTGCTATGTCTTTCCATATCTCATCACGTTTCTTTTTACTGGGTACAAGCTCAAGTAAAAGATCATCTAAGTACTTGTTCTTAACTTTAAAGCTGCCCGTTAAAGTTTTATGTGTATATACATTTGCTCTGTTAGGTTCTATAGAGGGGCTAGTACCGCCACATATAATAGAGCTAGAAGCATTAGGAGCTATAGCAAGTAAGTGTGCATTACGTTTACCGCTACCTTCCATGTCAGGGGCTTCCCCTCTTTCTTCTGCAAGCTTACGGGTAGTTGCAGAGGCTCTATCTTTTATGTAAGAGAAAGCTTTATTATTAAAAGAAGAAGCATACATACTTTCAAAAGCTATGTTGTTTTTTTGCAGGTAGCTGTGAAAGCCCATAGCTCCAAGACCTATTGATCTTTCACGCATAGCAGAATACGCTGCCTTGTTGTAACCAGTTTTTCCTTTAACACTATCCATAAAGTTTTGAAGTACATTATCTAGCATAGTAATAAGATCAGGAATAAAAGTATCTACCTTAGACCATTCATCAAAGTGTTCAAGATTAACACTAGACAAACAACAGACAGCAGTTCTTTCTTCATTGGTAGGTAAAGTTATTTCAGAACATAAGTTACTTTGTTTTATTTCTAAACCTAGTTTCTTCTGTTCTTCTGGTAGAGCGGCATTACAGTTATCTATATTAACAAGATAAGGCTCTCCAGTTTCCATACGAGTTTGAAGTATTTGAAACCATAAGTTTCTAGCAGATACTATCTTAACTGCGGTATTAGTTTTAGGGTCTATTAATCTCCACTCAGAATCTTTCTCTACTGCTTCTAAAAATTCTTTAGTTATATTAATAGCATTGTGAAGGTTCAAACATTTGCGATTTAAATCTCCCCCAGTAGTTTATCTCATGTTTATAAATTCTTCTATCTCAGGATGAGATACATTCATATAAGCTGCATAACTACCCCTTCTTGTAACACCTTGATTAAAGGCTAACATCTGAGAGTCTACAACGTGCATGAATGGTATAGATCCAGTAGACCTGCTACCGTTAGAAGTATCCACACCATTGCTGCGAATATCACCCCAATATCCACCGATGCCTCCACCTCCACTTGCAAGCCATATGTT
>Ga0114933_10003130_pt1 | contig 16444 bp, 14 predicted proteins | sample 4SBtaG_FD_89691 | JGI IMG/M metagenome (GOLD analysis project Ga0114933, IMG submission 89691) | Deep subsurface microbial communities from Kolumbo volcano to uncover new lineages of life (NeLLi) - 4SBTROV12_W25 metaG | ecosystem: Environmental > Aquatic > Marine > Volcanic | place: Kolumbo... | reverse complement strand
CACGCTGAAACAAATTCTCCAGATCCATTAACTCCAGCTCGGTCTGTTTTTGCTGCTCTTGAACAACATCCAGCACCGACTATAGTGACTGCACCTAATGCTGATCCTGGCTCACAAAAAATTAGAAAGTTTATATCCCAATTTATTGATCAGACCAACGAAGCTATATTTATTGAAAGTCTTGGTAATAATTTATACCCAAATGTATTGCGTCAAGCCAATGTAATGGTGGGAAACTCATCAAGTGGTATAGTTGAGGCAGGTTTATTTGGTCTTCCGGTAATTAATGTAGGTCATCGACAAGATGGTCGTCAGCATGGCTCTAATGTTATAGATGTGCCAGCTAAACCCGAAGATATAGTGAAAGAACTGCATACAATACCAAAGAGATATAGTGCAAATTTTATTTATGGTGACGGTTGTTCTGGTGCGCGCGTAGCAAAAGTAGTTACCAATAACTATGACCGCAATCGTTTATTAACCAAAAATTTTTCTAATGATTTGCAAGAATTCATTGATCCTTGGGAAGGATGATGACTTACCTAGTCATTACTAGGTTAATTAGCAAATTCAATTACGAAAAGTTGATTTCGATTGGAGAATGAATGTTAAAAGCAGAACTGGGCAACTGTATTTTTTTTGAAGCTATAGGTGATGAGCGGAAATTCATGATGCCTATGCTTAAGTTATTAAAAAAAGAAAATGGAATTAAGGTAATTGGCTTAGTGCGCTTTTCTCAAGATGTTAGTCCATTGATGAAGACTGGAATTTTTGATGAGGTTTATAGCACCTCCGAAATGTTAAATGTTACTCCTAACAAAAATCAGGATTTATGGGTTAGAGCTCAAGCGATTGAGGAGCGTTATGATACAGTGTTTCATTACAACTTAGCTGATAGACGCCTTTATTTTACAGGTTGTTCCACTTTTCCATATACGCGTGTTGAAACTAATCAGGAATATGAGGAATGGGTAAGTCAATTTGTAGCTATTTATGAGGGTGTTGAAGAAATATTCAAAAGGCATCAAATCTCATTTGTTTTAAATGGAAGACGTGTAGTCTGTGATATAGCTAAGGGTCTAGGAGTTATGACTAGATGTCTGGGATATTCATTCTTGCATGATCGCTTGATTTGGCGGGATGGAATGAAGGTTAATACACATTGGCTCCAGATCCAGCATAAAGAAAACAAAAAAGCAGATCGAGCACATTCATCAGACATTTTACAACCCCCTCCCTTCCATTTACAAATAAGAAAAAACTTTTCCTCAAGTATCAGGTTTTTTAACTTGGGGAGAGCTACTTTACTTATACTTTTACGCACAGTTTATTGGCACATGCGTCGCTATGATAAAGTGACAAAGTTCGGCTATAGTCCTTGGAGGCATATAAAATTCCACTTTCGTAGACGATCTATTTATAAAATGTTGGCTGCAAATGGCGTGAAGTCAGAGGTCCTTATTAATTCAAAAAAACCATATGTTTTTTTGGCTCTTCAAATGGAGCCAGAGGTTCTTTTATCGGCGCAGACTCCTGAATTTTTTGATCAAATATCAATCATTCATCAAGTATCAAAAGAGTTACCAGTTGGTACATATTTGGTTGTTAAGGACCATGTGCCTGCCTTGGGATATAGGCATCAAAGTTTTTATAAGATGATGGATACTATGCCTAATGTGATCCTAATTGACCCAAGTGATTTTGCTTTACCATTAATAAAGAATGCACGTGCTGTAGTATCCCTTATAGGTAGAAGTGCATTTGAGGCGGCAGCGTTTGGTGTTCCGGTTTTAGCCTTTAGTCCCTCCCTATTTTTTGGTTATTTACCACATGTTATTGTTTCTACGGATTTTTCTGAGGTGCGTAAAAACCTTAGAACTTTAATTTCTTATAACTCGAAAGAGCGAGAAAGTTTTGCAAAGGAAAGCCAATTTATGTTGTCTGCAATGCATGATATAACTGTTGATCCAAAAAGTTATCCAGACTCAGACAATCTTGGAATAGCATTATTTGAGTCTTTAACTAATACTATCAAAAATAATTCTACTCCTAGTTAAATTAAAAGTTTGAGGAATTGATTAAGTAAAAAATATGCTAGTATTTTTTATTGGATATATGAGAATTTGTTTCAACTTAGGTATCAAAGATCTTCAAGAACTTCTTGGGGTCAAAAAATATGAATAAAGATACTTTAATAAAAAATAATTATAACAAACCCTCAAATATACTAAATAAAAGTATAATTGAGGGCAAAAAACCTGATATTCAAGAGGTCGTAAAGCGTTTGCATGAGCATGGCTTTGTAATACTGCGAGGTGTTCTGCCCCAAAGTTCAATTGATAAAGTTATAAAGAGAGCAGAAGACTTTTTATCCCAACCCTCAGTTGCGGGAGTTTGGGGATATTTTCGTGCAGACCACCAGAAGAAGGTTTTGTTACCCACATTTTTAGGTGAGCCAGTATATGATCTTATTGCTAATGAACAAATCATAAGTCTAATAGAAATTTACATGGGGGCTGAATGTATTTTAGCTGAAACTAATTTAAAAGCTGATCGTGGAATGAACTACATCTATTTTCCTATGCATTCTGATTTTTCTGTGGGCTGGCGTAAAACAAAACAAGAAACCTCTCCTGTCACTTCGAGTCTTATGCAAAAACCCTTGGGAGTTGGTGCTGCAATTTATTTACATGATACTTCGGAGGGGGCTTTTACATACTGTGAGGGGACTCATAAATTAGGATCACCATATGGACAACGTTTAGCAGAATACCCCGAGGATATGCAAAAAGATATTATTGCTCGTAAAGTCCGTTTAGATGGAAAGAAAGGAGATATAATTCTTTTTGATGATAGAGGTTTCCATGGCCCAGACCATCCTTCTAAAAAAGATCGAACCGTAATTTTAGTTGATTATTTTAGAACAGATGTTTTTGGCTATAACCAAGTTACACCTCTGCCAATTTGGAGCTGTGATATAAGTAGTTTAAGTAAAAAACAATTACGTGTATTAGGAGCTGCAGGAGCAACTTTTACTGTACCTTTTGATGATTATAAGTGGTCTAAGATCAGAAAAACAAATTCGTTTCGAGTTATTAAATTTTTAGTAGATAATGCCTTTTATTTAAAACATCTACGAATGAAACTTAGGGCGTCCCTGTTAAAATGACACTTGCTAGTTTAATAGGTTATTTTTTACCTAGTCCAATAAGGAGATTTTTAAGACCATATTGGCACAAGGTTCGTGACTACACATTATTTAAAATAAAACTAAAAGGGCGTTTGCATTTTGATAATCGCATTGGAGATTGGGTTGCAACTAGGAAATTTTACAATAAGCCGTTGAGTGTTCCAGTAAGATCCTACAGACAATTCAGGCGGTATTATCAGTTTGGTAAACATGGGAAAAAAGATGTTGTTTACACATGGATGAACGTTATCGATGATTGCAGCGTACTTTATGATATAGGGTCATCTAATGGTCTAGAAGGTTTTTTGGTTAACCATCTTTGGAATAGCAAAATAGTTTTTGTTGAACCATTTACCCCAAGTGTTGAGACAATTCTTAAGACAGTAGTCCTTCAAGGTGTATCAAAAAGAGATAGTTTTGAACTTCTTCAGGCAGGATGTGATTCTGAAATGGGTCACAGAAAACTTTACATGCATCATGGTCCTATTCCTGGTGTGAATCGCAACTCAGTTGGAAAACCAGAAGATTACGATAGGGGAGGCAGGCAGGATCAGCCCATATTATGTCATCAATGGATTATGTCCGTATCACTTGATGGGATGTATTGGGATCTAGGTCTACCAAAGCCCTCCCATATTAAAATTGATGTTGACGGATTTGAGAACCACGTTTTAGAAGGTGCAAAAAGGCTACTGGAGAATAGATGTGTAAGTTCGTGGGCAATAGAGTTAAACGGTAAAGAAAATCAAAAATCTATAACTTCAGTCATGAAATCGGCAGGTTATGAGCTGATTGCTGAATGGGAACATTATCCTGGATATAAGCACTATTCAGGTGATGCAATATTTGTTCGGCAAGATCTTGTGACAAAATATAAAGAGAAATTTTCCAAAGAATTCCCAAAAATCTAATATGACTGATTCTACTCTATTCTTTAAAATAAATTACTTATCTAATAGCAAGCTAAGGTCTACTTTTTAATAGATTTTGGTGATTTTGAGGGTGATATAATACTCCTTCACATAAGCATAAGTTGATTGGTGTTTAGGAAATGGTTTTATTGCTTTTGCTATTAGAAACTAATGACTGAATAAAGGAAGTAAATTGCTAGCTCCTCGTCTAATAGCAAGACTTGATATTAAGGGTGATAACGTAATAAAAGGTATTCATCTTGAGGGTCTTCGGATTGTTGGCAAACCGGGGTCAATGGCGCGAAAATATTATGAAAATGGTATTGATGAAATTATCTACATGGATAGCGTAGCATCACTCTATGGTCGTAATAATATTTTACCTATAGTTGAGGAGGCGGCCCGAGATATCTTTGTCCCATTGACAGTTGGCGGAGGAATTCGTTCTATCGATGATATTGTAGCAGCACTACGTTCTGGTGCGGATAAGGTTGCAATTAATACAGCAGCTATCGCAAATCCAAAATTTATCCAAGAGTCTGCAGAAACATTTGGAAGTCAATGTGTAGTTGTATCAGTTGAAGCAAAAAAACGAGGGGAAAAAACATGGGAAGCTCTCACAGATAATGGTAGGGAGCGAACAGGTTTAAATGTTTTAGATTGGGTCGTTGAAGCTGAAAAACTTGGTGCCGGAGAGCTGCTATTAACTTCTGTTGATTCAGAGGGAACCCGTCGTGGCTTTGATCATGAACTATTTCGACAGGTAAGAAGCCTAGTCGAGATTCCGGTTATAGGCTGTGGTGGAGCTAATAGCCCAGAAGATATAATTATGGCAGTAAAAACAGACGATCTGGACGCAGTTGCTTGTGCAAGTATATTTCACTATGAACATTATTCACCACTTGATATTCGTAGAGCATTGAAAGAAGCAGGTATTTTAATCAGACCTGAGGTAATGCCATGATAGTTATAGTAGATTATGGCAGAGGCAATTTATTCAGTTTGAGCCAAGCTTTAAACATGCTTGAAAAGTCATATATAGTTACGGATGATCCATTAAAGATTATTTCTGCTAGTAGGTTGATTCTCCCCGGAGTTGGAGCTTTTGGGGATGCTATGACTAGTTTAAGGGAACGTAAAATTATTGACCCTCTTCATGAGGCGGTTAATAAAGGGATACCGTTACTAGGTATTTGTGTTGGGTGTCAATTGCTATTGGAAAAAAGCGAAGAGTTTGGCAGCCATTCTGGTCTCAGCTTAATACCGGGTAAGGTGATTAAACTGCCTAGTTTGCAAATGAATTCTCAATCAAAAGTTAGAGTCCCAAATGTAGGATGGAGATCCTTAGCTATTAGACCTAATGTGCCAATTTTAAAATATTTAAATTCTAATGATTGGATGTATTTTGTTCACTCCTATGCTCCTTCACTTCATTGCTCAAAACATATAGCAGCTACGACACATATTAATGGTGTAGATATACCTGCAGCTATTTATTCAGAAAATATTTTAGGTGTTCAATTTCATCCAGAAAAAAGTGGTCCTTCCGGGTTAAAGTTAATAGATAAATTTCTAAGCAAAGAATTCATATAATGACAGAAAACATTGAAACTGAGGAATATATTTCAGAGACGGGAAGTCGCTTTATTCGAGATCCTGATGAAGGCGATCTAGAAATAAAGTATGGGCTTCCAGGCAACGTGGTTTATTGTAAAAGATGTGTAATTTCAAATCAGAGACCCTCCTCATCTGTTGAATTCAAGCATACCAAGAACTCAAAGAAAGAAACTATTAATTTTGACTCAGAGGGAATATGTGATGCGTGTAGGGTAGCTGAGAGAAAAAGTAAAATAGTTGATTGGGATGAGCGCCGTGCTGTTTTATCTGAGCTATGTGATAAATATAGATCACGGAATGGCTCTTATGATTGTCTAGTTCCCGGTTCAGGTGGAAAAGACTCTATCTACGCCGCAATGGTTTTAAAGAGAGAGTTTGACATGCATCCCTTAACTGTTACATGGGCACCGCACTTGTATTCTGAAGTTGGGTGGCACAATCATCAAGCATGGATTCATAAGGGTGGCTTTGACAATTATCTTTTCACCCCAGACGGACAAGTACATAGAAAGCTAACCCAGTTAGCGTTTCGAAACCTTCTCCACCCATTTCAACCATTTATCTTTGGACAAAAAAATTATGCACCAAAAATGGCAATTAAAATGGGTATTCCGTTAGTTTTCTATGGAGAAAATGAGGCAGAGTATGGAAACCCTGCTGCAGATAACAAAAACGCAGTAAGGGACGCTTCCTATTATTCCACTCAGGTTAATGGGAATGATGAGCTTTACTTTGGTGGTGTATCTATGAAAGATCTTCCAAGCTTTGGGATTAAGAAAGGACAAATGGAACCTTACATGCCCGCAGAGTTAGATACTCTTCTAGGTGCTGGTATTGAGGTTCATTATCTTGGGTTTTATTTAAAGTGGATACCACAGGAATGTTATTATTATGCATCAGAACATGTAGGCTTTTTAGCTAATGAGGATAGAACAGAGGGTACATATTCAAAATACAACTCTATAGATGACAAAACTGATCCATATCATTATTGGACTACATTAGTAAAATTTGGCATAGGAAGAGCAACATACGATGCTAGTCAGGAGATTCGAAACGATCACATAAATCGTGAGGAGGGGGTATCTCTTGTACATCGATATGATGAAGAATTTCCCGAAAAGAATTTTCCAGAATTTTTAGAATATCTTGATATGGATAGGCAAGAATTCTTTGATATTGCAGATAGTTTTCGTTCCCCACATCTATGGAAGAAGGGGACAGATGGTTGGCGACTTAGAAAGAGGGTTAAAAATATGACAGAGGATATAGCCTCTTGAAAATTCCTCTGATGATGTTGGTTCCTGCACGTGGTGGATCTAAGCGTTTGCCTAACAAAAATATAAAAAATCTTGGTGGTAGAACTCTAATTAAGAGAGTTGCTGATGTTGTAAAGTTATCAAAAATTAATGGACCATTAATCTTATCTACCGATAGTAAATTAATTGCTGATGAGGGACTTAAGGAAGGAATGCAGGTCCCATTCATGCGTCCAGATAATATTTCTACAGATAAATCTCCCACAATAGATGCGGTAATTCATGCTCTTGATTGGTTTAAAAACAAAAATGGGACTGATCCAGAAATGGTTATGATATTGCAGCCAACATCACCATTCCGTAATGAAAAAATGTTAACTGAGGCCCTAGAGTGTCTTCAAAGCAGAAAAAATATAGATAGCGTGATTTCTATGTCCCCCTTAAAACTTTCAACAAACCATATTTATAATATAAATACTGAAAGTTATGCCGAACCGATTAGTCTAGAAGATATAAATAAAGTTTACTTTCCTAATGGAGCTGTGTACTTAACTCGCACCAAAGCTCTAAGAAGGGATCACAGCTTATTTGCGGGGAAAATATACCCTTTAATTACAGACCTAATAAGATCAATAGATGTTGATAATGCATATGATTGGATGGTAGCTGAGTCTTTACTAAAAACTTTAGAAAAAAATCTTCCTTCTCCTAGATAGTGAATATTATTCGCATATAGTTTATGAAGAAAAAAGAAAAAAAATATATGGATACAGTGATGTCTTTTGAGGATAAAGCTGATCTTTCAGTTAATATAAATAATGATTCAAATCAAATAATATGTGCTTGTGCTAATTTAAAGCTTTCTGATTTTGAAAAAACATTAGGAAGAATGAAGACCCAAAGTTTTTCTGCCCTACTGAGTGAAACTAAAGCTGGAAGTACTTGTACTGCTTGTTTACTAGACTTAGAATACTTTTTTGTAGAGGCAAAATCACGAAATCCAAAGCACTTTAACAGCGACGATAAGACAAATAATTTAAAGCAGTTAGGTGTTATTCCTAGTAAGCAGCATATTTACAAAATTCTAGATTCTATAACCCCACCTATTGCTTGGGCACCTACAAATTTTATTCCTATTATTAAGGGGGATAACATTGAAACTTGGCTTACAATTACCAACCACGACCTTTTATTTCGAGAGCGAAAAAGTGCTCCTATAACTTCATCCATAGAGATAAGAGCCACTGATGGAAGTTTTCTGTTTAAAGATAAAATCAAAATAGATTTAGGTGAAGAATTAAAACTACGCCTAGACACATATCTAAAATTTGAGTCACATCCACTTGTCGTTGGAGCAGCTTATATAAATACGTATGCAAAGTTTCCAGCTATGAGGGGTACAATACGACCACAATTTGAAATTCTTGCAGAAGCTGGAGCGTGTGCCCTTCATGCCCAGGGGGATGTTGGTCCAGGTAACACGTGGTTTACAATACAAAACAAGCCATTAGATCAGCGTATTTTTCTCATATTAGTCAATACATTTCATAAACCTCAGTCAGCAAAAATATCTTGGCCTTTCGAGTTATATAATTCGAGTATCAAAACAAAAAATGTTGAAAGCCTGCAACTAAGTTCAAGGGGGACAGAAATTTTTGAGATTAATTGTGGAGATGCATTGACTGCGAGACTTGAAGATAGACCTTTCTCAGTAAAAATAAGTACGGAGCGTTCTTGCCGAGTATATCTTTTATGTGGAACCCCTCAGTTAAACCGCTTTTCAATCGATCATAGGTAATTCTTTGGCTTATTCTTATATGATTCCAAGTATTTCATCGCTTCCATCTGGATACGATTGCTTGGTGGCTAGCCCATTCGATAAAGTTTGCAAAAATTTATTAGACGGTAACGGGGTTGTAATTCAGAAAATCTCAATTTTTTCAGAAGGTAAATGTATTGAGTCTCTTGAGCAAAATCATGAATTTATTGACGGTGACTTAATAGGTGGGAATTCACAGCCATTTATTTGGAAAGACCAACTAGAACCTGGGGTTAGTGGATATTTGGAAAATAGTTTCCGGATTGAAGACGAAAAGCCATTGTTCAGATCTAATAATGTTTTGCCATTTTATTCCATTTACTCTAAGCCAGGAAAGAAGTCATTTTTTTCTGACAATGCTTACCTTTATGCTTCCCCTCCTGTGATTTCACAGATTGCAGAGTATGGACAATATATTGATGGTTATGCAGTGGCGAGAGTCGACCGTGAACGGGATTATGGAGAGAGTATCATATTTATAAATCCATACCGTAAACCGTTAAAGGCTGAAATCATTACAGCTGACCATCGCTCTATAGAGAGGATACGGGTTCCCCCTCATAGCAGCAGATTAGTCTCTCTAAAAGCTCTTTTAAATCAAGATGAGATAAGGTGGAGTGGCCAGTTGCAAATTACTGCAACTAACCGCGTAATTACTTTTAGTGTTAAGCACTCATTTTGTGACCCAACAATAATATCAGACCATGAGCATTTAGACCCTTATAGAGGTGAACCAACGCACTTTCCTGCAACCCGATGGTTTAGACTTCGTTTAGGTAAGTGGTTGATGCGCCGTGGTTGGTTAACATGAAAGGTTAACTTTAAATGATCAGCTTAACAGATCTAAATGAATATTTATGTGCCCCTAATGATACAATTCAAGAAGCCTTAGCTAGGTTAAATTCTACAGAATATGTATTTCAGCTAGTTGTTAATTCTAGTGGTCAATTACTTGGCACTCTTACTGATGGTGACATTAGGAGGGCTTTACTTAGTGGTCAGACGCTTGAAAGCAAAGTTGAACTCTCTATGCACCGAGAGTTTCTTTCTGGTCGTAAGGGAAGTTTAGAGGAAAATAGATTTTCTTTAGTGGGTGATGAGAGACTTCGCACGTTTCTACCAATACTTAATGATAGAGGAATAGTTGAAGAGGTTTTAGTAAAGAGTCCAGATATAGGAATATCTCATGCCTTAATTATGGCAGGGGGCTACGGTAGAAGGTTGGGGGAAAAAACAAAACACATGCCAAAGCCTCTTTTAACTGTTGGTGGACAGCCTATTTTAGGGCATGTGTTAGACAGTTTGGAGTCTATTTCAGTCAAAAATATTTTTATATCTGTACACTATCAGTCATCGAAAATTAAAGATTTTATAGATAAGGGCAATTGGAAATCAAAAATTATATTAATAGAAGAAAAAGTGCCTCTTGATACTGCAGGTGCAATTGGTAATTTACCTGATACCGGTGGTGCCCCATTTTTGGTAATGAACGGGGACGTGATAAGTAAAGTTGATTTGGCATCTCTGCATGATTTTCATATACGAAACGGTTTGATGGTAACTATTGCTGCGGCCCATCATGAAGTGAAAGTACCTTTTGGAGTAATAAAAACTAGCGTTGATGGAGTTTTTTCAGGAATAGATGAAAAGCCCATTATTAGAAATTTTGTTGCTGCAGGAATCTATTATCTTTCACCAGAAGTTCGATCAATAGTATCTGAGGGAAAAGTTTTGGACATGCCGAGTTTATTAAATCAAGCACAAGAGCTTGGTTTAAAAATAGGAGTGTTTCCTATACATGAATACTGGACAGATGTAGGTTGCCCGGGAGATTTGGAAGCTGCAAATGCAAAACATATTTTTAATAAAAAATAATAGTTAGGAAATTTTAAATTGTATTCGCGCTTGATAAAAGAAGCAGGAGAAATGCATCTGCCGCGAAAAACGGTGGCGTTGCTTCTATCGCTTCACTTGTTGGGTACAATTATGGAACTCTCAAGTCTTATAATCTTAATGCCTGTATTCCAATTTATTCAATCTGGTGGAGATTTAGTAAGCCTTGCAGGAGAAAATAAATATTGGAACTGGCTAATAGATGCTTATTCAATTATTGGGTTGATGCCTGATCTTGCAACACTTTTAGTTACATCACTTGTTTTCTTGTTGCTTAGGCAAGTTTTCACTTATATTCGTCTCTTAGCTCAGGCGTTTGCAAAGGAAAGTATGATTACACGCATGCGTGCCGATGCCTTTGAAAATTATTTGCATGCCGATATTTCATACCAAGATAAAGCGGAGTCTGGTGGTTTAATCAATGACCTTACCACTGACTTGCAAAGAGCAGCAGATTATATATTCGGAGAAATTATGTTAGCCGGATTGTTAATCGTGTCTGCAATATACCTTATCGGTCTTTTTGTCCTTTCTGTGCCAATGACTTTTACAGCAATAGCTATTTTTGGACTAGCACTATTAATTCTTCGTACTCAAATGAAAAAATCTGATGTTGCTGGTGCAGCAGTTGTGCAGGCAAACCAGAGAATGTCAGCATTTTTAATAGAGCGGTTACATTTATCAAGATTAGTTCGATTAGCAGGTATGGAGCGAGCTGAAAGTGACCAAATGAGAACACTAACAACTCGTCAACGAGATACTTTATACCGCCTTTTTACTCTTGTTGCTCGTGTTGATGTAGTTATGGAGCCAATGGTAATTGCAGCAGCATATGTTTTAATTTTTGTTAGTATTGAGCATTTTGGCTTGAAAATTGAACATATCGGAATGTTCCTTGTTATTGTGATTAGACTTTTGCCTATGGTGAAGGAGATAGCTCGTACCCGTCAAGCTAATCGAGCTACTAAAGCTGCCCATCATTCTATAACTGATCGAATGCAGGAGATGACTCGCGCCAAAGAGGTTATGACTGGAGAACAATCTTTTATAAGGTTGATTAAGCATTTTCGTTTTGAGAATGTATTTTTTGCATATGATAAGACAAACGAGATAGCAGCATTGCAAGGTGTTTCAGTTAGCTTTCCAGCAGGTAAATTATCAGCAATTGTAGGACCATCTGGGGCAGGAAAGTCTACTTTGATTGATATGATTCCACGTCTTCGCCGACCCGACAAAGGGCAAATACTTCTAGATGATGTTAGCATTGATGAGTTTGCTCTAGATAAGCTTCGTTCTGGTATTTCGAGTGCTCCACAGATGCCCCAGATTTTTAATGTGTCAGTTGCAGAACATATCAGATACGGAAAAGCGGATGCGTCAATGGATGAAGTAAAGGCTGCAGCAGAACTTGCAAATGCTGCAAATTTTATAAATGAATTACCTAATGGCTATGACACAACTTTGGGTGAAAGCGGCGTTCATTTATCTGGTGGGCAAAGACAAAGAATTGATTTAGCCCGTGCCCTAGTTCGACGAGCTCCAATTCTTTTATTAGATGAACCTACTAGTAACCAAGATGCAGATTCAGAGGCTCTCTTTAGAGAAGCTCTATTAAAAATAAGAGCAGAAACAGATATTACTATAATTGTTATTGCACATAGACTTTCAACAGTTGCTATGGCCGATAAAATTGTGGTTCTTCAATCTGGCGCTATTACTTCTGAGGGAAGTCACCAGAAACTTCTCCTTGAAGATGGTTGGTACGCACAGGCTTTTCAAAAGCAAAAAGGTGCCGATACTAGAAATTAACTATTTTTTTTCTTGATTTAAGAAACAGATTTGTAAATGGAAAATTACCATGAATAGAACTTTTGGAATACCTACTCCTGATTTAGATAGTAAAAGTTTGTTGATAACAGGAGGTACAGGTTCATTTGGTAGGGCATTTGTGAAACACGTCCTTGAAAAGTCTGCACCCGATCGAATTATTGTCTTTTCAAGAGATGAGCTAAAACAATTTGAAATGGAGCAGACAATATCCGAAAAATATAAAGACCGAGTTCGTTTCTTTATCGGTGATGTTAGAGATCTAGAAAGACTGGAATTAGCAATGAGGGAGGTAGATATAGTAGTTCATGCTGCGGCCCTTAAACAAGTGCCTGCTGCAGAATACAATCCATTTGAGTGTGTAAAAACAAATATTCATGGAGCAGAGAATGTTGTAATGGCATCTCTAAGAGCGGGTGTATCAAAAATTATATCTTTATCTACGGATAAAGCTGCTAGCCCAATAAACTTATATGGGGCGAGTAAGCTGGCGTCTGATAAAATTTTTGTAGCAGCAAACAATATATCTGGATCTCAAGACACAAGATTCTCAGTTGTAAGGTATGGAAATGTTATAGGGTCTAGAGGTAGTGTTATTCCTTATTTTAAGAATTTGATTGAAAATGGTGCACAGTCTTTACCAATAACACATCCAGAAATGACAAGATTTTGGATTACCTTGGCACAAGGAGTGAACTTTGTACTCTCTTCTCTTTCTATAATGAATGGTGGAGAAATTTTTGTTCCTAAAATACCAAGTATGAAAGTAGTTGATCTGGCTAAAGCGCTAGCTCCTGACATTAATCATAAGGTTGTTGGTATTCGTCCTGGAGAAAAGCTACATGAGACAATGATAACTATTGATGATGGGCGTACAACTCTTGAGCTTGAAGATCGTTACGTAATTGAGCCAGCTTTTGCTTTTTGGTCAAACTCTCACCTGAAGAGCAGAGATGCAAGTACAGTTTCTGAGAATTTTGAATACTCAAGTAATAATAACTTAGAATGGTTAAGTGATAGCAATTTAAAAAAATTGATAATAGAACAAAATTGAAATGAGTAAGATTAACAAAAAAGATTTTCTCCCATATGCAAAACAGAGCATCGATGATGATGATATTGAGGCAGTAATATCTGTTTTGAAAAGTGACTTTTTGACTACGGGTCCTGTAGTCACAGAGTTTGAAGACATGTTTTCTGAAGTTTTAAATGTGCCACATGCAGTTAGCTGCTCCAGTGGCTCAGCTGCCCTTCATCTCGCATATCTCTCTCTAGATCTTGGCCCAGGTAATTATGTAGTTATTCCATCTGTGACTTTTTTAGCAACTGCCAATATGGTTCTTCACACAGGAGCTGAAATCATATTTTGTGATGTTGATCCAAAAACAGGCCTAGCTAGCGCAGAAACAATTCGAGAAGCTATAGAATTTGAGGGTGAAAGAGTTTCAGTAATAACTGTAGTGCACATGGCGGGTCAGATTTCTGATATGCAAAGTATTTCTAAACTTGCATTGGAGTTAGACGTTCAAGTGATTGAAGATGCATGTCATGCCCTAGGAAGTTTAGATCCAAGTGGTGATCCAGTAGGCAGATGTTCAAATAGCGCAGCTACTATTTTTTCTCTCCACCCAGTTAAGGCAATTGCTGGTGGAGAGGGTGGTGTCATTACAACACGGGATGCTGAAATTGCCTGTTCTATGCGTCGAATACAAAATCATGGAATGATAAGACAAAATTTTACTGATCTTAATCAAGCTTTATCAGAAAATGGACAAGTTAATCCATGGTATTATGAAATGTTAAACCCCGGTTTTAATTATAGATTATCAGATATTCATGCAGCTTTGGCTAAACAGCAACTCACTAAGCTAAAACATTTTACTGAGCATCGTTCTTCTTTAGTCAAAAGATATGATGCAGTTATATCTACTATGCCGGACAATTTTAGGTCATTTATTAGACCTAGTGGTCGTGCATCATGTGGTGAAGTTGCTTGGCACCTTTACATAGTATTAATTGATTTTAAGGGTTTAGGTTGTGATAGATCTACAGTTATGCAGTATCTAAAGAGTAAAGGTATTGGAACACAAGTACATTATTTACCTCTGCATATGCAGCCATATTATCGTAAGCGTTATGGAAAGAAATATCTCCCCGGTGCAGAAGATTGGTATGCGCAGACATTAAGCCTTCCGCTCCATGTAGGAATGGAATATGAAGATGTAGATCGGGTTATTAGCGTCCTAAGTGAGGCTTTAGTTAAGTGCCGCTAAACCAGCGTTGGTTATTTCGTGTTAGCTCACATCATCGTTATGGACGAGGACATATTGCGCGATGTTCTGTGCTTGCAAAAGCAATGAGAGATAATGGCTCTAAAATAATTTTTCAATTGGATCCAGGATCTACAGGTGCAGCAGAAAGGCTTAAAAATAGTGGTCTCGAATCAACAGAAAAAAACCTACTCTTGGAAGGTCCATGGTCCGGCTGTGTTATTGATAATTATGAATTGTTAGGACATGACATTAGTGACTATACCCAGCTAGCGTCACCAGTGGTTATTATGGATGATTTCCTTAACCCTCCAACAGGGGCACATTTGCTAATAAACAGTGCTTTCCATTTGACTGAGAGGAAAATATCAGGTGTTCAGGCACTTTTAGGCCCAGCTTATGCATTAGTAGAGCCACGATTTTCAAACATTCCAAGGCGAGATTTTTCAGGAGTGGTTCACAAAATTCTTATAACTCTTGGGCGCACTGAGTCTCCAGAAATATTATTTAATATTCTGGAGGTTTGTGATGTTTTAACTAATAAAATGGATATAAAACTTGTAATAGATAGGTGTGATCCAAGTTATACATGCATAATTAATAAGAAAAGTGATTGGATAAATAATATATCTATAGTGTCTGACGTCTCAGATATGCTCCCTTTACTAAAGGACTCAGATTTTATAATTGGGTCTGGAGGTGTTAGCTTGATAGAAAGGGTAGCAGCAGGAGTTCCTTCATTGACTATTTTAGGCGCAGAAAATCAACGTCTGTCAATAGAAGGAGCAGGTATATCTGGAGTTACTATTGATGGCACCCGCATAAATTCTGCTGATTTATTGCCGAGGATATCTTCAATTTTAGAAGACTCTAAACTCAGGGTCTCTATGTCAAAAGCAGGTCGGGAATTAATTGATGGAATGGGTGGAAATCGTATTGCCGATTTTCTCTGTTCAATGGTTAAGTGTTAAATGATTTGTACTCAAATATTTGATTGAAGTTATTTTGATAAATAAAGTTAAAAATAATAATTATGTTTTTGCTACTGTTCACCGTTGGAACGTTGATGCATATAAACGTCATGTTTCTGACTGGCCGGGCAATTGGACTTTAATTACAAAACAAGAGGAATTATCCAAAGAAAATATTAAAAAATTAAATTCAAGATACATTTTTTTCCCCCATTGGTCATGGCGCGTACCAAGTGAAATTTTAGATTTAACTGAATGCGTATGCTTTCATATGACTGACCTGCCATATGGTCGAGGAGGTTCTCCTCTCCAAAATTTAATTTTGCGGGGACATAATTCGACATTTATATCTGCGTTAAAAATGACAACTGATATAGATGCAGGTTCTATCTATGTTAAGAAGCTATTAAAACTCAAAGGAAATGCACAGAAAATTTATGAGGATTCTGCAGAAATTATCTGTCAAATAATTACTTCTATAATCAATGAAGAACCAGAGGCAGAGCCACAGAAGGGTGAGCCAGTGTATTTTAGTCGTCGAACTCCCCAAGAGAGCAAACTACCAAAATCAATATCTGATTCTAAATTGTATGATTTTATACGTATGCTAGATGCTGAAGGTTATCCAAAGGCATTTTTGGATCATGGCAGTTTAAATATAGAATTTTTTGAGGCGCACTTAGAGGT
>Ga0114933_10003129_pt1 | contig 16444 bp, 16 predicted proteins | sample 4SBtaG_FD_89691 | JGI IMG/M metagenome (GOLD analysis project Ga0114933, IMG submission 89691) | Deep subsurface microbial communities from Kolumbo volcano to uncover new lineages of life (NeLLi) - 4SBTROV12_W25 metaG | ecosystem: Environmental > Aquatic > Marine > Volcanic | place: Kolumbo... | reverse complement strand
TAGATCCTATATTAATCAGTTTTGGTAACTGGGTAGTAAGTTGGCATGGATTTTTTAGCTTTTTAGGAGTTTTATTTGCTGTTGCCTTAGTAGGTGAATGGGCAAAAGATTATCGAGTTGAAAAAGAAGATATTTTTCATGTTGCTGTATGGGGAATAATTGGCGGAGTCATAGGTGCCAGAGTTGTCCATGTAATAGATTACTGGTGGTTTTATGGAGACCTTCCTCTTGAAATATTTAAAATATGGAAAGGTGGAATAGGTGTTTGGGGTGGTGTACTAGGCGGATTTATAGGTGGAGTATTATGTGCTCATATAAACAAGTATCCCAAATATATAATGACAGATATTGCTGCTCCTGCACTTTTATTTGCTATGGTAATAGGCAGACTTGGTGATATTGTAAACGGGGAACATTGCTCCAAAGCTTATGAAGGATTATTTGCTTTCAGTTGGGATCACCCCAACTCTGATGTAGCAAATTGCAAAATGAAAGGATCAGGTATTGGAGTGCCTGTTCAACCTGCAATTATGTACGAAATGATTTGGAATTTATTATCTGTTTACGCAATTTGGTATCTAAGGTTTAAATTACACCCTCATGGAATGACATGGGTATTATTTATAATTCTTTACTCATTCGGACGCTTTTTCATTTCGTTTTTAAGGTATGACAGAATTTGGGCTATGGGTCTTACAGAAGCTCAATGGATAGCTGTAGCATGTATAGTAGTATGTCTTCCAATCATTATTATCAATTTAAACTATAATAATTTTAATACTTTTCAATTACTTACTGATAAAGGTAAAACAAGAGCTGAGCGGCGCAGATCTGTCAAGAAATCGAAATCCAAATGACAAACAAATCTGAAATTTCCATAATTAATGACAAAGGAAGCAGATATTATTTGATACCAGGAGTTTCTGAACCTCTTCCTAGTGTTACGTCAATATTATCAATGATAGCAAAACCTGGATTAATCAAATGGGAGAAAAATGTCGCTTTAGATTATATTAGATCTAAATTAAATAACATTGCAGATGATATAAATTCAGTAGGGATTGACTCCCTAATAGAAGATGCAAGTAAACACCCGAATTTTATAAAAAACAAGGCTGGAGAATTTGGATCAGTAGCACATCAATACATAGAAGATTTACTTAAGCAAGAAACTACTCCGGAAATTCCTTCAAATATGAAATGGGTTCATACAAATTTCACAAAATGGTTAAATGATTATAAGTTCAAAAGCCTTGAATTAGAAATGTCATTACATTCAAATAAGTATGGATACGCAGGAACTGCTGATGCCGTAGGTTATATTAATGATTCTCTAGTTATATTAGATTGGAAAACATCAACTAATTTATACTTAGAAAACTTGCTGCAAGTTTCAGCTTATGCTAATGCATACGAAGAAATGACCGGTAAAACAATAAATAGTGCCGGTGTACTAAGGTTAGAAAAAAGAAAAACCGGATATGAATTCAAACAAATAGATAATATTTCCAAACATTTTGTAACATTCAGAGCAGTTTTATGGTTATGGAGATTTATTAATGATCCAGAATCTGATTACCTGAAAATTAATTAGCTTTTGAAAAAATCAAAGAACAATTATGACCACCAAATCCAAATGAATTACTCATAACATTGTTTAATTGTTTATCTAACGATTTGTTGGGTGTGTAATTTAAATCGCAATCTGGATCAGGATTTTTTAAATTAATTGTCGGTGGTATTTTGTCAGAATTTAAAGCTTTTACGCATATAGCTGCTTCAATAGCACCACTAGCACCAAGCAAATGTCCTGTCATTGATTTAGTGGAGCTGATTGATAGTTTAGAAGCATACTCTCCGAAAACTGTTTTCATAGCCATTGTTTCAAATTTGTCATTTAGTGGAGTAGAAGTACCGTGTGCATTAACATAATCAATTTGCGATGCAGTCAAATTAGCATTAGTAAGAGATTCATTCATTGCTCTTACTCCTCCTTCCCCTCCAGGAGCTGGTTGGGTAATATGATTTGCATCAGCCGAAGAGCCATAGCCTTTCATTATTGCTAAAATTTTCGCATTTCTATTAATAGCACTTTCCCTGGATTCTAATACAAGTATTGCTGCCCCTTCTCCTAATACAAACCCGTCTCTTCCAGCATCAAAAGGTCTAGACGCTTGAGTTGGATTATCATTGTTTTTTGAGAGAGCATGACATGCATTGAAGCCTGCTACACCTATAGGACAAACTGCAGCTTCACTGCCTCCAGCTAAAACAATATCAGCTCTTCCTGATTTAATAAATTCGGATGCGACTCCTATACTGTCTCCTCCGCTTGCACATGCTGAAACAACAGCAAAATTTGGTCCTTTCGCACCAATAGCCATTGAAACTTGTCCTGATGCCATATCTGGCAACATCATTGGAACTAAGAATGGACTGATTCTTGATGGACCTTTTGAATTCATTACATTCATCTGTTCTGATAAAGTGATAATCCCTCCAATTCCACTTGTTATCATTACGGAAATTTTATTTTGGTTTGAATCATCAATTTTAAGGTCCGCACTTTCCATTGCTTCATATGAAGCTGCCATTGCTAGTTGAGAAAAACGATCCATCCGTCTTGATTCTTTTTTTCCAATAATTTCGACAGGATCAAAATTTTTAACCTCACCTGCGATTTGAGTTTCCAGACCCTCAGGGTCGAAAGATTTTATATAATCTATACCAGAATTACCATTTACAAGGTTTTCCCATGAATTATTTATATTATTTCCAACAGGGGAAATCATTCCTATCCCTGTTACTACTACTTCATTTGTCATACAAATCTCCTAATTTTCATATATTAAAACATAAAAGTAAAAAAGAAAAAATTAATTTACAGATATTTTTTTATAAATTAAATAATAATAATTTCAGGTAAGTGTAAATATTTTTCCACATCATTTTTTGACGGTTGGCTTTCTATTCCTCCACGTGCAGATACTTTAAGACCAGCAGAAATAATTGCATATTTCAAATTCAAATCCAAATCATGTTTAGGGTTTAGATAGGAATAAAGAAAACCTCCCATAAAAGCATCTCCAGCTCCTGTGGTATCTATCAGACCCTTTGGAGTATACGAATCAGATTTTATTATTTTATTAGATGTACCTATATACGCACCTGATTCCCCGCATTTTACAACAACAATCTTGCAACCTTTTTCAAGTCCGTATTTAATCATTTCAGTAGGGGAATCTAATTCAAATACATCATTTACTTCTTCAGGGAAAGAAGGTGCGAGTATGTCAACATATTTAATAATATCATCTATAGCAGATTTCGCATTTTTAGCTGACCATATGTTTGAGCGGAAATTAGTGTCAAAAGAAGTAATTCGATTTAAATCTTTTGATTTTTTTAAAAATTTTTCTACCGCTATTCTTGATGTCTCAGAAATACACTGAGTTAATGAACTTGTGTGAAATATTTTACTAGACGCAAGGTATTCATCATTAATCATACTTTCATCAATTTTAGAAGCAGCGCTTCCTTTTCTATAGTACACAAATTGCCTGTTGTTATCATTTTGTAAAACAGTAAAATGAACTGCGTTAAAACCATCAACAATTTTAGTACAAGTCAAATCAATATTATTTAGTTTCCATTGGTTTTCTAAATAATCTTTAAAAGGATCATCTCCTAATTTGGTTATATATCCACACTTTGCACCAAGTTTAGACGCCATGTTGATAATATTCATAGTGTCTCCAGCATAAGATTTATTAAAAGAATCAGATTGAGACAAAGAACCAGTACCATATAATTCAATCATGGTTTCACCTAAACTAATTATGTCTAAATTTGTGTAGTTCAAATTTTCATTTTTCCTTCAAATATTGTTACTGCATTTCCTGAAATATCAACTCTATCATGATTCATTTTCAAATCCAGAAAACCACCTCTCTCAGAAGCTTGAAATGCTCTAAGATGTTTCTTATTTAACACTTCCGACCAATATGGTGTCAGTGTTGAGTGAGCAGATCCTGTAACTGGGTCTTCTAAAATTCCATCAGTAGCACAAAAAAACCTTGAAACAAAATCGTAATTAGGATTTTCAGATTTAGCTGTAGCAATAATAAAGCCATCATAATGTAATAAGGCATTAAAATCTGGTTTCATATTTAATACAGTATCTTCATTATCATAAACTAACATTAAATCCCTAGATTTTTTTACAAATACAGGATTTGTATCAGATAATGCTCTATAAACAAATTTTGGGATATCACCGAATCTTTTGATTTTGCCAGGACGGCTAGGGAAATCCATAGTTAAACTATTTTTATTATTTAATACTTTAAGAGGACCGGCATACTTTGTCTCAAAAGTGACTTCAGCAGTAAATGTTTTTAATTCAGAAAAGCAAATATGTGCCGTAGCTAGTGTAGCATGTCCGCACAAATCAATTTCAAACATAGGTGTAAACCATCTTAAATAAGGATTAGCATCAGGCTTAAGTAAAAGAAAAGCTGTTTCAGATAAATTCATCTCTTTTGCTATTTTTAGCATTAATTCATCTTGCAAGTTTTCATTTAAAATAAAAATTGCAGCAGGGTTACCTCTGAATGGTTCATCTGTAAAAGCATCTACTTGCCAAAATTTAAACTCTTTCATATCTAACTCCATATTTGCAAAATCAATTATACTAAATAACAGGTGTTATTGATTTAAATTGTATTAATTTATAATTATATCAACTCAAAACAAGACCTAAAAATATAATACTTACTGTAAAATATATCATTATTTAAATTTGAATAAATAAAGAATGATTTCAGTAAAAATAGATACACATGGATGTAAATTAAATCAAGCTGATAGTATTCAGTTACAAAAAAAATTAACAGAATTTGGATACTATGTTGATTCAAGTGTTGAAAAACCTGATGTGTATATATTAAACTCTTGCACTGTAACCCATATAGCTGATAAAAAAGCTCGACAGTCTTTAAGAAAATATAAAAAAGAAAATCCAAAATCACTTGTTGTTTTAACAGGTTGTTATGCTCAAAGAGATAAATCAAATTTAGTTGAAAGTAAGATTGCCGATTTGGTATATGACAATACTGAAAAAGATGAAATTGTTAAAAATTTATCTTTTTACTTAGACTACCAAGTTCCTCAAATTAATCATGAAAAAATCATTCCTGGCACTCTAATAGATAGAACTAGAGCTTCAGTAAAAATACAAGAAGGTTGTAATCAAATATGCGCTTACTGTATTGTTCCAAAAGTTAGAGGGCGGGAGAAAAGTATTGATAAAGAAGTAATCAAAAATGAAATAATTTATCTTGTTGGAAGTGGATTTAAAGAAATAATTTTAACTGGAACTCAACTTGGAACATATGGTTATGAAGATAACTATAAATATAACTTAGCTAAATTAATACAATACATTTTGGATAACACAACAGTAGAAAGACTCAGAATATCATCAATTCAAGCGCACGAAATCACTGAAGAATTAATAGATGTATACAAAAATAACAGCTCCAGAATATGCAATCATTTCCATTTAGCATTACAAAGTGGAAGTAATCAAATTTTAAAAATGATGAGAAGAAAATATACTCAATCAGAATATATTAATTCTGTTAATTTAATACGAGAATCATTATCTAATCCTTCAATCTCTACTGATGTAATTATTGGATTCCCAGGAGAATCAGAAAATGATTTTAATGAAACAATAAAAATTATAAATTATTCTAATTTTTCAAAAATACATTTATTCCCGTATTCTGACAGGCCTGGTACTTCATCATTTTATTTTAAAAATAAAGTTGATCCTGATACGAAAAATAAAAGAATGCAGATCGCGTTAGATTTAGTTAAAAATATAGAATTTGAGTATAGATCAAATATGATAGGTCAAAAAAGAAATGTTCTTTGGGAAAAATCCAACAAAAACAACAATGAAAAATATTTTGGATATACAGAAGATTATCTTAAAGTTATGATAAATTCATCAGATGAATTATTTAATAAAATAACAGAAGTCAAGTTAAATAAAATAACTGAAGATATTATTGAAGTAAGCAAATAAATAATAATTAATTAAAATCGAATCTGAATTTATTGATTATAATTCAATTGATTGTATTGCTAAGTTACCTGAATTTGATGTTAAATAACCTGCAGAAGACCCTACTTCATTACCAAAAACTAATAACCATCCTTCGTTAACAGCCATATCAATCAATTTTTGCTTCCACTGCAAAGTTTCATATGGATATACATCATAAGCAGCAACGTTTTGAGGATAAATATGCAATCTTGTAGGTATAACCGAACCAACATAAACAATTCTTTCACTTCCCCATTCAATAAATACAATTTGATGACCTTTAGAAGGTCCACCTGTGACTTCAGTTCTTATACCTGGAATAATTTCAGAAGTTCCATCTAATTCTTCAATTAAATCTTTTTCTAATAATGGTAAAAAATCATCTTCGTTAACAAATGATTTTTCAATTTCTGATGGTGTTTTACTTTCTTCAAGGCATATTTTTTGAACAAGATGTTTAGCTTTGGGGAAAACAGGTACTAATTTGCCGGATCTGTCTAGTTTTGTACATCCGCCGGCTCTGTCAAACTGTAAATGAGAAAGAATTATTAAATTAATATCTTTTGGACTTAGGTTTAATTGTTTTAATCCTTTGGCAAGTTTATTACCATTTAAAGAATATGTATCTTTAATAGTTCCACTAGATTTTGAACCTAATCCTGTATCAACCAAAATGTTAAATTTAGGTGTTTGTACAAGTAAAAGATTTATTCCCATTTTAACTCTGTTTCTTCTATCAGGTTTTATTGCCTGTTCCCAATCCATTTTGGGCACTCTACCAAATAAAGCACCTCCATCTTTAGATAAATATCCATCACTTACTAAATTTACAGAGGCAGAACCTAGTTTCATTATTAGTACTCCTAAATTAATATACTTATTTTAATACAATGTTGAATATTATAAACTGAAAGTTCTAATCAAGCAAAATTTAATATATAATTATTACAAATTATATGAAATAAAAGAGGCCAATTATGAAATTAAATTTAATTAATTCAGAAATTACAAAATTAGAAAATGAGTTACTATGTGTCCCAATCTATGAAGAAGGTGAAAGCAAAGAAATTGAAATAATCAATGCTGAATTAGATGGTTTGATTTCAGAACTAAATGATAATGGACAAGTTTCAAGTAAATTAGGATCTTTTGCAAATATATACACATTAAAGAAATTAAAATCAAAACAAATTATCACTTTTGGTTTGGGTAAAAAAGCAAAATTGAATTATGAAAAAATTCGAACAGTAACTGGTGATTTGGTTAGATATATCAATAAAATGAAAATTAAAGATGCAAGTATTGTAATACCAGGAGAAGGGATATCAACCCTAGAGTTTAATGATACGGTCGATGCTGTATCGCAAGGTTTTTTATTAGGATCTTATAAATATGATAAATATAAATCAACAAAAGCAATAAATACGTTAGGTGAACTTAACTTAGTAAATACCTCTAGTAATAAATTTGATCATGATTTTGCAACTGTAATCAATGAGTGTGAATCAATAAATTTAGTTAGAGATCTAATTAACGAGCCTCCAAACTATATGAATCCTCCTAAATTAGAAGAAATATCTAAATCTATATCAAAAGATTCTGAAATAAAATTATCCGTACTAAATGTAAAAGAAATGGAAGAATTAGGAATGGAAGTAATATTAGGAGTAGGTAAGGGTAGCATACATGATCCTAAAATGATTATTTTAAATTACGAAGGAGACAAATCAAATCCTGAAAATAATATAGCAGTTATTGGTAAAGGTATTACATTTGACTCTGGAGGATTGAATCTTAAACCGGGAATGAGCATGAGAACTATGAAAACAGACATGTCTGGTTCAGCAGTAGTTCTAGGAGTTATGAATGCAGTTGCACATCAAAAACCCAAAAAGAATGTTATGGGAATACTTGCAGTAGCAGAAAACATGCCAGGAGGTAAAGCCCAAAGACCAGGAGACGTAGTCAAAGCAATGAATGGAAAAACAATTGAAATAGGTAACACCGACGCAGAAGGCCGTCTTGTTTTATCTGATGCTTTAAGTTATGCAGTTGATAAGGGTATTAAAAAAATTATAGATATAGCTACACTTACAGGTGCTATTTCTATTGCTCTAGGAAATGAATATACTGGGTTATTTGGGAATGATCAAGAATTCATAAATGAGTTTAAAAATTCTGCAAAACAAACAGGTGAAAAATTTTGGCAACTACCAGTAGATCAAAATTATTCCAAGCAATATAAGGACTCTATAGCTGATATTGAAAACATTGGTGGGAGTGCAGCAGGTTCTATTACAGGAGCAATGATAATCGGAGAATTTGCAGGTGATACATCATGGATACATTTAGATATCGCTAGCACAATCACATCACCAAAAGATAAAGGTTATAATCCAAAAGGTCCAACTGCAATAAGTGTTAGAACTATTTTAAATTTATTAAAAAATTAACATAATAATTCAGAAATTGATAATAATTTAGTTGACTCGACTAATAGGTTTTCTGTTATGATTCAATAACGTTTAACGGTGAGGTGTTAATACTATTTAATTAAAAATTCACTCGCCGGCCCGGAGGCCTTGAAAGAATGGACGAAAAATGGACTTTTATCACAAATCATGGCCTTGTCCTTAGTCACATAGCGCAAAATCCAAGTATTACAGCAAGAGAAATTGCTCTCACGATTGGAATTACCGAAAGAACTACACACAAAATAATAACCGACTTAGAGCAAGCTAATTATATTACAAAAACAAAAGTTGGAAGACGAAATATTTACGAAGTAAACTTTAGAAATCATCTAAGACATCATTCTAAAAAAAATATAGAAGTTTCAACAATACTTAAAGCATTAAATGTAACTTTAAATGTTCAACCAAATGAAGATTCTCAATCTGCAACTGCCTGAATTTAATATATAAATAATTGATTTTAATCCATCATTAAAGTTGTGTATTAGTTATAAGAAATGATAAAATCCTATTCTCCGTGGCGGGTATGGTATAGTGGTTATTACACTCGGTTGTGGCCCGGGAGATCTGGGTTCGATTCCCAGTACTCGCCCCAATTTATTTTTATATTATTATTATTATGGAAACTAGTGAATATATTATTTTATGCATGTCACGAGTAAAAGACATGTTAGTAAAATCACTAGACGGTCTAACACTTGATCAAACTCTTATAATGCCTGGCGAGCAATCTAATAATATAGCATGGTTAGCATGGCATATGAACAGAGGATTTGATAGACGAATTTCATTAGTGAGTGGGGATGATCAACTTTGGATAACCGAAAAATGGTATGAAAGTTATAAACTCCCCAAATCTTATACAACATTAGGAATAGGGCACACAATTGATGATGTAAAGAGTATTAGACACTCAAGTACAAGTGTTCCTGTGGATTATTTTGTATCTGTATATGAAAAAATGATACTAACATTTAATCCTAAACAAAAAATAGTGTACGAAAAGATAATTCCAGAAACAAATAATACATTGAAATACGAATTGATGAGAATGGTAGCAGGAACATTGCAACATGTTGGTCAGATTAATTATATTCGTGGATTGATAGAAAATAAAATTTGGTATACAGGCAACGTAAACGAAAACAGATAAATATATTATAATGTAAATATATATTTAGCGCCTGTAGCTCAGTGGATTAGAGCGGCTGACTTCGGATCAGCGGGTCGTAGGTTCGAATCCTACCAGGCGTGCCAAAATCAATTTCGTACACATAATAATGATCGGAAATATTGCACAAATTAGAAATGAGTTAAGTTCAAATGGGATACTTAGAGCTGCAATTAACATGTCTAATTTCTTATTGGTTACAGATAAGAAAAATGATGGTACCCCTATAGGTGTCTCTCCTGACATGGCTCAGGAATTAGCGGACAGGTTAGATTTAAAATTAAAACTTATTCCATACAATACTCCTGGAGAAATAGCAGATGATGCCAGTAACGACAAATGGGATATATGTAATATTGGCGCAGAACCTCAAAGAGCTGAAAAAATAACATTCAGCTTAGCCTACGCAGAAATTCAGGCAACTTATCTAATCCAAAATGATTCTAAAATAAATTCAATAGATGAAGTAGATGTAAAAGGGAATACTATTGCAGTCGCAGGTAAAACTGCATATGGATTGTGGCTTGAAAGAAATATTAAAAATGCTGAATTAATAACAATAGAAGGTGTTGAAGCATCAATGAAAATATTCATTGATAAAAAATCTAATGTTTTGGCAGGATTAAGACCGCAATTAATAGAAACTGTTAAGGAGATAGAAGGATCTAAATTATTGTCAGGTTATTTTACCTCAATACAACAAGCAATAGGTACTAATAAAACAAATATACACGCTCCATATTTTATACATGATTTTGTAGAAGAAATGAAAAATAACGGATTTGTTAAAAAATTAATTCTAAAACATAATGTTGAAGGAAAATTATCAGTAGCAGATTAAGCTTAGCAGGAACACAGCAGCCAAAAATCCATAGATTTCTGCGTTCCTGCTAATTAAATAAACCTTATCATAGAACATATGTTCTAGTCAACTAGGTTTTTAATGTCTTTAATTTTATCTTTATCCAAATCAATCAATATATGATTAACTAAATTAATACCATTTCTGTAATCTTCTAAATCAATAACACTGTTATGGCAGTGTAGATAACGTGTTGGAATTCCCAAATTTATAGCAGGGATTCCTCCTCTTGATTTTTGAAACATGGAACCGTCTTCTCCGTAACCAGCTAAAATTTCATATTGTAATTTTATATTATTATCAGACGCAATTTTTTCTATGTAGGATCGTAATCGTTTATCTGGCAACATTGAGTTGTCATGAAGAAAGATAGAAGGACCAAATCCTAATTTTTCCTGAGCTTCATCTTCAGTCATATAAGAATAATCACCAGCAACACCAACTTCTAGATTAATACAAATATCTGAATTAGTTATATAAGCTGTAGTCATTGCTCCTCTTAATCCTATTTCTTCTTGAGTAGTAAATACAAAATTTAAATTATACTTAAGATCCAAAGTATCAATTTTTTGAGCCAATTCAATTAACATTGCACAACCTATCCGATCATCCCAAGCTTTACCAAGCAATCGCTCATTATTCAATTCAGTAACTTTACTTAATGGCGCAATAGGATCACCAGGATTGATACCCATGGCTACTGCATCTTGCTTGTTTTTAGCTCCAACATCAATAAATAATTCATTGTTGGATTTGTAGAAATTCCTTCTCTCTTCAGGTGTCATGACATGAATAGTTTTCATTCCTGATATACCTACTATATCTTTCTCATTTGTTCTGACAATCCATCTTTGGTTAATCATTGACTGTGTTAGCCAACCACCAAGATTTTGAACTTTAATAAATCCTCTTTCATCAATATATTTAACCAAATAACCAATTTCGTCCATATGGGCTACCAATGACAAAGCAGGGTTGTTTTGATCAGATATTTTAGAAAATATAACAGAACCAATTCCATCTTCATGCTTTGTAAATGAATTTAAGTTCTTAAATTCATTTACAATTATCTCTTTAATTTCTTCTTCAAATCCAGAAGGTCCAAATGCTTCTGATAGCTCAATTAACATATTTTTATTATTCATAATTCTCACTTTTTTTTATTTACAGATGTTATTAAATTTCTTGGTTTATATTATAATCTTAGAAGTAAAATAAATTTAATTCAAATCCTTATTTGAAAATACCTAAAACAAACACCTTTAAAATTTGGATTTTATAAAGGAAGGAAACACATGAATACTGCAATATTAGCTGCAGGATGTTTTTGGGGAATAGAAGAAGTATTTAGAACAACCAAAGGCGTGATTGACACTAAAGTTGGGTACACTGGAGGTACAAAAATTGATCCTACATACGAAGAAGTCTGTACAGATTTAACTGGGCATGCAGAAGTAGTAAAAGTAGATTTCGATGAAGAAATAATTTCATATAATGACATTTTAAACATATTTTTTGCAAATCATAATCCCACACAATTAAATCGACAAGGCCCAGATGTTGGAACACAATACAGATCGTCTGTATTTTATTTAAATAGCGATCAAAAAGAAATCGCCGTATCAAAGATAAAATCTTTGCAACCACAATACAATAATTCAATCGTTACAGAAGTTGTCGAAGGTTCACAATTCTATTTGGCTGAAGAATATCATCAACAATACGTGGCTAAAGGTGGCATATGTCACTTTTAAGTCCAACAGATACTCTACTTGAGATAAATGGAGTAACAAAATCTTTTGGCGGATTAAAAGCTGTCAATAATTGTTCAATGAATGTAAAAAAAGGGTCTATTACAGGCTTGATTGGACCTAATGGTGCAGGGAAAACCACTTTATTTAACGTGATAACAGGCCAATTGCCAGCTGATGAAGGTAATATAATCATTGATGGAGAAAATATCGAAAAACTACCACCTTATATTACTCATTCGAAAGGAATAGTACGCACATTTCAAATCCCAAGAGAAATGAAAAGAATGACAGTATTAGAAAACCTAATGTTAGTTAAAAGGAATCAATCTGGTGAAAACTTGTTCACAACTTGGCTAAATCCATGGAAAGTTAAAGCTGAAGAGAATTTAAACTTACAAAAAGCTGAGGAAACACTAGATTTCCTAAGACTTTCACACCTTGCTGATGAATACGCCGGGAATCTATCAACTGGGCAAAAAAAATTACTTGAAATAGGAAGAACACTTATGTCAGATCCTAAAATTATATTATTAGACGAACCTGCTGCTGGCGTAAATCCAACTTTGATGAACAGTATAGTAGACAGAATTAAAGAAATTTCTAATCAATATAAAATTACATTTCTGATAATTGAACATAATATGGAAATTATCATGAATTTATGTGACCCAATAATTGTGATGAGTTATGGAAGCAAACTCGCAGAAGGAAATGCTAAAAGCATTCGAAATAATAAAGATGTAATAGACGCATATTTAGGAAAATAAATGACAAAAGAAAAGAAAATATTAAATGTAAAAAATGTTATCTCTGGATATGGAGAAATAGAAATTTTACATGGTGTATCAATAGAAGTTTACGAAAAAGAAATTGTAACCATAATAGGCCCTAATGGATGTGGTAAATCAACTCTTATGAAAACAATTTTCGGATTGCTTAGACCTTCATCAGGATCGATTGAATTCATGATAGACAACAATATGACTGAAATCCAAAATTATGAAACAGAAAATTTGATTAAAATTGGATTATCTTATGTACCACAGTCAGAAAATGTATTTCCTTCATTAACTATAAAAGAAAATTTAGAAATGGGATCTTTTATAAATGAAGAGGGAATAGAAGAATCCATAAATTCAATGTATGAATTATTTCCTGTATTAAATGAAAAACAAGACGATCCTGCAGATCAACTTTCTGGAGGACAAAGACAAATGCTAGCTTTCGCTAGAGCCTTGATGTTAAAACCTAAATTAATTATTCTAGACGAACCTTCTGCAGGATTAGCTCCAAATTTGGTGGCTTCAGTATTTGATACTATTAAAAAAATTCATCAGTCCGGTGTTTCAATTCTTATGGTGGAACAAAATGCTAAAGCGGCACTTGAAATATCAAATAGAGGATATGTATTAGCTACAGGAGAAAACAAAGCTACTGATTCGGGGAAAAAATTACTGCAAAACAAAGAAATTGCTTCTCTTTATTTAGGTGGTAAATAGCATGAATATCAAAGATAAATTAACCAACATACCAACATTACTAAAAATAATAATCGGATTCGCTATAAGTATATCTATATCATTTATATTGGGAGTCCAGGATCTATATGTTCACGGTATGTTACTAGGAAGTATTTTTGCATTAGGTGCGATTGGAATAACTTTATTATATGCAATAGTAAATTTTGCGCACGTAGCTCACGGTGATTTTATGACTCTTGGAGCATTTATCGCGTTTCCATTAGTGGCATCTGTTATAAACATAGAATATGTATCCTATGCTAATGATTTCTCATTTACAGGGTTATTTCCTTTGCTAGGATTAGACCAAGTTGGAATAGGGCCATTTACATTTGGGTATTCTATTCTTCTTGCTATACCCATAACCATGGCACTTTTAGCCATGATTGCTGTAACTTTAGAAATATTTGTATATAGAAGACTAAGAAACAGAGGAAGTAGTGACGTTATGATTGCTATGGCTTCATTTGGTGTAGCAATTTTGCTTAGAGGTGCGTTATCAACTTTATTTGGTACTCAAATAAGAAGTTATGACAGAATATCTAAACCATTTTTAAAAATAGGGTGGGGAATAGATGTTCCTCCTGATTTATTATTTCTAGGCTTTGTTGCTTTAATATTATGCTTAATGACTCATTATATATTGCAGTACACTAAGATAGGAAAATCTATGCGTGCAACTTCAGACAATCCTGATCTTGCTATGGTAACAGGTATAAACGTAAATAAAGTAATCATTAACACATGGATCATTGCTGCAGGATTAGCAGCTTGTGCTGGTATTTTGATTGCTGTTGGGTCAGCACAAATGGTTCCACAGATGGGTTGGAAGTTACTTATACCAATATTTGCTGCTGTTGTTTTAGGCGGAGTAGGAAATGCTTATGGAGCATTTATAGGAGCAATCATCATAGGAATAGCAATGGAAGTTTCAACTGAATATATGAATCCAGCATATAAATTAGGAGTGGCTTTTACAATTATGCTAATAGTCCTTACATTTAAGCCCAGAGGATTATTTGGAGGAAAAAATTAATGGATTTTATTTTTTCTATATTTAATTATTTATCTACATACGTAGTTATAGCTGGTATTTATGCAATATTTTCATTAGGACTTAACATACATTGGGGATATACAGGCATATTTAATATTGGAATATCTGCATTTTTTGCACTAGGGGCATATACGGCAGCAATATTAACTTCCGCATCTCCTTCTCCTGAAATGTTTGAAGACTTTGCATGGGGAGCAAATTTACCTGAAACACTTGGCATATTTAATCTTGGTATAGACATGTGGTACTTTGTAGGCATGCTCGGTGCAGTAGTTGTTTGCGGGATAGCAGCTACTATTATAGGTTGGATCACTCTAAAACTAAGAGATGATTATTTTGCTATCGCCACGTTGGGTTTAGCAGAAACTGTAAGATTTATTTTTCTAAATGAAAAATGGCTAGCAAATGGATCTCGTGGAATGTATAGAATTCCTAAATTCCTTGGAGATTGGTTTCCTCCAGCATACTATAATTATTTTTATGGATTATTCATCTTAGTATTAATTTTTGTATTATATCTAATAGTTCAAAAAGCAATCAATTCTCCTTGGGGTAGAGTTTTAAAAGCTATAAGAGAAGATGAGATTGCTACATCTGCAAGTGGAAAAAATGTATTCTTGTTTAAATTACAATCATTTGTTTTGGGTGCATGTATTATGGGAATTGGTGGCGTTGTTTATGCGCATGGAATACGATATTTAGACCCTCTTACATTCGATCCTTTAATGGCAACATTTATTATATGGGCTATGTTAATGGTTGGAGGCAGTGGAAATAACAAGGGAGCAATAATCGGAGCATTTATCGTTTGGGCTATTTGGACTTGGACTGACTTTTTACCAGGATTCTTATCTGACCCTAATCTTAAATTCCTTATGATTGGCCTTCTAATTACCTTAGTAATAATTTTTAAACCAGAAGGAATAATAGGTGAAAAAAAAGTTAAACTTGCTTCTAAGTCCGGTGATAACATTGATGACCTAAGTACAAATAAATAACTTAATCTTAGGTAAAATCTTTATAATCAGATTTAACATTAGTTAAATTATCTTTGAATTTTTCTTCTTTATACATAGATCTTAACAATTTAAGGTAAGCATCTTTTGTAAGTAATGGTTCAAATTTATCTACAATTTCTTTACCTTTGTCAGCGTTACCATGCAATAAATCTACAACAGTTAATGCCATAGCTTTTGCTGCTGTAATTACGGCTGAATTATAATCTTCAACAACATAATCAATTCCATGACCATCGCCTGATGTTGAGTGAACAGAAGGATGAATAATAGGCATTAATTGAGACATGTCTCCCATGTCTGTAGATCCTCCTCCAATACTTTCAACTTTAGATCTATCTATACCTTCATCTCCAACTAAGTGAATAGAATTTTGTTCATATAAATCAGTCAATCCCTTATTTTGAAACATGGGTAAATATCCTGGTATAGTGGTTATCTCTACTTCTGCACCTATAGCCATAGCTCCTGCTCG
>Ga0114933_10003126_pt1 | contig 16450 bp, 12 predicted proteins | sample 4SBtaG_FD_89691 | JGI IMG/M metagenome (GOLD analysis project Ga0114933, IMG submission 89691) | Deep subsurface microbial communities from Kolumbo volcano to uncover new lineages of life (NeLLi) - 4SBTROV12_W25 metaG | ecosystem: Environmental > Aquatic > Marine > Volcanic | place: Kolumbo... | reverse complement strand
TCATTGCTGCAGTCCAAAGAGAACGATATTTACTCCGAGCCGTCCGGCGTCACGAGTTATGTACCCTTTGCATTCAAGAGAGACCTGGTTTTCAAGTGCACAGCTCAAGTCAAACGGTGAAAAGACGACGGCAGTTCTTCCGCCCATCGTAAGTGCTTCGAGGGTCGGTACGACACGGGATTCGGTAGATCTGGCCAGTTCGTCATTATCCCGTTCAGCCGGCTCACGCAATGTGACTTGGCGAATCGTAAATCCCCCGAATTCATCACTGAAGATCGGATGACTTATCGGCATACGGGTCAGTTCATGTTCGGGGAAGATTTCAGACATCTCTCGTCTAAAGGCACTAGCGAATTCATCGCTTGCACAGATGGAGTCACCGAACACAAAGCCTCCGCGTTGTATAAACGTCTTGATCAACTGTCGCTGTGCAGGACTGAATGTGAAGCTGCGTCGGCCGTGAATAAACAGGATGGGATAGTCAAACAACTCTTCGGATTCACCAAGCAATCGACGGAAAGTGCTGACGCGTATTTCACTCTGCTTTTGCACTGTTAGCAGCAGGTTTGAAAGAGCATTTGGTGCGTCATCTGATCCACCGGCGTGATTAACTTTTGGAATTCTAAGCACACCTCGTGGCACGTCAATTTTGCTGGCATCAGCCAATTCATAGCGAGGTCGATCCAGCTTTTGTTGTAACTGTCTATTTGTCGCATAAGCCAAAACATTGGTGCCAATGTTAATCCGCTGCTGAACGTCGTCCTCAATATTTTCCGGATAGTTTTCTTCGCGGTAGGGATTGTCTAATTCCCAATAACAGCCCAGGTCTACGCGAGAGTAGATGATGTTGGTTCGGCAACAGACGTCGATGCCTTCCAGTTCACCAACGAAGCGGGGGTCAATTCGTTTGTCTGCATACCACACCGCGTGTTCTGGTGGTAAGGGTTTAAGTGGCGCATTTGGAAACATCTCTTGCATCAGCCGTCTGAATTCCAAATCGAATGCTTCATCACGGCAGCAATCTTCAACAAAAAGGAATCCGCCGCTATTCACATATTGAACCAATCGGTCTTTTTCGGCATCGGTCAATTGAAGTGACTGATAACCGCTAATGAACAGTACGGGAGTCTCGAGCAAGTCATTAACATTAGCCAGCTTGATATCAATCGTCTGCCAGGTGAGATCCATCTCCCACCGCTTTTCGATATGTTGCGTGATGTTTTGAAGTGCCTGGGGATGTTTGTTCCAGTTATCGCTGTTGGGGTTCCCATACTGCATGCGTGAAACGACCACAGGTCTGCGACCTTTTGATAGGAATAATAGCGACAGGGATGTGGCAACAGGCGGATGGTTTTCACCGTGGCTGGATCCAACCCATCGGCCGGAGAAGCCATCCTGAAGATTCAGTAGTACTTCTGCGCCACTTCTGTACCAGTCGGACTTGCCGATGAATCGTTGACCGAGAAGACGCCCAACGCGCTCGGTGCCATACATGTAATAGTAGAAAGCCTTGTCACCTGTCAGCGGATTACCCCGTATGGACAGGTTCTTGGCAAGAAATGCAAGGCCGCGGCGGACTGCTTCCTGGGGCGCGGTGGCAGTACAGCAATCAACAACACCGTTAGTAATCCTATCCTCGAGATTGCCGAGTTTCCCGTTTGCAATCACCAGTGAACTAATACCAGCACATGTCATGCTGATGGTGGATCCTTCAAGGACATTGTAATTCCAGCCACCATCCGGTCGCTGTCGTGCTAACCAGTAGTCACGAGCACGTTTCCATACGATTGCATCAATCTTCAGCCCAAATCGCTCTGCTTCATGAAGTGCGAGCAGTGCAAACTGACTGTTGGACGGATCGTTTGCTACGTATTGGTTTCCGTACCCCCACGCTCCATTAGGATTTTGTGCGTTGACCAGCCAAACAGTTAATTCTTTGATTCGCACGCGGTGCTGCTCAGGGTTTGCCTGGCAAAAAACCATCAGCATTAGAGCGTTAACATACGTCCGATTTGAGATTTCGCTGTTTCGCAAATGTGTTAAGGCGCTCTTGAGGTGATTGTCATTTAGAGACACACCGGCGTTTATCAATGCAAGAGTACAAAGCGCTGTCACACCGTTGTCGTATGACGGTAGCTCGGGCCACCGTCCACCATCCTGTTGAGTCTTCTTCAGGTACTCAACGCCTTTACTGATTGCAGACCGCACCTGCTCTGCAGACACGTCTGCACGGCAGACCGGTGCACTAGCCAGTGGCAAAGAAAAAACGAGCAGGAATATAACAGATCGATGCATGATCATCCGGAATTGGTAGCGTTGTGGTTCACAACTTAATGCACTTAATTATCGCTGAAGATCACGGTTAAATCGAGATGAAGCATAGATTCAGCTTACCCAGTTCAACATTTATTGAATTCGCCCACACAAAAAACTACGAGCCGATAGAATTGTGATTAGCTTGGATATCGACCATTCATTGATAGGTTGGCCAACAGTTCATCTGAAAACTTGACGATGCAACAACTAATTGGCCACTAAACACAACGACCAGAATTGACGAGAGAGAATCGTGGCATCCCAACAGAAGAGCCTAAATGAAATTCTGCAGGAGTTCCGTCAGCATCGGCTAGTGATGCAGCAGGAACTGCAAAAAGTGATCGTAGGACAGGATGACGTCATTGAACAAATATTCGCGGCAATATTTACGCGAGGGCATTGTTTGCTTGAAGGTGTACCTGGTTTGGCGAAGACATTGATGGTCAGTACGCTGGCCAAAATCCTTGATGTCTCATTCAATCGGATTCAGTTTACACCCGACTTAATGCCGTCAGATATTACCGGTACCAATGTGCTCGAAGAAGATGACACGGGGCGTCGGAACTTCAGGTTTATGGAAGGCCCGATTTTTAGCAACATTCTGCTTGCTGACGAAATCAACCGAACACCGCCCAAGACACAAGCGGCATTACTTCAGGCGATGCAGGAGCGCGAAGTGACCGTTGGCGGTACCACGTTCGATTTGCCGAAGCCGTTCTTCACCATTGCTACTCAGAATCCAATTGAGCAGGAAGGCACGTATCCACTTCCTGAAGCACAACTCGATCGATTCATGTTCAACATTAAAGTCGATTATCCAACCGCTGATGAGGAAGTGCGCATTCTTGCCGCCACGTGTCGTAATGAGACACCGGAGGTCAACAAGGTCTTAAGCGCTAAGGCCATCGTCAATTTACAGAAACTGGTTAATTCAGTTGCTGTTAGTGAGCACATCATCCAATACGTTTCCAATATGGTTCGTGCTACACGGCCGGGAGATGCAGAGGCGCCGGAATTCATCAAGGAGTTTGTCGATTGGGGGGCAGGACCACGTGCCGGACAATTCCTGATTCAGGGTGGTAAAGCTCTGGCAGCCATGGACGGACGGTTTAGCGTGGCAATTCAGGACGTCCAAAAAATCGCTGTACCTGTTTTACGCCATCGTGTGGCAACTAATTTCCACGCTCAGGCGGACGGAATGACATCAGAGGACGTCGTCGCTCAGTTGTTAGCTACTATCCCTGAACCGACAGTTTCTAAATTTGAATAGTGTTTTCTTAAATGCCATCTGTAGAATCATATCTCAAACCTGAAGTGATCAACCAAATCAAACGGTTAGATCTGCGTGCGCAGTTTGTTGTGCGCGGTTTTCTACAGGGTTTGCACGCGAGTCCATACCAGGGTTTTAGTGTGGAATTCAGTGAACATCGCAAGTACACAACGGGCGATGATCCTCGTGATATCGACTGGCTCGTTTATGCGAAGACTGATAAGTACTATGTCAAAAAATTCGAGGCGGAAACCAATATCACCGGTTACCTCGTCATGGATCTAAGCGAATCCATGGCATATACGCATGAACAAGAACTTACAAAGTTCGACTATGCGATTTGCCTCGCGGCGTCACTTGCGTACATGATGATTCATCAGCAGGACCCAGTCGGGCTGATTACGTTTGATGAGGAAATACGCGATTGTTTACCACCCAGATCCAAACGCACTCAACTTGCTAATATTTTATCGGTGCTAACCAAGTTAGAGCCGAGCGGTCAAACCGATGTCGCTGCAAGTCTGGTGCAACTGGCGTCGATGATGAAACGCAGTAGTTTGGTTATGGTGTTTTCTGATTTGTTGGTCGATACAGAAGAAGTCACGCATTCCTTGCGGCGGCTCAGGCATGGTGGTCATGATGTGATCTTGTTCCATATTTTGGATGAGGCAGAAGTATCATTTCCATTTAATGGGCTCGTTGAATTGGAAGATCCGGAGTCGATGGAGAAGCTGACTGTTGATGCGACAAGTTTTCGGCGGGATTACGAAACGCAGATTACGGAGTTTCGTGAACAGTACCGACAGCAGTGTCAGCAAGATGGCATCGACTATGTAGCACTAGATACGAGTATGCCATTTGATAAAGCACTAATGGAATACTTGTTAAGTCGACGTTCTAGATTCTAATGGCTGCATTTTCAGGATAGCGAGATGACATTTCTCAATGTATCCATTTTGATCGGTGCAGCGCTGGTGGCCATTCCGGTTGTCCTGCATCTTCTGATGCGACGGCAACCGCAACTGGTTACGTTTCCAGCACTTAGGTTTGTACAACAACGCCGTCTATCCAATCAGCGGACCTTACGGTTGCGTCACTGGTTGTTGCTGGTGGCAAGGTGCTTATTAATTGCACTGCTCGTTCTCGCATTAGCCGGCCCGACGGTTGATTTAGCTAAGGGCGGAAGTTGGGTAACCATCGGAATCATCTTTCTTGCCTTCTTTTTGTTGACGGTTACCGCAATTTATTCATGGAGCATTCCACTTTCCAGGTGGCTTTCGATTCTTCTTACGGCCGCTGCGATCGCCGCTTTCTGTGTGGATGCATTCCTTACCTTTAAGGCATTAACGACCGAACACGGTGCAGCAGTTGGAGATACTGATGCTCCGGTGGCAGCTGTACTGGTGTTTGATACATCGGCGCGCATGATGTACACGCACGAAGATCAGACTCGACTGGAGGTTGCACAGGATTTGGCGAGCGCGTTAATTCGTAAGTTACCGGATGGTAGCCAGGTCGCGATCGCCGACTTGTCCCCACGAGCACATATGTTCAGTGTGGATCGCGCCGCAGCGGAGGACTCGATCAGTCAGCTCAAGGTGACTTTTAATAACGTAGGCTTGGATCATGCGCTGGGGCAGTCGCTGGATCTGCTGGCAACATCTCAGCTTGAGCAGAAAGAAGTCTATGTATTTACAGATATGGCCCGGTCAGCATGGAACGGCGTAAATGCAGGCTTGGCAAAGCGTTTTAATGAGCCGGACAAGACTCCGCTTTATCTGCTAAATGTCGCCGCAGAGGAAATCAAGAATGCCGGACTTGGCGATGCGGAGTTATCCCAGTCAGTGATTACGGCTAACAGTCAGATCGAGATTTCAGTTGATGTGTTTCGTGAAGGGGATATTGCTTCCAGAAGTATTGAGTTGTGGCTGGAGAAGCCGGATTTAACACTCCCGGTTCTCATGGACGACAAACTACAAACGCCGGAACTCATGAAACGTGGCGAGCAGGAAGTTGTGTTTGAAGGTAAGCCAGATGATCGAGTTTCCAGTCGCAGAACCTTTATCATTTCAGACCTGCCGCCGGGAGTACATCATGGTCAGATTCGAATTGTCGGCAGTGATGGATTCATGTTGGACAATGTGCGGCACTTTACCATCGAGGTGCGAAATGCATGGCCGATATTAATCGTTGCGCCAGATGGTGTTGCAACACGATTCCTGACGCAGGCTATTTCTCCCCTGAAACAGCTAGAGGACGGTACATCACAATTTCAGCCTGACGTGGTGAGACAATCGGAATTCGTCACACAACAACTTGCCCAGTATTCGTCCGTTTACTTTATTGATCCAACACCCTTAACGAACGATCAATGGGCGGCACTAAACCAATTTGCAAACCTCGGCGGTGGCATTGCCATTTTCCTGGGAAACAACGCAGATCCCAATCAGGATCTGGCACAGCCCTTCGCATCGCCACTCATCGGTGCAACAGTCGGGCGTCAATGGCGTGGTGAATCAGACAACTTTGTTGACCCGACGGATCCGGCTCATGGCAGCCAGGTGTTTTTTCGAGAGCTTGATGGTTCCGTGCCGTGGAGTGCATTCCCGATTTTCCGGTATTGGTCTCTGGATGATCTTGCCGAATCAGCCCGCGTGATTATTCGTAGCAGTGACTCCCGTCGCCCACTGTTGATTGAAAATGTGGTTGGTAAGGGTCGGGTGTTGACCATGGCCACACCTATATCGGATCCATTTCGAATTGAAGGTCGTCGACGGTGGAACGATCTTGTAAGCGGGGAAAATAATTGGCCGTACTTCCTGCTAATCAACGGGCTTGTGTCTTATACGTCGCGTAGTGGCGATGACCAGTTGAACTATTTTGCCGGGCAAATGGCGTCACTTTCAAATGAAAAGCACCATCCGAAACGATACCAGTTGTTCTTGCCGTCTGGTGAGATTCAGCCTGTCGTGGAGACCGACGAGCAAATTCTGATTCGGTCTACCGATCAAATTGGATCTTATCGGTTAAAAGGAGATCAAAATGGTGTTGTATTACGAGGCTTTTCGGCCAATGTTCCAGTTGCTGTCTCTGATCTAACCGCGATCGACGTCGCGGAATTGGAGGCTGTATTTGGAGAAGGCGGAATCCAGATAGCGCGAAATGAAGATGAGATAGACACGGAGATCCGAAAAACACGCGTCGGCTACGAAGTCTTTCCGTTATTAATGGTGATCCTCGCAGTGATTGCCGGACTGGAACACGTAATTTCCAATCGCTTTTATCCAACCAGGAAGGAAGGCTAACGGCGATCATGACTTCCTGGCGATTTGAACCCATTTTTGGCAGCTATTTGCTCGTGACGGTGACGATTTGCGTGCTGGTGGCATTGTGGCTATTTGTCAGGCCGGATCGCCAATTGTCCAAAGGACGTCGATTTACACTTATCACGCTCCGCTGCTACTTGTTAATACTGATTCTTACCAACATGTTACAACCTAACCATTCCGCGGTTGAGAAGAAACGCCAACAAGGCACCATCATGATCATGCTGGACCAGACTATCAGCATGCAACAACCATCGGTTAATACGGACATCACGCGATGGCAGGCACAATCGGAGCTGTATACAAAGCTAAAAAACTCGCTTGGTGATTTAGAAGAGAATATCTCAGTAAAGTCCTTTTTGTATTCAGATGAAATCTCAGCTGATCTTTGGGCATCAACAGAACCATTTCCGGAAGAGCCCATCGGTGAACAAACGGATATTGGGACATCTCTATATAGAGCAGTGACATCGGTACCGGGTGATCGGGTCCTCGGCGTGATTCTACTGGGTGATGGCACTCAAACAGCATTTCGACCACAAGTTGAGATTCGTCAGGCGGGCCTTGAACTCGACCGACGTCGAATTCCTCTATTCACGATCCCATTTGGTAAGCAGGGAATTGCCGGTGCAGGGAGAGATGTGGCTATCGAGCAACTCCCACAGCAATATCGGGTGTTCACAGGGAACCAGCTTAATATTCGATGTGTGGCAAGGATTAGAGGGCTTTCCGGAACTTCCGTACCTGTGCGATTATCAATTCAGGCAGAAGGTCAGCCACCGGAAGTTATTAAGACGCTTAATGTTGAGTCCGATGAAGCCGAAGTTGTCATCCCAATTGAAATGGAGTACACGGCTGGTCAGCCTGGAAATTACACGCTGACAGTTGAGGCAGACAGCCAGGATGGCGAATTACTGGTGGAGAATAATCAGCAGGTGTCATTCTTGACGGTTGCTGAAGGTGGATTACGCGTACTTTACTTGTTCGGCAACCGGGTTGGCGAACAACTGGAATTAAAGCGAACGCTTGGATCATTGCCGGACATCGAGCTTGTGCCGTTATTTGTTAAACGTCCCAAAGACAATGACCCGGTGTTGCGAGAATCGGATATTGACTCTGATCAATATGATGTGTTGCTGATCGAAGATGTCCCGGCAGCATCATTTGGAACAGAGAATATCAACTTGATTACCAAGGCTGTGGAAGATGGCAAGGGCATCATGATGATTGGCGGGTTCTATAGCTTTGGCCCAGGTGGGTATAAGAATACTCAGTTGAGTAATGTGCTGCCGATTGAAATGAGTGATGCAGAGCGACAGGAATTTGGCGTTCAGGCTCCATTGCGAGAAGCGTTTCACCTGACCGAAGAACAAGGGATGGTGCCAATCGAAGAGCATGCGATTACTCGTATTGCGATCAATGGGGACGTTGCAGCACGCTGGCAAGCGTTACCACCGTTGCTTGGAGCCAATCGGTTTCAGGGTGTGAAGGCAGACGCCCGGATTCTGTTGGAGAATCCGAAGCAGCAGCCATTGCTTGTGTCCGGTGAATATGGCTTGGGACGGGTATTAGCCTTTGCAGGTGATTCCACCTGGCGATGGAAACGTCGTGGCTTTGAAAAAGAATTGCTGAGGTTTTGGCGTCAGGCCATTCTGTGGTTGGTTGGACGAGAAAACCAATTGCAAAGTGATGTGTGGATTAACATGGCCCAGCGTCGATATTCACCCGGCAGTCCGGTTTCATTTACCGTTGGCGCACAAACGACCGATGGTGAGCAGATCAATGACGTTACCTGGAAGGTGACCCTCGTGCGACCGGATCAGACGAAAGAGACATTGCAGTTATCGCAACAGTTGGATGACTGGACAGGAAATATCGATTCCCCAGGACCACCGGGGAATTACTTCGTGGATGTTGTTGCATCACAACAAGGCAAGGAACTCGGCAGGACACGTGCAGACTTCCAGATTATTGACCAGCAACCGGAACGCACTAATACGCAGGCTGATCCTCAACAACTGAGCCAAATGGCGGAAATGACGTCTGCCCATGGCGGACGACTTGTTATGCCCGGCGATGCTGTTGATTTGATCAACGAGATAAACGACCGCGCCGAGCAGACGGAAGTCGAGTTGGACGTGAAGTGGCAACTCGGCAGCGATGCTACCAGTGCCTGGTCATTTCTTGTCGTGTTTTGCCTGGTGCTCTCTCTAGAGTGGATCCTGCGAAAAAAATGGGGATTCGTTTAGTCTGGATTTGACAGTAATCGGTGCAGAGTCTGACTTATGCCATCCGACCATGTCGATTCCATTGGTCGCAGCGGTACCTATCCTCAAGAAGTGACTCAACCATTGCTGTCGGAATCTCCAAACGGGCTTGAGTAGCACCCCATGTATCGATCAGAGACTCTCTAAGTGCCTCCATGTCCACGTTCAGATTGGCAACGAATTGGTCGTGGTTCCGCTGTTGACGATATTCTGGCTGTCGCGGAGCCGTCTCTAAATACCGACTAACCAGCTCCAGATCGTAATGACAAAGTAGTGTCCCGTGGTAAAGAATGTGTTTCCGTTTACATCGCAGGCTGTTACCGGATATCTTTTGCGTCCCAACGGTTAAATCACTTGTACCTTGCCTAACTGATTCAATGCCGAGCTTGTTAACCGCGTTTGAAACAGTCGTTAGTACGAAGTCATGTGCATGGGAAATCTGCTGCAGCTCAGGATGATTTTGGTAGCTGAGGATCACACTGTACATCAGACATCCGGTGCCGCAAACGATCGCAGCTCCGCCACTGCACCGCCGTACGACTGGTACTTCATCTCTGCTCGTTAGATTTTCATTCACTTCACCTTCAAAACTGCTTGATCTGCCAATGACGACCATCGGCACGTCCAAATGCCACAGGCGCAACAACTCTGTGGGTTCTTCCTTTGACTCTGCCTCATTGAGAAGTGCTTCTTCCAGAGCAACATTTGCCACAGGGTCATCAAGAGTTAAGTCGAGTAGTTGCATGATGAAATATAAAGCGTGTATGGCGAATACGGCGTGTCGAGGGTGCCCACAGAGACGGTGATTACCTTGACGCTTACCATGCCCCATCTACACTAGAGGTTTGCATGGTCTAGGAAGAGTTTAACCGTGAATTCAACGCCAGAACAAGAGCCGACGAACGAAGAGGGCGGGCAACTGAATGAAGTTGCCTCCACGACATCGTCCACAGCTGACACAAGCCTGCCGGAAGTACATCCGCCAAGTGCGGGGTTTATTCTGCAGCTGTTTGTAATTCCGATGGTCATTGTGGCCGTTGTTGTTTCCATCGTTTTGCTTTTTAACATGCTGGCGACATCAGCCAGCGCTCCGGAATTAGTCCGTAATTTAAAGCGGTTAAATGAAGGAAGCTGGCAGGATGCCTTTAACCTGTCTTTATTGCTTCAAAATCCGGACAACATTGATCTGAAGCAAGATAAAGAGCTTGCTGCTGAGTTGATCAGCGTACTTCGCGGTGAAATCAAGCAGGGCAAAACGGAGCCAACTCGAATTCGTTTGCGAATGTTTGTTTGTAAATGTCTGGGTGAATTCACGATCGAAGATCCAATCGATCCCTTAATAGATGCGGCTTTGCACGAAAAAGACTTGAAGGATTTGGATGTCCGGCGGGCAGCTATTGAATCGCTGGCACTACTAATCAACAACATTGGTCCTGAGAAACTCGTTACCAATCGTCATTTGGAAGAGACACTGATTAAGTTGACGCTGGAGTCGTCCACAACAGAAGAGGACGCGAGTCGTGATGAGGTCAAGTCTGCCGCGACTTTTGCACTGGGAGTCCTTGGTAGTGACAACGCATTAGAGACGCTGCGTAGCCTAACTCATAACGCACACAGCAATACTCGCTATAACGCGGCAACAGGACTGGCACGTCATGGCGATCTGGCAGCTAAGAACGTCTTGTTAGAAATGCTCGATCCGGATAATCCGTTTGTCAAAGAAGACGAGTCCAAAGAATCCTTACAGGTAATGCGTCGGGATATATTGATTGGCAATGCACTGCGTGCCACGATGAACCTTGCTGATTCACATGACATTGAAGAATTGAGCGACTTGATTGAGGCGATGAAGGCACTTGAGTCAGCAGATGTCTCAACACAGGTCGGGCTCGCAGCCAAAGAAGCAGTCTTGCAACTGGAACAGTCGCAGAACTAATTTGCCTGACCACCATCCTTTTCTACTAAATAAATATGTCAGAATCCCAAGCTCCAAATCCGATTCAGGGAAAGCGTATCGGGTTCGTTGGCAAAATGGGCGGCATGAACAAACGAGAACTACAAAGACTCGTTAGCAGTCATGACGGCTTCCTTGCCAGTCCGGATGATATACAGAGTGGGGATGTTGATCTGGTCGTAATTGGTGCAGAACAATGGCCACCAGCCAGTGTCGACGAATTACTTTCTGATACCACACAGTCGCTCGCTGCCAGTGGCACAATCCAAATCATTAATGAGACTCTGCTTTGGCAGCAACTCGGGATGGTCGACGACGAACTGAATATTCGCCGTCTGTATACGCCGGCGATGTTGGCCGAGCTACTGGATGTTGAGATAGGAGTAATACGTCGCTGGCATCGTCGTGGCTTGATCGTGCCCGCCCGCGAAGTACACAAACTCCCTTACTTTGACTTTCAGGAAGTTGCCACAGCACGACGAATTGCCGAGATGTTGGCCGCCGGTGCATCGGTGAAGCAAATTGAGAAGTCACTTGCCGAATTAGCCAGGTATGTTCCGGATGTAGAGAGACCATTAGCTCAACTGTCTGTAATTGTTGAGGGTCAACAGATATTACTCAGGCAGGGTGAAGGGCTTGTGGACTCAAGTGGTCAAATGCGCATGGATTTTGATGCGCTGGAAGATGAGGACGACGCTGAGAAGTTCGTGATTCGGGTGCACGACACCGATGTTGATAAAACAGATTCCCCAGAGCCTGTCGTGCTACCGTTTGAACGCACGGTTACTCTCGCAACAGCCCCCATTACTCCGGAACAGGTGCTTTCCGACGCCGCGGCATTGGAAGATGACGGTGAACTGGATGCGGCACTTGAGCAATATCGTACGGCTCTGGTGATCGCCGGACCGCATGCTGAAGTCAACTTTCGCATAGCAGAATTGCTCTATCGTAAAGGCGACTTTACAGCGGCACGTGAGCGATACTTCATGGCTATCGAACTGGACGAAAACTACGTAGAAGCTCGTGCTAACCTTGGTTGTGTATTACTCGAGTCAGGCGAGGACGAGCTCGCCATTGCGGCGCTTTACGGTGCACTCAAATTCCATCCTGATTACCCCGATGCACATTACCATTTGGCCAAGTGTTTGGACAAACTTGGTCGAAGGGATGAAGCGACCGATCACTGGCGGGCATTCATTGTGCTGGCACCGGATAGTCCGTGGGCTGCTCAGGCACGCGATCGCTTAATGCAATAAGACGAAGTTAAAGAGTCGATCGTTGAGGTGCGATTCGCTATTCTTCCAGCCACGGGTTTTTCCAATCGCCCCAGTGTTCCAGATATTGCTTAAATACCGGTTGCCGTTCCGCTTCAGCAAGAATCCAGCTCTGTGTGTTGAAAACGATTTCCTGCTCACGCTCAAGTGTGATTTTGCCTGTTAGAACCATGCTGCGAAGAAATACAAAGTATGTGTCCAGTACGTCGCAGCGACAGTAGTCGTTGATTTCCGCGAGTTTGCCATCCTGATAAAGATCCTGAACCATGGAGCCTTTGACGTCCATTTTCCCGGGCTTACCAATCAGATTGGCAGCAAGGTTCAGTCCGCCATTGAATCGCGACGCACCGTAATTGGTGAGTACTTCGTACAAATCAAAGTGCTTACTGGTGTTGTATCGATATCGTGGTTGATCGAATGATCGGGCGTCCAATGCAAACCAACGTCCCAGACTCAGACCGTACCGAAAGGCCGATACTTCCATTAACGGAATATCAAACCCTCTTCCATTGAAGGTGACAAATGTCGGACACTTATAGTGTTCCCACCCTCGCCAAAACAACTTTGTAATGACGTGTGGTCTAAACTCGGGCTGATCCAAGGCTACCAAATCCAGCAATTCAAACTCTCTGGAAATTTTGGCAATGACCACAGAGACAGGTAGATGGAACGTATATGGGATGAAATCAGAACCTTTTTGCTCGAGCAACTCGGCTCGAAACCGTGCAATGGCCTCAGCATCTGACAAGTCTTCACCGGGATACTGCAATCGGGAAACCAAATCGCCATCAGCGACACTCTCAATGTCAAAGACGAGATAAGCTACTTCATCACTTGTTGTTACCAATTCGGACATTCAATTGTTTCCATGCCATACGTTTCAATGTTTCTAAGCGTTTACATCGGGATCGTCGCGCCACACACGAGCGATCTGGACTAGATTCTCACAGGCCTTTGTCATTTCATCGAGGCAAGCCCATTCAAGCGGTGAATGAGGATTGTGTTGACCGCTTGAGAGATTAGGTGTCGGCAGACCTTTTTCGGTTAGCATTGATCCATCTGTACCACCACGCACTTTGGTTAAATTGCATGAATAACCGAGTTGCTCATGGGCTAATTGAGCATATTTAACAGCCCGCGGTTCTTTAGGCATACCGTCAGCCATATTTCGATATTGTCTTTGAATCTCTACCGTTATCGAGATTCCGTCAGATGATTGTTCTACTGTGGATGCAGTGTCGCGGATGATCTGAGCATATTCTGCGAGTTTGGCGGTATCAAAGTCACGTAGGATCGCCTTGATAACGGTTTGAGCGACAGACCCTTCCATCCAGTAGGGATGGATGAATCCATCACGATCATCTGTCCGCTCAGGCGACAATTCGCGAGGGAGTTTGTCGAGCAATAGCCCCGCAGCCCGCATGGAATTGACCATTCTGTCTTTTGCGATGGATGGATGAATGTTGATTCCATTAACCGTGATAACAGCTTGGTCTGCCGAGAACGTCTCCACGTCAAGATCACCAAATCCACCACCATCAAGCGTATAGGCAGCAACCGCTCCGACTTTGTCTAAGTCAACGTGATTAATTCCACGACCGATCTCCTCATCGCAGGTAAACAAGATGCGAATTTCACCGTGCTCGATATCTGAATTCTCAACGAGTGTTTGAACGGCCTCCATAATGATCGCGATACCGGCCTTGTCATCGCCACCTAAGAGTGTCGTGCCGTCAGTTGTGATCAGTGTAGCGCCGGTCAGGTCATTGAGTTCAGGATTTTCTTCTACGGTGATCACTTTAGTCGCATCACCGCTTAACGGTATGTCACCACCTTGATAGTCACGGATCACATTCGGATTCACATTAGCGCCAGTGGTCTCAGGTGACGTATCCACATGTGAATTCCATGCGATGACCGGTACGGAATCACTTACGTTAGATGGGAGGGTTGCCCAAACCAGACCGTTGCTGTCCTGATGTGCATCCTGCAAACCCATTTCGGAAAGTTCGGCGAGCAGCATTCGTCCTAAGACGAGCTGGCCGGGTGTGCTGGGGTATTCATTCGTCTCAGCATTAGCTGTCGTATCGACTTTTACATAACTGACAAATCGTTCAAGCAACCGTTCATGGTTTATTTCCATGTTGTCGTATTCCTTCTAAGTACCTTTTACTTTTTGGCTTCACGCACTAAGTGGCAGATTTCCGGCAGAATAATATCGTTCATCGCCAATTGTACTGCTTTGGGTGACCCTGGCATGGTTAGTATCACGGTGTCATTGATCAGTCCACCAACTGCCCGTGAGAGAATGGCCGCCGACCCAATTTGTTGGTAACTGAGCATGCGAAACAGTTCGCCATAACCGGTAAGTGGTTTTGCAACGATCCCGGTGACGGTTTCATAAGTTTGGTCGCGACTAGAGATTCCGGTGCCACCGGTCATCAAAATCGCATCGACTTCCAAATCTTGTTCAAGCTGCTGTATCAACGGCTTCATGACCGCCGGCTCATCTGGAATGATCTCGCGGGAATGTACATCGTGGCCGGCAGCTTGAAGCAATTCGGCAATAAGTGCACCGCCGGTGTCGTTTTCCAAGGTTCGTGTATCGCTGACGGTTATCACGGCGCACGATACGCGATCAGGTGCCGCAGCTTTATGTTCATTAATAGGATTAGAGTCATTCATCGCAATGCCGTGTTTCCCGAGGCGTGTGACCGGCGTGTAGGTGACATTAGAGTCTAGCCAGTATTGGCTTGCCCAGCAGCAGTAAGGCGATCTTCCAAATTTGGTCGGAATATCACGAGGATAATCAGCGGCAGTGACCAACCGAGATATAACCCGCCACCATGACCATTCCAGAATCGTGATGCGAGCATAATGGCTGCTGTGCAGCTAATGAGTGTGCCCAGGTTCTTTTGAGCCGGCCACATGGAGAGTGTAATGGCCATGACCATAAATGCGGTCATTAACGGTACACGGTACTGAGGTGCCCAACCCATTCCCCAAACACCATGAAACACTTCGCTTTCTGTACCGGGCCAGACCAGGCCGTGCATACGTCGAAGTTGAATCAAGAAGTCATCCATGCCTGCTGAAGTGAAATAAAGCCACCCCACCAATACAGCCCAACCAGCAATGACTCCTATAAGGAATTTCCCCATGCCACGCCGCCAGTAGAAACTGAGCCATAGCGGCAGTAAGTGGAATGGATAGTAGCAACAGAAGGCCAGCCCCAGAAAAAATCCGGCGATACTTGGACGCTGATAGGCAACGATCGTCCAAAGTAATAGCATGCCCGGCAAGATATGATCAACCCGCCCAGCGAGTTCGTGTACATAGGGAATCAGCAAATAAAGCGTCGCTGCACCCAGACCCATCCTGTAGTTTTCGAAATGAACTGCTCCGACCGTCACCAGTCCCATGACGATTGCTAAATGGATTCCCAATAGGATCCATTGATGAAACAGGGTCGAGATTCCCGCAGCGGAATATTGAGATTGGTGCTCCGTTTCTCCCTTGTAGTCATCATACGGCGCCGACCAAAATACGACCGGCAATGGTTTGAATTCTTCCAGAGGTCGATAACCGGCACTGTCTTCGATAATCTCCGTTTGTTCCGGTGCCATGTTTTCCGGCTCATGGCCGACGAGCATGATATTGGTAACCAGTAGACTGAACATCGCAATAATTAGAAATCCAAGTCCACCGGATGAGAGGTTTGGTTCCAGCAGTGGGCGACGTACCATCGTGCAATCGAAGAGCATGCGAAGCATAAAGATACCTCCCATGCCCCACAACCAAACGTATCCTAACCAGACGAATTCCTGGAATCCTTCGAATAGACCATGCGATAACAACAGGTAACCGGGAGTAATCAGTACCAGCAGTACCACATCCAGATTTCGAACGCTGAAGAGTCGCCCAAACTTAATGAATAACGCCAACGCGATGAGCGACGAAAGGTAGAACCAGGTTGTGGATTCAACGAGATCAAATTTGAAGATGATATTGGTGAAGTCCATGGTTCACTGATTATAGGCTCT
>Ga0114933_10003123_pt1 | contig 16463 bp, 19 predicted proteins | sample 4SBtaG_FD_89691 | JGI IMG/M metagenome (GOLD analysis project Ga0114933, IMG submission 89691) | Deep subsurface microbial communities from Kolumbo volcano to uncover new lineages of life (NeLLi) - 4SBTROV12_W25 metaG | ecosystem: Environmental > Aquatic > Marine > Volcanic | place: Kolumbo... | reverse complement strand
TGACCAGAGCCCTCGAACTAATACACCCAATCCGAGAGAGATGGGAACTGGAGGTGGCAGGCAAAGCCTTGACAGATTTAAATGAAAAATAAATAAATAACGCCTAGATGAGAGTACAGATAGGGTCACCCTGAGAAATTTGGTCTCCTGAGTCAACCAGCACACTCATTACCTCACCGGACATATCAGCAATAATAGTCTGCTGCATCTTCATAGCCTCCAAAATACAAACGGGATCACCCATTTCGATTAAATCCCCAACTTTGACTGATATTGATACTATGGAACCGGGCATGGGTGAATTGAATAATTTATGATCCCCACTCTCAGTCTCCTTAATAGAGACAATATCATCGCCATTAATTGGATATATCTCAGGTTGAGGATCTGGTACCTGTTCAGGGGCCACAACTCCGTCTGTAAGGGATACTTCGTACACCTCACCCTCAACCCAAACCTTCACAGGATAAGAAGTGATATCTTCCACCTCTACTCGGTACCATTTGGTTCCCACACGAATTTGTAATTTACTACTCATGTCAATTAACCAAGGAAATGAATACGCCAGCTATGACGGCCGACCCAATAACTCCAGCAACATTGGGCCCCATAGCATGAGGTAGCAGAAAAGAATCAGAATTTTCCTCTTGGCCTATTTGGTGGGAAATTCGAGCTGCCATAGGCACAGCAGAAACACCAGCAGACCCAATGAGTGGATTTATTTTTTCCTTTAGGAAAATATTCATTACACGGGCAAATAAAATACCCCCTATAGTTCCACAGCAAAAAGCTAAAAGACCTAGTACCAAAATAACAATAGTTTGTAAATCAAACACTCTCTCAGCAGTTAGTTGGGTACCGACGGTAATCATGAGAAATATGGTAGCTATATTCAACACCTCATTTGACGCCGCTTTCGTGAGCCTCGGGACAACCTCACTTTCCTTAAAAATATTTCCAATCATGAACATAGCAATCAATGGAGCGGATTTTGGTACCAGCAATACTATAGCTATAAGCGCGATATGTGGGAAAACAAGTTTCTCAAACTTCGAAACATCCCTTGGAGGAGCCATCACTATTTGGCGTTCTTTTTCTGTTGTGAATAGTTTCATCAGCGGTGGTTGTATAAATGCGACCGATGCCATATACGAGTAGGCGATTACAGCCGTCACTCCGAGAATTTCAGGAGCTAACCGAGCGGATAGAAAAATTGTCGTAGGTCCATCCGCGCCACCTATAATACCTATGGAAGCCGCTTCTTCTATCCCAAATCCCATACCTAATGCTCCAGCAAAAAGTGCTCCCCAAAAAGCAATAAATATACCCACTTGAGCCGCAGCTCCTAAAAGCAAGGTCTTTGGATTAGCAATAACCGGACCAAAATCCGTTAGAGCTCCTATCCCCAAGAAAATTATTGGAGGCAATATATTCCAAAAGGAAAGACCATAATGAAAAAATATCCCAAATATCCCCGCTCCTTGAACTTCGTTTGTATCCATAGGAGAGTCCACCAACCCAGTAAGAGGTAAATTGGCAGCTATTATTCCCAAACCAATTGGCAATAATTCATAAGGTTCCAATTTCTTTCGAATCGCCAGGGCAATGAACGAAATACCTATCAGTATCATAATGGCCTGACGCCAATCTAAATTAGCTATTCCAGTATTGGAGAAAAAATCAGAAAATTCTTGCATCTTGCTTCTACAATCTTATCAATCTTTGATGTTTAAACCGCGATCCTTAGTTTTAGCACTGATAACAGCTACGGCAGCGGCGGCAGCAACAGACCTATTGTGGGTTTCTAAGATTTTTTCGGCAATATATAATTCATATTTCGAAACTATTTTCTGTTTGAACGTTCTGACGGCAATAATAGACCCAATAAGAATCAACAAAAGTGAAAAGGCCGTTACCATACCAATAACGGTCAAATACAGGGCTTGAGTCAGAGTAGACGAATCGATTTGAATAATATTACCTACGGTGGGATTATATAGTGTGAAAAGTTTACACTATTAGTGTTTATATCTCTTACATCAAATCGATTATCATGACAAAAAGTACAACCCCCCCACCTAAGAAAAAAGAATCTTACGATGACAACTCTCCTAAAAGGGGGAATCCTTCACTGGTGGAATATGGGTTCAGAGCAGCCACATTGGACCCGTCAGTATCCATTGTATTTCGGTCTAAAGCAGAGTTAGTTCTTCATTCTCTTGGAGCTGTGGCTGCAACAGGGTTATCACTAGCGATTTGGGTTCAATATTCGGGAAGTAATCCAATTCCGACAGAAGGAATACAAAGCATATATCCAGTCCTAGTATCATTTAGCACTGTGATGGTAGGTTGGATGATGTGGGCGTTTGTCGCGAAAGCTATTTGCAACATGATGGGAAGTGAAATTGACTTCAGGGCAAGTATGCGATCAATTGGAATCGCTTATAGTCCTGGAATTTTTCTCGTATTTGCGAGCATTCCATTAATCGGATCTTATTTATTTCTTATCATTTCAATCTGGCTGATGGTAACAGTAACAAGAGCAATCGGATCGGCAAATAACGTTGGCTTCCTGAAAGCCCTTATTCCAGGCTTTCTAGGATGGCTCATGTCTTGGATACTTCTCATGGGATGGATGGTTATATATCCATTCGCTCTCGTGTAATGCTCTAGTCACAGGAAATATATTTTTCCACTATATCCCAGCGCTTAGATAGTATTTTTTTTGTGTTAGTAAACACTTTCTCTTCAACTTCATTCACAGATTTTTCCTGCAATTCGGCAATTTTTTCGATAATGGGCCTCAAATGCCTTGGTTCCGTCCAATTATTACGGTTATTTTTAAAAGGCTGAGGAGAAGAATCCGTTTCTACGACGATGTGATCGAGGGAAATTTGGCTAACCACATCGGCCAGATGACCAAGTCGGAAGATAGGTCGAGCTATTGAAACATAAAATCCTAGGTCAATAACCCTCTTTGCGTCATCTAAGGTTCCTTGAAAATAATGCATCACACCTGGTACTTCATATGCTTTCTCTTCTAAAAGAACTCGAAAACAATCTTCGTGAGCCTCCCGACTATGAAATACAATTGGGAGACTTAGCTCCTTAGCGATGGAAATTTGTCTCCTAAAAGCATCAAACTGCAAAGCTCGATCTGGAGACGATTCTAGATAATCTAATCCTATTTCGCTCATTACGATCACTTTTTCGTTGCTGGAAGCCATAGACTGAAGTACATCACAATCTGCAGAGCTCAGTGGATCTTCTATATCCATTGGATGCACCCCGACTCCTGAAAAAAAACGATCATGGCGAGACGATAGTTCTACAGAAACTGAAGAGGTCTCGAGGGTTGTTCCGGCATCAATTACCAAGCCTACACCCACAGAACTGGCTCTTTGTAGGATCTCATCGATTTCATCTTCCGGATAGGAATGAATATGGACGTGAGTATCTATAATCAATTTATTCTTATTCTTTCAAATTACTTTTTTACGGTGTTACAGGCCATGTTGCAGATTATACTTAACTCTAAGAACAGCTTTATATGAATACGCGGATTCTAGGTTAATACATTGCTTATTCAATCACACAAATGGAGATGGTTTTTCTATATTTCGCTTGTTGCAATATTTTCAGCCATCTCATGTAACAACTCACAGGAGCAGCAATTTTCCATTCAAACTCCCACGCCGGTAATTTTTTCAGATAATGAAACATTAAATGAACCAACCGCCCCCAAATCAACAGAGCCACCGACACAACCGCACATGGAAGTATCAAAGCCCATTTTACCAACGAATGTCCCGACGGAAATAGCAGCTGTAAACACCAATATTCCCACTACTCACATAACATCGATAGGAAATTATGGTGGGACTTTAACTATTCCCACGGAGACTTGGTTTGAGAGTTTAAATCCCCACATGGAAGGATCCGATGCCTTTGCCGCATGGGGGCCAGGGATTGCCTACAGTAGGCTTATGAAATTTAAAACAAATGAATCTATATCACTACCATCTCTCTCGACAGAATGCGATTTATGTTCTAACTGGATAATGGTGTCACCCAAAGAGTTTCTATTTGAAATTCGAAAAGACATCAACTGGCATTACGACAATGTCCAAAAGTCCGAACGGGTAACAGCAAAAGACATTGCATACAGTTTGCAATTGCAAGGTCATGACTCTTCTCCTAACTCACACATCATCCATATGATAGAGAACGTTGAAGCCATGTCTGACGATGAACTTCGCATCAATCTAGTATGGCCAGACGCGGATTTCTTTGCCGCATTAGCGAATGGTAGAACGAAAATAGTCTCTCCACACAGAACCGACTCATATCAGGCCGATCAATCATATTTTAAGAGCGCTACTTCAGGCTCCTGGACTCTCGACAAATATGACGAGAACGGGATAGCTAAAATGATCTCAAGAATGGGAATAACAGATCCCCCTCGCCTGGATGCTATTCAATTTAATTTTGTCCCAGATTCCACTGCACGTGTAGCTGGGTATAGAGTAGGACTGCTTGATCTAATTAATCTTCATACCACGAACACTGATTCAAAACATATACAAGCGCGTTTTCAAAATCCAGTTCCTGGGTCTGGATTTGAGTTAGCTTTCAATACAAATCATAAACCACTAGATTCAAAAGTTGTACGACAGACAATTATGGCCTCAACAAACCCAACCTTAGTCATAAACAACGCCTGGAAAGGACAGGGGTTTTTCTCATTTGGTTTCCCCTGGTCAAACTCAAAATGGGCTCCAAGCCCCAACTTATTACAAACATTTTTCTCTAATACTAACCCCAAGATTGCAACAAATGAAAATCAAATTTTACGTATTGATATAACGGTAGGTAATTTCAACAAAAACCACAATGATTCTGTGGAATTACTATCCAAACAGCTAACAGAATCGGGGTTCAATCCCGTAATCAATTATGTTGACCGAAGAACCTATGCCAATCACTGGCAAACAGGCGATTTCCAAATATTGGCAGGCCCTACTTTCCCACAATCCACTCCCAACGGATACTTACTGCCAGTGCTACATAGTGATGGGAAATGGAACACTACTAAACACAAAGACAACACATTGGACTCCCTGCTGGAGAAACAAGCAATTGAATACGACTCAGATGCCAGAACAACCATCATTCAAATGATAAATATGCATCTACTAGAAAATGCTTATAGATTCATGCCAATTACCAATATGGAAGCATGGGCTTGGCCCAACAAGATGATAAATTTTCACCCAAACTTTTCATCTGGCGAATACTCTCACTGGCAACATGTTTGGATTGAACCCTAAGCTAAGTCAGAAATACCCTTGTCGAGTGCTGTCCAGGCTAAAAGAGCACATTTAACCCTTACGGGAAACTCCCTCACCTTATACAAAGCTGACAATTCACCAAGATTTATAGCCTCCTTGTCTGCTGCAACAACGTCTTCTGGTAAAGAGGCCCTCATTAGGTTCGAAAATTTTTTTGAAAGCTCAACCACCTCATTCAATGTAAGACCGATAAGGGAATCGGAAACAATGGAACCGGCTGCCTGATTTATTGCACAACCTTCACCTTGAAACCCAACTTCTTTGATCCTACTTTTATAGTCAAGCTTAAGTTGAAACCGAATTTCATCGCCGCAAAATGGATTTACAGCCTCACAACATATATCAGGTGAATTTGGTACAACTGAGTTCCTAGGGTGACGACAGTGATCCAAAATCACCTTGTCCCTATATAAGTCATTAAGACTACCTAACGCCATCCCGGAAATACCTCATTGCCTCAAGAATTCCCTCAACCAATATATCAACTTCCTGTTTTGTGTTGTACACATAAAAGCTGGCCCTAGAAGTTGCTGATACTCCCAAACTTCTGACCAATGGCATCGCACAGTGATGCCCAGTGCGAACGGCGATACCCATCTGATCTAACAATGTGCCCAAGTCGTGAGGATGAATGTCTGGGGTATCAAAGGAAATTATTCCACCTCTTTGAGTTGGATTTCTAGGGCCGAACAGTTTCCCCCCCTCCTCTTCTACGTCAACAAATTTATTCATTGCATAGCTTGTTAGTTCCCGCTCATATTCATCTACATTTTCCATGCCTATATTTTCTAAGTAATCTACAGCAGCTCCTAAGGCAATAGCATCTCCTATATTCGGAGTACCAGCCTCAAACTTCATGGGTAAATCAGCCCATGAAGCTTCCTCATATGAAACCTCCAACACCATTTCTCCACCCGTCAGAAAAGGCTCCATTCCTTCCAAAAGATTCTTTTTTGCGTAAAGACACCCAATACCCGTAGGACCCATCATTTTATGGCCTGAAAACGCCATGAAATCACAATCTATTTCTTTAACATCTATCACCATATGTGGCACACTTTGTGCCCCGTCAACTAGGAACATAGCTCCTTTGCTATGTGCCAAGTCACATAGTTCCTTGACGGGGTTTATAGTACCTAGAGCGTTAGACATATGTACGATAGATACAAGGCTTGTATGGTCATCGATTATTGAATCAATAGTTGATAAGTCCAGGACACCTTCGTCATCCATGGGAATATATCTAATATTGATGTTCTTATCTCTAGCTAATTCCTGCCACGGAACAAGATTGCTATGATGTTCCATAGGGGTTAGAACTATATTATCTCCACTCTCAATATTGTCCTTCGCCCACGAGTGGGCAACCAAATTTAGGCTCTCGGATGCATTGCGAGTCCATATGACAGTATCGGGATCCCCAGCATTTATGAACTTTGCTACTTTATTTCTAGCAACCTCATACATATCCGTTGCTTCCATACTGAGAGTATGTACACCCCTGTGAACATTGGCATTGAAGTTTTCATAGTAGTCAACCAGAGCCTGAATCACTTGCCTAGGCTTCTGTGTTGTTGCGGCATTATCCATATAAACGAGAGGGTGACCGTTAACTTCTCGACTCAAAATCGGAAAGTCATCCCTTATTTTTTCTACGTCCAACATATTTAAATGCACTGACTCCCTATTACTATGAAGCTAATAAAAACTATAGGCTCAGGGTTATCTCATTTTGAAAAGAGCCCAAATCTTTCTTTATTTTCGTTTTTTCTACAAGTTGATCAATCGTAACGGAATCAAGTATCCCAAAAACCGCATCCTCCACACTCCTCCATACTTCTCTTTGAGCACAATCAGGACAATGGACGCAGAAACCAGTGTTATCTAGGCATTCCACAAGGTTTTCAGAACTATCGAGACAATCGACAACTGCACTGAGGCGAATTTGATCGGCAGGCATAGCCAAAGAGTGTCCACCTCCTGGACCTCTTGTACTGCTGACCAGCCCCGATTTCTTCATCGTATGAAGCACTTGAGCCAAATAAGGTTGTGGTATAACCGCCCGCCTAGAAGTATCGGCAGCACGTACAAATTGACCATCTTCTCCATACATCGCTATATCAATGAGAGCTCGAACGCCGTAATCTACTTTGATGGGTACGTGCATCGAATACCTCCTTTCACAGCGCTGTCAATGGCTGATTTTAAACAATAGTTACTCAGTACTGACATCACTCCCACTACCTTGAAGAGCTGCTTGTAGGGTGTGCCAGGACAAAGTCGCACATTTTATTCTCGTGGGATATTGAGATACTCCTTTGAGTATTTCCAAATCTCCTAGTATCTCGGAGTCTTCCACTTGATCACTAGTTGTCGTAAGCATTCTCCTGAACGCTTGAAAAACTATGAGTGCTTCCTCAACAGATTTGCCCTTTACTCCCTCAGTCATCATAGAAGCAGAGGATTTCGAAATAGCACATCCAACACCTTCAAAAGAAACATCCTCAACAATCTCATCTGAAACCTTCAAAAATACGGTTACCTGATCACCACAAAGTGGATTAAAGCCTTCCGAACTTGAAGTCGAATCGGCAATGGAACCAAAGTTTCTCGGCCTGCGGTTATGATCCATCACGATTTCTTGATAAAGATCTTGAGCGTCAAACACTGTTAAAACTCAAACCTGTAGCTTGGCAGTGATGTCAGAAAAGCTTCTTCTAAGTAATCTCGTAATTCGGACACTTCAACCTTGTCAATAACCTCTCCGGCAAAGCCATAGATCAGGAGCTTACTAGCAGTCTCCAAGTCAATCCCCTGCTTCTCATATAAAAGAGAGTGTCAGCGTCTACGTTACCAGCTGTTGCTCCATGCGCGCATTTAACATCATCAGCATAAATAAACAATGCAGGTTTACTATCGACTTCTGCATCAGGGGACAAAATCAAATTTTTGTCTGACTGTACCGAATCCGTTTTTTGAGCAATTTTTCTAACAAGGACAGTCCCACCAAAAACGGCCCTAGATTTGCCATCCAAAATACCCTTATAGAATAAATTGCTTGTACCATGTGGCTGTGCATGGTCAATGTTAATAAAATTGTCCATATGCTGATCGCCGCTGGTGAAATATAATCCCTGAAGATCGCAGGAAGCGTACTCCCCATCAATCAAAACATTAAGATCATAGCGACCTATATTCGCTCCCTTGAAAAAAGAACGAGAGTTAAAAACGCTATTGTCGGACAAATTTACCCTGCCATAACCAACGTCAAACGTGTGCTCTGACTCCGACAGTAGCCTGTAATGATTGACTTCGGCATCTTCTCCTACAAATATCTCAGATACAGAGTTTGTTAGGCTATAATCTCCGCCTCCTCCGACGTAGTTTTCTATAACAGATACTGAACTCCCTCGGTCAGCTTTTACAAAAATACGAGGATGTGACACCACTCCTGGAGTCCCATCTGAATAAAATACCAGGTTTATAGGTGATTTAACCTTTTTCCCTTCCTCAACTCTCAGTACTATTCCGTCCTGAAGAAAAGAGGTGTTTAAAGCAGCAAACCCATCGTCACTTATATCAATAAGAGAGCCCAGCTCATCAACTGGAGTATCTTTTTGATCTAATTCTGCCAGAGTAGACATGTCCAACTCATCTGACGAATCAGATAAGTCTTTCCTGAAATGACCGTTAACAAAAACAACATTAGTCCAATCGGCACTCCAAGGAGATACGGACTTAATTACGTTAATAGGAGTATTACTGGAACCTGCCAGTTTAAAAGGAAGTCTAGCAATAGGAGCTACGTTAGTGTACTTCCATTTCTCATTTCCTTTCCTGGCAATCGGAAGGCCAATATCTGTAAACGTCTCCATCGCACGACCACGGATTTCTGTAATCCAATTGTCCTTATTGGAGCCTTGCAGTTTCTGGAAGTCGGATGAGTAATGATCCAGTTCAGCAACGTTACGAACCATTAAAAACTAAACCTTTGTCCCTGAAGATTCTCTAATCCATTCATACCCTTTTTGCTCAAGTTCTAGCGCAAGCTCTGCATCTCCAGATTTCACTATCCTCCCATCAACCAAAACATGAACAAAGTCCGGAGATATATAATCTAGAATCCGCTGGTAATGTGTAACAAGTAGAACAGACTTTTGTGGGCCTCTAAAGTTATTAACTCCTTCTGACACAATCCTCAAAGCATCTATATCAAGACCTGAATCTGTTTCATCCAGCAAAGCTAATTTAGGGTCTAATAAAGCCAATTGGAGAATCTCGTTCCTTTTCTTTTCACCACCAGAAAAGCCTTCGTTTACTGATCTCTTGACAAGGTCTGGATCCATCTCCACCAGCTGCCGCTTTTCCTCCAAGAGTTTATCGAAATCCCGAACACCCATCTCCTCTTCACCATTTTCTTTTCGTATAGCATCTACAGCTGACTTCAGAAACTGCCACGTACGTACACCTGGAAGTTCCACTGGATATTGAAAAGCTAGAAATATTCCTGACCTTGCCCTAATTTCAGGCTCGGTTGAAAGGATATTAACTCCTTCATAGATTATCTCCCCATCCGTTACCGTATATCCAGGCCTACCCGCAATAACATTAGCTAAAGTGCTCTTACCTGAGCCATTAGGGCCCATAATTGCATGTACCTCACCCACACCAATTTCTAGGTCAATCCCATTGAGAATTTCAGTATCTTCAACGGAGGCGTGCAAATTTTTTATTTCAAGAAGATTATTTTTGCTCATCTATCCAACTGTACCTTCCAAACTAACCCGAAGTAACTGTGATGCTTCCATGGCAAATTCAAATGGCAGTTCCTTAAATATGCCGCGGCAAAACCCATTAATAATCATGTAATTTGCTTCTTCCAAGTCAATACCTCTTTGTTGCAAATAAAACAACTGATCATCATTGACTTTAGAGGTGGTTGCCTCATGACCCATTTGAGCGGAAGGATTACGAACTTCTATATATGGAACGGTATGCGCTCCACATTCATCTCCAATTAACAAGGAATCACATTGAGTGAAATTTCTAGCATTGTCTGCATTAGGCAGAATTGACACTTGACCTCTATAAGTATTCTCAGCCTTGCCAGCCGAGATACCCTTGGCAATAATCGTGCTTCGGGTATTTTTCCCGATATGAATCATCTTCGTACCCGTGTCAGCCTGTTGGTGATTATTAACAAGCGCAACGGAATAAAACTCTCCAACAGAGTTGTCCCCCTGAAGAATCACACTAGGATACTTCCAAGTAATGGCTGAACCAGTTTCTACTTGAGTCCAAGATATCTTGGAATTTTCTCCTCTGGCAGCACCACGCTTCGTCACAAAGTTAAATACCCCACCATTACCGTCCTTATCGCCAGGATACCAATTCTGTAACGTGGAATATTTAATTTCCGCATCTTTAAGAGCTACTAACTCAACTACCGCAGCATGAAGTTGGTGAGTCTTCCTCATCGGAGCCGTACAACCTTCTAAGTAGCTTACGTAACTACCCTCATCGGCAATTATCAAAGTACGTTCAAATTGACCGCTATCGACCTCATTGATCCTGAAATAAGTCATCAATTCTATGGGGCAACGTACCCCCGGGGGAACGTAACAAAAGGAACCATCACTGAACACAGCAGAGTTCAAGGTGGCATAGAAATTGTCACTGTAGGGTACTACCGAGCCAAGATATTTCTGCACCAACTCAGGATATTTTTGAACTGCCTCACTAATGGGGCAGAAAATGACTCCAGCCTCCTCCAGCATATCTTGATAAGTAGTGGCAACTGAAACACTGTCAAGAACAGCATCAACAGCGACCCCTGTGAGTTTTTTCTGCTCCTCCAATGGAATGCCTAATTTGTCAAAAGCCTCTATAAGCTCTGGATCAACCTCATCCAGACTTTCAGGAGCATCATCTTTCGACTTAGGAGCTGAATAATAGATAATGTCTTGGAAATCTATTTCTTCAAATTTAACCTTGGCCCATTTGGGTGATGCATCCTCTCCCTGCTTCTTCCAATGGGAAAAGGCTTTAAGTCTCCACTCAAGCATCCAATCAGGTTCATTTTTTTTTGCAGAAATAAACCGAACTATATCCTCATTAAGTCCTCTAGGGGCATTGTCGGATTCAATGTCGAACTCAAAACCCCACTTATATTGTTTTTCCTCGACGCCTGTCTGGCGGGAAATGACCTTTTGTTCGGTCATAGGGCGTTATTCTCCTTCTTCTATCAAAATATCCAACAATTCGAGCAATCATTCGATTTGAAACAACAGTCTGGACTGCTATAACCGCAATATTAAAACGCCATGCACAAATCGATAAGGTTCAATAGTTCTTGAGTTAATCGGTCAACAATAACAGGTAAAATATATCATCCTAGCGTAGATAAGGTCAAAAATATGAGCCTAATTTAGGTCTGACCTAAAACCTGAACAACAACTTCTCGATAACCTATTTGTTGAGCTTTCTCTCCGTCGAGTTCCACCATGAATACCCTTTGCCACTCACCAAGCGCCATTTTACCGTCAATAACTGGTACAGATTCACTAGAACCGAGTGTCAGGTGTTGGCAGTGGGAGTGTCCGTTGGGACATTCATTATCGTGCATGTGCACAGTCCGAACATCGAAGTCATTATGACTATATTTGGCATCAGAAGAAGCTATGCTATCCAACAGATTTCTAAAATCATCTAAAAGAAGTGGTTCATCTTCCTGTATTACTATGGCCGCCGTCGTATGCTTTGAAAAAACAACAACAATTCCATTTAGAACGCCTGAAGACTCTATAAACTCCTCAACTTCATCCGTTATGTCAATAAATTCGGGTGAAGTCTCCGATCTCACTTTTAATGTAATCGTAGAGGTCCTCATGACTGCGTCAAAAACGTTCATAACCTATCTCTAATTATGTCCCTATATAAATTAATGCAAGAAGAATAATCTTCGCTTCGGATTATCACTATTTTAGCTGTCAAATTGACAACTTGGTACCATTCTAACCGTTTTTGGGCGACGGTTCACATTTTTTTATCACATAGTCTTTTTATACATCAAAACGAACATTATTCATGAAGCGAGAGTGCATTTATCCTGGTTAAGACCTGATCCATCCTAGTGGATGCGGTTCTCACTCCGAGACGAAATTTGATGTAATCAAATATACTTACTGGAGTTATAACCCTTTTCGATTTAGCACTTCGGGTACTAGAGCCTGCTCGATATCTGGACAGCGAAAAATTACTGGACTCTTGTGACGTTATCCCTCTGATTATTGCGAACGGTATAGACATTTCTGAACAAGCTAATGCGATATAAGAAGCGTCCTGATCCATTGCATCGACCCCTAATCTTCTACCCAACCATGCTCTCATATTGGAGTTTGTTGCTATATGTGGTGCAGTTACCATAGATCCTGTAAACAATTTTCTTTCGCTCTCATCAATGTGCCTGAAAAGCATTTCCATAGGCTCCAATTTGGCAATCTTAAGTTCACCCACCGAACTAGGAGACCACAAAGCCATATCTCCCTCAAGCTTCCTAAGACGTTCACACAACATGACACTCCCTATTCTGACTGTCTTAACTAAAGCGGCTGCCGTGCCTACAGAGGCAATAAATGTGACTTCCGACATACCCCCTAGCATCCTGGCACCGCCATATGCCCTCTGTCCGGCAGCACCTGTCATAACGACAAGTTCAGTCAACTCAGTGGATTTGTAAGTTATATATCTATCTTTAGAACTTGAAACACTGAAGTGATGTTTTTTTAGAAATCTTCGCACCATTTTTGTGTCTGAAGTTAATATCCCTTTCATATCCGTGTTCCACTTTACTGAATGGGGGACCTAGTACTGCCTTACCGCTAAAAATCGAGCGAGTACTCCAAAATCTAATTGGTGGCTATCAGATAGCCTTGTCTGGGAAAATAGTTTCAATGCCTTCCCCTCATACTCATATGCTAGTTTCTGGGCGTAATCTCTAGTGCCGGCCTGCTCCATAATCTCCAAAACTGCCGCAACCTCTTGCTCTCCTGGATGTTCTAGGGAATAAATCTCCCGCAACAATTCTTTACCTTTTTTATCGGCTTTATCCATAGCGTGAACGATGGGAAGAGAATTCTTTTTCCTCAAAATATCTATCCCTACTGGTTTGCCAGTTGACTTTTCCTCACCCCATATGCCGAGAATGTCATCCCTTATCTGGAAAACAAATCCCAAGGAAGTTCCAGTCTTTCGAAAAGTTTCTAGTGTTGCCGAATTTTCAGTACCCATTGCAGCACCTAATTGAAGAGAACAGCGAATTAATGCACCAGTCTTTCTCGATATCATAGCCATGTACTGATCCAAAGTTATATCGATTCTCCCCTCAAAAGATATGTCCATATATTGACCTTCAATCATCTCGAGACAGGCTTCCGTCAAAAGTTCTACTCCTTTCACTACCCGTTCTGCATCCTTACCTTCATCAATTTTCATCATCTCCATAGAACGATCCGCAACTATTCTCAAAACGTTTCCAGCCACTAGGGCTTTATTTATTCCCCACAATGTCCAGAGAGTTGGTCTGTGATGTCTGGTCTCATCAAAATCTTCAATTTCATCATGAATCAACGAAAAATTGTGTATCAGCTCTAGGGATGCAGCAGCCGGTAAGGCATGCCTAATTTTCCCTCCCACCGCTTCGCAGGCAAACAAGCACAGGGATGGTCGTAGTGACTTCCCCATCGCCCCGTTAACAGGATTCCCATCTTTATCAGACCATCCCATGCAGTACCTAAGCATGTCATAAACAGGTAAAAAATCCTGACTTAATCTTTCCTTAAGGGTAGTTACAATGATGTCTCGGTATCTAACTAGCATCTCAGGGGCAGGTATAGATTTTTCTTTATGTTGCAATGTTCGAGAAGACCCACACGGTATAATTATTATGGACTGGTATACCTGATTTTCTAAAGGATACTAGATAGGACCTAACTAGTCACAACATCTAACTTAACTAGTGGAGCATTTTTACTTGCTAGCCGATCGGACCCTGTGCTATATTTTCGACTCATAACTGCCCATCGTTTGGGGATTGGGTAAGGAACATTTTAGCCTCCAACTATATGCAATAAACTGCAGGGAATATGCTCGACGAATACTTCAGACAGTACGGCGTAATCGCGATATTTGCAGCGTTAGCAGTTGCTGTACCAGCAGGGATGCTAATAATATCGTGGCTTTTATCAGTATTGAAGATAAGGCCTAACAACCCATCCACGGTAAAAAACAGTATCTATGAGTGCGGTTTTGAAACAATCACCGAAAGATGGAGTAATTTCAATTTTCGGTACTATAGCATCGCTCTTCTTTTCGTAATTTTTGATGTTGAGGTCGTATTTTTATTCCCTTGGGCTGCTAGTTTTGGGACCATGTCGGTACAATTCGGAGCATACGTTTTCATCGAAATGGCGATTTTCATCGGGATACTAATATTGGGCTGGCTTTATGCATGGAAAAAGGGGTCATTAGAGTGGAGTTGAACACTTCTGAAACGATAGAAGAATCCTCGGGACTTATACCGCTACACGACACGACTTGGGGGTTGGATCAGCAAGAGGGCGAATACGTTAATCATCTCAAGTCAACCCATCTGGAGGCACTCACAGAACCTATCATAGAGGTGCCAGATGATCTACAGAGAAACATTGCCGTTACATCGGTAGATGCCATCATAGGATGGGGAAGAAAGTCGGCAGTATGGCCCCTTACATTTGGATTAGCCTGCTGCGCGTTTGAGATGATTGCCAGTGCAATGTCTAGATTTGATCTCTCACGCTTCGGCATGGAAGTGTTTAGACCATCACCAAGACAGGCAGATTTAATGATAATTGCAGGAACGGTCACCTGGAAAATGGCTCCTGCCATCGAAAGGGTTTACGAACAGATGGCTGAACCAAGATGGGTAATTTCGATGGGAGTATGTGCCACAAGTGGTGGGCCATATTACGGGTCTTATAGCGTTGTACCAGGGGTTAACCACATCATTCCTGTTGACGTTTATGTTCCTGGCTGTCCTCCAAGACCAGATGCACTACTCTACGGAATCATGCAGCTTCATGAAAAGATAAAAAGATATTCCGTAAAGACGCAGAATAGATCTTGACCAAGATTATAAGTGGAAGTGAATTAGCTTCTTCTCTGGAAAAGAGTCTACCTGGCTCTGTTACTGACAGTAATGAGGTGGACGTCTGGGTATCACCCGATTCACTGTTTGAAGTATGCGAAGCACTAAAAAATCCCAAAGGGTTAGATTTCTCATACCTTACTTCAATATCCGCCGTAGATTACATTGATAGTTTTGAGCTCGTATATCACGTGCTTTCAATGAGAAACAATTACAGTGGTGTCATAAAATGTCGATGTAGTAGTGACGGAAATGGTAGAGGTGAACCTACTGTTCCATCAGTCACCGGAATCTGGAAAGGCGCGGATCTTCAGGAAAGAGAGATATGGGACCTCATGGGAATAAAATTCGACGGGCATCCTAATCTTAAAAGAATCCTCCTTTGGGAAGGTTTCGATGGGCATCCCCTGAGAAAAGACTACCTAGGATAACCAATTGACAGGAATTAGAACGGAACCGATCACTATCAATCTAGGGCCTCAGCACCCCAGCACACATGGCGTTTTTAGGTTGCGAGTCACCTTTGATGGTGAGGAGATCATCGACGCCGAACCAGTTTTTGGATACCTGCATAGGGGAACAGAAAAACTGGCTGAGACCAGGAATTATGTCCAGATAGTGACTCTCACTGACAGAATGGATTATCTAGCCAGTATGTCAAACAATCTAGCATATGTAAGAACTGTGGAAAAGCTTGCCAATATTGAGGTCCCTGAAAGAGCGCAATACATAAGAGTTATCAGTGCCGAACTGCAAAGAATCGCTAGCCATCTTATGGCAACTGGGTTTCTGTTAAACGACCTAGGGGCTCTTGCCACCCCACTTGTTTATTGTTTCAGGGAACGGGAAAGAATCCTTGATCTTTTCGAAATGTTATGCGGAGCAAGGATAACCCTAAGCTACATGAGACCTGGGGGCGTTTTTCAAGA
>Ga0114933_10003119_pt1 | contig 16476 bp, 10 predicted proteins | sample 4SBtaG_FD_89691 | JGI IMG/M metagenome (GOLD analysis project Ga0114933, IMG submission 89691) | Deep subsurface microbial communities from Kolumbo volcano to uncover new lineages of life (NeLLi) - 4SBTROV12_W25 metaG | ecosystem: Environmental > Aquatic > Marine > Volcanic | place: Kolumbo... | reverse complement strand
TCCAACAAAACACGATGGCCAATAGACAGTACGGAACTCGGCGTAATAGCTGCACGATTAATGAATCCTGTGATAGTTAGGAATTAGAAGCTAAGCAAGGATGTCTTCGACAGGATTACCTTCGTCAACCAACTTGATTGGCCGATTAAACTGGTCGTTATATTCTTTATGGGAATCGATCCCAACCGCGGTAAACACAGTGCTCATCAGGTCCGGAATTGTCACCGGATTATCACTGACTTCACCACTGAACTTGGTAGTCGCACCATAGCTGACACCACCCTTAACTCCACCACCAGCGAGCGCGGCACTATAGCAGTCGATCCAGTGGTCACGACCATCGCTCGGATTCATATGAGGGGTACGACCAAACTCGCCCACTGCGAGAATCAGAGTATTTTCCAACAATCCGCGTTCATCAAGCTCTTTGATCAACTGCGACATACCCTGATCAAGTCGCTTGAATAACTCATCCTGACGCGGATGATGACCGGAATGTTGATCGTAGCTCTCTGATCCAACTTGTATAAAACGCACGCCACTTTCAACAAGTCGTCGCGCCAGCAGGCAACCTCTACCAAATCTTGAATCACCATATGCTGCACGCACAACTTGAGACTCTTGTGACAAATCAAAAGCAGCTAGCTTTGATGATCGCATAAACTTCACAGCGTTGGCACGGCCGCCATCAAAGAACTTCCGCGTACGACTTTGAGGCTTCCCGGATTCAATTGCATTGAGCATCGCCAGACGTTGATCGAACGTTTCTTTGTCTACTCCGTTCGGCAATCCCAGATTCTCCGGCAGTTGATTGGGATCCCAAACGACCGTTGGCAAAAACGCTGGCCCGAAGTGGCCGGATGAATATCCTTTACGACCGATCGAGACAAACGGTGGCAAACCATCAGGATTCGCCCTGGTCATCGGTGTCGAGCCCATTTCATGTGCAACGATGGAACCCATTGCCGGTGCTGAAATCGGCCCGGTATTTCTCCAGCCCGTCTGCGCATGATATTGAGCAAGGTTATGTTCCATTTCATTGCCGACCATAGACCGGATCACAGCAATGTGGTGCCCTTGTTCACAAAGGAGCGGTAAAGACTCTGAGAATCGCAGTCCATCTGCCGATGTTTCACGAGGTTTGTACTTAAACTTCGTAGTGTCGTTGCTTTCATCTTTAGGATCAAAGCTATCGTGTTGAAACGGTCCACCTTCGAGCCAAAGCAATACTATCGACTTTTCATTTATGGCGGCACCAGCTGCATCCTCGCCACCAAATACTCGCGATACGCGATGTCCCATTAGGCCGGATAAAGTAGTTGCGACGGATGCCTGAAGTACACCGCGGCGTGTCGCGAGTTGCAAAGGCAGTCGATGCTTTAGGTGATGCATATCAATTTACGCTGTGTATGGGACGAGTTGATTTAAAACGACTGAAACTCAACAGATTGCAGCATTGCCCAAAGCAAATCTTTGATTTTCACCGATTCGTTGGAATCGGCAAATCCACGAAGGCCTGCCACTTCATTTTTACTTGGGATACGGTTGTAGACCCGTAGGAATAAGAAGTTGAGCCGTTGCTCGGCCGTCGCGCATTTAAGTGTTTCAGTCACGGTGTTACCAGTATCAATACACTGATTTATATAATCGCCATTCATCCTGAATAGCGCAACACTCGTCGGACTGGAACCGGCGCGTGCTTTATCTCGTGCGCCGGCGATTTGCTTTCCGACCTCAGTGTATGCATTTCGCTTTTCGACCAATGCCTTTCGTTGCTCTTCACTTATGGAAACCTCGTACGGCTTCCACGACTCGTCTACGCCTGGTAACTCGTCAGCGAGAAATGAAAAATTGCCTTGCTGAATCTTTGACAATGCTACCGGTATTTGCTCATGACGTTTGGCGACGCGATTATTCTCTTCTTCCTTGAGAAGGTCAGCAATCATCAAGCCTGTTTCCAACACCGTGGCTTCTTTTCCGGTTGATCGCAGTACGCTATCAACCCACTGATCTGAGTTGAGTTGTCTAATGGGCACGTTGTTCCAATGAAAGGACGCTGAGTCATCATCACTTGCGACCATTTGAAACACGCGGCTATTTGCAATGGTTCGAATAAGCCACTTCAAATCGTAGCCAGACTCAATGAACTGATGTGACAATTGATCGAGTAGTGCTTCGTGGTGTACGGTTGCAATCGGACTGAATCCATCGAGGGTGTCGACAAAGCCATGCCCTGTCAATTCGACCATAATGCGATTTACCGCCGCCTTTGCAAATTGATTCTCCTCAGCGCCAACAAGCCACTGGGCAAACTGCCAGCGACGGTTTTTTGCCGGCTCGTTTGTTGGATTCATTACCTGACCGGCCAGTGTCGTCGGCATCACAGGTACGGGATTTTCTGGATGTGGCATTTCCAACTCTGCATCCGTATTATCGGCAATCGCCCGGTTTTCCCCACCGCCACCATCAATGGCACTTTCACCGCCGATCAGGGTTGGGATACTCCGTTCATCTCTGCCAATGTCAGCAAACCGTTCATCAAACCGTTCAGCGGCGACTACATTGCCATCCCACATTTCTACTCTTGCAAAAAATGCGGCCAGCCCCCAATACGACTTTTGCTTCCACTCATCAACATATGGATGGTCGTGACATTGTGCACATGCGATGTTTTGCCCCAGGAATAGACGAACTGAAGCATCTGACATTTCATTAGCTTCGCCATCAAAATAGATTCCAAAGTTCGACCGCCCGTCCCATTTTATGGCACCCTGTGTAGCAACAATGTCGTATGCGATTTTGTCCCAGGGATAGTTATGTGCAAAAGCTTTGCGAGTGTAATTATAAAGCGTTGTAAAGTTGGCTCCCTGGCCTTTCACTTCACGTAATTCCAGGATCCATTGCCGAAGTCGGAATCCCCAATAGTCCGCATAACGACTATTCTTAAGCAGTTTATCAATGAATGCAGATCGCTTATTCTTTGCCGGGTCGTTTGCAAAGTTCTTCACTTCTTCAAACGTGGGCGATACGCCGTTGATCGTCAGAGAAGCCCTACGTGCAAATGCATAATCGTCCACAGTTTTTGGTTTCTTAATTCGGTTTTGCTTCCAATATTGTTTGAAATGGTCGTCAATCAGTTCAACCGATGACGTTGACATTCCTTCTGCTAAACCCGTATGCGGTAAGCGAATTGCAACATCCTGAGCACAGAGTTGTGCTGTTGACGCACCAAGAACGGCCAGAATTACAAGAAACTTATTCATACCTATAGAGTATACAACTTGTTGTAATACCGTTGCAGTTTTCATGGAAACCATGGCATCTACCGCTACGATGAGTCACTTGATCGGTGTCGCATGTACAACTCGTTTGTGTAAACTGAAGGATGTCGTTTGGCTTTCTACAAAAGCCCATTACCTTCAGAATCCAATTTGACTATTTGAAAGCGGCGTTTATGTTTCGTTCCTTGGTGATCACACTTTCAGTCTCACTCCTGACAAACTCAAGTATGCTTGCGGCCGAAGTAATAAAGGCTCCACCGGAACCGTCAAGAATGAAACAGATCTTTAACGGTAAAGATCTCAAGGGTTGGGATGGAGATGCCCAACTTTGGTCCGTCAAAGATGGCGCCATTCGCGGTGAAACAACGGAAGACAACAAGGCTAACGGAAATACGTTTATCATCTGGGAAGACGGTACGCTTAAAGACTTTGAATTGCGTCTCAGCTTTCGATGTAATGCAACGAACAATTCCGGCATTCAGTATCGCTCCCGCCACATAACTGAAAAAGTAAGAAACAATTGGGTCGTGCGTGGTTACCAGCACGAAATCCGAAATCAAAACAAATTACCAAGTGTCTCTGGCTTCATTTATGACGAAGGCGGTTTGACCGGTGGACGCGGTCGCACATGCCTAGTTGGTGAAAAAGCCGTTTGGAAAGATGGTGCCAAAGAGGTAACGGATACGTTGATTACCGCTGAGGAATTCACAGAGCTATTTAAGCTGGATGACTGGAATGATGTCATCATCATTTGCAAAGGAAATCACATTCAACACTATATGAATGACCGATTGATACTGGACTTTGTTGATGGCTCCGAGAAAGCACTGCTGAATGGTATTCTTGCGTTCCAACTTCACGCAGGCCCACCAATGTGGGTTGAATTCAAAGACGTACGAATCAAGAAACTAAAGTGATCCCCGGGGTAGGGTAAATCAAATATGGCGATCGATCCCACAAAAACAAAGATCATCAAACAACTGAAGCACGAAAGCCCGTTAGTTTCGTGTCGTTTTGATCCGACGGGTAAGTACGTCTTTTTTGGCGCACAGGACAATCGTATTTGGCGTTGGGATCCGACAACGGATGGCAAGACGGACTTCGTCGGTCATGACAGTTGGATTCGCTCTATCGTATTTTCCAACGACGGAATGATACTCATCACTGGTGGCTATGACGGCCGTCTGATTTGGTGGGAAGCTAATGCCGCAGAACCGAAACCAATTCGCATAGTTGATGCACACAAAGGCTGGATTCGTGCAGCAGCGGTTAGCCCCGATGGCCAGTTAGTGGCAACGGTCGGTGATGACCTGTATTTAAGGTTGTGGAATCTCAGTGATGGTTCCCTCGTTCATGAAATAACCGGTAAACACGAGCGTTACATCTACAACGTCGCGTTCCATCCTGACGGCAAGCAACTTGTAACAGGCGACCTGATGGGAAAGCTTAATCACTGGAACGTTGAGACAGGCGAGTTTGTGCGTGACATGACAGTCGAAGCACTTTCGAAATACGATAACGGCTTTCGAGCACAAATCGGTGGATTCCGTGCTCTGGAATTCAACAAGGACGGATCCGTGCTGGCATGTGCCGGTATCACAGACGTAACCAATGCTTTTGCCGGGGTCGGTCAACCACTGATCGAACTATGGGATTGGAATGAAGCCAAGCAGCTCATTCAACATCGGTCAAAAGGAAAGAGTGAGGGAGTCGCCTGGGGTGTAGCGATTCATCCGGAGAATTTTACTATCGGAATCCTCGGTGGTCGTGCCGGAGGAATCATGTTCTTCTGGAAATCAGATTCTAAAGATGAATTCCACCAGTTTAAATTGCCGGATAGCGCACGCGACCTGGACTTGCATCCTGATGGTATGCAGTTGGTAACCGCTCATTACGACAAGCATGTGCGGATCAGTTCAATGGACCCGCCGCCGGACGAACCTAAAGAAGAAGAAACTAAAGACGAATAGCTCATCTACACCCGTTACCGTGTAACGATTGCTGCACAGTCTTTTTACTACGTGATTCTTACTGTAGATTCTTGATCCGAATTCGCCGGTATTCCATCTGCCCGCGGTCACCCTCCAAACCAATCGGACCGGATTCCGGAACTGGCATGTTGTCCGTGAGTAACTCACCGTTGCATGTGGCATGAGCGATACCACCTTTGACCGTAACAACAAGCTCATTCCAGTCCTGCGGCTTATAACTCTTTAATTCCGTATATGGTCCGGCTAACAAATAGTCCCGGCACTGTAGTTGCGGTTTGCGTATAAAGACACCGCTGTCTGCATTAGGTGTGGCTCTGAATTCGAGCTTTAGTACAAAGTCACTTCCATATTCCGCTGTCGTCCATAACTGCTGGATTCTGCGACCTTCCGAAGGTGTTGCAACTACAAGACGACCGTTAACCGCTCGATAGCGATTGTCGCTGCTAGTCGTTTTGCCATCGAAAGACTCTGCTTCTTTGATTTCAACAAACACCGGTGCGTTTGGTCTGGGATTCTTCGGCGCCCGTCGTGGCGGCGTCGGACGGAAGCCCCAACCGGTCAGATCTTTACCATTAAACAAACTCACAAACCCTGGTTCGACTTCAAAATCGTCAGGCTCTGTTTCGAGGAATCCAAGTGTCGCGAACACCGGTACCAGAGCATCAGCCCACTTCGCATAACCGTCTGCGTTGAGGTGAAGTAAATCCGGGAAGTACTTTGGCAATGCATCGCCTTGTTCATTTGCGTAGAGAGTAAAAGTATCAACAACGGTGAACTGATCGTCACCTCGCACCGCGTCAAAATAGAGTTGATTCAACTGCTGGATCTTGTCAGTCGGCCGCTTCTTGGTTGCTGAACTCGGAAACACGAGACAGACAACGACCGGCACCTTTTCACTGTGTTCCTTGATAGCGGCAACTATCTTCTGGAAGTTCCTCCCAATGAGATCAGGCTCCAATCCGATTTCCAAATCGTTCGTGCCCATTAACAACACGATCGCTGATGGGTTCAGTGAAAGCACATCCTCTTCTAAGCGAATGAGCATCCCGCGGGTTGTGTCGCCACCAATACCACGATTTGCTTTCTGCATGCCTTCGAATTGTCCGCGAAATCCCGGTGTCCAACCCTGCGTGATTGAATCACCAAGGAATGCCACGGCACCCTGGTCTTGTTCAATCTGTTTTGACCATTGCTCGCGCAGACGGGCCCATGTCTTTACGTATCCGTCATAACGACGAAGCATACCTTCACCCGGCAAGCCCTCTTCGGATTTTGGCAATGCGAACTTACTCTCTTGAGCCGTTAGAGCGGGCGTAATCAAAGCTAATGCCAGTGTGCAAATGACAAGCCTTCTCATGCTGGGTTGGTGTAGCGATTTCATCATGTGATATACCAATATGTAACGGAACGATATAATGCAGATTGCAGCGGAGCGTCAATACATTTGAATACAGTTGGATACGGTCGTGCATCTCTTAATTTGAACCGCTGTTAGTGCAAATATTAATGCTGTCGCGTCTCAAATTCAATCATCGCAAAACAAAATGTATCTAAATCGACTCGTCCCGATTCTCCTTTTGATCACCGCCAGCCTAAACGCACAGGAGCGGTTGTACAGCATTGTCCCGCTCTATGATGAGACAACAAAGTTAGAACCGGCGATTAGAGAATCAACGGATGAAGCGCTTATCACACGCGTCGCAGATCGGGTACGCGACCGACATGCGAGAGAAGACGGTGCCTACGATCACTATCTGAGTTTTTACTGGGAAGAGCGAACGGTCGCAATTGAGATCATCGACCGAGTTGCAAAGGGCGGTAAGGACATCACGATCAATTTCAAGTCACTCGCACCGCTAAATAGACCGGACTTTCGGTGCTTCTTTCGTGGCATCAATACGGTTGCCGAGTACATCCATAATGTAGCGACAAAAGAAGTCGCTCCGAATCGCTACACAACAACCATCACCTACAACAACCTCAAGAATCGTGGCTTGCAAGTTGGGGATCGGATGGAATTTGAGTTCAGTCCGTTTCTCGTGAAACCTAAACGTGGCAGATCGAATTACTATGGCACGGCGTTTCTATACATCGTCGGCAAGGGAATTGTGCCGTGGATTGGTCGCGAGGAGAAGCTGGATTCACATCCGCAATCCGATAGCATGACACTTGGTGGCGGTACGACGCTACATGTTGCTTACTCTAATGAGCCGGACAACCGCTTCAAGCAAATGGCAAATAATCTGGCACCCATCAGTGCACAGCCATTCATGCTTGGTAGACGGTTACACCACACGGACTTCGGAGACGGACGTCACTCGGAGCAACCGAACCCTGTGTTCGAGGATCAACAAGAGAAGCTAGGGCCTCAATTTGTTGCGCGAAGTTGCATTGCCTGCCATGTTAATAATGGACGGGCATTACCGCCCGCTGTGGGCGAACCAATGTATCAAACCGTGATCAAGGTTGCTGGTGACACAAACGGCACTCCTCATCCAACGCTGGGTACAGCAATCCAGCCACAAGTGCTTTTTGGTGATGGAGAAGCAAGTGCCGTAATTCGAGCGTGGTCGCATGATGAAGATAAATATCCTGATGGAAAACCTTTTTCCGTTCGTGATCCGCTTTACAGGTTTAACGGGGTGGAGCCGGAATTCTATTCTGTAAGATTGTCGCCACCATTGGTTGGCCTTGGCCTGCTCGAGGCGATTTCAGAATTGGAAATCCTCATCCATGCTGATGAAGACGACTTGGATCGCGATGGCATTTCAGGCAAGCCGCAAATCGTAAAGGATCCGGTCACCGGACAATTACGACTAGGGCGATTTGGTTACAAAGCTGGGCAAGCTACTGTTCGCTTTCAAATCGCTGGCGCACTTAATAGCGACATGGGAGTTACCACTTCGATACAACCACATCTGGACGGCGAAGCCAAAGCAGAAAACCCTCATCCTGAACTGAGCGATGAAAGCTTGTTTAATATGACGCGGTATGTGTCATCACTTGGCGTACCCCCAAGACGCAATGTCGATGCCGAAGATGTCCAACAGGGTGAAACGTTATTTCAGACAATTGGTTGCGCTCGTTGCCACATACCAAAGTGGAAAACGAGTAAGTACCATCCTCAGGCAGAATTGCGCAATCAAACGATTTGGCCGTACACGGATTTGCTGCTGCACGATATGGGAAAAGAGTTGGCAGATGAAATGACAGAGGGCAAAGCAACTCGTCGCGAGTGGCGCACACCACCTCTGTGGGGCATCGGGTTAACTGCAGATGTCAGTGGCGGAGAGGCCTATTTACATGACGGCCGGGCACGAACACTTGAAGAGGCCATTCTCTGGCATGGCGGTGAAAGTGCTCAGTCGAACATCAAATTCCGAGGGTTATCTGAAGAAGATCGACATGCAGTTATCGCGTTCTTAATGTCGCTTTAGAGTTATTTCACTGCATCCAATGACTCCTAATCAGCAACTAAAACTAAGTATGCAAGAATACATTAATCCCTTTAATAATTCTTATAAGCAGGTGTTTATGCGTATTCTTTTGTCTATTCGCATGGCAAAATATTTTTCACTACAATAGATGCTTTCTGTCCTTATCTTTGATCCTATAAGTAGTGTAAATGTCTTTAATCGACAAAGAAATCCTCGGCCGTTACAAGGTGCGCACGGAGTTGGGTTCCGGTGGTATGGGGACCGTTTATTTAGCGTTTGACAACACGCTACAGCGCGACGTTGCCATCAAAGTGCTTAATGAATCGTCGGTCGAAGATTCAGCCAACGTCGATCGTTTCAAACGAGAGGTCAAGGCGGTTGCCGGCCTTACGCATTCAAACGTCATTGGCCTCTACGACTTTGCTGAGGACAATGGCCAATTCTTTGCCGTGATGGAATATGTCAAGGGCAAGACATTGGACGAGTACCTAGATACTCAGGCTGTTTCACGCGAGGAGGCGATGTTAATTGCGTCCGGCATGGCAAAAGGGTTATCCGCTGCTCATAAAGCAGGAATTGTTCACCGTGATATCAAGCCCAGCAATGTGATGATCACCGAGGACAACGAAGTAAAGCTATTAGATTTCGGCCTCGCCACTGCACGCAAAGCGATCGATTTCCCGGATGAAACAATGAGTGCAGCCGACGTACAAACGCAGATCGGAACGATCATGGGTACGGTCGGCTACATGTCACCGGAACAGGTTCGCGGGCGGCCATCGGATAAACGCAGTGATATCTTCTCATTCGGAACGGTTGTTTATGAAATGCTTACTGGACATCGTGCATTCAAGCGTGAAAGCACGATTGACACGATGAGTGCCATTCTCAATGAGACAGTTCCATCTTTGGACCTGGAGCAACTGCCGGCCAGTGACCCACTCTTTGGCATTACTCAGAAGTGTCTGGAAAAGGTAGCTGAAGATAGGTACCAGGATGTATCGGAGATCATCGAGGATCTCAACGATGCCGAAGTAAATACGGTACTCACATCAAGCCGCCCCGCTGCCGGCAAAGGCAGGGTATTCGCTTTTGCTGCATTAGGTATCGCACTTGTTGCCGCTGCGGTAGTGTCGTACACGAACACAGACGAGACAGACACAAACAAACCAGAAATAAACAACCGTTCCCAGACATCAAATACAGATGGCGGTACCACCGACTCAGAACAAATCGCAGAAGCTCGTAATGTGCTATTTCCGCGCATGCTGAATCTGGTGAATCAAGGACAATTCCTCGAAGCATACGATATCGGGGTCCAAATCAAAGACCACTTTGAAGGTGAGGAAGCCTTTCAGGCAGCTTGGGAACATGTCGCACCAGTGTTTTCCATTACCTCTGAACCATCAGGAGCAACTGTCTTGTATGGTGACTATGGCACTGACCCATCAACCTTTAAAGAGCTTGGAAAAACACCCATCGAAGATGTTCGGTTATCCACATCCATTAAACAGTTCGTGCTCAAATTGGATGGATACGTGGATGCGGTTGCGGTCTCTGACAATTCTTTCTTTCAATCCATCACGGCAATCGACAGAACACTTTTTAGCTCCACTGATTTACCGGAAGGAATGATCCACATAAGCGAAGGTAAAGGATTCAGACTCACTGGGATGGTGTTTGATATCTCCAATTCGGATGGTTTTGCGCCTACCGTAGGTGATTTCCTAATCGACAGGTTCGAGGTTACCAATGCTCAATTCAAGACATTCATTGACGACGGGGGTTACATAAATCAGGCCTATTGGACTGATCCGTTTATATTCGATGGGAGCGAACTGACTTTCGAAGCCGCGATGGAATTGTTTATCGATACAACAGGAAGGCTCGGTCCGTCCACTTGGGCTGTCGGTCGATTCACCGAGGGCAAGGATGACTATCCTGTCCAGGGCGTAAGCTGGCATGAAGCTCGAGCGTATGCAAACTGGGCCGGCAAGTCTCTTCCAACTCTCTACCATTGGTCACGAGCAAATGCCACCAATTTTGGTTCAGAGTTTGTCGGGCAACTTATCAAGCTAAGCAATATCAATAAAGGCATGTATGCCGAGGTTGGTTCAAATCTGGGTGTATCGCGTTTTGGCGTATCTGACCTATGTGGTAATGTCGCTGAATGGGCCGTTAATTCGGTAGGCGAACAGCGATTATCCCTCGGTGGGTCTACTGAGGATCAGGCATACTTTTTCAATCAAGCCAGCCCAGTTGATCCATGGAATCGGGATGAAAAACGAGGATTTCGGTGCATAAAGGAACAGTCTGAACAGCTCGATGAGTTGTATGCAGATGTTGAATTGCAATATCGGGACTACAGCGATGCGGAACCGGTTTCAGATGAAATCTTTGAGGTATACCGCAGCCAGTTTGACTACGACGATGTACCACTTGATGCCGTTATCAACTACAGAGATGAGGAACAACCGGACTATATAAAAGAGCGTGTTGAGTTCAATGCTGTGTATGACGATGAACGCATGATTGCATACCTATATCTACCGCGCAATGCAAAACCACCCTACCAATCTGTAATTTTCTTTCATGGTGCCGGGGCGATCGTCCCCGTAGAGAGTGAGTCGCGACAAAGCTTCTTGTCAGTTCACAAATACCTTCCACAAAGTGGTCGAGCATTAGTGGTGCCTGTCTTAAAAGGACAATGGGATCGGAATGACGGGCTTAAAACGTGGGCCTCTAATGACTCACAGCAGTATGCTGATTTTCTAATCAAATGGACAAAAGACTTTCGTCGCACGCTTGATTATTTGGAGTCCAGAGAGGATTTCGACAATGAGAAATTCTGCTATATGGGAGCCAGTTGGGGAGCCTTTAATCTCCTGATTACAGCGGCCGTTGAACCCCGAATCAATCTGACCATTGGCTACGTCGGCGGCCTCTCAATGACACCTGCCAAGCCACAGGTAGACCAGATCAACTTCGTAGGCCATGTTAAGCAACCAACACTTTGGCTTGTTGGAGAGTACGACCAGATATTCCCATTAAAGCTCTCAGCTGAGCCGGCATTCAACAAATTGGGAACGGATTCTGCCGACAAGCGACTGGTAGTCTATCCCACCGAACACTCTCTCCCGAAAAACGAGCGTATCCATGAAACGCTGGATTGGCTCGATAAGTACTTTGGGCCTGCCCAATAACACGACTCAGGAACGAGATCTATGCTCTTTAATTCTATTGCGTTTATTATCTTCTTCATCGTTGTCGTCTCCATCCACTATTTGCCGCTGAAGTGGACGATCAAGAAAGTACATCTGCTTCTCGCGAGTTACGTCTTTTATGCAGCATGGAATCCGCCATTTGTAATCCTGCTTTGGATCTCAACCGTCGTTGACTGGTTTGCAGCGAAGATCATGAGCAAAGAAGAACGTAAAGGCCGTCGCAAGATTCTGCTGGGCTTCAGCCTGCTTGCCAATCTCGGAATGCTCTCGTACTTCAAGTACGGAAAGTTGATAGCCGAGTCATTCACAAATCTGATGAACCAGCTCGGATTCGAATACGCCGCACCGGAACTAGATATCATCCTGCCGGTTGGCATTTCGTTCTATACGTTTCAAACACTGTCATACACAATCGACGTGTACCTCAAACGTAGTGAACCGGAGTCATCGTTTCTTGACTTCGCCTTATTTGTTACGTTCTTCCCACAATTGGTCGCGGGGCCGATCGTACGCCCATACCAGTTAATCCCTCAGTTTAAAGAGCCTCGGGTTGCAACAGAGCAACAGTTTTCGTGGGGGCTGTTATTGTTTACTTGGGGATTATTTCAAAAGTCCGTGATCGCCGACGGCATCCTCTCCATCGTTGTCGGTGACACGTTTAATGCGATGTACAACATTGCGGCCTTTGACGCATGGCTAGGCGTATTTGCATTCTCCTGCCAAATTTTCTTTGACTTTGCCGGTTACTCACTTTGTGCAATCGGCATTGCGCTATGTCTGGGATTCTCGATTCCAAACAACTTTAAATCGCCGTATGCAGCTATTGGATTTTCCAACTTCTGGCAGCGTTGGCATATTTCATTATCAGGTTGGTTACGGGATTATTTATACATTCCACTGGGTGGAAATCGAAAGGGATCACGTCGTACTTACATCAACCTAATGCTCACAATGCTGCTCGGAGGTTTATGGCACGGTGCTGACTGGCGATTCCTGGTATGGGGTGGTGTACATGGTCTTTATCTTGTGATCGAGAGGTTTTTGAAGAGAACTCTCGATACCGAGAAGCTTCTTGCTAAGCCGCCGATTGCTATTTTCAGCGCATTGTTGACCTTTGTCTGCGTTTCACTCACATGGGTCTTCTTCGCAGCACCAGACTGGGAAAAGTGTGGACAGATGTTTGAGTCATTACTTGGGATTCAAGATCCGGTTCACGGGTCATTGATGGTCATTTCCAGCTTCCATATTTTCATGGTCATCCTGATCACGGTGACCATGCTCATTTGCCATTGGAAGACACGCGATATTGAAATTGAAGATATCGCCAATAAGACGCCAACTTGGTTGCTGACAATCTTCTGGACGACTATTCTGTTCATCACAATCATGACCGGAGGCAGTGCGAGTGCATTCATCTACTTCCAGTTCTAGTGACGATGCCTATACCCGTTTGTTACCTGAGACCGCTAACTGGCGACGCATTTTATCGCTCACCATTTCAGTAACGATAATCGGTATTAGTGGTACAGAGTACTATGCTCGTTCCCAAAACTACCCCGTTCTGTTTGAGACGTCACCGGATCTATGGGCAACACAGTGGTTCCGATTCGAAGCATCTAAAGATGACCAAACCGTAATCGTCGGTGCGTCTAGAAATAAATTTGGTTTGGTAATCGATCTGTGGGAAAAAGAAAAAGGCACACGACCGATCATGCTCGCATGGCCGGCATCGTCCCCACTTCCAGTCTTGCACCGGATTGCAGAGAGGGAAAACTATCGGGGAACGATAATCTGTGGTATAGCACCTAGTTTCTCTTTTGCAAGCTCTAAACACCCTCAACAACGATGGATCCAAGACAACCTGAAGACGACGGAAATACTGCGCTATTCACTGTCGTACTACATATCAACACCGGCACGGCGGTTCCTGAAACACCGTTTACGTTCACTTAACACGGGTGCATTTTCGCCAATATTCAATCTCCGGGACTCTTTGCATTTGGAAAACCGCAAGGGCACGCGAGTTCCACTGCAACCTATTTTTTGGGCAAATCAACGCGAAGATTTACAGGACGTTTATTTGGAATCGGCTGCTTCCAATGAGTTCATGATGGAGCAAATCCGCGATATGTGGCGGCGAATCATGCTTGAACAGATTTTTTACGGAACTGCGGACATGGATTTACTCGTTGGCGAGTATGTACACGCGGTCCAGCGAATCAAAGAGAAGGGGGGCCGAGTCATCTTTATTCGCCATCCAAGCTCTGATGACTTTTTGGATTTTGAACGAGAGCATTACCCGCGAGAACAGTTTTTTGACCGTGTGGTTAATGAAACTTGCTGCTTTGGAATCCACTTTGAGGATTACCCCGAAATCTCCAATTACAGCTGTCCCGAATGGTCACATTTAACCGCGGATGATGCACGAGACTACACGCAAAAAATCATCAAGATCATTACAGAACACTCTCCGGACGCCATTTAGTTTTTCGTAGATTTATGTCTGAATTCGTGTCAAAACTCGACCACCGATCGCATGATCGACCGCTGCCCGAACAGGCTAACAAACGGTTGCTACTAACGGTCGTTTGCTTAATGGCCATATTACTTACCGGTATGGAGATCAAAGCTCGGAAGGATAACTATCCGGTAAACTTTCCATTTAGCTCCGACATGTGGGTTGGCCAGTGGCATCGACTTGACGAGCTTCCAGAAGACCAAACGGTGTTTGTCGGAGCTTCACGAGTCCGACATGGTATCGTCGTTAATGAATGGGAGAAGCAGACGGGAGTTCGTCCGTTGAATCTAGCCTGGCCGGGGTCGCCGGCCGGACCAGTGCTCATGGCGCTTGCTGCACGCGAGGATTTCAAAGGCACAGTAATTTGTGGATTGACGTCATACGTCGCATTTGCCAGCGATGGTCCACCGTGGATGAGTTGGATCGGGCGAAACATTAGACAGAGTAAAGTCCAAGAGTGGTCGCTGTCCTATCACATGTCCTATGCAGCCCAGCATTTGATTCGCCCTCGTATAAAATTCATCAATGATGCAGCATATTCACCGATTGCCAATTTATATGAGGAATTCCCGTTTGCAAATCGCGCAGGTATGCTGCCGCCAGTGATCTTTCGTTTCGACGCAACGATTGATGCTGACTTACAAGATCGATATCTGGATAGCTTTGAACACGATGCTGAATTACAAGAAGCAAGTAGTCAGGTTGGTCTGTCATTTCTGTCACGCATTCTCTATTTCGGAAAGTGTGACATGAAGCAACGTATTGCGGAATATAAAACTGCCGTTGATCGCATCGAAGGTCGTGGCGGTAAAGTTGTATTTGTACATTTACCAAGTGATGGCAGGTTAAAAACCTTGGTTGATAAGCATTTTCCTCGCGAGCAATACTACGATCGACTCGTCAAAGAAACCGGTTGTCTGAGTGTTCACTATCTGGATCACCCCGAGTTACGCGACTTCAAACCAGTTGAAGAATCCCATCTTTCTAAAGCTGACGGCATTTTGTTCACCCAGCGACTCATCGAAATCCTGCACCGTGAAGGAGTGATCGAGTGAGTGACCGCACTGCCATTCCAGACTATCAGTCGCATGAGCGACCGCTGCCCGAAAAGGCTAGCAAACGGTTGTTACTGACGGTCATTGGCTTAATGGCCATATTACTTACCGGCATGGAGATCAAGGCTCGGAAGGACAACTACCCGATCAATTTTCCCTTTACGGCTGACATGTGGGCCAAGCAATGGCACCGTCTTGAACCCCAGCAAACAGTGTTTATTGGTGCTTCCAGAATGCAATTTGGGATGATCATTAATGAATGGGAACAACAACTTGGCGTGCGTCCATTGTTACTCGCATGGCCTGGGCAATCTCCAGCGCCCGTGCTAACGGAATTGGCTAATCACGATTCGTTCAGCGGTACGGTACTTTGTGGTGTTGCTCCATCCTTTACGTTTATTTCACCAGATGTTCCGTGGCAAAACTGGATGAGAAACAATCTTAAACGTACAGAGATTGGACGAGTATCACTTTCGTATCATATGTCTATTGCTGCACACGGATATTTGAGGCCGCATGTTAAATGCCTGAATGACGCCGCGTATTCCCCCGTTGCAAACAGCTACTTCGGTTTTCCAATCGAGAATCGAGAAGACTTGCTGCCTCCGATCATGTTCCGATTTAACGCCACACGAGACGACGATAATCAAATGCGGTTTTTAGATGTCATTGAAAATAGCAAAGAACGTCGCAATCTGATTTTGGCACGTATGGAAACAGCTAGTCGCCGCATGGTGCACTATGAACCGGCCCCCATTGATTCACTGCTAGATCAGTTCACGTCCGATGTGAAGAAGATTCAGTCGCGCGGTGGTCAGGTCATATTCATACGACCTCCAAGCAATGGAGTGTTCAGGCAATTTGAACACGACAATTACCCAAGGGTGGAATACTGGGATAAGCTGATCACAGCAACCGGTTGTCCGGGCATCCATTTTGAGGACCATCCGGAACTTGAGGAGTTGGTGTG
>Ga0114933_10003116_pt1 | contig 16486 bp, 14 predicted proteins | sample 4SBtaG_FD_89691 | JGI IMG/M metagenome (GOLD analysis project Ga0114933, IMG submission 89691) | Deep subsurface microbial communities from Kolumbo volcano to uncover new lineages of life (NeLLi) - 4SBTROV12_W25 metaG | ecosystem: Environmental > Aquatic > Marine > Volcanic | place: Kolumbo... | reverse complement strand
CTCTTTTCTGATGTCATTCTTTTTTCAAAATTACGCAGCATTATGATACCGCACAACTCTATTGCAGTATGGGGTCTTGTTATTGAATGTTCTATTGCTATTTTTATTAACACACTTATTGAAGCCCCCATTGCTCTAAAGCTTTTTCCAAGAATTGGAACTAAAAAGATTTTGTGGCTGGTTTTGTTTGCTAATATATTGAGCAACATATCCATTTATGTTGTTTCGTTTTATAAATAAATTAAAAAGGAAAGTTTATGTTTTTAGACGCTCTTAAAGTTGCCTTTAATCCCAAAGCAATTTTTATGATTCCAACAGTTATGGTGGTTTTATTTGCAAAACCATTTGTACAATCTCTTATTGTAGACAAAGTTTTTAATGTTAATTTTCAACCTGCTTTTATGTCTTCTTTGCTTTCTGCCTTTTTAACCGTTCTATTTTTCAGATTATTTCTTGTAGCTATAAGTGTCTACAATGGTGATATTACCTATGTTACTCTTGGTATGCTTACACTGCAGTTTAGAGCAATTATGTGGGCTATAAATGCTGCGCTTGAAATTACCTACGCAGGGCATTATGTACCATCAATTACTTTTAGCCAAAGATTCCTATTTTTTGCTTGTGCTGGTGTAATGGCCGCCGCTGCAGACCTAGGATTATATTATGTTTACTATTCTGTAATACGATAAATTCTCCCTTTTTATTGCCAAAATCGCTCCTTCTGGCACACTAGAACTTTAAGAACAATGCAAGCAATAAGCGGATAAGGAGCTTTTATGGCTAAGGTAAGCCTGGATTTAATTCAAAAATTACGTAAGCAAACCAGCATGGGGATGATGGATTGCAAAAAAGCACTGGAAGAAGCCAGTGGTGATATGGATAAAGCAATCGAACTTTTACGCAAAAAAGGTGTAAAGGTTGCAGCAAAACGTGGGGACAACCAAACCGGCGCAGGGCTTATCCATTCTTACATTCATCCAGGTGGCACCATTGGTGTATTAATTGAACTTAATTGCGAAACAGACTTTGTCGCTCGTAATGATGAGTTTAAACAATTTGCTACCGATTTGGGTATGCACATTGCTGCCATGAGCCCATTGTATCTTTCACCAGAAGAAGTTGACCAAGCCTACCTTGAAAAAGAAAAAGAAATCATGAAAGCGCAGCTAGAACAAAAAGGTAAAAAAGGTGACTTCATTGAAAAAATTATTGAAGGAAAAGTTAAAAAACTTTGTAGCGATATTTGCCTTCTGCAACAAAAATTTGTAAAAAATGATAAGTTCACCGTTGACCAAGTTTTGAAAGATCTCATTGGCAAAGTTGGTGAAAATATTAAAATTAGACGTTTTTCTCGCTATCAAATTGGCGCGTAAAACAATAGACAAAAGGATGCTTGTATGATTGATATTATTTTACAAGAAGGTGCACCAGCACCTTTTGAAAAATCAGCAACAGAAGAAATGACTAAGAGCATTAAACATTTTGAACATGAGCTTGTTACTATTCGTAGTGGCCGAGCACATCCTTCTATGGTAGAAGACATTAAAGTTGCTTGCTACGGTGGTGAAAGTGAATTGCCCCTAAAAAACCTTGCTTCCATTTCTACTCCTGAACCTCGCTTAATTGTTATTCAACCATGGGACCAAGCAACAGTACCAGACATTGAACGAGCAATTAATGATTCTGATGTTGGCATGACACCACTTAACGATGGCAACATTATTCGTTTAAAGCTTCAGGAAATGAGCACCGACCGCAGAGAAGAAATGATAAAACTACTTGGTAAAAAATTAGAAGAATGCCGAGTGAGAGTGAGAAGCTCACGTAAAAACTTGCATAACTTTGTGCGTGATCAGCAAAAGGCAAAAGAAATTTCAGAGGATTTTGGAAAACGCTTAAACGATCTTTTGCAAAAAATAACTGATCAGTTTATTAAAAAAGCAGAAGAACTCAGTGCAAAAAAAGAAGCCGATTTAAGGATATAAATAATTACTGTATGTCATCCAGAGGCGTAAGCCGTGGGATCCAGAACAATAGCAAAAATTATATTCTATAAATCATTTGAATAAAAATATAAAAATAAAATCTATTTTTTAAAATAGGTATTTGTAACAATAAATTCTGGATCCCACGGCTTACGCCTCTGGATGACATAATTTTTAAATTGGTGCTTATTCTAAAAAATCCTCTTTTATTTTTTAAAACCTTTTGTTACACTACCTCTGGGTGTTGCAGTAAAAAGGATTTCGGGCCGTTAGCTCAATTGGTAGAGCAACAGACTCTTAATCTGCAGGTTATTGGTTCAAGTCCAATACGGCCCATTTGAAAAATAAGGTTGCGAGAGTGGCGGAATTGGTAGACGCGCTGGATTTAGGATCCAGTTCCTTAACCGGAGTGGGGGTTCAAGTCCCTCCTCTCGTACCAACTTATAAAAAGGAGTGGTAGATGATAGAGCAACGCGCTCGTCTTGATTTTTCTCTCAAACGAGTGGGTAGCCATTTTGGGAGTGTTACTATCTCTATTCCTGAAATGTATGTTAGTCGTCTTTACTCACAAGCTTCTTTTGCCCAACAATCAAGAACGCATACTCATGGTTTTTCCAGAGGAACAACCCCTCTTGCCTACATTGAAAAAAATTTTCAACCCCATCTTCTTGAACATATTAAAGAATTTCTTTTTAAATATTTTGTCATAAATTGGTTGTACCGTGAAATTATTAATCACAAGATATTTATTGCTGGTGAACCACGTCTAACCGATATTAGTGTTCAACCTAATAAACCCGCTCGCTATAGTTTTTCATTAACGCTTGCCCAACCAATTCCATTACAAGGTTGGAAGCGCTTGCCTTTTAAAGCCCCTAAAAGAAAAAATTATAAAGACCTAGATCGGCAGGTCGTAAATTTTTTAAAAGAAGAACAAAAGCAACAGAAAGAATATGTCGATAATGGTATTCAATTAAGTGATTGGGTTCATTTCTCTGTGTGCATTCTTGACACTGAAGGCAAACCCCTTTTTGATAATCATACGGAGCGTCTTTGGATTAAGATTGGAACTGAAGAAGCAGATGCTCCTTTTCAAAAAATATTTTTGGGAAAAAAAGTAGGTGAAAGTTTTATAACTGATACTGCCTGTTTGCAAGAATATTTTAGCAGCCACATTGACACACACTACCCTTTTAAAATAAAAATATTAGGGTTTACCCCTCACGCTTATTTTAGTGTTGATCACCTAAAAAAACATTTTAGAATGCGTAATAATTTAGAACTCCATCAAAAGCTTATTGAAGTTTTTTCTTATCGCAATGACATTTCTCAACGACGTTCAACAGCAGAGGAAGCACTTAAATTATTACTCTCTCGTCATTCGTTTGAAATTCCTAATCACTTAGTGCTCCATCAACAAAAAGAAATTCTTGATACTATTCAAGACAACCCTGATTACCAAGTGTATAAAATGCAAAGCGATTTTCAAGAAAAAGTCCGAAGGTTGGCTATTAAGCAAGTTAAAGAAACAATTTTTTCTCATCAGCTTTGTTGCTACGAAGGTATCTCTGCAACTATGGAAGACGTAAAAGGCTATTTAAATTTAACAAAACGCGCTCGCACCAAAGAGTTCATTTATTTTGAACCTCCTCCTACAAAGTTTCTTGGACAAGAAGTTCCCATCTCTTCAGTTCTTATGGAACAAAGTTGCTTGCGTGAAAAAACTTTAAACCATGCTATTTATTATTTAACAAAACAACGAGCACGTCAGACATGAAAAATTCATCAGTTCACCATATCATTATAATTGGATCAGGCCCTGCCGGTTTAACTGCCGCTGTTTATAACTCCCGCGCTTTTTTAAAACCTATTCTTATTGAAGGGTCTCCACCAGGTGGTCAGCTAATGGGTACCACTGCCGTAGAAAATTGGCCCGGTGAAAAAAGTATTATGGGCCCTCAACTTATTACCAACTTACGTGAGCATGCACAGCATTTTGGTACACGATTTCTTTCTGAAACAGTTACCAAAGTTGATTTAAACAAAAGACCTTTTGTGATAGAAACCAATAAGCAAGAAACGTTAAAAACAAATGCTCTTATTATAGCAACAGGAGCATCTCCTAATCGCCTAAATTGTAAAGGAGAGAAAGAATATTGGGGAAAAGGAGTTACCACCTGTGCCGTCTGTGATGGGGCTTTTTACCCTGATAAAAAAGTAATGATTGTCGGTGGTGGGGATACCGCTATGGAGGATGCCTCATTTATGACCAAATACACCAACGACATTACTATTGTGCATATCCACGATAAGCTCACCGCTTCCCCTGCAATGCAAAAACGAGTCCTTGATAATCCAAGCATAAAGATTATTTATTCAAGTACCGTGTCAGAAATTAAGGGAGATGGCAACCACATCAAAACGGCAGTTATAACCAACCAACAAACACAAGAAACCCAAGAAGTTGAAACGAATGTTATTTTCTTGGCAATTGGACAAAAACCCAATACAGAGCTCTTTAAAGGCCAAATTGAACTTAATAAAATGGGGTACATTCTTTTAAAAGGAGGGGCAAAAACATCTGTTGAGGGAGTATTTGCTGCTGGCGATGTAGCTGATTTTGAATATCGTCAGGCCATTGTTTCAGCTGGAACTGGCTGTATGGCTGCCCTAGATGCTCAACGTTATCTTGAAAAGATTTCATCATAAAGTTGAAAAAATGTTAAAATACCTTTAATATAGCTTATATCATAGTAGTTTTAGTTCTTCGGAGGACAAGCATGTCAGTTACATTTTTTAGAAAAAGTAGATTAAAAAGAAACAGAAAGCACGGTTTCCGTAAGCGTATGTCAACTCGTCATGGCAGAAAGATATTGAACCGTAGACGAGCAAAGGGTAGAAAAAGGCTTGCTGTACGTGCATAGGTGAGCTATGCCAAATACGTTTAAGAAAATATCTTCTTTTAAAAAGTCAGAGATATCTGAACTTTTTAAGCGTGCCCGTGTAGCTATACGTTGCTCGGGTATTCGTATTTTAACTGCTCAATCAAAAAACAAAGCCGGAAGAATTTTAATTGTTACTCCCCGCACCTGCGGAAACTCTCCTCAACGAAATTTATTTCGTCGACGAATTAAAGCAATTTTTCGTGAAAATAATCTTGCAACACACAGCAAAGATTTTGTGATCATTGTTGACAAGCGTGGAATTGCCACCCCTTTTGATAAATTACGCCGACTTCTTTTATGCGCAATTTCGGAACAAAAATGATCAATCAATTTTTAGCGCTCTGCATTGTTACCTTTCGTCCCCTTTTAGGACCGGCTACTTGCCGTTACTATGTAACCTGCACTCCCTTTGCTTTGCAGATTCTTAAACAAAAACCATTCCTAAAAGCTCTTCCGATAATTATTACACGTTTAGCAAGCTGCCACTCCTTTACAAAATAATGTTCCCCATGCAATGCTAGGGGAAAATTATGAGTAAAAGGAGAAGTGATGAAGACAATCAATCAATACTATTTTGTAGGTATAATCTTTTTATCATTTATAGGTGCTATAGATGCTACACGATTGCCTGAAAATTTTTATGCAATACGTAGTGGCAAAGCTCTTTCAACCATAGCTATTAAACAAGACGCTCCTATTTTTTATGTTGTTGTTCCAGAATATTCTGTGCGTCCCACCAAGAATCCTGAAAAAATTACGGAACTAGAATCGTTCATGATAAATGTTGAAGTACCGGCTAATTTTTTTGCCATGAAAAGCCCACGAGCAGCGACTAAACCTGTTACCTTATTTTTTAATTGGGAAGAGCAAGAAAACCACCAAACACGTAAACGTGCTGCGCTAGAATTGGCCAAAGGAATTGATATGCTTCGTTACCGATTTAAAAAAAGTAAGGTCGTGCTGGTCGGTCAGGGACAAGGTGGCAACATTATTAACGGCGCTACCCATTCAGTACGATTACCTCTTGAAACTGTTATTCAACTTTCTACTCCTATTTTTCCGTCTACCAAACAAAAGAAAAAAACACAGTATGCAGATTACGTTCCCTACAAAAAAAAGATTAAAAGAATGTACTCATTTTACACAGAACAAGATTTTTCTCTTTTACACCCAACCCTGCATCCACACTATGAACGAATCTATATAGATACTTCCCATTCACAACTTGCCAACGTGTTACTGCTCATCAATAATAAACACCCTCTTCCTGTTGAGACTATGCGTCCATTAATTGGAAAAAAGTTACTTGCTCTTTGTAAAAAAATAAAAGATTCCTATCTTATGCATAACCATTTTGTGGCACACTTGAGCACTATTAAACCAACAACTGATATGGTTGTAGTACTGCGCAATAACGATGTTTTAAACAAACGTAAACGTTCAACTGAACGAATTATACAAGAACGCTTGTTGAGCGAAATACGCATGAAAAAATTTGAAAAAGAATGGGGCCGTCCAATGGCACTTGCCTTAAACAAAGGTGAAAAGTCTCGTAAAAAATACGAAAGCATTAAAAAGCAAACGGCCCAACAAAAACGCGTCTAGCTTACATTAATTATACCGTGTCATCCAGAGGGGTAAGCCGTGGGATCCAGGAATAATTAAAAGTAACTGATTTCAAAAATTTTTATTTTTCTGCTTATATTTTTTCTAAAGTAATACATAAAAAGTATTCTTATTACTATCCTGGATCCCACGGCTTACGCCTCTGGATGACACAATTATTAAAACGGGTCTAGATTACATCAGCTCGCCGGCCAATTTACTCAGCAAGCTTCTTTCACTGTTTTCAAGGAATATGGTTGAAAACAAACTCTGCTCTTTAAACTTATCACTGGCAACCACTAATCCATTACTGCTAAAATCAAGATACGGTGAATCAATTTGATACGGATCACCACAAAGCACAATTTTACTCCCTTGCCCTACACGACTAATAATAGTTTTTGCTTCATGTGGACTTAAATTTTGTACTTCGTCTATAAGTATAAATTGATACGGAATAGAGCGACCACGCATATAAGTAATAGCTTCTAAACTAATCTTTTCTTGATTAACTAAATCATCAACAGAGCTCAATGTATTTTTATCTCGCTTTACCCGTTTACTGTCACTACGTTTTTTGCTTTTTTTAACGGGCGATGTTTTTTGCTTTTCAGTATCAATACCTGATTCCTTTTTTACTGTTTGCATATGCTGACCAATTGAAGAAGCATGCAAAATAACATCAACATTATCGTAAATCGGTTGCATCCATGAATGCATTTTTTCTTGCAAATCACCGGGCAAATAACCAATGTCTGGCCCAAGCGGTACAACTGGACGAGACACCAACATTTTTTGATAAACATCTTGAATAACCACTTGATGCAAACCAGCTAACAATGCCAAAAATGTTTTTCCCGTTCCTGCTGGTCCTAAAAGAGAAACAAGCTCAATTGATGGGTCAAACAAAGCATCGAGCGCCATAAGTTGTTGAGGATTCCGTGCACCTAAATTCCATTTAAGTTGTGGATGAGTTACTTCGTAAAACATTTTTTTGCCGCCAATATAGCGAAAAACTTTGCCATTGTGTGGATTGTGTTGTGATTCAACAAGCACGTATTCATTGGGCATAAACTTATATTCACTTGATAATTCTTTTAAATCATCCGGAATTTCTTTTTTAAGTTGCACAGAAGGCACCAGTAAACGAACCCATCCTTTATAAAATTCATCGCGCGGAACATATCCTTTTAAATAGTCTTCCGATTCAAGACCAAGAACATCTGCTTTAACCCGTGCATTTAAATCTTTTGAAATAAATTTAACAGCTTGTCCAGATTTTTTAATAGCAACAGCAGTCAATAAAATTTCGTTATCTGCAAGATCAAGATTTAATGAAGAAATATAGGGCACCTCTTCAGGAGCAAAAAGAACTTGTATTCTTCCCCCTTCGGGTAAAGGAACCCCCTTTCCCAAAGAACCTTCTTTGCGTAATTCATCTAAATATCGTACAAACTCACGAGCGTTTTTTCCTCTTTCTGACGTTTCTTTTTTAAAATTTTCAAGTTCTTCTAGTACAACGATGGGAATGCCAACCGTTGCATGTGGAAAGTTAAAAATGGCCCGAGGGTCATGCAATAGTACATTGGTGTCTAGAATATACATTTTCTGAGTTGATTGGTTTTTTGCAGACATGAGATCCCCCCTTGGTATGTTAATTAAACAAGTTATCACTGGTGCAATACTACCACCCAGAAAGAGCTTGAAACAACAAAACTCTCTAAAACCCTCAAAACCTCCCTTTGCCTGGACCTGAAGGTTTTTTTTTATACGATTTATGATACAATAGAGGCTTTAAAGCGGTCGTAGAAATAACCTCTTGTTTAAAGGAATAATCGATGAAAAAGAGTGAAGACCTTCAAATATTGCGCCACTCTACTGCGCACCTACTCGCTCAAGCAGTGTTGGAATTGTACCCAGACACACAACTCACGATTGGCCCTGCAACCAAAACGGGATTCTTTTATGATTGTCTTCCTAAGAAAAATTTTAAAGAAGCAGATTTACCGCTTATTACTCAAAGAATGCAAGAAATAGTTAAACGAGACCTTCCACTTACTCACAAAGAAATATCAAAGGAAGAAGCTCGTAAACTTTATAAAGATAATCCTTTTAAACTTGAACTTATTGACGGTCTTGAAGGTGATACTGTTGGCCTAGCAGAACAAGGCGATTTTTACGATCTGTGCCGTGGTGGCCATGTAAAATCAACGGGGCAACTTGCTCACTTTAAATTAACCGGCATTTCTGGTTCTTACTGGCGTGCCGATAGAGATGGCACTGCTTTGCAACGAATCAGTGGAACAGCTTTTCCTTCCGCCAAAGAATTGAAAGAGTACGAGCAGCTGGTTGAAGACGCTCAAAAATATGACCATCGCAGACTTGGTAAGCAGCTTGATCTTTTTTCGTTTCATGAAGAAGGGGTCGGCTTTCCCTTTTTTCACCCCAAAGGCACAATCATTCTTAACGAATTAAAAAACTATATGCGCTTTCTTTTAAAAGATGCCAATTACCAAGAAATAGAAACGCCGATAATGCTTAGTGATGAACTGTGGCGACGCTCTGGTCACTACGAACATTACAAAGACAATATGTATTTTTCTGAAGTAGAGAAAAAAAATTACGCGATAAAACCAATGAATTGTCCCGGCTCTATCTTAATTTACAAAGAGCGTCCTCGCTCATATCGTGAACTTCCTTTGCGTCTTCATGAATTTGGAAAAGTTCATCGCCATGAACTGTCAGGAGTATTGCACGGTCTTTTTAGAGTTCGCGCTTTCACCATTGATGATACACACATTTACTGTACCCTTGATCAAGTGCAAAAAGAAGTTGTTACTAACATTGGCATTATTATGAAGGCCATGAAACAATTTGGTTTTGGCTCTCTTAAAAAAATAGCCCTTTCAACCAAACCTGAAAAAGCCATGGGCAGTGATGCTGTTTGGAAAAAAGCAATCGGTGCTCTTAAAGATGGTCTTGAAAATGCTGGTGCTGAGTATGTAATACAAGAAGGTGAAGGAGCTTTTTATGGCCCCAAAATTGAATTTGTTGTAGAAGATTCAATGGGACGTGAATGGCAATGTGGTACTATTCAACTTGATTTTTTTCAAGCAGAAAATTTTGATCTTACCTATGTTTCATCCGGCGGTAAACTTGAACGCCCTGTTATTATTCACCAAGCTATTTATGGATCACTTGAACGATTTCTTGGCGTACTACTTGAACACCATAAAGGACATCTTCCATTCTGGTTGGCTCCTGTGCAAGTTAGAGTGCTAACAATAACTGACGAGCAGAAACCCTATGCCCAAAAAATATGTAAAACATTGCAAGATAAAGGTCTTCGTATAGAACTAGACCAATCTTCTGATACTCTTTCTGGGCAAATAAAAGATGCACAAGAAAAAAAGATTCCGTGGATGCTTGTGATTGGTAAAAAGGAAGTCGAAAATAATACAATAACGTTAAGAACAAGTAACGGAAAACAAGAATTTGGACTTTCCCTACAAGACTTATTAACAAAATCAGCAGATTCTTTTTAAGAAATAAACCTAGTTAGCCTTAAAATTTAAAATTTAGTAAGCTTAAAAATACCTGAATTACATGATTTTTAGGCGCGTCCTAAAGTAGGTCAAAAAGAGTGTTTTAAAAAAAAGTTGACTTTTTACCGTTTGGATCTGTAATATCAGAAGTATAATCATCTAGTATATACATAAGAGAAGTAAGGAGATATGAGTAACCCAAAATGGTAAGGGAGAGTGTAATGGCTGTTAAAAAGAGAAAAGCTGCTAAACGTAAGGCTGCTCCGAAAAGAAGAAGACGAGTTGCTAAACGTAAAGCTGCTCCGAAGAAAAGAAGAACTGCTAAACGTAAGGCTGCTCCGAAGAAAAGAAGAACCGCTAAACGTAAGGCTGCTCCAAAAAGAAGAAGAAAAGCTACTAAACGTAAAGCTGCTCCGAAGAAAAGAAGAACTGCTAAACGTAAGGCTGCTCCAAAAAGAAGAAGAAAAGCTACTAAACGTAAAGCTACTCCAAAAAGAAGAACTGCTAAACGCAGAGCTGCTCCTAAAAAAAGAAGAACTGCGCGCAGAAAGAAAAAATAAATTTTTTTTCTTAGAAAAAATCGCCTACTCCAAGAGTGGGTGATTTTTTTTTTCTACTTTTGTTCAAATAAAGCCATCCATAAAATGTGTCATCCTGAGCGTAGCGTGAGGATCCAGGCTCAATAAAGAATAAGTCAAAAAAGAATCAACTCTTTACCATATTGTAAAACATTAATAATGAATGGTTTCAGTTAATCCTGGATCCTCACGCTACGCTCAGGATGACACGCAATGTGGGTGATTTTTTTATCTATTTTTTTTGACACCTTCTTGTGGGCACAGTCCTTTAAGAGGACAACTTGAACACCAGGGGGATAAGGGGGTACATTGATTTTGTCCCCACATAACAAGCAAAGTATTAAGTTCTATCCAATACTGTTTGGGAACTATTTTGGAAAGTTCCCGTTCCGTTTCTTCTGGTGTTTGCGTTGTCACCAACCCCAACCTATTTGAAATACGATGTACATGAGTATCAACACAAATAGCTGGAATTCCAAATCCTTGGCCCAAAACTAAATTCGCTGTTTTTGGACCAACACCATCAAGAAGTAATAATCCTTCTTTTGTAGTGGGAACAGTTCCTTGATAATGCTCAAGTAACTGTGCACACAAAGCATGTATTTGCTGTGCCTTTTGGCGATAAAAACCAACGGGATAAATAAGTTTTTCTATAAGAGAACGGTCTAAAAAAAGAAATGATTTTGGAGTTTGGGCCAAAGAAAACAAACGAATACTTGCAGGCAAAGAAACCGTATCTTTAGTACGCAAACTTAAAAGGCAACTAATTAATACTAGAAAAGGATTTTTTCCATAGAGACGAACAACCTCGCAAGCAGCAGGTTTGGCCATATTTTTTGTTCCACTGCGCAACAAAGATACAATGCGCAAAACTCTTTCTTTATGACTTGACCTACTCACTGCAAGGTTATCGTTATAGTATTTATTTTATGCTGAAGGTGGTTGCAACATAAGTGTAACCACGATAGCAAAAAACAATCCAAAAGAGTTACTAACAACAACTTTTGAAGCTAAGCGTTTTAATGTTTCCATCAGCGTTCCTTGATGTTTTAGAGTGTTAATTTAGGTGCCTAGTGTAAAGATGTTCTACAAGAACGTCAACCTCAAAATATAATTTGTATATTTTTATTTTTTTATAAGAAGCTCTTCAAACTATCGTCTCATTCAAATAATCAAAGTCTTTCTCTTTACAAAAGAAACATATGTGGTATTCTTCCACCAGAATAAATTTAAGAACTATTCTCTTAAAGAAAGGCACTTGGTAATGAGTCTGTCAAGCGCACTTGTAGAGGCTTTTAGTGATATTTACACATTGCGTTGTTCTCTTATCATTATACAAGCAGCTGCATTAATTCTTAAATGTTCTCTTTTGTTTGCTTTTTCAATGAGAATACTGAGAGAGCGCAGACTTCCTTTTTCATGGATATTTCTTTTTATTGTTATTGCTTGTTCTGGTCTTGAAGATTTTTCCTGGATCTGTTCGCTCTCACGTTTTGCTTTTTGGCCTGCTATTGATTATCGCCCTATTCTTTTTATTATTAGACTAACGTGGGCTTCTAATATACTTATGTACCAATCTTTGGCGCTCTTTCTTGAATCGTTCACTCAAAAGGTTACTAAAATTTCTCACCATCAAATTTTTTTCATATGCATAAGTAGCTTCTTTTTTTTGTATCCTCTTGGACTAAGTTTATGGGGATTCAATATGCCAAGCTGGCGCCCTCCTTTTGAATTCACAGTTTACTCTTTTGAATCTGTTTATGCTCTTTGTTTGTTGATGCCTATTACTCTTATTTATGTATGGGTTAAGTTACGAACCACCCCCGCACAAAAAATATTAAAAAGTCAGTTAAAACTCGTTATTACTTTTCAGATTGTTCCCCATTTAATTATAAATGCCTGGAATGCATTACCCATTACTATCAATACTGTTAACGAACCATTGAGTCTTCTTTCTTTTTGTATTTCAAATATACTGCTTACAGCGGCTCTCTTTTATTCATGCAAACGGGTTATTGGTCTGCGCTTTTTAAACATCCATAAACATGTTCATGAATCACAAAAATTTAATTTTACCAATGATTTTAAAACAATATTAGGATCACTTGGTTCCTCTACCAGCACCAATGAAGTAAAGCTTTTAACCCAGCGATTTTTTAAGCAAGCTTTTTCTGTTTCAACAGTGAGCAGTTCTTTAACCATTAGATCTTCTAATGCTAATTTTCATATTAATCATAAAAGCATTACTCCTTTAAATAATTTTGAATCTAAGGTAGAGCATTTTTTACGCGGCTCGGGCGTACCTATTTTAAACTATTTAAAAGACCATCAGATTTTAATTTACGATGAAGTTGAATATGATAATTTTTATGAAAGTAACAAGATACGCACCACTATTCTACATTTTTTAGAAAAATTGCAGGCTGATATTTTTCTTCCTATTTACGAAGAACATAATATTATTGGCTATATTACAATAGAACGTCATGCGCGCTCAAACAAACTTTTCAACAATATTGAACGAGACGAAATGATTGTCTTTGCAAGTTACCTTGCCAAAGTTATCAACTTGTTACAAAACAGAAATTTAAATGAACTTCTTAAACAACGTAAAGATATTATTGAAGAGCTCTATTTAAAACATCAAGAGATTAATCAGTATAAAGAAAGTATCCGCTCTTTCTTGAGCAAAAATGAACAAGACATTGGAATTATATTTTATAAAAACAGAAAGTTCGTATTTGCCAATCAAGAAGCTCGTAAGCTGATTGGTATTAATCCCAACATGGAACCTAACCATCCTTATAGCAAAGCATTGAAGTATATCGCCACGCAAGCATTTATTTACCGCACCAACAAAACACAACTAGTAAAAGACCCAATAGGCAGACAGATAGTATTATGCGGCATCCCCTACCTGGAACACAACGATATTATTATTACCGTTTACTACCCAAACATGTACGACACTATTCAAAAACAAATTGATGCTATTCGTGACCCATCCGATTGGGACTATTTGTTATATCTTGAAACTACCCATTCGGGGAAACTAATTAATCAGTTGATTCCAAGTAACGGTCAAATTTTCTTAAACTTCAAAATTGATTTACTAAAACTTGCACTCAGCAAAAAAGCGTTGTTACTTGAACTTCCTGAGGAAGATTTAAATTCAACAGTAGAAATTTTACATCATGTTAGCCTGCGTGAAACATTATATACTCTTGATATTCAAGCGCATGTTCCTAATTCTGACACTGCTATTAAATTATTTGGCATTAACCCTCTTTATGGGAGCTCCACCGATTTACCTATTTTAGAAAAGTTAAATAAAAAAGGAACGCTTCTTATTAAAAATATTCACTTGCTAGACCTTGATGCACAAAATAATCTTGCACAATTTATTCGTTATGGTTTTTACACCATCTTTAAAAGCGACAAACGAGTACAAAGTGATGTGCGTATTATTTGTGCCACAGATCGTGATTTAACAGTATTGATACAAGAAGAAAGATTTTCACAAAAACTGTTTAACGAATTGCGCCGTGCATCATTAAGCATGCCTTTACTTTTAACGCTTCCTGAAAAAGAGATGAACGAACTAGTTGACGGGTTTACGCAACAAGCTTTGGCAACCATAGAATTTAGTGCATTGCTTTCTCTTTCTGACCGTGAAAAAGATCGCATTGCCACGCAACGCCCTGTCAGTTTGCATGCATTAAAAAAACGGGTTAAACATCTCCTTATTGAAAAATCAAAAAAGAATGAGGTGTTCCATGAAACGCAGTTTGACCCTGCTTACAATATGGCAAACCCAAAATTAATTGAAGCGGCACGCCTTGGCAAGCACGCTTTAAAAGATCCACAACTGGTGAGCATGCTCTGGAATAAGTTTAAAAATCAAAATAAGATCGCTCTCTTTTTAGGCGTAAACCGTTCATCGGTGCACCGTAGAATTAAAGAATATAACATTATTTAGCAGGCTTAAAGCTTTCCAATTTAAGTTTATAATAAACTAAATCAAAGTTTTTCTTTATTTTTACTCCTCGATTTTGGTATCCTAACAAAGAGGTTATACAAATTGTTCTTCTTATTTTCAGCAAATAGTTTAGTGAGTTGTGAAGAATTTAAAAGGAGGTTGTATTATGAAAAAATTACTATTAATTTTTATCGCTATAAATGGGATAGCAAATATCGCTTGTGAAGAGCCCAATAAACTTTCAGAAGAAGAAAAAGTAATGTTAGAATTACAAAAAAAACAGTTAAAAGAAGCAAAAAAAGAAGCTGAAAAAGCTTATAATAAATATTGTGATAGCTACAAAAAAATATCGCCCACGGACGATAATTATGCTAAATACAAAAAAAGGACGCCCACGGACGATGATTATGACTGGGTGATAGCTTATTCTATAGCAGATGTTCGATCACCAAAAAAAGCAGCAGAATATTGCCCTGCTCACTGTAAACGCCTTACTGAGCTCTTAAATACTATTGAACCCTTAGAGACTATGGAGAAGTTATTAAAAACTACGAAGGTGCCCTTCAATCCTGCGGAGTTCTTAAATAAGATGAAAAAAGAAGGAAAAGTTTATACATGGGATGGTGTTACAAATAAAGACAATCGCGTAAGTCCATCTGATTCTTCTCGTTCCTATTGTATTTGTAAGGTGCCAAAGAGTAGTAAATAAGTTACCACATGAAATAAAGCAGAACGTATTATTGCTCTTTTTAAGTCACATGTGTACGCTAAAACCTTTCCCATAAAGGAGAGGTAATGTATTTTGAAGAATTCAAGAAGTATACAAGTGACTTTTTAACTTATATACATGTAGAAAAAAATCTAACTGTTAACACTCAGAAATCTTATAAAAGCGATCTTAGCTTGTTTGCCGATTTTTGGCAGCAGATAAGCAAAACAGACACAAAAAAAATTCCATTACGCAGAGGCATTGAACGGTACTTTGTAAAGCTTTTTCACCAAAAAATAGATAAGAGCTCGGTCGCTCGTAAAATTTCCTGTTTTAAATCGTTCGAAAATTTTTTACGCACTGTTGGTGTTGTAATTTCATTAAAGTTAAAGCGCCCACGAGTGGACAAAAAACTACCGGTTTATTTAAGTGTTGATGAAATTTTTTATCTGCTTGATGCAATCCCCAACGAAAATTTACCCTCTAAAAAACCAATCCGAGACAAAGCTATTTTTGAACTTTTATACGCCACAGGAATTCGTTGTTCGGAGCTGTGCGGTATTAGAATGCAAGATATAGACATGGACGAAAAAGTTATTCGCATTGCCGGCAAAGGGCGCAAAGAACGCTATGTTTTATTTGGTAAAAAAGCAAAACAAAAGATTCTAGAATACCTAGAAGAAGAACGCCCAACCGTTACTGACCAAAAAGATAAACTATTTGTAAGCCGACGAAACATTCCTTTGAATCAACGAACCGTGCAACGCGTTATCCGTATGTTCCGTTCTTTTTTACACGGAAACAAAAACATTACACCGCACAAAATTAGACACTCGTTTGCCACCCATTTATTAAATCAAGGGGCAGACTTGCGCGTGGTGCAAGAATTGCTGGGGCACCAAACATTGGCAAGTACCGAAAAATATACGCATGTTACTTCAGCGCAATTGGCACACCTGTGTGATACGCTTCACCCACTTAATACTATGAAAAAGGAAAGTAACAAAGAATGAAATTCCACTGACAGTAGAAAAAGTGTGTCATCCAGATCCTGCTTCGCACAAGGAAGCTTCGCAGGACAAGGGCGTAAGGCGCGTGCCCGACGTAGCTTTAGCGTAGGCTGGTGGGATCCAGAATTAT
>Ga0114933_10003114_pt1 | contig 16495 bp, 14 predicted proteins | sample 4SBtaG_FD_89691 | JGI IMG/M metagenome (GOLD analysis project Ga0114933, IMG submission 89691) | Deep subsurface microbial communities from Kolumbo volcano to uncover new lineages of life (NeLLi) - 4SBTROV12_W25 metaG | ecosystem: Environmental > Aquatic > Marine > Volcanic | place: Kolumbo... | reverse complement strand
GGGCTACACCGACGGCGACGGCGATGGCTTCGCGGCGTGCGAGGAGTGCAACGACGGCGACGCGGCCGTCAACCCCGACGCCACCGAGGTGTGTGACGACGCCGACAACGACTGCGACGGCGACGTGGACGGCGTCGCCACCGACGCGGCCACCTGGTACCTCGACGGCGACGGCGACACCTACGGCACGAGCGACAGCACCACCGCGAGCTGCGACCAGCCCAGTGGCTACGCCGACGACGACGACGACTGCGACGACGGCGACGGCACGGTGCACCCGGCGGCCGCCGAGCTCTGCGACGGCGTGGACAACGACTGCGACGGTGCGCTGGACGACGACGATCCCGAGGTCGCCGACCAGAGCACCTGGAACATCGACGTGGACGGCGACGGCTTCGGGTCGAGCGCCTACACGGTGGACGCGTGCGACCAGCCGAGTGGCTACGAGGACGACGCCGAGGACTGCGACGACGGCGATGCAGCGGTGAACCCGGATGCCGAAGAAGTCTGCAACGACTTCGACGACGACTGCGACGGGCTCGTGGACGACGACGACGACGTGTCGGGGGCGTCATCCTGGTACGGCGATTCGGACGGCGACGGGTACGGCGCGGGCTCGGCCACAGACGCGTGCGACGCCCCGAGCGGCACGGTCGACAACGATGTGGATTGTGACGACGGCGACGATGCGGTCCACCCGGACGGCGTCGAAGTCTGCGACGACGTCGACAACGACTGCGACGGCCTGATCGACGACGACGACGACGACGTGGACGGGGGCTCTTCCTGGTACGGCGATGCAGACGGCGACGGGTACGGTGCGGGTGCGGCCACCGAGGCGTGTGAGGCGCCGAGCGGCAGTGTCGACAACGACGCGGACTGTGACGACGGCGACGCGGCGGTGAACCCGGATGCGGACGAGGTCTGCGACGGCGCGGACAACGACTGCGACGGCCTCGTGGACGACGACGACGACAGCGTCAGCGGCGGCGACACCTTCTATGTCGACGGCGACGGCGACGGATTCGGCGCGGCCGACGCGACCGTCGAGGCCTGCTCGGTGCCCACGGGCTCCAGCGACGACGGCAGCGACTGCGACGACGGCGACGCGGCTGTGAACCCCGACGCTGACGAGGTCTGCGACGACGTCGACAACGACTGCGACGGCCTCGTGGACGACGAGGACACGGTCAGCGATGCGGGCACCTGGCACGTCGACGACGACGGGGACGGGTTCGGGTCGAGGTCGGACACCGTGGACGCCTGCGAGGCGCCCAGCGGGGCCACCGACGACGACTCGGACTGCGACGACGGCGACGCAGCGGTGAACCCCGACGCCGACGAGGTCTGCGACGACGTGGACAACGACTGCGACGGCTTCGTGGACGGCGACGATCCCGGGCTGACCGACGCCAGCACCTTCTACATCGACTACGACGGCGACGGCTTCGGGAGCGCGTCCTACAGCGCCGACGCGTGCGAGGCCCCCAGCGGCTACGTCACCGGCACCGACGACTGCGACGACACCGAGGCCACCACCAACCCGGACGCCGACGAGACCTGCGACGGCGAGGACGACGACTGCGACGGTGATGTGGACGAGGACGACGCGATCGACGTGTCGACCTGGTACGCCGACACCGACGGCGACGGTTACGGCGACGCCGCCAGCACCGAGCTGGACTGCGACCAGCCCTCGGGCTTCGTGGCCGACGCCACCGACTGCGAGGACGCCTCCGACGTCAGCTACCCCGACGCTCCCGAGCGCTACGACGGGCTGGACAACGACTGCGACTCGGCGGTCGACGAGCGGCTCTGGGTCGGCACCGGTCTCGACGGCGATCTCGACCTGGAGGACGACCACGATCCCTCGGAGGACGCGTCGAACGGCCGCTCGGACGCCGACGCGGTGCGCTACGGCGTGACCGACATCGCCGACGACGTGCTGACGGTGGACGACACGGTGAGTGGGATCGAGGCGGGCGACGAGGTGGTGGTGATCAACCTCCACGGCTCCGACGACGCCCACGACGCGGTCGGCACCTACGAGACCGGCTGGGTGGCGAGCGTGTCGGGTAGCGTGATCACGCTGGAGGATGCACTGGTCGAGGTCTTCGGCGAGGCGGACAACACCGACCTGAGCGATCAGGTCGTGGTGGTGCAGCGCATTCCCCACTACGGCGACGTGACGGTGCCCGACGGCGTCGCGATCTCGACCGGGGCTTGGGACGGCGTGAGCGGCGGCGTGTTGTTCTTCCGGGTGGCCGGCACGCTGCTCGTCGAGGACGGCGGCGCCGTGCACGTCGACGAGCTGGGCTACGTCGGCGGCGCCACGGGCTCGTGCTACAACTGCGACGCCTTCCAGGGCGAGAGCTACGCCGGCGAGGGCGACGGCGACTACGAAGGTGGGCCGTACAACGAAGGCAACGGTGCCTACGCCAACAACTACGGCGGCGGCGGCGCCAACGTCACCGGGGCCGGCGGCAACCATGGCGGCGGCGCCACCGACGGCGTGGCCTGGTACACCGGCGTCTACACCGCGCCCTATGCGGGCGACAGCTACGGCGAGGCCGACCTGAGCAGGCTCTTCTTCGGCAGTGGCGGCGGGGGCGTGTGGAACGGGGGCGAGACCACCATCGGTCCCGGCGGGAGCGGCGGCGGCTTGCTGGTCATCGGCGCGGACACCATCCAGGCCGACGGCGCCTACGCCATCACCAGCTTCGGAGGCACGACCGACGCCTGGGCCATCGGGAGCTGGTCCTATGGGGCCGGCGGCGGTGCGGGTGGCAGCGTGTGGCTGCAGGCGGTGACCCTGGAGCTCGCCGACGACGCGGTGTCGGCGGAGGGCGGCTTCGGCGAGTCGACCAACCCGACCCGTGCCGGTGGAGACGGTGGTTACGGGCGTGTGCGGATCGACTTCCAGGAGGTCAACGGGTACAGCTACGGCGACGGTGGCGACACCACCGCGCTGGAGGCTGCATGCGAGCCGGATCCGGGCCACTCGGAGCAGACGGAGTAGCGCGCGAGGCCTTGCGGTCCCGCGTGCGGGCCCTGGCCACGTCGCACCTGGAGCGCGGCGACGCGTTGGGCTGGTTCGAGGCGCTGTACGCCGCGGCCGAAGGCGACCCCGACCTGGTGCCGTGGGCCGACCTGGAGCCCATGCCGTGGCTGGCCGAGCGGCTGAAGCACGCGTCGCCGCGCTCGGCGATGGTGGTGGGCTGCGGGCTCGGGGACGACGCTGCGGCCTTCGCGAAGGCGGGCTTCGACGTGTGGGGCTTCGACCTGTCGGAGACCGCCATCGCCTGGGCGCAGAAGCGCTTCCCGGAGCTGCGGCTGGAGGTCGCGGATCTGTTCGCGGTGACCGAGACCGCCGAGGTGGTCTGGGAGTGCTACACCGTGCAGGCGCTGCCGCTGAGCCACCGCGAGCGCTCGCTGCGCGCGGTGGCGGGCCTCGTCGCACCGGGCGGGGAGCTCTGGATCAGCGAGCGGCTCCGTCCCGACGAGGTGGCGCCTCAGGGTCCGCCCTGGGCGGTGAGCCGCGAGGAGCTTGCTGTGCTCGAGCACTGTGGGTTGACGGCGGTCTCGGAGGAGGTCTGGCCGGAGGGTGAGGTGACGCGGTTCGCCATGGTGTTTCGGCGGTAGGCTCGGGGGCGTGCTGGCTCACCGGCCGACCGCTACCAGCAGCTCCCGCAGCGCCTCGCCGGCCTGATCGGTGGCCCGACGCGCGAGCGGGGCCGCGCCGTCCAACTGCAGGAAGCCGTGCACCAAGCCCTCGTGCTCCTGCACCACCACGGTCACGCCGCGGGCGCGCAGGGTGCTGGCGTGCGCTCGCGCTTCGTCGCGGAGGATGTCGAACCCCGCAATGACCATCAGGGTCGGCGGCAGCTCGGCGTGGCCGGTGGGCCAGCGCGACGGGCTCACCAGCGGATCGCTGCTCGGGTGGCCCTGCAGGTAGTGGTCCATGAACCAGTCGGTCAGCGCTCCGGTGAGCAGGAAGCCGCGGTCGAAGTGCTCGCGGCTGGCGGTGACGCTGGCACGGTCCAGCGACGGGTACAAGAGGAGCTGGGCAGCGGGCGCGGGACCCCCGCGATCGCGCGCCTCGAGCGCGATCACGGCGGCCAGGGTGCCCCCCGCGCTGTCGCCGCCCACGGCGATCCGGTCGAAGCCCAGGTCCTGGGCCGCCTCCCACGCGGCGAGCGCGTCGTCCACCGCGGCGGGGAAGGGGTGCTCCGGCGCCAGGCGGTAGTCGACCGCGAGGACCGCCATCCCCGACGCCCGGGCGAGGCGCTGGCAGGCCACGTGGTGGCTGTCGAGATCGCCCAGGCAGAAGCCGCCGCCATGGAAGTACAGCAGCAGGTCGCTCGCCTCGGGGGTCGGGCGGTAGAGGCGCGCTGGCCGACCGGCGAGCACGAGGTCTTCGCTCGGAACCGCCAGCGGCCGGCCGATCGTCAAGCGCTGGCGCCGCGTGATCTCCGTGCGCGCCAACGCCGGATCCAGGGCCTCCAGCGGCTTGCCGATCCAGTCGCCCGCCTTGCACAGCACCCGGATGTGAGGGTCGAGGGTCTGGCCGTCGACGACGGTCGGCTTCAGCCGGGCCGCGGCGGCCGCGACGCGGACGAGGGAGGTGAGCACGGACGTGAGCACCCCGAGGCCGTATCCGGTGATCCTCCGTGGTGGTGGTGGTCGAAGCGCGTCAGCGCCCCTTCCGCCCGAACGCTCCCGTGCGGTGCTTCCGGTGGCTCAGCACCTCGTCGAGGCTCCTCGCCTCGGGTCTCGCGGGGCCCAGATCCCACACGCTCAGCGGGCCGTCGGCGACCTGCTCGGCGTCCAGCACGGCGAGCTGGGCCACGACCCGCCGGGGCACGCTGGGGGCCTCGGTGTCCAGCACCACGTAGCGGTACCCACGCTCGCGGAGCCGGGCCGCGGCGTCGGGCTGTGCGAGCAAGGCCAGCTCGTTGGCCTTCGTCGCGTCCATCTCGGGACGGGTGACGTTGCGGGGCAGTGCGCTGGTGGGGCGCTGGTGGAGCATCGCCCACAGCATGGCCAGCTGGCCGGCGGTCTGGGCGATGCGGTCCTGTGGCGGCAGGTGGAGCACGGCGCCGTCGCGGCCGGCGATTGAGCGCATCAGCTCGCCGTGCGGCACCGGCTCGGTGGTCATGGGCCACGGCCCGGTCTCTCGGAGCCCGTCGCCGACCTGCACGGCACCCAGCACCCACGCCAGCGCCGCCCAACGGCGACCGCCACCCGAGCACGCCGCCGCCATGGCCAGCGACAGGCCGAGGCTCGCGACCACCACCAGCCGGAAGTACATGCCGCCCCGGTGGTACGGGTACCGGAACCACTCGAGCCAGGCCATGGGCAGCGCGGTGTCGGTGAAGGTGTCGGTCCACACCAGCCGGGTGCCCAGGGCGGCGACCACGCCGAAGGCCACCAGCGCCAGCGCGAGGCCCAGGCCCCTGGACCGGCGCACGGCCCCGATCGCCAGCGCGACCACCAGCACCGGCAGCCCGAGGTACACCACGTGCATGGCCTCGTAGGGGTTCGCCGGCACCGTGGCGCCGCCGAAGAGCAGCTCCTGGACGGTCGCGACCGCCTTCGGGCTGGGAACGAGCCCGACGCGTTCGGACCCGACCGTGGCGGGCTGGAACAGCGTGGCTTCCCGCACGGCCGGAACCCGCGAGAAGTACAGGTACGCCGGCGCCAGGGCCGCTGCGACCGCGGCCAGCACCTGCGCCGCCTCGCGCCAGCGTCGACGGGCGAGGCCATGGACCGCGAGCCCGCCCGCCAGCAAGGGGAGGACGAGCCCGTAGTACGGCGACGTGAAGGCCACGACCCCGGTGACCCCGGCCAGCCATGCGCCCGCGCTGCGCCGGCCGCGCAGCACCTCGAGCGCCGCCAGCAGGAAGACGGGCAGGAACCAGGCCTGCAGCTTCGGGAGCTCGCCCATGCGCAGGGTGCCCAGCAGGTAGGGGGAGAAGCCGTAGGCCAGGGCGCACGGCACCGCGACCCAGGGCCCGGCCGTGGTCGTGCGACGGATCAGCGCCCATGCGGCGACGGCGCTGAGCGGCAGCGAGAGCAGCGTGAGGATCTGGCCGGTGGCCAGCGCGCCGACCAGCGGCTGCAAGGGAACGCCGGCCAGGGAGCATCCCCACCCGATGAAGGTGCCTTCGCGCGCCCAGGGAAAGCCCAGCTCGGCGGTGGGCGTGAGCGCTCGCTCGCCGATCAACCAGCCGTAGGTGTGGGCCGCTACCCAGGCATGGGACGCGCCGAAGCTGTTGGGCGCGTGCCAGGATCCGAGGTGGAGCGGCAGGGGCCACATCAGGGCGGCTGACAGGGCCAGTCCGAGGACGAGGCAGAGGATGACGGCGGCCGGCCCGGCTCGCTCGGGGCGCATGGCGAGCATCCTCCCACATCCGACCGGCCGGGCGACCCGGCCTACACTGCGTCGATGCGGCCCCCGGTCAGGACATCCCCGTGGCCCTGGGCGGTCGCCGCGGCCGGCTACCTGATCGTGGCCATCGCGCTGAGCTGGCCGCTCGTCCTGCACCACGACACCGCGGTGATCGGCTTCCCCAACGTCGACGCGATCGACACCCTGGTGCTGCGGGGGCTCGTCGACGAGGTGCTGCGCTCCGGTGACGGCCTCGCGCGAGGGGTGTGGTACCCGACGGGCCTGCCGGTGGCGGACCTGGTCCCGAACCGCGTGGACCACCTGCTGGCATCGGCCCTTGCGGCCTGGGTCCCGTTCCCATCGGGGGAGACGGTCTGGTGGTTGCTGGTGCTGACCGCCAACGGGCTCGCGGGCCACCGGCTCGGGCACCAGCTCGGCGGGAGCCACGCCGCCGGCCTGCTCGTGGGGCTCGGTTGGGGCTTCTCCGACGCCCTGTTGCGCGAGGCGAACCTCCACCACGCGCCCCAGAGCCTGGCCTTCGCCGTGCCGCTCTACTTCGCGGCGTGGCTGCGCGCGCTCTCGGACGAGGGGCGGGTCCGCGATGCCGTGGCGGCGGGGCTTTGGATGGCGGTCGCGGCGCTCTCCTACTGGTACACGGCGCTGTTCCTGGTCGTGGGCACGCTGCCGCTGCTCCGCGGTGCCCTCCGCGGTTGGAAGCGCGTCTTGCTCGCCGTCGGCGTCACCTTGGCGCTGGCGGGGCCGGAGGCCCTCGACGTGATGGCCCGCCGGGCGAGCTTGCCCCAGCCGCCGTCCGCGGGATGGGCCGCTCCCGAGGGACCGCGCGCCCATGTGCCGCCCATCGAGGCCGTGGAGGTCGACAGCTCCGTGGACCTCCGCGCCGTGCTGCAGCCGGGGCCGCTCGACCGGTCCAACCTGATCCCGGCCTCCCTCCTGCTCGCCGCTCTCCTCGCCACCCGCCGCCGTCGGCTGCCGTGGCTGGCGGTCTCCGCGCTGGGCGTGGTGATGATCCTGGGCCCCTACGTCACCTGGGCGGACCGGGTCGTGCTGGTCGGCGACCGCCTGCTCTCGCTGCCGTTCCGCTGGCTGGGTGAGCTGCACCCCGCGATCGATCGCCTCACGTGGCCCCAGCGCTGGGGGCTCCTGATCCCGCTCGGGCTCGCGGCGGTGGCCAGCCAGGGGCGTCGACCCGCCCTCGTGGCGGTCGTGGTGCTGGCCGAGACGGTGCTTCGAAGCGGGAACGCGCCCCTGCAGACCCACGACCTCGCCACCCGGCTGCCTTGGCGGGCGCTCGAGGTCACCGACGGAGCGGTGCTGGCCCTGCCGCTCCGTCGCTGGGAGCGTCGCTCCGACGTCGCGCTCCAGGCCCGCTTCCACGGAAGGCCCGTGTTGAACGGGATGCAGCTGCCGCCCGCCGTGCTGGAGCCAGAGAGCTGGGACGCGTGGGCCGAGGGCCAGCCCTTCATCGGCGCCATGAAGGCGCTGGAAGACAACAACGCGGTGGACGTGACGGAGGAGGACCTGGCGCGCCTCTCCGCGGCGGGCGTGGGCGCGATCACCCTCGACGTCGGTCCCGAGGCGAACCTCACCCCGCGTCGCGAGCGCCAGGTGCGGGTGCTGCTCGAGCCGCTGCTCGGGGAACCGGTGGACCGGGGAGCGTTCCTGGTCTGGTGGCTGGTGCCTCCCGAGCGCGAGCTACCGAGCCTGGCCGAGCCGGACGCCTGGCGGGCCCAGGAGCGGGCACGGATCGAGGCCTTCGTGCCGCCCGACCTCGCCTACGGGCTGCCGCCCCTCTGGCCCAAGCTGGGCGAGAAGGAGCGCTCGCGTCCCAAGCCGCGTCGGCGCTGAAGCGCGAGGCGTCGAGCGCGGTGATAGCGGCCCCCATGCCCGGCAACGTGCTCTGTGTGTTCGGAACCGGCAGCGACGTCGGCAAGAGCTGGATCGCCGCCGGCCTCTGCCGCCTGTTTCGCCAGGACGGGGTGGACGTCGCCCCCTACAAGGCCCAGAACATGTCCAACAACGCCGGGGTCACCCCCGACGGGCTGGAGCTGGGCCGCGCACAGATCGTGCAGGCCCACGCGTGCGGGCTCGTGCCGACCGTCGACATGAACCCGCTGTTGTTGAAGCCCGACAGCGACACCGGCGCGCAGGTCGTGGCGCTCGGTCGGGTGCTCGGAACGGTGTCGGCCCGCGACTACTTCTCCGGCAGCATGGAGGACCGGCGGGGCCTGGTCACCGACGCCCTCGACCGGCTGCGGGCCCGCCACGCGCTCGTCGTGGCGGAGGGTGCCGGCTCGTGCGCCGAGGTCAACCTGCGGGACCGGGATCTGGTGAACCTGCCCATCGCCCACCACGCCGATGGCCGCGTGCTGCTGGTCGCCGACATCGACAAGGGCGGGGTCTTCGCCCAGGTGGTGGGCACCCTGGAGGTGCTCTCGGAGCAGGACAGGGCCCGCATCAGCGGCGTGGTCGTGAACCGCTTCCGGGGCGACGCCAGCCTGTTCGAGGACGGTCGGGCCTGGCTCGAAGAGCGCACCGGCGTACCGGTGGTCGGGGTCGTGCCCTGGGCCCACCACATCCAGATCGAGCTGGAGGATGGGCTGTCACCCTCGGTGACCATGGACCCACCGCCCCCCTCTGGATCGGGGCTCCGGGCGGCCGTGATCCGGCTGCCGCACATCGCGAACTTCACGGACTTCGATGCGCTCGAGCGGCACGGGGTGGAGCTCGCCTACCTGCAGCGGCCCCGCGACCTGGCCCCCTACGACGTGGTGTTCCTGCCCGGGACCAAGAACACCCGCGGCGATCTGGCCTGGCTTCGGGACACGGGTTGGGACGAGCGCCTGGCGGCCTACGGAGGCCAGCTCTTCGGCCTCTGCGGCGGCTACCAGATGCTGGGGCGCTGGATCGACGACCCTCACGGCGTGGAGGGCGAACCGGGCCGGACCGCTGGCCTCGGGCTGCTCCCCGTGACCACCGTGATGGCGGCGGAGAAGACCACACGGCGTGTGACCGGAACCTACGGCGACGTGGCGGTCCAAGGCTACGAGATCCACGTCGGTCGCACCGAGGTCGACGGCGAGCCGCTGCTCAGCCTCGAGGGGCGGCCGGAGGGTTGCCGCGCGGGGAGCGTTGCGGGCACGTACCTGCACGGGCTCTTCGACGGCGACGGGGTGGTCGAGGCCCTGCTCGGCCCAGTGCGTCCGGAGCTCGCGTGGCCCCGCGTGCCCAGCCACGCCACCTGGCGGGAGGCGCAGCTCGACGCGCTCGCCGACCACCTGCGGGGCTGCCTGGACGTGCCGCTGCTCCGGCGCCTGGCGGGGATCGCGCCGCCGAGCCCCTGAGCCGGGTTCCCGCGGGCGGCCCCGCAGGTCGAGCGCCTACCAGCGCCCGGCCACCGCCGCTCCCCCGGGCAGCGCCACGATCTGCGGCCCCGTGCGGTGGCCCAGGAGCGGAACGCCCACGCCGGCGCCCGCGCCGAGCAAGCCGCCGACCACCACGTCGACCGGGTGGTGCTTGCCGGCCTCCACCCGGGCCAGGCCCGTGCCCACGGTGACGGCCGCGCCACCGGCGGTCGCGGCCGCCGCCCAGCCGGGGCGCTCCTCCAGCCAGAGCTGGGTGGCGAGCGCGGCCGAGGCGGTGGCGGCCAGGCCGGCGTGTCCGGAGGGGAAGCTCATCCACGCGTCGGTGCTGGCCCGGTCCTGCGCCAGCTCCGCCGCGCGTTCCGGGTCCCGCTCGGCCAGCGTGGCCAGCTCGTCGGCGCTGATCCAGGTCGTGGGGCGCGGGGCCCTGACCGTGAGCTTCAGGGTCTGGATCGTGACGAAGCCCGCCATGAGCGCTTCGAGGTGGAGGGTGAGGTCCACGTCGGAGAAGGTGCCTGCATAGGCCAGGTCCGCGCCGATGGCGCCGAGCATCAGCACGTCGCTGGCCCGCGCCCAGGTGGCGGCGTCCTCGTTCAGGGCCTTCGGGGTGGCGGGCTCGCCGTAGAGCCAGGTGAAGCCTTCCTGGGTGCGCTGGGGCTGCTCGGGAGCCAGCGCCTCCTGCCACACGATGGTGGCCGCGGACGCCGCACCCAGCCCCAGGAACCACCAGCGCGCGTCGTCGAGGCGGGCATCGTCGGCGTACGCCACCTGGGCCAACAGCAGGGTCACCCCCCGATCCTCCCATGGGCGCGCTACGTTCGCGCGATGTTGCTCCTCCTCGCCTGCACCAAGTCCGCCCCTGACACCGCCACCGAGGTGCCGCTCGAGTACCCGCTCGACCTGTCGATCACCGACCAGCTCGACCCGGTTCGGATGAAGGCCCACGTCGACGTGCTCGCCGACGACGCCTACGGCGGCCGCATCCCGGGCAGCCCGGGACACGTGGCGGCCCGCGACTACATCCTGGGCGAGCTCACCGAGCTGGGCCTGCAGGCCGCGGGCACCGATGGCTACGCCTACGCCTACGCGAACGAGCCCCACCCCGACCGCTTCATGGTCGACGACCAAGGCCAGATCGTGCCCCAGGCCTCGGACACCGGGTACGACCTGGTCGCCGTGCTGCCCGGCTCGGACCCGGCGCTCTCCGACGAGTACATCGTCCTGATGAGCCACTACGACCACCTCGGCGTGGACGAAGCGGGCCAGATCTTCAACGGCGCGTACGACAACGCCGCCTCGGTGGCGATGACCCTGGAGCTCGCGCGCGTGCTGGTCGAGAACGACGCCGCCCCAGGTCGCTCGCTCCTCTTCCTCTTCACCGACGACGAGGAGTCGGGACTCGACGGCGCGCGCGAGTGGATCTCCGCATCGACCGTGCCCGAGGAGGACATCGTGTTCGCGGTGTCGGCGGATCCGCTGGGCCGCCCCATCGTGCCCGACTACGCGCCCATCATCCTGATCGGGCTCGAGCGCAGCCCGGCCCTGAAGGCGAAGTGGCAGGAGCTGGCGGTGTACGCCGACCGCGCCGTGGCCTTCGTGAACCGGGACGTGATCCCGATCTTCGCCAGCGACCAGGACACCTTCTACGAGTCCGAGATCCCCGCCACCTGGTTCGTGAACCTGGGCATGAGCTACTACCACACGGTCGCCGACACGGCGGAGACCGTCGACTACCGCATCCTGTTGGACGACGCGCGCTTCCTCGCCCAGGTGTTCACAGCCTTCGGCGCCGACAGCGAGCGCTACGACTACGAGGGTCCGCGGGCGCTCGATGGGGAGACCGCCACCGATGCGCTCGAGGTGCTGCGTGGCGTGGCGGCCAGCCAGGAGATCTCGATCGACGACCGCAACGAGACCGAGGGCTACATCGCGGACCTGGAGCAGGTGGAGCTCGACGGGGACCTCTCGAGCCTCGAGAACCCCGACGCCTTCTTCTACGGCGTGGTGTACTTCCTCGGGTTCGTGCTCGGGGAGCGCTACCCGGGGGAGATCCCGCCGCCGTTCCCGGAGTGAGCCCGGCTGCGCGACGGGTGCTCGGATCTGGCGGCACCGACCGTTGTGGTGGTAGGTAGGGCGCTTCCTCGGAGGCGCGCGTGATCTTCTCCCTGCTCATCGGCTGTGAAGCCCCCCAGGCCAACCCCGAGTTCAACGACGCCGCCGTGCTCGCCCTGCTGGAGTTCGACGCCGCCGATCCCGTCAACCTGGCCTACGCCGTGCGGGAGATCGAGAAGGACATCGGCACCTACGACCTCTCGGGCGCTCTGCTCGACCGGAGCTTCGAGCCCGACCGGCTCACCGACGACGACGTGGCGACCTTCGACGACGTGCCGGATCGCGACCCGGCCCTCGCGCTGCCGGTGGCGGTCACCTACGCGAGCAGCAGCGCGGTCGACGACCACGTGCGTGTGCAGCTGCTCGCCGACCAGACGCCCATCGAGCCCGCCAGTCCCGACACCTACGACCGCGTCGTGCTCGAGGGCGACGACTGCTGGGCGGACCGGAGCTGCGAGTTCCTGATCACCGAGAACCCGCTGGTGAAGGAGAACTCGTTGATGACGGTCTCCTACACGCTCTGGAAGGACCTGCGCTGGGTCGACCTGGGCCTGCCGGACCCCGCCGAGGTGGCCGAGGGCGAGGTGGCGGTGAACGAGGGCGATCCCCGCTGGGCCATCGTGGGCCGGAGCTGGATCTCGGAAGAGGCCCTGGCCGACGAAGGCACCTCGATCCTGCAGTCCTACTCGCTGGAGGTCTGGGTGCCGGGCTCGGGCGAGACCCTGCGCATGATGAGCCTGTGGTCGGAGAGCGACTCGTCCTTCGGCGAGGACATCGTGGCGGGTGCCACGCGGTCCGGCATCGACGGGATCTTCGAGGCCGCGGACGAGTGGGTGGAGGCGAACCCCGGGTAGGGGCGAGCTCGCTCAGCCGGCGGCGTGCGCCTCGATGAGGTCGAGCACCGGCTCGAACTCTCCCCCCTGCAGGCAGTCGACCAGCTCGAAGTCGGGGGTGAGCACGCAGCTGTAGGGGGTGACGGGCTGCCAGGGGGACAGCGTGTCCGGATCGAGCACGCCGTAGACGTCGCCGCTCACCGGGATCTGCTGACCGAGGCCGGCGGCCTTGGCGACCTCGGCGCCGTGCTCGGCGCTCGGCGTGCCGTGGAACCAGTCGTTCCACGAGATCACGTGGGGCTGCACGGTGATGCCGCTCTGGGTCTCGAACTGCTCGGTGACTTGTGGGAGGCTCCCGGCCTCGTTGATGCAGCTGCCTCACCAGCTCGCGAGCAGGAAGAGGATGTGGTACTCCTCGACCGCGTAGAAGTCGTAGAGGTGCACGTCGTCGCCGCACTGGTCGACCGTGACGAGGTCGGTGATCACGTCGCCCGGTTCGGCGCCGGTGGCCACGATGGTGCCGGGATCGTTCGTGGGCCAGCCACAGGCGTAGGTGCGCTTCTCGACGGTTCCGCTGTCGCCGGTGTCGGCCGGCGGGGAGGTGTCGACCGGCGGTGAGGTGTCGGCCGCAGCGGTGTCGTCGGTCGGGTCCACTTCGGAGCCGGTGTCGGTGGCTTCGGTGGTGCCGTCGTCCACGTCGACCGGGGCGGTGTCGGCCACCTCGGGGTCGGGCTTCACGCACGCCAGGGCGAGGATGGTGAGCATCGGGTCCTCCGCGTTCCGCCTGGACCTACGCAGAGCAGGTCGAGCTGGATCAGCGATGCCGCCAGCGTAGTCCAGGTTGCGCCGTCGGGGATAGGTGCTTGGCATGTTCGTGTTCTGGCTCGCATGCAGCGGCTCTCCGGAGCCGGCCGTCGACCAGGCTCCGGCCGTCCAGCCGGTGCCGGCTCCCGAGGAGGCCGCCGCGCTGGCCCAGGCCGAAGCGGCCGCGAAGGGGCTCGGAAAGGCCCTGAAGAACCACCTGGTGAAGAAGCTCGAGGAGGGCGGGCCGGCGGTCGGCCTGCAGGCCTGTTCGGAGGACGCGATCGGGCTCGGCGCCCTGGTCGCCGGCACCCACCGGGCGCGGGTCGGGCGCGCTTCGCTGCGCAAGCGGAACCCGAACAACGACGGACCCGACTGGGTGGGTGCCTGGCTCCAGGAGCAAGGCGAGCGCCCGGCGGAGGGCGTGGTGGGGGTGCACGAGGTCGTGGACGGCACGGCGCGGTTCCTCGCACCCATCCCGGTCGGCGGCGAGTGCCTCGTCTGCCACGGCTCGGCGCTCGACGACGCGGTCGTGGCGGAGCTCGCCGCGCGCTACCCCGACGATGAGGCCACCGGCTACGAGGTGGGCGACCTGCGGGGCGCGCTGTGGGCCGAGGTCACGGTGCGCTGACCTTCCGGAGCGCCGCCAGGCGTTCGCGGAACGGGACCTCCGCGAGTGGCCCGTCGGTGGGCTCCAGCCGGCCACCGCAGCCCGAGCAGAGCGTGGCTTCCACCCGTGCTCGGTGGGCGCAGGCGGGGCAGTCCCGCCGTCGTCGTTGGTCTGCCCAGGCCTCCAGCCGGCCGAGGCCGAGGCCCACGAGGCCCAACGACGCGGCGAGCACGAGCATCACCACGAGCCCCACCGCCGGGGAGAAGAGCGCCAGGGCGAGCACGACGAGCACGCCGCCCGCTTCGATGCGCTGCCACACCACCGCGAGCTGCACGGCCTCGAGGGCTTCGTGGATCTCGCCGCGGATCCAGCTCACGGCGAGGGTGACCAACAGCGCCGCGACCACCACCCCCGCGTCGCCCCACCAGGGCAGCCCGGCGGCCTCGGCGACCTGGATGGCGCCGGCCACGCCCCCTGGCTGGCCCACGCCCTGGTCGGCTCCGAAGGCCACGAAGAGGAGCGCGGCGGTCATCGAGCTCATGGCTCCCAGCACGTGGTCCACGTGCAGCTCGCGCAGGATCTCGGAGAGGTCTTCGTCGGCCTTGGCCAGCACCTCGATCAGGGCGGCCACGAAGGCCACGGTCATGGCCGCCGGGCTGAGCAACCACCCCACGGCCGCGGGCGCCACGTCGCCGGTCGCCCACGTCGTGCTGGCCACGGCGACCTGCACGACCAGGAAGGTGAGCGCGGGCCGCGCGGAGGCGGCCATCGAGGTGCCGAGCACATGGCCTGCCAGGAGGATCATCCGAGCCACCCCGCGAGCCACTCGGCGACCTGGCGCACGAAGCCGCCCTGCAGCCAGTCGAGGGTCTGCAGCAGCGCGTAGATCATGCCGAGGCCGGCGAGCAGGGCGGCCACGATGGCGCCGAGCAGCACGGCGGGCAGCAGCCACTCCGCGGTGCCGAGCGGGCGGTCCTCCTGCTCCCAGCGCAGGCGCCGCTCGACGAGGCGGAGCGCGATCTCCGCGTAGAGCGCGGTGCCCACGAGCCCCGACACGCTGAGGATGGCGGCCCCGAGGCCGAACAAGGGGGCCACCAGCGCGTTGAGCGCGAGGTCGGCGAGCGCGATCGCCACGGCGATGAGGCGGATCAGCACCCGGAGCGCGAGGCGTCGGCCCGGGGGGAGCCAGCGGAGCGGCTCGCGGACCACGCGCACGTGCACGTACACGAGCAGCGCCAGCATGATGGCGCTCTGGAGGAGCGGCACCAGGCCGCCGGCGAAGCTCACGAGCCCCGCCATGGCCAGCACCCGCCAGCGCCGGTCGGCCCAGCTCGCTCGCAGAGCCCCCAGCACCTCGTTGTCGGTGTCGAGGCGCAGGGCCGACGAGCAGGTGGGGCAGGGTTCACCGCGCAGCAGCACCCGCGCGGGCACCCGCTCGGCACAGCGGCCGCAGCGCCGGGCGGCGAGCAGGGCGGCGCGGTGCTGGCGGTGCTGGGCGGTCACCTCGGCTCCTACGTGACGCTCCGGGGGATCTTGCCCCACGCCGGGGGCCCCAGGGTTGCCGAGGGGCCCGATCGAGCCGATGGACGACGACCTGGTCCGCACCTGGCTGCGGATCACCGCGCCCCTGGTGGCCTGCCGCCGCCACGAGGCGGTGGGCGTGGAGCACATCCCGGCCGAGGGTCCGGTCCTGCTGGTGGTGCACCACACCTTCGCCACCTACGACGCCATGCTCCTCGCGCGCTCGAGCTACGAGAGCACCGGGCGGCCCCTACGCGGCCGAGGCGCCCTTAGCGGGCCACGCTCGCTGCGCTCGGGTGCCCGTTCGACAGGTGGTCGGCCAGTGTGGGCGCGAGCTCCGGCGAGGCGTGCACCACGACCGCGCCGCCGGGCACCGGGCGTACCGCGACCCCCGACAGGTCCTCGGGGGCGATGCGCCCGCCGATCAACAGCACCGTGGCCAGCTCGTGGGCCGTCTGCATCACCAGGTGGACCGTGGGCTCGCCCTGCACCTCGCAGCGCTCGGCGTAGAGCACCTCCCCGATCCTGGGCGACAGCTGCACGCCCAGCTCGTCGGCCATGGCCCGCACCGTGGCTTCGGCGACGGCTTCACCGGCCAGGATGATGGCGGGCCGCGCCATGGCGTGGAGCGCAGCGGAGCGCCCGATCTGGTGCGGCGTGGCCGCCCAGCCGGCGAGCGCCATCAGGAGCCCGGCCACCAACAGGCTGAACCTGGCGACGGCGCCGGGGGGATGTGGAAGAGGGGAGGTGGCCATGAGGACCTCGAGACAACCGACCTGCCGCCGTTCATCAGCGTGGACGGGCGAGCGTGGGGTTCGAAACCCCCAGAGCGTCACGTCATGTCGTC
>Ga0114933_10003113_pt1 | contig 16496 bp, 13 predicted proteins | sample 4SBtaG_FD_89691 | JGI IMG/M metagenome (GOLD analysis project Ga0114933, IMG submission 89691) | Deep subsurface microbial communities from Kolumbo volcano to uncover new lineages of life (NeLLi) - 4SBTROV12_W25 metaG | ecosystem: Environmental > Aquatic > Marine > Volcanic | place: Kolumbo... | reverse complement strand
ATATCTAAAATGGTCACTTCATAAGGATCATATTTATTATAGAAATCCTGCGCTGATTCGTCTCTTTCCACTCGAGTCTTTTTAATATCCCAATCATTGTTAATCTGCCATTTTTGGCGCGTCTGTGCTTCTTTTTTCTGTTTTTTTAGCGGGAATTCGACTTCCGGGTTTTTGGTGTCTAGCGTATACCAAGTCACTTTATCGATAGAAATATCCACCGGGTCTGTGCCGTAGAACCATCCACGCCAAAACCAATCCAAGTCAACAGCAGATGCATTTTCCAGGATGCGGAAAAAGTCGGAGGGAGTCGGATGCTTAAACATCCAGGATTGGGCGTATTCTTTAAAGGCAAAATCGAATAGATCACGTCCCACAACAGTTTCTCTCAGAATATTTAATGCTGTGGCCGGTTTACCGTAAGCGTTATTCCCAAACTGGTAAATAGATTCTGAATTGGTCATGATGGGCATAATATTTTTTTGATTGCCCTTCATGTATGAAACGATGTTTCTCGGTGGTCCGCGCCGTGAAGGGTAATCCCGGTCCCATTCCTGCTCAGTAAGGAACTGTAAATAAGTGTTTAATCCTTCATCCATCCAGGTCCACTGCCGTTCATCGGAATTCACGATCATCGGGAAAAAATTATGACCAACTTCGTGGATAATAACACTGATCATCCCATATTTTGTTCGTTCTGAATACGTGCCATTTTTTTCAGGGCGGCCATAGTTGAAGCAGATCATGGGGTATTCCATTCCATTGGCTGCTTCGACAGAAATGGCCACGGGATAGGGGTAGTCAAAGGTGTATTTGGAATAGGTTTTGACTGTTTGGGCGACGGCTTTGGTCGAAAATAGACCATAAAGCGGGTTGGCTTCTTTAGGGTAATAGGACATGGCCATAACCGTGCGCTTGCCCATTTTAACCCCCATAGCATCCCAAATAAATTTCCGGGAACTGGTGAAGGCAAAATCACGGACGTTATTCGCTTTAAATTTCCAGGTTTTAGTCTTTTTTAACCGGGATTTTTCATTTTCTTCAGCTTCTTCTTGGGTGATAATAACAACCGGTGATTTTGAATTCCTGGCTCGTTTAAAGCGTTTTAATTGCGTGGAAGTCAGCACTTCCTTAGTGTTTTGCAGTTCACCCGTTGCGGCCACCACATGATCGGCCGGGACGGTAATATTGACTTCGTAATTTCCAAAGTTGAGAGTGAACTCTCCTCGACCCAAGAATTGTTTATTTTGCCAGCCATAAACATCGTTGTACATAGCCAGACGTGGGAACCACTGGCATATTGTGTAGAGATAATTATCATCTTCTTTAAAATATTCATAACCGGGACGACCGCCCATAAACATTCGATCCTGTACGTTATACCACCACTTGATGGATATAGACGTTTTATCGCCGGACTTTAATGGAGAGGGGAGATCAATTCGCATCATAGTTTTATTGATCGTATAATTAAGTTTTCGGCCGCCTTTAGCAAAAACTTTATCAATTTTAAATCCACCGTCGAATTCATTGAGAATCGGACTGGCATCTTCATCGCCAACTATGAAGCCAGGTTTCATGGATCTAAAGCTCATTCGGTCGCGCATGTTGCCGGTGGTGATTTTATAGGTATCAGAATCTTTTGCGCGAACATTTTGATCGAGTTGAATCCAAATATAACGTAAATCATCGGGCGAATTATTGGTATAGGTTATAGTTTCAGAGCCTTCGATGCGTTGCTTCTTATCATCAAGCGTAACATCAATAACATAGTCTGCACTGTTTTGCCAGTAACCGTGGCCGGGGTAACCGGCAGCGGAACGATACATGTTCGGCGATGCAATCTGCTGATCGAGTTGTTTAAATTTATCTTCTACCTGTCCGCCTACCACACTCAGGACTATGGTAAATAAGACGAATTGTTTAATCGGTTTCATGAATTCCCCCTTAAAACTGCTCAGTTGAATAAGTATTAAAATGGTTAATAAAGACCGCAAAATTACATAAAATCAGATCTAATTATGGCCATAATTTTACCAATCAAGCGACTCATTACTATAGGGATCATCACAGCGGTTGTTTTTGCCCATCCTTTCCATGTTAGCATAACCACCTTTCAATTGAATAGAAAAACACAAAGTATAGAAATCACAATGAAACTGTTTACAGATGATTTGGAAGATGCCATTCGGGAAAAAGGACTTTCTGCAATAAAATTGGGCTCTAAAAATGAGTACGTAAAATCTGATTCATTAATTAATCAATATATAAATACTCATCTTGTCTTGTTACTGGATCAGAATAAAGTTTCGTACAAATGGGTAGGAAAAGAGATTGAAAATGATATAATATGGTGTTATTTGGAAATACTTAAAGTTGGTGAATTTTCAACGGCATCCATAACAAATTCTATATTTGTTGCTAACTTTACTGACCAACTGAATATTTCCCATTTTTACAAAGAGGATCAAATCGAAACAATTATGCATCACAGGGGTGAAATTTCTGGAACCATCCATTTTCTGGAAAATCAGAAATAATAATGATTACCGAAGCATATTCAATCGTTGAACTAACCCAGATTCTTATTGGCGCATTTATAGGTATCTGTTTTTTTCAATCCGGTTTCAATAAGATAATAGATTGGAAAGGCAATTTGGATTTTTTAACTGAACATTTTGCCCACACATTTTTCATTAGTACCGTTCCGATCCTGTTATTTGTCGTAATGGTTCTTGAAATGACGGGCGGGTTATTGTGTTTTATCGGCATCACCTATGGAATATTTTATCATTCTTTTGATTTTCTGCTTTATGGGTTGTTGTTTTGCAGTATTAATTTAATTGTATTAGTTTTAGGTCAACGATACGCCAGAGAATATGAGGGTGCAGCCGCTTTGGTTAATTATTTTATTCTGACAATAATTGGCATTTTGACATTCCATTTTTAACCATTCGATTAAAAACTTAATCCATAATAATTTGAGGTGACCATGAGACGATTTATGATTTTAATTTTCCCCTTGGCCTTAATCGCCTGCAATCCGCCCCAGCCAAAAACCTACGAACGCTCCAATAAATTAGGACAAATAGCTGCAAAATATCAGTCCGATGGGGAAAGCTTAATTGAAGCAGCCATGACCGATTCTGCAGGATTTGAACGACTGGCAGACCTATGTGATACTTTTGGACCGAGGTTCAGTGGCACCGATAATCTGGAAGATGCCATCGATTGGATTTTGCTTCAAATGCAGCAGGACGGATTGGAAAATGTACATGGGGAAGATGTGATGATTCCAAAATGGGTCCGGGGTAATGAGTCTGCCTACATGATATCTCCCTGGAAAAAAGAACTTCACATGTTGGGACTAGGCGGAAGTATCGGTACCCCTCCTGAAGGCATCTCAGCAGAAGTGATGGTTGTGAGCAGTTATGACGAATTAACCGAAAGAGCCGATGAAGCTGTGGGTAAAATCGTGTTATTCAATGTCCCCTTTACCAATTATGGCGAGACTGTTCAGTATCGTTCAGGCGGTGCAATTGCTGCCGCACAAGCTGGGGCCGTCGCCAGTGTTATTCGGTCTGTCGGCCCATATTCTATGAATACGCCTCACACCGGTGGTATGCGGTATAAGGATGACGTAAAGAAAATTCCCCACGCTGCTTTAACGGTTGAGGATGCGGCCATGATCGCCCGAATGGTCGAGCGCGGCCAAAACGTTTCCATTACGCTGAAAATGGAAGGTCATTTTGTAGATGATTCGCCTTCCAGAAATGTTGTCGCAGAAATTAAAGGCAGTGAATATCCTGAAGAAGTTATCGTTATGGGAGGACATATAGACTCTTGGGATGTGGGGCAGGGCGCCATGGATGATGCCGGCGGTTGTGTGGCCGCATGGCAAGCCTTAAAATTGATGAATGATCTCGGTCTCCGTCCAAAGCGTACGGTTCGTGTGGTTTTATGGACTAATGAAGAAAACGGATTGCGCGGCGGAAATGCCTATCGTGATTCCCACAAAGATGAGATTGACAATCATATCTTAGCCATTGAGTCAGATGCAGGTGTATTTAAACCCAGTGGATTTGGCTTTAGCGGTTCAGATGAAGCTTATGAATTGCTCTCAGACATTGGGACACTTTTGGCATCGATCGAATCAGGTAAAATTACAAAAGGCGGCGGTGGTGCTGACATCGGCCCTATCATGCGGGAAGGTGTTCCGGGTATGGGCTTGAGCGTGGATGGATCAAAATATTTTTGGTATCATCATACCAACGCCGACACATGGGATAAACTAGATCCGGATGAGTTTAATCGCTGTGTTGCCACCATGGCGGTGATGGCCTACGTGGTCGCTGATATGGATATAAGATTGCCGAGGAAGCCATCAGAATAAATCAATTAGGTTCAGATAGTCTTTCATCCTAACTTAGGAATTCAGAGGTAAATCCGTTTTGAAAAAATACGCAATATTATTACTCACAATTCTTTCTTTGGGACATTTATCTGGTCAGGATATAAGGGCCACGATCGAATCGGGGCCGATTGATTATATTAAAGAAAAACCCAACCAATTATTGTGCGCGCTTCCCACTTTCAGTGATGAATTCATAAAAAATCATATGGCCAGGATGAAGGCTGACTATCCAGATGTGTACCGTCGGATGCAAATCGCGCCTGTTCGCAGGAAGACGGCAGAAGTCGGTGCAGTTGAATCATTTTGGGTATTGGTGGATGATGAATCTGGTGGGTTTAAGAGCGAACAAGTGGTCGCAATAATGCTTGCTAAAGGTAACCATACCGCGATTTGGGCTGATACGACTGAAATAAATAATACATCGAATATATCAGTATCATTGGCGACAGAATACCTTAAACTTTTGGAGGAAAATACTCCTGCAGGATCAAGAGATTCATCAAAAGGAATCTACGACTTAGAGCTGACGTATTTCGGTTCGCCCCCTAACTATGATGGTGATGGAATTGTAGATTTCCTTTTTGCCGATATTTATTCCGGAGCCGGTGGATATTTTTATCCGTTGGATCAATCCACGCAAACCGGAAGCAACAGGCGTGATATGGTATACTTAGACACACGTTCCAGTATCTCTTATGTTAAGGGTACATTATCCCATGAACTCCAGCACTTGATCCATTTCAACTATGACAAAAATGAAACTGTACAGTTCAATGAAGGATTAAGTGAAATGGCCACAATTATTTGTGGCGGCGATTATATTTCTCATGCTCATTATCTTAATAATCCTGAGGGGATTGGTTGGAGCTGGGTTTCGGACGCGGCGCATTATGCCATGGTTTCACTATTTTCAGTTTATTTCGTCGAGCAGCTTGGGGACGCTGCGATCAAAGATTTTATTAATATGAATACCGGTAATGTTCCACAACAAGGGCTGATAGCATTTGATCGGTTACTGACCAATCATGGAACGAATTTGAATTTTGAAGCATGGCTCGCTAACTGGTTTACGGCCAATTATCTGAATAATAAATCCATTGATCCGAAGTTTGGTTATGAATTTTGGATGCCCATGCGAGCTCGCCTAACAGCTAAACATTTGTCAGGAAATATTGAGGCGACAGGCAATTCATTGCTCGGTTATGCACCAAATTATATCGCATACCAATCATCCGTTGATTCAATGGGAATTACATTTACAGCCACAGGAAACGGCACTCCCCATTATCGATCGTTTGAATTCAATGATTCGTCCGTTGTGGTAAACACACTTTCTGACGGTGTAAATCATTTGGTTTACCACGATAGTCTGAAGGTAAGAAATGCTTTGTTTGTCATCACAAACCAACAGAGCAGTGCCTTGAAATATGATTATGTTTCAACCGGTACTGATGCGTCAGGATGGACAGGGTTTGAAGAGATAGCCCATGACGATGGAGAAGCTGATTTATTCACTACTTCAGACGGAAGCCAGTTTGGTTTTCTCGGTTGGGGAAATAATTTTAACGGTTGGGGATGGGGTGTCAAATTCGATCCCAAAATGGCGATCAACCAATTGGTTGAATTAAAAATGGTCATTGGGTTTGATCAGGAATTTTCAGGTTCAAGCACACCGGCTAGTGCCGATAAAGATTTCAATCTCCATGTTTGGGAAATCCTCGATGATGAAGGGAATGTACGTGATGTAATGGCGCCTGTGAAATGGTCTACGAATCGTTCAAGCTTTACAGGTAGCTGGACGATAATTGATATGACACCCTACAAAGATAAATTAACAAATCTTGGAGAAATTGTGATTGGAGTTGTGGAAGATGATACAGTAGGTACTTATTTCGCCATGGACAAGAATGTTAAGGGCGAGAATTTTACTTATGCTTTCAATTTTAATGAGAGTGGCGGGTTATCCCCGCTGGAAAATTTCTCAGTAGGCGGTGTATCCCTAGATGGTTGGAATTATTTGATGCGCGCATCATTTTATATTGCTGATTTTACCGTTCCTGACATGAAGGCTGGCTTTATGCAAAATCCGGTTTTTACGGATGAACTAAATCTTTTTGTAATCGGTAATTCAGTGATGAGTGCTGATCAAATGGTAATCACTGCTAAGAATGCCGGATATGAAACTGTAATAAATGCCCAAGCACTCGCCGGAAACGACAGTATCATTATTACAGATAATTATCAACTCCGGGCAAGTGGTGCCCTTGATATTCGCGCAAAAGGCACCTTCCTTTATGGCCGAGCCGATATTGACACTACTTTTACCTACAATGTCAGTTATACCCTCGCAAAAGTGGGTGGCGATATAGCCTCTCGAGATCAAAATTATTCCATGAAAATTCCAGAAAATAGTTTGCTCGAAAATAGCTATTTAATTGTTGGTAAGGATGACAATAGCCCGGCGTCTCAATATTTACAATCGGCATTATCTGAAAAATTGGGACCAATTTATACCGTTAGCCCTTTTGGAAAAGAATTGAAAAAAGGAGCTATTATATCATTAGGTGTTGGTAACCACAATCCGAATGAAGTTTCTATTGGTTATTGGGATGGAGAATCTTGGCGTGAATTAAATACAACCATATCCATCGATGGTAAAAGGGTAGAAGGTATTGGCACCCATTTAGGCAATTACACCTTAATTCCGCGGGGCAGCGGAAACCCTTTAGCAGTTGATGAAGAAAAACTTATTCCGAAAGAATACACAATTTATCAAAATTATCCCAATCCGTTTAACCCCGAAACAATAATTCACTACGATCTTCCTGAAAGTGGTGATGTGTCATTAGTTATTTATGATATTCTGGGAAGAGAACTGATTAGTTTAGTTAATCAATTTCAGCCTGCAGGAAGATACCGCATCTTGTGGAAGGGGACTAATGCTAAAGGAACGCCGGCCGTAAGCGGTGTTTATTTTTACAGAATTTCCTCAAATGGATTTTCACAAACTAAAAAAATGGTACTCTCACGCTAATGTTACGGAAATCTGCATTCTTAATTTTTTCAATCCTGATGGCGTTTATTGCCTGCGAGGATAAAGTCGAGCCCAAGTTTGAATTACTTTTTGAACCAAGCGAACTCAAATTCGGAAGAATAGAAACCAATCAAACTGTATCCCAAAAAATTCGAATTAAAAACACTGACAATTCTACCGGTGCATTCACAGGCGCAGTCGAAATTGTGGATTCCTCCGGGTTTTCAATGGATTTTAAGGGGGTGCTGACTTTACAAAAGAATGAAACCAAAGAGATTTATATCACCTTTCGGCCATTATCCGTAAGCGAATATTCAGGCAAAATTGTAGCTTCCAACGATCATTCTTTCAGCGAAATGTATATGTACGGGGAAGGTGCTGCGCCTGTTTCCTTCTCTTACTCACCCAATGCGCTGGAATTTGGTTTGGTGAAAGAAGGGGAATATAAAGATTTAGATCTTACAATTATGAACAGTGCTTCCTCTGGATTTGACCTGGAAATTACTTATTCAATTCCTTCCGGTGAATTTTCAATCGTTGATGGTGTCAGCAGTTATGTAATCGTTCCAGGGAAATCGGCGGTAATTCCTATTCGATATTCACCTGCATCCGCAACTGCAACGAAAAAAATTACGATTAATCATAATAGTTCTGCACAAACAAATCCGATAACAGTCGTTCTTTCCGGCATTATGGAGAGGACAACTGAAATAAATACTCTTATTTCAGAAGGGTGGGCCACGTTTGAAAATGGGGATTACAGTGGAAGTTCGCTGAAATTTCAGCAAGCTATTAATTTGGCATCTCAACATGAATCTTATGATAGTCTCCAATCTGAAGCAATGGTGGGTCGCGGCTGGGCTTTTACCTTTGAGCGCAAATATTCAAGTGGACATAATGACTTCAGCTCTACGTTAAATAAGTTTGATAATTTGATCTCCGGGGATGCTTGTCTGGATGCTTTGGCGGGAAAAACGATTACCGGTAGATTGATTAATAATTATTCCAGTTCTATTGAAGCAGCAATTGACCTGCTCGATAGAAATTCAAAATATCAGTTTTCTCATAAGGCTTCGGTCGATTTTAAAGACGTTCGAATGGCATTAATTCAATCATATTTCAACACGGGTGAATTCATTAAATCGGCAGCAGAGATGGATATTCTCGATCCGGCCAATGCGCCTCATTCAAGTGATCCAGCCACCTTATTGGCGGCCATTCAGGCACTCTCGGGATCACTATAAATGAATTTACAAGGCAAAACGGCCATAGTTACCGGTGCATCCCGCGGTATCGGACCATATATATCAAAAACGCTCGCACGGCAGGGGATGAAAATAATCGCCGTCGCTCGGAGTGAAGATGGGCTTCAGGATACTAAATCTGAAATCGAAACTTTTGGTGGAACGTGCAATATACATCCATTTGATTTAACCAATATCAACGCCCTGGAGGAATTCGTCAATGGATTATGGGATCAGTACGGGCCAATCCATGTTTTAGTCAATAATGCCGGTGTTGAGCAATACCAGCATTTTGATCAAGTTAGCAAGGAAGATCTAGCTTTAATCCTGTCAACGAACCTTAGGTGTCCTTTAGAATTGTCACGCTCGATCCTACCAAAATTCATCGAACAGCGGGAAGGTCATGTGGTCAATATCGCATCTCTGGCAGGAAAGAAGGGCGTGGCTTATAACTCGATTTATTCCGCGTCTAAGGCCGGATTACTGATGTGGGCCGACGGGATACGGCAAGAATTCAAAGATTCACCAGTTGATATTTCTGTCATTTGCCCCGGATTCATTTCTGAAGCAGGCATGTTTTATGACGGTCATGTAGATCCCCCCGCATTGCTGGGTTCTTCACATCCCCAAAAAGTCGCCGATGCCGTTTTGAAAGCGCTAAGAAAAGGGTCTTGTGAAATTATTGTCAATCTGGGGCCGATTCGGCCTTTGCTAGCCTTGGGACAAATCTCATGGAAACTCGCCGATTCGATCGTTAGATGGCTCGGTATTCCAGCTCTTAATCGGAAGCGGATTTCAGCTTAGCCGCCCGTTTTTGAATTTTTCTCAATTTTCTATTTTTCCACCATTTAACCGGCTTGCTGTTCATTATAGGTTTAGTGATCGGTTGAGATTTTTTCCAGACCCATTCTGAAAATGAAAAAACGAACATATTTCCGGGAAAAGGTTCATTCTCATGTTTTGGTACGAAGTAATTCGACCGCTTATCCTTGTACCAGTCGTAGGCAATTCGTCCCAATGTGAATAAGGGTATGATGGTGATTACCGTTCCGTAATTACCTTTAATCGGTGGATTAATATCAGGCAATATGTCAACTACGGGTGAAAATGATTTTTTATTGAGAACTTGAAAAGTGACCAAGCCTCCGATGGTGTAAACACCGTTACAAAATCCCTTTTTAACCGAATTTTCTACATAAGATGGTCCTGTTTTGACTTTGTATATATCGAATAAAGAATGATAAACAGTATGGATAGTTGAATCCTTTTGATGAAAGGTGGCGACCTCAGGATTGTTCAGAACGGCTTCAAAGAAAATATTGTCGAAATGAAGCGTGTCGCCGTTATGAAAAATAAGGTATCCATCCCTCCGTTGAAGCTCTTTCATCCGATCTTTCATAGACCTTGATTGATGAATGATTACACCATAATCATTGTAAATAAAATAAACTTTATCTAAATCGGATGAATCCTGTGTGAGGTTATCAAAATTGGTGTAGTAAACAGAATCACGGGCAAATGAATCAGCAGCTACTGTATTTGCGTTTCCATTGAGATCGACAATAATATGGCGAATATTAATGGAATCTCCAGATACTGGAGTGGTAGGAATCCGTCTCATGAGTACAAGAGTAGAATCCGAATAATCGGTAAGACTATATTTTGGGAATTCGACAACATTGTAAATAGTACCAAGATCAAGGTTTTTATTTACGATTTTAATTCGTTTTTTGATGCCGGTGCGCGTGCCTAAATCAACTGAAATGAGATAATCTCCTGCCGGTACATTCTCAAACTTGAATTTTCCACCGCCATATTTTTTAAAGATTTTTTTTGACGACCTAGTTTTTTGAATTGCTTTTTCTGTCGTGTCCAGCAGCGTAACAGCTGCATCACTCACTAGATTTCCATTAGCATAGGCAGCCTCACCACTGATAGTATAACCTCTATCCTGACCAAAGATGGTTGCCAAAAATAGGAGAATAGGCAGAAATTGTTTCATGGCTGATTATTTATAATAAATGCTCTCCGGTGAAAAAACTTTAGAGCAGTCTCTTGTACTACCGGTTTTGCGATCATAGCATTCTTCTGAGATAATGTCATCATTTTGGTATATCACTTTACTCATCAATGTACGATTTAACCAAAACCATTCCCATTTACCATCTTTTTGACCCGCTTTATAATTTCCTTGAAAAGCCACTTGTTCAGGACGATAATAGTCAATCCACAAGCCATCCTTTATTCCTGATTTAAATGAGCTGGCACCACGAATTGTACCATCAGGGAAATACCTGACCCATTCACCATGTTTTCGGCCGTTTTTATACGAAGGTTCTTCTTTCACCTGTCCGTTTGAATAATATTCATATTCAAAACTATCATAAAGTTCACCCATTCGCCACTCTTCAAACCGTTTTTCGCCAAATTCATTCCAATAGCTCCAGAGTAAATCCTTTTTGTCTTCGGTATATTGGCCTACAATCTGTTGATTCCCGGTTACATTCCATTTGAGGTAAGGACCATTTTTCAGGTCATTTAAATAGTTAGTCTCCGTATTATTCACAAATGTGGAATCCCAGATTTCCGTCCAAGTTTTATCTTTTTTACCTTCTTTATAATAGAATACCTTCCAAGTTTCGCTCGTTGCGAAAAAGGCTTCCCATTTTCCATGATACATACCCTGATCATTAAAACCAGGTTCTTCCATAATTTGCCCATTCGGAAAATATTTGAAATCATAATTGGTAATGATTGAGTCCAAATCGAAGAAAACAATTCTTTTCCGAAGGCCTTCATTGTCGAAGTAGAACCATTTATTGTGACGTTTATCTTCTGAGTAATTTCCTTTTACTATGTCTATACCTAAACTGTCCCATTCTTCATACTTGCCGGTTAGAATATTATTATCATAAGTAAATCGCTGATGTTCTTGCCCATTCGGCCACCAATGGATGTGGTAGCCCGATTTGAGACTATCCTTGTAAACTATCGTTTCTAACTTTACACCAAGGATATTAAATAACTCCGTTTTACCGTTGAGTTTTCCGTCTTTGTATTTTGCCGAACGATTTAGGTTGCCATTAGAAAAGTATTCATTTTCAATACCGTCCTTGAGACCTTTATCATATTTCACTTCAAACAATAGTACGCCTAATGAATCATACTTTAATTCATTACCATGTTTTTTGCCGTTTTTATATTCGAGAGTGTACCGAGTTGAGCCATCAGGCCAATTTCCCGTCCAAGTCCCGTGGGGGAGACCATTTTTAAATTCCGGTATTTCTTTGATTTGATCGTTGGGCCATTTCGCCTCATTATATTCAGCGATCAATTCCCCTTTGGTATAATATTGAAATACTTTTACACCTACCGAATCATAAAACGACCATATACCGTGGGCAACGCCCTTGCCGTATTGCTCTTCACGCATCCATTCGCTATTTTCATCGGTAAATATCCAGTTTCCCTTTGGGATACCATTTTTAAACTCTCTGACAACGTGAACCAAACCATTCAAATGCCATGTAGTCCATGCCCCATCCAGACTGTCTTTTTTAAATGTTTTTTCTGATACCAGAATTGTTCCATTTATATAGTCCTTAACTGGCCCGGTATGCAATCCTTTTACAAATGTTTCTGTCTTTGTAAGGTCACCTGCGCTATTGTAAGATGAATAAAGTCCGTCTATTTTACCTTTAGTATAAAAATACGTGGATTTTAGATTTCCATTAGGATGCCATTCTTTCCATTCACCGGCAGGGATACCTTTAACAAATTTGGAATAACTTTTTTTGGTTGTATCCATACCTAAAGGTATTGATGATGAATCAGTAATAATCGTTGTAATGGAATCCGGTTCAGGCTTAATTATTTCCTCCGGTTCTTCACCCCAGGTTAAACCGCCTGAGTCATTTACAGCTAAGTCATCGACCTCAGATGTGGAATCACCATCGTCGTTTGTTGAGAGCATTTCCAACTGATGATAAGTATAGAGGTGATGCCATAGTGTGTCAGCACCACCCTTAAGCTCAGCTTCCATGATAATACGATTATATTCATCGCGTTTAGTAATGGTTTGTAATTCCGGTCCGCAGGCGGAAAAGAAAATCAATAAAAATAGACAATGTTTTAAGTGCTTCATGTTCTTGGAGAAAGTATGTTGGTGTTTAATGTAGTTAAAATAAATTCTTGCTTAGAATGCTTAACATAAATTTAAGGATAACCAATACTCAACAGCGGATGAAAAAATTAGCAAAGATCCTCTTTGTGCTTGGAATGCTCTCGGTAGGAATTGTGGCTCAACCCAAATGGTCTTTTCATTTCGGTGGCGGTTTTTATAATCCATCCCTGGGATTCCTTGACTCCGATTCAAACAGTGTCATCCCGGATATGAAGACTTTTAATAAAAATATTCTGATTGACTGGGGTGTTAAATATCAATTTTATCCCAATACAAGGATAGGCTATGCCAGGTCAAATTCCTACCATTCAGGGAAAGTGGGGGATTCGGACTTTTTGAGGACTATTTCCTATCGCATGGTCACATTTGAAACATTCTATTATCCTCGCAAGCGGATGGAGCTCAACTTCATGCTGGCCCCCATGTACAATAAAGCAGGCATGAGACTGACAGCAAAAAGTTCTTCTACCGATTGGGACACCCTTTTAGGAAGTTATGGTAACGGTTCGATAAATTTATCTACGGGGGGAGAAATGACAAAACGCTGGTTTGGTTTAGCCAGTATGATTGGGCTGCGCTATTACATAAAATCATGGTTTGCCGTGGATGCAAAGGCGGGGTTTATTCAAAATTCTTATAGCGAAAAGAATTGGAAATTGGAAAAGGAAAAAGTGGATGGCCCAATAATGAACATAAAAAAACTCCCTGTTTTCAATGTTCATCTCATATTCGGATGGTAAGAGTATTTCCATATTTAATTTTGGTCTCATTCGTCTGGGCATTCCCGATTGAACCGCAGGAAAAATGCAAGGGAGAAATGATTGAAAAAGTGGACTTGAAGGGGCTTCGATCACTCAAAATATCAGAAATTCCGGTGTACATGAAAGAATTAAGATCATGCAATAAGGAAGATAAGGAAAAACTGAAAAAGATTAAAAAATCTGCAGAAGATATTCAGCTGGCCGATGATGCGGATAAATCAAAAACCTTTGTTGGCAGAACTTCAGGATTAGCTTATTGCGTTTTAGCATTTATAGCATATCTTGCGCTTGTGTGAAATGAATTATGAAAAAAATGTTGCGAATTTTTCTATTCTTAGGGCTTCTTTTTAGCGGATGTGTATATTTTATACTTGGGAATAAACTTGATAAGACCGATGAAAACGATACACCGCGAGATAGTACGGCAATCACTGTTCAGGACAGTACATTTCGTTAAATTACTGGCTCTATTTAGCGTTTTACTGTCAGCACAGAAAACGGAACCAAATGAGGCTTACAAGACAGTATTGCGTATGAAATTGAATATGGTTAAGAATCCAGTGCTATATCTTGATGAACTCGAATCATTTCAGTTGAATAAGGTGCATCAAGCCTGTGTAGAATACTTGGATTTAGCAGGGGTGAAGGCAACCGAAAATAAATTAATCATCCGGGGAAATGCGATAAAAAATGAAGTTGAGAAATTATCTAATATAAAATATGACCAAGGGATGCAGGTTAATAAAAAGAAAAATATTCGATACTTTTATTTCTCGTCTAAGTCAGAAAGGGAATGAACGATGTCATCACCCAATTCTTCTAAAATGATTTTGGATACTTCTTCAGCGATTTCATCACCGGTCATGCCTTGGGACTCCAGTTCTTTCCAAGATTTGGTTAAAGTAGCTAAATCATCCTCATTTGAAAAAATTTCATCCACTACCGTAACCGGGACTTTGAAATCCCGCAGGCGTTGATACATGTTTAAATTCGTTATATCCATAACAGAAATTAACCCATTTTACTAATGGACTAAAAGGAGTACTTCTATGGACAAGCATACAAAGATATTATATGGCTTATTGATCGTAGGGTTTTTATCGCTCTCGGCCCAATTATGGTTTCAGACTCAAGCTATCAACGAACTCAAGGCCAGAATGGAATCGGTTAGGGAGTTATTATATCGATTTGCCTGATTGTTCTGTGTAAAAAAATATTATAATTTCTGCCCCCATTAAACAGGAAATTTCTTGTTTTATGGATCGATTGGCAACCTACTCCCGACAAGTCGGGAGTAAGGGGCCTAAAAACGATTGGCGTCGTACCCAAGTGGTTTAAGGGGCCGGTTTGCAAAACCGTTATTCGCCGGTTCGAATCCGGCCGACGCCTCCAATCTTTGTCCCGCACTTGACGGGATTACGATTGGCTGGCCTCGTTCTGTCAATTTGAAATTTTTATAGTATTGCCCGGGTGATGGAATTGGTAGACATGACGGACTTAAAATCCGTTGGCTGAATAAGCCGTGCCGGTTCAAGTCCGGCTCCGGGTACATAAAGAATCCTCGTCGGTAAACAGGTTTTATTGACGGGGATTTTGTTTATTACTTATTTAAATATTTTATAGGTAATTCCGGGTCAAATTACCAAATTCAATCATATCCATTCACATTTAACCGCGATTCCGGATACGGATTTACCGGATACGAAATAAGTTCACCTCCAATTAGCCCACATTATTATTTAGTCACGTTCCCAATTGAATAATCTGAGATACGTTCACCAGCAGCCAACCTGGGAGCACCATAAGCAAGGTAGGGGGGTGTTTCGAGAAAAACGGGCGTGGGCGTACTTAAACGGGTGAGGTCCTCCTCTCTCACCGCGGGAGAAATTTTAAGATTTCTTGATTTTAGTTTTATAGAAATATTCACAATGGTTGTAACAGGACAACAAATTGCAAATTATTTGATCATGAGCTATATTCGCAGAACTAATGAGAGTAATCGTAGCAGGATTAAGAATAAATCTATGCAAATTGTTTTTCAGTATTGCTGTCTGATGATTGTCCGGATAAAAACATCATTTTCTAACCACTTATTTACATTTTCACTATTTTCCCTTTTAGGGGGTATGCCTGAAGTATATTCCCAATCAGACTCAATAAATATAACATTTAACTTTTTGGATGTCCCACTAAAAGTAGTGTTGGATTCAATCGTACATGATTACAATTTGCCAATAGTTTACTCGGACCAGCAAATAAATCAGATTAGTGTAAACACAAATTGTTATTCTTGTAGCCCCGATGAAGTATTGCCAAACCTTCTTAAGGGCACAAACCTAATTTGGGAGAAAGTGGGTGATCAGCTTGTTATTTCTGACACCAGTTTGTCTGCTGAGAAACAAATTCAAGGTTCGATTAGCGGTTATATTATTGATAGAAATACAGGGAAGCCAATCGATGCTGCCAATGTCTTTATTGCCTATTCTACGATGGGTGATGCAAGTGACTTAGACGGTTATTATAAAATCCTAAAAATTCCGCAAGGATCGTTTGAGTTAGTAGTTTCAGTAATCGGATATGAAGTAGAAAAATATAAAATAAATATAAACGATAATTTCCGTAAGAATTTGTCATTTGAACTAACTCCAACTGTCATTCATTTACCTGAGATTATCGTATCTGCTGCAGATAGAAAGAAATGGGAAAAGAACGTAAAAAAGTTTACCAAACTTCTGCTAAGCACTACCCCAAACGCAAAACAAACAACTATTCTCAATCCCCAAGTACTCGTCTTCTCACATGCAGATTCAGATATTTTTAGTGCTAGTGCCGATGAAGCCCTGCTTATTGAAAATAAAGCGCT
>Ga0114933_10003111_pt1 | contig 16498 bp, 21 predicted proteins | sample 4SBtaG_FD_89691 | JGI IMG/M metagenome (GOLD analysis project Ga0114933, IMG submission 89691) | Deep subsurface microbial communities from Kolumbo volcano to uncover new lineages of life (NeLLi) - 4SBTROV12_W25 metaG | ecosystem: Environmental > Aquatic > Marine > Volcanic | place: Kolumbo... | reverse complement strand
GACTCACAAGTCACGTTTAAGTAAGGAGAACAAGGATGTTACTATACGTCTTTATTACGATGAGCGTGGTCTTGATAGATATTATGGTTTATTGGAGTTGGGTGAACTCGGCGGTCTCTGGAAGAACGTGGCAGGTCGATATGAAATAGACGGTAAGAAGATCTATGCCAAAGAAATCTACAAGAATCCTGAGAAGTATTTCACAGATGAGGTGATGGAGAAACTGGATGAGATTGCTAAAGAGGAGTTTAGTTATGGATCGTAATACAAGACATAGTGTAGATAAAAGTAAAGAATTTATTAATTCTGGAATGACTCTAATTACTGACCCCGAAAGTGACAAGTATCTTGGAAAATATAAAAATACTAAAAACGAAGATAAACGTCAAAAAGGTAGTTGAACAACTAAAGAAATATCCTCAGGACTGGGACCATCAAAAGAATCTGAAGGACTCCCAGTCCTTAGTTGATAGAGGATTTGCTGACTTGCCAGTTAGCGCACTTCAACTTATAATAGGTGGGGTTCGTAATAAGGAAGACTTTGTTGGGGACTCTGAGATCAACATCAAAACCCCTGCCTATACACATCATAGTGAGATCCGAAAGATCATACGCAAGCACTTTAAGAATGCAGAAATTCACAGATGCGGTTTTCTTTCACTTCCTATTGATGAGATTGTAGGAGCACATATCGACGAAGGTGCATATTACCTCACTAGAAATAGATACCATCTCTCTATTGTTGGAAGGTATCAGTATTTTTGTGGAGAGGAAAGTGTCATCGTTGAACCAGGCACTCTTCTGTGGTTCAATAATAAATTACCTCATGGCACTGTTAATATCGGTGATGAGACACGTATAACATTTGTATTTGACATTCCTCATGGACAAAGTTGAAATCCTGATTTTAAGAAATCTATTGTATAATGAGGAGTATCTTCGCAAAGTTATTCCCTTTATCAAAGCAGATTACTATGAAGATCCTCATCAAAAGATTACTTTTGAGGAAATTGAAAAATTTGTCACGGAATATAATCAACCTGCAACCAAAGAAGTTCTTTGTATTGAGGTAGAGAAGCGTCAAGATATTAATGATACTTCTTTTCAAGAAATTACTAAGTTGATTAGTTATCTTGAAGATGTTCCAACTGATTACGATTGGTTGTGTGATACTACAGAGAAGTGGTGCCGAGACCGTGCCATTTATCTGGCACTGATGGAATCCATTGCTCTTGCAGATGGGAAGGATAAAGAGAAAGATAGAGGTGCTATTCCTAGTATTCTGTCAAATGCATTGGCAGTTTCTTTTGATACAAATATCGGTCACGATTACCTGATTGATTATGAAAAAAGATACGAATCATACCACAAAAAGGAAGATCTCATCCCGTTCGACCTTGAGTATTTCAACAAGATTACGAAAGGTGGTCTCCCTAACAAGACGCTTAATATTGCTCTCGCTGGCACTGGTGTCGGTAAGAGTTTGTTTATGTGCCATGTCGCTGCTTCGGCACTCCTTAACGGAAAAAACGTGCTATACATCACGCTTGAAATGGCTGAAGAAAAGATTGCAGAACGAATTGATGCAAACCTTCTTAATGTACCAATCCAGGAGATAACCGATCTTCCTAAGTTAATGTTTGAGGATAAGGTGACAAAACTGGCACAAAAAACTCAAGGATCTCTAATTATTAAGGAGTATCCTACGGCATCTGCACATGCGGGACACTTTAGATCACTTCTTAATGAACTTGCACTTAAGAAGTCATTTAGACCTGATATTATTTTCATTGATTACCTTAATATATGTGCTTCCGAAAGGTATCGCGCAGGCAGCAATGTCAATTCATATACAGTTGTCAAGGCTATTGCTGAAGAACTTAGAGGATTGGCTTGCGAAGCAAACGTCCCTATCGTTTCTGCCACGCAGACCACTCGTTCTGGTTATGGTAGCAGTGATGTTGAACTTACTGATACCTCTGAGTCCTTTGGTCTCCCTGCTACTGCTGATCTTATGTTTGCCCTTATTTCAACTGAAGATCTTGAAGGACTCGGGCAAATTATGGTGAAGCAGTTGAAGAATAGATATAATGATCCAACTATTTCCAAGAGGTTTGTGGTTGGTATTGATCGTGCCAAGATGCGTCTGTATGATTGTGAGCAATCTGCACAAGAAGATATTCTTGACAGTGGGAAGGATGAAGAGTATACTTATGAAGAACCAAAACCTAAGAAGTCGTTCGACGGATTTAAATTCTGATGACTAAAGTTGATACCGAAAAATACGTTGAGTTTGTAAAAGAAGTTACCAGTGAACCTAGTCTTGACTATGGTGCAATGGCATCTCGTCTTGCTGAACTTGAAGTAACTGGAACTAATACTTCTCAGTTGCTCACTGCTGCTCTTGGTCTAACTGCGGAGTCTGGTGAGTTCACTGAAGTTGTAAAGAAAATTCTTTTCCAGGGCAAACCATACACTGAAGAGAATATCTTTCATATGAAGCGTGAACTGGGTGATATCTGTTGGTATCTAGCACAGGCATGTATGGCACTCGATACTAGCTTTGATGAGGTGATTGAGATGAATGTTGACAAACTTATGAAACGTTATCCTGGTGGTAACTTCGATGTCCACTATTCTGAAAATCGCCAAGAAGGCGACGTTTAATGCTCACTGTTTTCAACTACATCACAGCATTTTGGACTGTAGTAGTAATTAATTGTATTCAACCCGTTAATTGGAAATACTGTTATCGGGTTGATCAGTGGTTAGTTCCTGAAATTCATGAGGGATGGAAACTATACACGGGAGAGACAGTTCCCTATCAAAACGAAAAGGAATATCTCAAGGGGTTATAGCTCAATTGGTAGAGCGCCTGTTTTGCACGCAGGAGGTTTGGGGTTCGAGTCCCCATAACTCCATAAATATTTAAAAAGGGTAATGGCAACTGACGCAAGAGAGACTGCCAAACAGGAAAATGGTTCAAGAGTTTTCTTTGAACATGTTATAGAAAAAGGAAAAGAACCAACAGATAAAATGATGCTGTCTGTCTACGATGGGTATGGACCAGAATGGAGAGACACCTACCGTAAACAAACAGCAGCATTAAAGAAATACTTAGGCGTAAACAAGGGGTATGAATATTCCAGAGATAATGGAATAATGCCTTATATTGAGAAGATTGCAAAGATAGAGTGTGGTGTGTCTGTAAAGGATCGTTGGAATCCCATGGATATTGTATTAGTCAAGAAGAGTAAGAAAAAAGTTATTGAGGGAACTATAAAAGAACTGACTAATATAAAAGGAATGTCTAAAGAAGCAAAACTAGGATTGCTTAATGCTTACATGAGAGAGACTCTGAATGAAAAATTGCTTATTGGAGTTTCCTTAAAAGCAATTGCAAAAAATAAAAAGAACGCTTCTTCAGAAGTTGCTAATGCCGGAGGAAAGAGTATACCGACTGAAGTTGATATGGTTAAGGGATCTTTGAAATGCACATTGACATTAGGAAAGAAGAAACCATTTTTATTTGATACTGGTGAACTTGGTTTTGATATGGAAACTGCTATGGGTGGCAAAATTCATGGGCAGTCTAGAAACTTTCAGTATTCCAAGGAAAGGAATCTAGTTCAAACAGATCTTACACCAAAGGGAAAGGATGCTGGGGCTAAACTTGGTAAAGTTTCCAGTATCGCATTAGATTCTTTTCTTGAGGGTATGGGATTAAATCGTCCAACTTCAGCAGCAAAGGATAAAAACATCCCCCCTGTTGGTGAGTGGACTGATTCTGCTAAACGATACTGGATTGATTTGTATAAGAAGTTAGATTCTTCTGGTATGGTTGACTTTGGTGAGGTTGCTGTATATGAAAATAATAGGAGAGTTGCTGAGGGTTTTGAATCAGTTCTAGATTATGCAATCATGTATGAAACGAAGAAAGCAGATAGAAGTTCTGCTGGAAGATTTTCTTCTAAGTTAGTTGCTATGGAGTGGGCAAATATTTGGGTGACAATAGCAAAGAAAGGTAAATCAAAAGAATGGTGTACTGCGCTTTACTATGGTGCAAAAAAAGAATTTGGTAATTCTAATGGACCATTTTTGAAAATTTACTAAATAATGTATAAGGATTATCAATATCAATGAAAAGTTTCTTTCAGTTTCTGACAGAGGCGCAGTCGCAAGCAAGTATGCAGGCGAAAAAACTGAACCTAAAGAGTGATGGACACGGTGGTTGGTTAGACTCCCGTGGAAAATTTGTTGCGACTACTGAAGATGGTAAGTTAAAGTTTATTGATAAGAAGAAAAAGAAAGTAGAGGATGACAAACCTACACAACCAAAAGCAGCAGCAAGACCAGAACCTAAAGAAGAACCTAAGAAAACTGCACCTGAGGCGACTGGCGCAAAGAAAGCAGAAGCAGGTGAGGGTGGAGAAGGTTCTAGAGAGACTACAGAAACTCTGACCGTTACATTTGGTCGTTTCAATCCCCCTACTGTAGGACATGGCAAACTTCTTGCTGCCGCAAAGAAAGCAGCAGCAGGGGAAGACTTGAAGATTTATCCTTCACGTTCTCAGGATCCTAAGAAGAATCCACTTGATCCTGACATGAAGATTGGATTTATGAAGAAGATGTTCCCCGACTATGAGGAGAATATTGTTAATGATGATCAAATGAGATCTATCTTTAATGTTCTTACAACAGCAGACGAACAAGGATATAAGAATGTTAATATCGTTGTAGGATCAGATCGTCAATCTGAGTTTGAGAATTTGGCACAGAAGTATAATGGAGATCTTTATAATTTTGATCTGATTCGTGTCATTTCTGCTGGTGTAAGAGATGCGGATGCTGAAGGTGTTGAGGGTATGTCAGCATCCAAAATGAGAAAGGCTGTGGTTGATGATGACTTTGATGCTTTCCGTCGCGGCACTCCTAAAGAATTAGATGATGGTGATACTCAAGCACTCTTTGATGCTGTTCGTTCTGGTATGAAAATCAAAGCGAAGAAGAAAGAAGTTGCAGAGATGTGGGAGATTGCTCCTAGATTTGATGCTAAAGGACTTCGTGAGCAGTACATAAATGGAGTCATCTATAAGATCGGTGATATTGTTGAAAGTCTTCACACTGGTTTGATTGGGAAGATTGTCCGTAGAGGGACCAATCATTTAATCTGTGTAACTAAAGAAGACTATATGTTTAAGTCTTGGATACGTGATGTTATGGAGTATACTGAAAAAACAATGGATAGACGTATGAGAGTTCCTGGTAAACCTAATACTCTTGATGGTACGACTGGATATCTTAAAAATGCAATGGCAGCAACAGGAACATCTAGTATTAAGAATTTCATAAATAAGAATAAGAAAAGAAAGTAGCGAATTCCCATGTCTAATGGTATTGGTCCTAATCCTTTGAATCCCCTCTCAAAGATTTACTTAGAGCAAATTGCTGAGAAAAAAGACGACACGTATCTGGAACCAGATATGAAAAAGCGTCAGAAGAATAATGAAAAGGCACGTAAAGATATGGAGAAGATGGGGACTTCAATGAAGAACCCTCATTTTGAAGAGGTTGAGCAGGTTAATGAAATAATTGATCCTAAGGGTGCTGCTCGCATAGATGCTGCGAAGAAAAAGAATAAGGTCGATGTCTTTGCCTATGACAGAAAACTTCAGGCACAAGGAAAACTAAAGGGCAAAAAACTTCCTCCCCCTCCAACTAATGAGTCACTTGATCCTGTCGGAAAGGAAGACGGTGATGTCAATAATGACGGTAAGAAGGACAGCACCGATTCTTACTTGATGAAACGTCGTAAGGCAATCGGCAAGGCAATGAAGAAGAGAATGTCCGAAGGTGTCCGTGATGAAGATCCTGAAAAGGGCACCAAAGAACGCAAAGCACGTCTCGAAAAGAAGCGTGGTATGAAACTGGATGACCATCCTCAATACAAGAAAGAGGATGTTGATAATGTGGATGAAATGTACAAGGCACTTCCTAAAGAGAAGATGCAACGTCAGACTCAAAAAGCATATGACAAAGAGCAAAGAGCAGTTGCTGCTGGTGATGAAAAAGAAGTCAACAAACAGATGCAACGCAGAATTGCTATGACTAATCCTTCAGGACGTAAATCTGCACTTATGAAGAAGTCTATGAAGGAAGCATATTCATCCTGGAGGCAAGACCTCTCCGAGATCATGACTGACGATATTGACTCTAAACCTATCAAAGAAAAGAACGTAAAGAATAAAATCAAAATCAACCCTAAATTAGGTGAAGCAGTTGAGGAGATGGGAGGGGAACTCATCGAAATGACTGAGATCAGTGAGTATGATTTCATGGTAGAGGGTCTTCGTCAGGAACTAGTTGATGAAGGACATGATCCTGAGGCAGTAGACCATGCCCTTGAAGAAGCAAAAGTAACTATGGGTCATGACACTGAAGGACCTAAATCTGAAAGAACCAGAGACAAATTGAAGAAGAAAGCAAAGGGTTTCCTTGGTAAAATTGCATACAAAGGATATCATGCTGCTAGAGATGCTAAGAGAGCAGCATCACCTATGGTTCAGAGAATCAAAACCTCCGCTAAGCGTGGTATGAGAAAGGCAGCACTTAAAGTCGCTGACAAACTGAAAGAAGAGAATGTTGATGAGGCAGTCTACGGAGGCGGAGAAACGCCAAAAAAGTCTGAAGACAAGCGTATGGTCGTCACCAACGCTGATAAAAAAGGTAACACTCCTGCATATCAGAAAATGATGGCAGGTGACAAGCGTTATAAATCTGCTGATCACATGGGTGAGGAAATGTCTCCTCAAGAAGTTCAGATGCAGAAAAAGAAGGCAATGCTCGATAAGATGATTGCTCAGAGAAGAAGACAGGAACTTGATAAGTCAAAAGCAGAACCCACAAAAGCAATGGGTGAGGCAAAGGAACTGAGTATTGCTGATCAGATGAGAATCTCTCGCGAAGCAGCAGCAAAGAGAAAACCATATCAACCTGGTGATCGTGAGAAGCAACGTGCTGCTCAGCTCAAGCAGATGGCAAAGAATGCACCCAAGGACACCAGAACTGATGCTCAGAAGATGACCGATGCTACTGGTCCTCGTCCTGGTTCTCGTTATAGAGGTGACTGATGCCTGCAGTATCTAAGAAGCAGCAACGTTTTTTTGGAATAGTTCGCGCCATTCAAAAAGGTGAGATGGCAGCGACTACTCCTGAGACTGCGAAAGCAGCTGCTGACATGAAGAAGAGTGATGTGAAAGACTTTGCATCTACTAAACATAAGAAACTTCCTGAAAAGAAAGTTGCCAAAGAGGAAAAAACTTTTTCTCAGAAAGATAAAATTATGAAGAAGGCAAAACCACTTCATAAACATCTATTCAAGAACTTGCATAAAGGTGATAACTCTGGTGATGTAAATGAGGAATCAAATCCTCGTATCCCTAGAAAGAAAGGGCAACCTGCTAACTCTAAGAAGCACTCTGACTTATACACTGATGAGAATCCTAAGGGAACTATTCATGGTTTAGGATTTAAAGATGTTGCTACTGCTAAAGCATCGGTTTCTAAGATTCGTAATTCATCAAGATCTCATGCTCACAAAATCCAGGCAGCAGTCGCCATGGAACAGAGAGCAAGAGAAATGGGCAAAACCTCTGAGGCAGCAGTCTATAGAAAATATATCAATTCAATGAAAAAGAAGACCAAGAAAATGAATGAAGGTTGGTCTGACAAATATAAAAAATCTATCGATTGTAATAATCCAAAAGGATTTTCTCAGAGAGCACATTGCCAAGGTAAGAAAAAGGTCTCTGAAGAAACTAAGTATGATAGGTATGACAAGGAGAAAAAAGAGTTTGCTAAGGCAGATCGAAAAATGAAGTTTGGTAAGTTTGTTGGAAAGACAAAGGAAGCAAGAGACCGTCTTCGTCCTGGTGAAGTAAAACGTTATGATAAAAAGTTGGGAAGGTATGTTTCTAACAAAGAATAACGATATATAGAATATAGTCTACTGAGGTCATCATGCTTGCATTTCTACTTCCACTAGCTTCAAAAATCATCAAAGATGCAGTTACAAAAATTCCAGAGAATGAGGAATTGGGTGAGAAAATGGTTGAGATCTGTCTTATTATTCTTGCTAAGGCAGTTAAGTTGACCAAGACTGACATGGATGATCAGTTATTAGAAGTTGTCGCAAAGGCAATTAAAAACCGCGAGGAGGATTGAACTGCAATCTATCCTTTTTATAAATATTAATTAGCAAAACATTTAATAGAGACGAGACATGGCACTCTGGGGTAATAACGACAATGTATTTTCGGGGGGTACTGTCACTCTCGAATATGGTACGAATAGAGTTGTAGGAACAGCTACTTCTTTTGGTGAAGCTGGATCTGCTTCTGTTGGAGATGTAATTAGTTTTGGTACTCCTTTTGACGGTCCTAAAAATTATCATGGTGACGCTGTAATCGTAGCGATTGGTAGCACACTTGAGTTGACCATTGATTCGACTGCAGGTCTGAGTCATGGTATGATTGAGAATGTAAACTATAGGATCACTCAGTCGCCTAAGTCTGCGACTCATGATCCTAATCATAACCAGATGACTAATTCTGCTAAGTTCAGAACAGTCAAACTGGCAACAACTACCAACCACGCTAGAGTTGGTATTGGATCTACTGTTATTTTTGTTTCTGGTAATCCCTCTGGAGAAAACGTTACTGCTGGAGATACTGTTCTCTTTGGTGGTGGTGATCTTCCTGTTGGAGTTGCTTCTGTTGTTTCTGTTGGTGCCACCTTCGCCAGAGTTCAGGCAAGTGGAATTGCAACACAATCCCTTCACTATCATGCTCACGGTCTTAGAGCCATCGGTCAATCTGAAGTAACCCTGTTTGACAGATACCTATTCGGAAGAGATAATCACGTAACCTCTATTAGAGTTGGTGATACTTTCGTTGCTGGAACAAACTCTATTGGTATTGGAACCATTAGACCGTTTATCAGTCCTGGAACATCAGAACCAAATAGGATCACTGTTGTTCTTGATACTCCTCTGACTCAGGCAGTTGGATTTAGACAAGCTGTAGAAATTAAGAGAGGAATTGCAGTCGGAACTTCTATTGAGTTTATTGGTTCTGAAACTGAATCTGGAAAAGAAGCAACCGTTATCGGTATTGCACAAACAGGTGCATCCAACGCATCTGGTACTTCCTATCAACTGACCTCTACAGGTTGGGTTGGTATTACCACTTACACCGATATGCATGGCAATGCAAGAGTCAAGAAAGAGACTCTGGTAGCAATGTCTGGCATCACCACCAGTGTTGCTTATCCTCCTGCATGATCTAGTCTATGCTTTTTAATGAATTGAATGAGGATAATTTTTTATTATTCGCTATCCGAAACTATGAGAATCCACAAGCGGTAACGAAGGAGGATTTTGACAAAGACCTGAATCACTTCAAATATATCAAAAGATTATTGAAGAGATACAAAAACACAGGTCAACTCAAAACTCACCTCCTTCTAAATCATTTCATTATTCTCTATAATATCTTTGGTGAAGCAACAACTCCAATGTTGTTCTTTAAAATCGAGAGTGATCTCTGGTCTGCCATGAAAAGTTTTATCATCTTCTTGGGTAAACTACCGGAGTATCCTCACTCTTCGATACATGATATTAAGGTCGATATGACCTGTTTAGAGGAACTTTACAAGATCTATAATGAAAAAGGAAACTCTTGACAAAATTATTGACTTCATTCGTGAAGAAGCACCTACCAATAATATTGGTGGTGGAAAGATTGCTGGTTCTGTAGAGGCAGGTGACGACCCTCCAGTAAGAAAAAGAAAGAAATACATCTACATGAAGGGCGTAAGGAAAATGTGGAAACCCGAAAATGGCTGAGCAAGTTAAGGTCGCAATTCTAGAAGAAAGACTGCAGAACTTTGAGACTTTGGTCTCTAGGTTAGACTCTGCCATAGAGAAATTAGCAGAGGTAAATAATAATGTGTCGCGTATGTTAGCGGTCCATGAGGAAAGAATTACAAAACAGGAAAGCATCGACTCAGTTTTGTTTGATAAAATCGACAAACTCCGTGATAAAATGGACATCGATCATAACATCGTTAGTAAACGATTATCAATATTGGAACGAAAACTTTGGATTGGCATCGGAGCACTGGGAGCAGTATTAATAATTACAAATCCACAATCAATCAAAACTCTTAGACCCTTGTTAACCTCTGCTGAAAGTGCTATAGTAGCACCAGCGATATCTCTTGTGAATGGATCATATTGATTCCAAGTTTATTGGACTCGTATCTTCAAAACTAGAAAAGTTTAAAAGAGTAAAGGCAAATCTTTACAACTTTCGTTGCCCTATCTGTGGCGACTCAAAAAAGAATAAGTCCAAAACAAGGGGATATCTGTATGCTTCAAAGGTAAATACTAACTATAAGTGCCACAATTGTGGTGCTTCGATGTCACTTAACAACTTTTTGAAGAAGGTTGATCCAGTGGTGCAGAAGCAGTATGCGATGGAGAAGTTCAAAGAAGGTTTCTCTGGTCGAAACTTCGTTGTAGAAGAACCAGAGTTTAAGTTTGAGACACCTAAGTTTAAGAAGAAACTCAAACTTCCCAAGGCATCCGAAAATCCTGAAGCAGCAGGATATCTCATAGCAAGGAAACTCAACCCTGATGATTTCTATTTTGCTGAACACTTTAAAAAGTTTGCTAATAGTTTAAAACCAACATTTAAGAGTGAGGAACATGATGAAGAACGTATCATCATCCCTCTTTATTATGAAAAGAACTTAATTGGATTCCAGGGAAGATCTCTAGGTCCTAGCAAGGTTAAATATATTACCGTGATGCTTGACGATGATGCACCAAAAATCTACGGATTGGATAACATCAGAAGAGATGCTCCAGTCTACGTTACAGAAGGACCATTTGATAGTACGTTCATTCGCAACGCGATTGCTATGTGCGGAGCTGACGCTGATGTTGGTCGTTGGGGGATTGGCAGTCCTGTGTGGATCTATGATAACGAACCCCGCAACAGAGAAATTACAAACCGAATATCCAAAACAATCGATTCTGGTCAGTCGGTAGTTATTTGGCCAGATAGTATCGATGACAAAGACATAAATGATATGGTAATGAATGGACTGGATGTGCAGTCTGTGATAGAATCAAACACATATAGTGGTTTACAAGCAAAACTTAAATTTAACACCTGGAAGAAGATATGAGTAACGGCACCAAGGTTAAAAAGAGAGACGGAAGAATTGAACCTCTTGACCTAGATAAAATGCATTTGATGGTTGAAGAGGCAACCACGGGTCTTGCAGGGGTGTCTGCGAGTCAAGTTGAGATGAAGTCAGGTATTCAGTTCTACGATGGCATCACCACTGCAGAAATCCAAGAAATTTTAATTAAAAGTGCTAGTGACTTGATTGATTTAGATCATCCAAACTATCAGTACGTTGCTGCTCGTCTGCTTCTGTTCGCTCTCCGTAAGAGTCTCTACGGAAAGATGAGAGAACTACCTCATCTAGAGCAGCATATTATGAGTTGTACTGAAATTGAAGTTTACGATAAAGAAATTTTCCTCAAGTATTCTAAAGAGGAAATTGATAAAGCAAACTCCATGATTGATCATGGACGTGATTTTGACTTTACCTATGCTGGTCTCCGGCAGGTTGTGGATAAATACTTAGTGCAAGATAGGAGTTCTGGTGGAGTCTATGAGACCCCACAGTTCATGTACATAATGATTGCACTAACAATTTTCCAAGAGTATCCAAAAGATACCAGGATGTCATACGTCAAGAGGTATTACGATGCAATCTCCAAACACAAACTCAACATTCCCACACCTATCATGGCAGGAGTGCGAACTCCACTTCGACAATTTGCTAGCTGTGTTCTTGTTGATGTTGATGACACCCTCGATAGTATCTTTAGCTCTGATATGGCAATTGGCAAATACGTTGCACAAAGGGCGGGAATCGGTATCAACGCGGGCAGAATCCGTGGCATCAACAGTAAGATCAGAGGTGGAGAGGTACAGCACACAGGTGTGGTCCCCTTCCTTAAAAAGTTTGAGTCAACTGTCCGATGCTGCACACAAAACGGTATCAGAGGTGGTTCAGCGACAGTTCACTTTCCTATCTGGCATCAGGAAATCGAAGACATCATCGTTCTAAAGAATAACAAAGGAACAGAAGACAACCGGGTACGCAAACTTGACTATTCCATTCAAATATCGAAAATTTTCTACGAACGTTTCATCCAGGATGGAGAAATTAGCTTGTTCTCACCGCACGACGTACCAGGTTTGTATGACGCTTTTGGTACTGATAGGTTCGATGATTTATATGTGGGGTTTGAACGAGATGAGTCTGTTCCAAGAAAAACTGTTTCAGCACAAAGACTCATTCTAGACCTCTTGAAGGAGCGTGCTGAGACTGGTCGCCTGTATATCATGAACATCGACCACTGCAACACTCACTCTTCTTTCAAAGACAAGGTGAATATGTCTAACCTGTGTCAGGAGATTACCCTGCCCACAGATCCTATTGATCACATCGATGATGAATTTGGTGAGATTGCTCTGTGTATTCTCTCTGCTGTCAATGTTGGTAAGGTTAGAACTGATCAAGAACTAGAAAATCTCTGTGACCTTGCTGTCCGTGGTCTAGAAGAATTGATTGACTATCAGAAATATCCTGTGGTGGCAGCGGAACGTGCTACAAAGGCACGTAGATCCCTTGGAGTGGGTTTTATTGGTCTGGCACACTATCTTGCTAAACTTGGGTTCAAGTACGACTCACAAGAGGCATGGGACGCTGTTCACGGTCTCTCTGAGGCATTCCAGTTCTATCTCCTGAAGGCATCTAATCAACTTGCCAAGGAGAAGGGATGGTGTGAAAACTTTGGTCGAACTAAGTATGCTGATGGACTCCTTCCTATTGATACATACAAGAAGGATGTTGACGAAATTTCATCTCAGGAGTTGGAGCATGATTGGGAAGGTCTTAGAACATCTATCTCCACCCACGGACTTAGGCACTCAACATTGTCTGCTCAGATGCCATCAGAGAGCAGTTCCGTTGTGTCAAATGCAACAAATGGAATCGAGCCACCTAGAGACTATCTGTCCATTAAGAAGAGCAAAAAGGGACCACTCAAGCAGATTGTCCCACAATATAACAACCTTAAAAATAATTATACGCTTCTTTGGGATATGGAGTCCAATCGTGGTTATATTAATGTTGTTGCTGTGATGCAAAAATTCTTTGATCAAGCGATTTCTGGTAACTGGAGTTACAATCCTGAGAAGTATCCTGAGAATGAAGTCCCAGTGTCCGTCATGGCACAAGACTTTTTGACTACATATAAGTACGGTTGGAAAACCTCCTACTATCAAAACACTCATGACATGAAGAATGATGAGGTAGTAGAAGAAAAACCAAATTTAAATAATCTGTTAAACGAATTAGAACAAGCCGAGGAGGGAGAGTGTGAATCCTGTGCAGTTTAAAGTTTCTTCAGTAGAGGAAAATAATATGACTAAAGTTAGGGGCATGACTGTCTTTAACACTGAACAAGTAAATACTAAAAAACAACCGATGTTTTTCGGTAAACCTCTGGGAGTCCAGAGATACGATTCGTACAAATACCCAGTTTTTGATAAACTGACAACTCAACAACTGGGTTACTTCTGGAGACCAGAAGAAGTTTCACTACAAAAAGACCGTGGGGATTATCAAACACTTCGTCCAGAACAAAAGCATATCTATACCTCTAATCTCAAGTATCAGATTATGCTTGACTCCATTCAAGGGCGTGGTCCTGGGATGGCTTTTATTCCTTACTGCAGCTTACCTGAACTAGAGGCATGTATGGAGGTCTGGGGGTTCATGGAAATGATCCACAGTCGTTCCTACACATATATCATCAAGAACGTCTATTCAGATCCTTCTGAGGTATTTGATAAGATTGTCACCGACCAACGCATTCTAGAGCGTGCTAGCAGCGTTACATCGGCGTATGATGACTTTATTGGAAGCGCACATTTCCATGATAATTCAAATCAATGGCAACACGCATTAGAAGAAGTCCCAACCGCATTAGAAGGCAAGTATGAACTCAAGCGTAAACTCTACAGAGCAGTTGCAAACGTTAACGTTCTTGAGGGTATTCGGTTTTACGTTAGCTTTGCTTGCAGTTTCGCCTTTGGCGAACTTAAACTCATGGAAGGATCTGCAAAGATCATCTCCCTTATTGCAAGAGACGAAAACCAGCACCTAGCAATCACTCAGAACATTCTGAACAAGTGGGCGCAAGGTGACGATCCTGAAATGAAACGGATCATGAAAGAAGAGGAGGAGTGGACTTACAAATTGTTTGATAATGCAGTCAACGAAGAGAAGCGTTGGGCAGATTATCTGTTCAAGGACGGATCTATGATTGGTCTGAACGACAAACTTTTACAACAATATGTTGAGTGGATTGCCAATCGTCGTCTGAAAGCGATAGGATTGAAACCGCAGTATGATATTGCTGCAAAGAACAATCCATTGCCTTGGACGCAACACTGGATCTCTTCTAAGGGTCTCCAGGTTGCACCACAGGAGACTGAGGTTGAATCTTACGTTGTGGGTGGCATCAAACAGGATGTCAAAAAAGATACGTTCTCCGGATTTCAACTCTAATGAAAGAACTTTCAGAAGAGGATCAACGTTTATTGCGTCTTGGTCCTCAGTTTTATCTTCCAGACCAAGTGCTGCGATATCAAAAACTTAAGAAAATGCTTGAGAATGAACAAAATGCCAAGGAATCAACTGACCAGGGATGAAGTCAAAGCAAGAATAGAGAGACTTAAAAATGATCTTCATTATGAAGAACATCGGTACGATGATGAAGCACGGGGTCTGGCACATAAATATCTGAATAAGGTATTAGATCTTCTTGATGAGTATAGATATTGATTATGAAAATCCCTGGTTATATTGTAACAGACCTTTTACTAGTGACGATATTCACGACTTTTATGGTTTTGTGTATAACATTACCAATCTCACCAACCAACGACAGTACATTGGGCGAAAGTATTTTTGGAGTCATCGAAAACCTCCAGGAAAGAAACGCCGAGTAAAAAAAGAATCTGATTGGAAAAAGTACTATGGGTCTTGTCCAGAACTTAAAGAGGACATTGAACGACTGGGTAGACAAAACTTTAGTCGCACTATCCTCAGCTTACATAAAACACCTGGCAAAACAAACTTTGAAGAAACCAGACAACTCTTCATCCACGGAGTCCTTACCGAATCCCTTGACACAGGAGGACCTGCCTACTACAATAGTAACATCCTCAGCAGGTACTTCCGAAAAGACTATTATGATGGAGACTGAAGAAATTGTTGCTGACGTTAGACAGTGGGCTATTGACAAAGTTGCAGAGTACAATGGAAAAGGTGTTGATCGAATTTATGATATGCTGTCAATCATGGCAGAATTTGATGAGTGGTTCGACCCTCAAGAAGATTTAGAAGTTATCTCACTTGACGAAATCAGTAAAGAGCAATATGATGACTTCACTGATTATATGAATGACGGTGTTGAAAGGGGATAATCCCCTTCTTTGACTCAGTAGCTCAGCTGGATAGAGCAACTGCCTTCTAAGCAGTCGGTCGTAGGTTCAAATCCTACCTGAGTCGCTGGGCATTGGGAGAGACCACCACCACCTCCTCTCCCATGTAAGACCCGATCTGCGGGTGTGGTGTAGCGGTAACATGCGAGCCTTCCAAGCTCTTGTCACGGGTTCGATCCCCGTCACCCGCTCTGGGAAATTAACTCAGAGGTAGAGTGCCTGCTTTACACGCAGTATGTCACTGGTTCGATCCCAGTATTTCCCATGTTCTATTAACACTAATAACCCATGATTACAGTAAGATGCAAAGAATGCGGAACAGAATTGACAAGCACTAGTAAAGTTCAGTTCTGTGGATGCTCCAACCAGATGAGAGTCGCTGACAACAAAGTCGGTGCTGTTGATATGGATAAAGTTGTCATGGTTTCTAATAATCTAGAGAGAAAAATTGATAGTCATTTCTCTAGAACGGAACTTTTATATCAAGAAGAGCGTCGTAAACGTAAGATACGCCGCATTGAATTTGAAGAACGTTAGGAAAAGTAAACATTTAGAAAGCATTAAATCGGTAAATAGTATCGTGCTGTTACCATTCAAGTAAATGCATCCCGACGAACTAGCAAACTGGGCAAGAATCAAAGAGGCGTTTGAGGAAAAAGGAACAACCGACAACTTCTTTTATAAACGTGCTTGTGCTATAGTCAAAGGGTTACCTGACCCGATGAACAATCCCCCAAATGTCTCACAGGATGGATGAAATCAAACCTGAGCACTATATCACTGAGAAGCAGTGCCAGGAAATGATTGACAAAGCAATAGACAAACACAATAAAACTGCT
>Ga0114933_10003110_pt1 | contig 16502 bp, 15 predicted proteins | sample 4SBtaG_FD_89691 | JGI IMG/M metagenome (GOLD analysis project Ga0114933, IMG submission 89691) | Deep subsurface microbial communities from Kolumbo volcano to uncover new lineages of life (NeLLi) - 4SBTROV12_W25 metaG | ecosystem: Environmental > Aquatic > Marine > Volcanic | place: Kolumbo... | reverse complement strand
CCAGCGGGCAGCAATATGGTATGTGATTTCGGCCTAGAGAACTGGACGGTCCCGGTCGAACCAACCGCCTCTAGCGTGGCATCACCACGTAGATCCTCTGTTAACGTGCCGTTACGCCGCCGCCTTGTACTGAAGCGATAGCGAAGCCCATCTTTAGCCTCCCAAGATACATTGCTGGTACTGAAGTTGGTCTCCGATCCATCCCTGTCAGAAATCCGTAACAAATAATGCTGGTCAAGCGCCCATCCCTCGCAAGTATCCGCCCATTCGAACGTCATTCCACCAGTTACGTCCGTAACATTACCACCCTGTGCCACCGAAACAGTCTCAAAGACATAGGCCGCCTTATGTGGAATGATCGCGGTTGACACAAGTGCTTGAGCCGACATATTCATCACAAGAAGCGCCAAAGCGGTTAAGGTAATGAAAATCTGGCATTTTTTCATATCATAAGCTTGGCTAACCCAGCGAATTTGTGAATCATAATGTTGCGCTATAAAGGTTCGCACGATTTTCGAGGAATTTTTCATGTCAGACCGTCCCGTTCTCCTTCTCACCCGCAGATTGCCAGAAGCCGTCGAGAAGCGCGCGTCCCGCGACTACAATGCACTGCTTAACGCCGACGATTCACAATATGATGCCTGCGCCCTGATTTCTAAAAGCAGACAAGCGGACGCGATCTTAACCTGCTCGACGGAAAAGTTCTCCGCGGATGTTATAGAGCAGCTTGACCCCCGGGTGTGCGCCATCGCCTCTTTCTCCGTCGGATACGAGCATATTGACGTCACCGCCGCCTCAGCGCGCGGTATCACTGTAACTAATACACCAGACGTCCTGACCGATGCGACAGCGGATGTTACTTTGCTTTGCCTGCTTGGGGCAGCGCGTCGACAACACGAATCTACTGCCATGTTGCGCGAAGACCGCTGGGGCCGCTGGGATGCGACAACCCTGCTAGGAATTCATATGTCCGGGAAGCGACTTGGCATTTTGGGCATGGGCCGTATTGGCCGCGCTGTAGCAAAGCGAGCCCGCGCCTTCAATATGGAAATCCATTACAGTAACCGCTCACGGCTATCAGAGGAACTCGAAGACGGTGCGACATTTCACAAAAATCCAGAAGATATGCTGCAACGAGCCCAACTCCTATCATTCCACTGTCCTTCGACACCGCAAACCCGCCATTTTCTTAATGCCAAAAGGATTGCCCTCCTGCCCGACGGTGCTGTGGTGGTAAATACAGCGCGAGGCGATGTCGTAGAAGATGACGCCCTGATCGAAGCCGTCAAGTCTGGTAAAGTTTCTGGTGTCGGTCTTGATGTTTATGAGGGGGAGCCAGATTTCCACTCCGGCTATTTGGATCTGCCAAACGCATTCCTCCTGCCCCATATAGGCAGCGCAACTAAAGACACACGGGACGCTATGGGCTTTCGTGCGCTGGATAATCTCGACGCCGTATTCGCAGGCGAGGATCCGGAAGACAAACTAAAATGAGACGGTGGTAGAAGGTTCCTGTCGCTATCGTCAGTGAATTCTGCGGCCATAGGCATTAATCTTATGTTAAGTATCAAGTCTAATTGGAATCAGCGATGAAGCCCCTAGCAGATTGCTTGCGGCTCGGTCCTCATACACAAAGAAAATATCGACACGTGTCACAAACGCTAGAGAATAAATACCGATCTTTCTGACGCAAGTCAGCGCAAAGAGAAACGGATCTCAAACGATGGAAGCCTTTTCTATTTAGGCAATTTAGCCTCTTGCACCGGCGCTTTGCATGGGGGCAATGTCAACCTCCTGCCGCATAATTTTACTGCCCAACTATTGCGAATACCGGCGTTCGCCAAACCAACGCGAATGCCTTTCAGCGAGGCTTTCTCGATAGGCCCTGTAAGCAGCCTATACATTGTGTGGCCATCTCGGTCGACCTTCGAAATATTAGTTTTGATGCCTGGGTGCTTAGAACCGAGGCGTTGCGCATTCGCTTTATCACGAAAACTTCCCATCACGAGATAAATGGTCGGTTTGCTAAATTGAACAGCCGATGTTTTCATCTTTGTGACGGCCAAAGTATTCTCAAAAGGCTGCGCCTTAACCAACCCGCTAAGACCAGACCCGCTTGCCGGGATTTCATGCTGGTGTAAAGCAGATTCCTGCATGGCCGACGTCGCCCTGTCCCGTGAAAGCACTCCATCGAGTTCTGCAGACTGTGTAGGCTTGCCGGATTTTAACGTGCCTGTCTCCGCAAGATTGACGGGGGTTAACGAGGTTCCGGCAACAGTTTTCTCAACTGTCTGTTTCATTGCGACGGACCCCGGCAAAGTCTTGTCAAAGCCTATAGCCACAACGTCTTGATCAGTCCCCGTCAATTGCTCTGGCAGTTCCCAGGCCGAAGCCATAGCCGCCCAGGAACTTTCAAAATCGCTACCATAGTCGACACAAATTTCTTTACCCCTGAGCATACGAAAAGTTGCGCAATTCTGGTTCATCACAAGTGATAGTGCATGATCACCGATGCTCTTTCCGGAGAACATGTAGCTAACACCTGTCGCTGTCCAGGACGCAATTTGGTATGTCGACAGAAAACATCCACCCGTCGATAAGCTAAGCAAAACTACTAGCCATACCCTCCAAGGCATGATTTGTTTCCCTGTGATATCCGCGATCTTGTACACCGCAATATTCTACCTAAGACGAACTAATGCGCCTTGGCAAGTAAAGTCCTTAACTTACTGTTTATTATTATTCAGCCGGCGGCAAATTTAAACGGATTTGGAGCTCCTTTAAGTGACGCTCATCAGCAGCTGCTGGTGCACCCATCATAAGGTCTTCAGCCTGCTGGTTCATTGGGAATGCCACGACCTCTCTAATATTCGGTTCATCTGCCAAAAGCATTACAATACGGTCGATCCCGGGCGCTGAACCACCGTGGGGTGGCGCGCCATATTTTAAAGCGTTTAGCATACCGCCAAACTGGGCCTCCACCTCTTGCTGTTCGTATCCTGCAAGCGCAAAGGCTTTAAACATAATTTCGGGGCGGTGGTTCCTGATTGCACCAGAAGATAGCTCCACGCCGTTGCAGACTATGTCGTACTGATAGGCCTTAATGGCCAGCGGATCCTCACCTTCCAAAGCATCCAACCCTCCTTGAGGCATCGAAAAGGGGTTGTGACTGAATTCCAGTGTTCCGGTTTCGGTGTTCATCTCATACATGGGATAATCAACGACCCAGCAAAAGCGGAAGGCATTCTCTTCTACCATGTCCAGTTCGTCACCGAACTTGAGACGGGCCTTACCCGCAAGTTCCGCCGCATCGGCCGGCGAACCCGCGGCGAAAAACACAGCATCCCCGTTGGACAGCCCAGTTGCCTCGCGGATAGCAAGCACGCGTTCGTCATCGAGATTTCGGGCGATAGGGCCTTTCCCACCGCCCTCTTCAAAGACGATATAGCCGAGACCCGGCGCTCCTTCTTTGCGAGCCCAATCGTTCATATTGTCGAACCAACTGCGCGGTTTGGCACCTCCACCGGGCGCTGGTATCGCACGTACAACTGACCCTTTTTCGATAGCTTGCGCAAAGATTTTAAATTCAGACCCCTGGAATGCCTCGGTCACGTCAACAATTGCGAAAGGAATTCTGAGATCTGGTTTGTCTGATCCATATTTTAAAATCGCTTCATCGAAAGGGATCCGAGGAAACGGCGGCTTGGTAACGCTACGACCATCGGCAAATTCCTCAAACACATCTGCTAACACCGGCTCCAACGCGGCAAAAACGTCCTCCTGCGTCACGAACGACATCTCGATGTCAAGTTGATAGAACTCGCCGGGAGAACGGTCAGCCCGGGCATCTTCGTCTCGAAAACAAGGGGCAATCTGAAAGTAACGATCGAAGCCTGCGACCATTAATAGTTGTTTAAATTGCTGCGGCGCTTGCGGCAGCGCGTAGAATTTTCCTGGATGCATGCGACTGGGCACCAAAAAATCGCGCGCACCTTCCGGTGATGTCGCCGTTAAGATAGGCGTCTGGAACTCTGTGAAGCCGGCCTCCACCATACGCCTTCGAATCGATGCAATCACGTTCGAGCGAAGCAAAATGTTCCGATGCATCTGTTCACGGCGTAAATCGAGAAAGCGATAGCGCAAGCGGATATCTTCCGGATACCCCGCATCCTGATTAACAGGCATTGGCAAAGTATCCGCGGTCGATTGGACTTCTATACGCTGGATCTGCAACTCGATCTCTCCGGTCGGTATACCAGGATTGATCGTCTCATCGCTGCGGCAAACGACCGGCCCCGTCACAGTAATTACAGATTCGAGCGGCAAACTTTCGATTTTGGGAAACAAAGGACTGCTTACGTCTATGACAGCCTGTGTTATCCCAAAATTGTCTCTCAGATCGATGAACAGCAGATTACCATGGTCCCGTTTTCGGTCGACCCAACCGGAGAGCCTAGCATCGCTCCCGGCCTGTTCGGCGCGTAATTCACTGCATGTGTGTGTGCGATAAGTGTGCATTTATTTTTTTAAACCGGTAAGGCGTAGATTTTGGCGCGCAAAGGGCACGCATTCCGCTTCCTTGTCAAGATGGGACGTAACAAAATAGAGAAACCCAGCGCTTGGTCCTTTTTGCTTCTGGCGACTCAGTGTATTTTCCCTGGCCATGAAAATTATACCCATCTCGACATCGGACGCTCTCGCCGAATTCTGTGAAAAACAATTAAAATCCGACTACATCGCCGTCGATACTGAATTTCTGCGGGACCGCACCTATTGGCCGCAACTCTGTTTGGTGCAGATTGCCGGTTCCGACGAGGCTGCTGCAATCGATACCTTGGCCAAGGACATCGATTTGGCGCCACTTTACGAGCTGATGTCCAATCGCTCACTCTTGAAGGTTTTCCATGCTGGTCGTCAGGACGTGGAAATATTTTTTCACCGCATGGGCTCAATCCCGGAACCGCTATTCGATACGCAGATTGCAGCGATGGTTTGCGGGTTTGGCGATCAGGTTGGATATGAGACACTGATATCAAATCTCGTTGGCGCACGTATTGACAAATCTTCCCGTTTTACCGACTGGGCACACCGGCCACTCTCGCAAAAACAGCTGACATATGCCCTGGCCGACGTCATTCATTTACGCCCAGCCTACGAAAAACTGGCGAATAAATTGGAAGAAAGCTGCAGGACGCACTGGCTTGACCAGGAAATAGATATTCTGATGGATCCTGAAACTTATCGCCTCGATCCGGAGACCTCCTGGCGTCGGATCAAAAGCAGAAACAAAAACAATAGATTTCACGCCATTTTACGTGAACTCGCGGCTTGGCGAGAACGTGAAGCACAAAGCCGCGATATCCCTCGAAACCGTATAATGCGCGACGAGGCCATCCTGGAAATTGTCGCACAAGGACCCAAATCTATCGATGATTTAAAGCGAATGCGCGCGGTGCCCAAAGGCTATCTACTTGGTGACAAATCCATCGATATCCTTGACGCGGTCAAACGCGGTAGAGAATTGCCTGAAGCCAGCCTACCACGACTTGAAAAAACCAAACCACGCCCACCCAAAATCGGTCCAGTCAGCGATTTGCTGAAAGTGCTGCTTAAGCATGTGACTGAAACTCATGATGTCGCACCTCGCCTCATCGCGAGCGCAGACGATCTCGACCGTATTGCTGCGGATGATAATGCCGATGTCCCGGCCTTGAAAGGCTGGCGCAGCGAATTGTTTGGCAAACAAGCCCTTGCTCTAAAGGCAGGCCGTATCGCGCTGACCGCGAAAGGTAGCCGAACCAAGATAATCAAAATTGAAATTGGGAAAAACTAGTGGGGTTGGCTCGTCTCTTATACAATTTGTATCTTTCTACCCCTGTCAAACTGAGCCAATCCACATCGTTTCGCCCAATTTATTGATTGTGAGATTGGACCACACGGCTTTATTCAGCACTTTATCAAACAAAAAAATAGAAAGCGTTACAAGGGTTACCGCTGGGACGCTCTAACATATAACCGTAATAAAGAGACTAATTCTCGACAGTGCATCCCTATATCATTGGCGGAAGTTGGCGCCATCGTAGCTGCCGCGAGCGGAATAATTCATAATAACAGCCGATTCAAACTGGACACTCACGTCCACCTCATCGAAGGCGACGCGGGATTACAACCATTAGTAATGGCAGTGTCGTCTTCATTGAGCATGATGCCGAATGATACACAACGCACGCTCTTTAGAAACGGTAAACCCTTGCTGTCTAATAGAAATAGACGCTCTCAGAGGTTAGAAAACTAGTCTAATCAGGATGTCCTGCCTAACTGTATTTCCCACCTCCACTTTTTGGTTCAGCTTGGCTAGCAGTTAGCCAACCCCACTGTCGGGCTGGAAGTCCTCACCAATTGCAAAGTGGGTAAGAAACCCCTTTGGAGCCCAGAACCCCAGCGCAATTGGGCTATTAACCTGCCATGACCGCGCAATCTGGGTTCACGCCCTGTTTCGCAATCAAATCAGCTTATATTCAGTGTTTGTTCAGCTAAACTTTATCCAAGAAGCAAGTTCCACATACGGTTTTCAAACAGCAGTAGAAATTGGTTTCGTCCCGGCAGCAATACGATTAAATGCTCACCAGAGTCCAATTTTGCTGTCTTACCTATAATAATAGCCGCCCCTTTCAGGGAACCACCACCATGCGATCTTTAGGCCAAATCAAACGAAGAAGGAAAAAGTATACCGCATCATTGAGTTAGACCGCTTGGTAACACTGCCTGGAAAACGGTCATACAGCCGCCTTACGCTTAGATTCGACAAATGAGAAATGTCCCTTGCAGCCGAGTAGTTTGGCAAGCGACTGAAAGCGGCGTTGCACCACATCACCCACCAGAACGTCGGCAGCCTCCGGCAGTTCAAAAATCAAACGTTCGCCCTCCCGCCTAATATGGCTTTGTTCCAGCAAGGAAATAACACCGCCTGAAAGGGTGTAACCAAGGCGCATAGCCAAACCATTCGCTCGTGCCCGACGTGCCTCCTTTTTCTCCAGGAGTGGTTCGAGAAACCTATCGAACAGTCTAGGCTGGACCCGGGCATGACGCGAGGCCACAGCGAGGCCCATATAGGCCCGACCAGCGTGATCTATCCCAATCATTGGATAACGCAAAATTCGCAGCAAAGCGTGTTCGACCCGATAGTCGGGATGCTCTGACCATTCAAGGTCGGCCAGAAGACACGCTGCGCGCCGAAGTCGCCTCTCATGCGCTGTTTCGTCCGGGAAGGCTGGGCTCATCCAATGAAATAAAGCTTCGCCATCAACCGTCGCCCGTCCTGTCATCCAGGCCAGGCTCAGGCATGCATCAATTAGCGGATCACTTGACCGAACGCTCGATGGCAAGCGATCGAATACGCAGCCCTCGCGAAGACCGTAAGAGGAAAAAATAACATTCGAGACACCGGAAATCTCAATCAAGCGGCTCAACAGTTTGGCCGCAAACGGAAGCGTCTCGACACGTTTTTTCGAGATCCCTCTATGAAATTTACCCAGCATACCCTGATTGTCCAGGGCAACGGTGTTGGCAAAAGCAAGGGCTTGCTTGCCCGGTATTTCATAATGATGCGCGACCAGTAGCGGGTAATCCGTCAAATTCATGTGGATCCGGGATATCGCCCGCCAGGCGCCGCCGACAGCATAAAAGGTTTTGCCCTTTGCTTTTTCAAGCCAATCGATTTTCGCTAAATATTCGTCGATCATATTCAACGCGGTTTCGCCATCCATACCGTCGCGCATGGCCAAGCGGATCGGCCCGATTGGCAATGTCGCCTGCTGATGGATAAGGCCTTTCCCAACACGGACGACCTCAAAGCTGGCACCACCGAGATCGCCGGCAAGTCCTTCGGCCTCCGGCATGGCGGACAGAACACCAAGAGCGGAGAGCCGCGCCTCCTCTTCACCGGGTATCGGGCGAACTTTAAGCCCACAACGGTTCTCGACCATCTCAATGAAATCTCCGCCATCTTCGGCTTCGCGAACCGCCGCCGTAGCGATCACGGTCAAATCATCGACGCCCATGGAATGAGTCAGAACGGAGAAACGGTGGAGGGAATCGAGGGCCATCGCAACACCCTCCGGATGCAAACGTCCAGTGCTGTCTATGCCGCGCCCTAAGCCGCACAGTACTTTTTCGTTAAAGACAGGCATCGGCACTCGCCGAGCTGCATCGTAGACGACAAGGCGGACAGAGTTCGAACCGACATCGATCACCGCCACCGGACGATCTGTCGCTTGCGCGTTCAACGAACGACCACGCGTAATGACACCAGTCATAACGTCATTCCTAATGCATCGGTATTAAAAGTCCAGTTTCGAATGTGTAATCCTTTTTGGGAGATATAACCTGCATAATCCACAACAAATTAAAAATTTGTCACGATAAATATAGCGTTAATCGGCTTGGTTTTGACCACAATACTACCGGCCAATAATTTTATTGTGGCTTACATTGTGCTATTGGAGCTTCCTCCATCCATCAACAGGTTCTGTCCCGTCATAAAGCCCGCGTTGGCACCGCACAAAAATGCACAAGCTTCACCAAATTCATACGGGATACCAATGCGACCGGCCGGATTGGCCTCCGAACGGGTCGCAAGCAATTCATTGAAGCTGACGCCTGCATTGTTGGCCTGCACCTGAAGGTTGCTGCGGAACCGGTCGGTATCAAATGGCCCCGGCAACAAATTGTTAATCGTCACGTTATGGCGGACAGTCTTGCGGGAAAGGCCAGCGATGAAACCGGTAAGTCCGGTGCGCGCACCATTGGATAGGCCGAGAATCTCGATCGGCGCTTTCACCGCGGCCGATGTCACATTGATCACACGACCGAACTCGCGTTCGATCATTCCGTCTACCGTCGCCTTAATCAGGAAAATCGGCGTCAACATGTTGGCATCAATCGCCGCGACCCAGTCGTCGCGATTCCAATCGCGGAAATTCCCCGGCGGCGGGCCACCAGCGTTGTTGACCAGGATATCCGGTTGCGGACAGGCTGCCAGAACAGCCTCTCGACCCACATCCGTCGTGATATCACACGCGACGGCCGTAACCTTCGCACCGGTTTCTTTCCGAATATCCTCAGCCGTTGCCTCCAATGTCTCAGCGGTTCGAGCATTGATTACCAACTCAACGCCCTCGCGACCCAATGACATGGCGCAGGCGCGTCCAAGCCCTTTAGACGCCGCGCAAACGATGGCCTTACGACCGGCAATACCTAAATCCATGGCTTATTCTCTCCCCAGTTTCGATTCGTTTAATCGTTCTATGACCTCTCGGGCCAACGGTATGGTTATTCTGCGGTGTGCGGCGAGCGCCGAGCTATCTAGTGCCGTCACAAGTGTCCTCGCGGCCGCAAATGAGCGTTCCATGCGCGCCAACACGTAGGCCAAAACATCACCATCGACTGGAACTTGTCGGTCGGCAAACAGCTTTACGAGAACGGCACCGATCAAGGCCTCATCCGGCCAACCGATCGCGACGGCGGGGGCAGCGTTCAGGCGTGACCGTAGATCCGCAAGACCAAGCGTCCAACGCGCCGGCGGCTTCCTGCCTGCCAGCAAGAGATGACCTCCCGCCTCTGCAATCATGTTGTAAAGATGCAATAGGGCTCTTTCGTCGATGCCTCTCCCGACATCATCGACTATGACATTAATACCATGCGCTAGGATCTGATCGGGTACCTGTCCTGACAATTCATCGGCTCTCAACAGTTGGCCGGCGCAACGGTTCATCCAGATATGGGTCAGATGCGTCTTACCGCAAGCCGCTGGACCATGCAGTGCCAGCGCCGGTCCCTGCCAATTCGGCCAGCAATCCAGCCACGCAACCGCATCCTGATTGCACGGCGCTACCAAGAAATCTTCAACGCCAAGCGCCGAGCGGTGACCCAGATCAAGGACCAACTGCTCAGTCATCCTTCGCCTTCCGCTCCGTTACCTCCGGCCGATACATCGGGCTATTAAGGTAATGGCCAAGGACGAACCGGGAAAGCACACCTATAACAGCCATGACCGGCACCGCCAGCAGGACGCCTATAAAGCCAAACAAGCTGCCACCCGCCAAAAGGGCGAAGATGATCCAAACCGCATGGAGCCCGACCCGATCGCCGACCAGTTTTGGTGTCAGGAAGTTTCCTTCAAGAATCTGACCTGCCAAAAAAACGCCGGCAACCATCACGACCGGGGTTAATTCCCCGAATTGGGCTGCAGCAATTCCTATACCTGCGACAAATCCAAACAACATGCCAAAATAGGGAACGAACGAGATCAACCCCGTGACGAAACCCACAATAATGCCGAATTCCAACCCGATGAGCGACAGGCCTACGGCATAAAAAACGCCAAGTAGGATGCACACCATCGCTTGACCCCGGGCAAATCCAGCCAAAATCTTGTCTATGAGGCGAACCTGCTCTCGGATTATCGCGACTCGTTTACGCGGCAGCCAGCAGTAGAATTTTTGGACAATCCGGTCCCAATCCCGCAGAAGATAGAACGTCACGACCGGCGTGATGATGGCCAGTGTCAAAAAGGAAAGTAGGGACCCTAGGGCACTAATTAAATGGTTAGTGAACCCCGCTGCATAGGACAAGGCTGTCTTCGAGCCCGAAGCAAAGAGAATTTCTAATTGCCTTACCTGCTCCTCAGCTAAACGGCTCTCGACATAGCCCATCAAAAGGACGATTTTTTCCTGCAGCGATGTGAAATAGACTGGAACCCGCTCTGTAAATTGAATCAGCTGTGCCGAAACGAGCGGGATTACCAGCATTAGGACGACGACCAAAAATACGAAAAATACGAAAGTGATTAGGCTCGTCGCGACGATGCGTGAACATCCCCATTCTTCCAGCTTGTCGCAAACTGGATCGAGAAAATAGGCGATTGCCATCCCGGTTACAAAGGGAAGAAGAACGTCTCCTAGAACGAAGACAAGCGCCAAGAAGGCGGCTAAGCCGACCAACCAAGCAACAGCTTGCTGCCGCGCCGTCACTGTTTCCCCTTAAAACGCTTGCTCGTTTCGACTTTATTCACACTACCCCGCCATTTTGAATCGACCCGGACATCAAACAACCAGCGCCCCATATAGGCCAGGCCCGAACACACTGTGGTAATCCCGACAAGAAAAGCCAATGCTGGCAGGGTGCCGAAATCGAGAATGCCAATACCCAAATTGCCGAGCAGGACAGCGATCAGAAGAATTTGCAAAAACGTATTGATTTTGCTAATAAAAATAGGTTTCATTCCGACTGGCCGGTCCAAGGTATGGAACAAGACAGTGCCGCCAATAATCAAGACGTCACGAAAAACGACAAGGATTACTAACAAAGCATTGATATGCCCCGCCTGTCCTAGAGTGATGTAAGCGCTGACCAACAATGCTTTGTCAGCCACAGGATCAAGGTACGTTCCAAGTTTGGTAACAAAGCCGAAGCGTTTCGCAATAAACCCGTCCAGAGCGTCTGATACGCCAGCAAGAACAAATACCCAGAAAGCGGCTGCAAACTCGCCACTAATAATCAGCCAAACCAGGAGTGGCACCGCAAATATGCGTGCCAGAGTTATAAGGTTGGGGATATTACCAGCAATTGTGCCACGGGACATTTTGTTACCCGCCTGCCCCAAAGGTCAAAGTCCAAACCGACTTGTCCGCGCCAGATTTAAGGTCCAAATCAATCTGCGCCATTGCCAGACGAAGCTTGTCGGTGCTACCAATATAACCAAGTTCAACGTCCACTCGATGCACAGATAGACGCAGAACACGTGTTTTCTTGATTGCCGCAATGCCGTCTAGACGTTTGCGGATGGAAAGCCAATCCCCAAGTTTTTCGACGGGAATTCGGACAACGATGAGTTGTTCTACACCGGTTTCAAGGATGTTTTTCTGCTTCCAGCCATCCTCCGCCTCTAATGCGACGCTTTTGGCAGCTTGATCCAGCAGCGCGTCGCGGGAAGGGTTGACCTGCGCCACGAACCGTTTGAACATAGTTTGCCCGTTACTATCACTTCCGAAGCGAGATGTCGCAACTTCAACCCTCAGCAGTCCAAACGTTTCATCGCCGGTGAGAGAGGCGACAACGACCATCGTTTCCGCCGCACCATACCGGCCAGCCATTTCCGAGAGTTTTGCCCTTTCACCAAGAATAGCCTCTTCAGCGCTGATCTCCGCAACGTCGGAGAGATCACCGACGGGGAGTAATAATGGTTGCAAACCGTTACGCGGACCGAGGCGAGACCACGCGGCAAACCATGGATTGGTACCCTCCCAAAGTACGGTCATCCCCGCCGTCTGAAACACTGGCAGGATGAGCACCGGCCTGCTAGCTGTCTCCGCAAAGGGGATATAGGCGTCGCGCAATAATTTACGTACAGCTTCAGCTTTGAACCTCACTGTCAGTGTCGCGATATAGCGGCCACCGCCAAATTTCTCACGGTCAACCGAAAAATCTCTGACCAATGCGGTAACTGCCTTGCCTTCAAGATTGGGCAGACGATCATGGTCACGATTCAGGGTCAGACGCTGTAGCAGAGCACGAAACGCATCTGTTTCACCTTGTGCGATGCCAGAAGACTTTGCAGCCAATTCATTATCAGCTCTGGCATCAACTACAACACCGCTCACGCTAAAAATATCTCGTCCTTGCGCAACAAGGTTGTTTGTCCCCATCACCAAGATAACCAGCACCGCAACGAAACCTCGGTTAGCATTCCTAAACATCCAAGAAATTCTCCCGTGCGGCGCATCGCCAGTGTACAGCCTTTGAAACGCAATGAAGGAGCATTGCAAACCGTCCCGGATCAAGTATCTTCTGAGCAAGTTTTATACCTCGCTAGCCCAAGAGGAAACCATAACGCAAGAAACCATATATAACGGTCTTTCGTACCGTGACGCAGGTGTTGATATCGACACCGGGAACGCGCTAGTCGAAATGATAAAACCTTTGGCTCGGAGGACTTCTCGCCGCGGCGCAAACGCAGCGTTGGGTGGGTTTGGTGGCCTTTTCGATTTGAAGGCAGCAGGCTTTAGCGACCCGATATTGGTGGCGGCGACGGATGGGGTCGGAACAAAGCTACGAATTGCCATAGATTGCGGCCAACATAATACGGTCGGCATTGACCTTGTCGCCATGTGCGTCAATGACCTTGTAGTACAAGGGGCCGAACCGTTGTTATTCCTTGATTATTTCGCCTGCGGGACATTAGACACTGAAATCGCAAAAAGTGTCGTCTCCGGGATCGCAACGGGCTGTCGGCAGGCAGGCTGCGCCCTGATTGGCGGAGAAACCGCTGAAATGCCTGGCATGTATGCGGACAAAGACTACGATTTGGCAGGCTTCGCTGTTGGAGCGGTAGAACGCGGCCGGCTAATCACCGGTGAAGAGACCACTAAAAACGATGTGATTTTAGGCCTTGAATCGAGCGGTGTTCATTCGAATGGCTATTCACTGGTAAGAAAGATTGTGGAGAACTCCGGTCTCACGTGGTCAGCCGAGGCACCGTTTCAACCGGGAGCCCCACTCGCCGATTGCCTAATGGCTCCGACCCGTATTTATGTGAAGAGCTGCCTCTCGGCAATGGAGACCGGTGGCGTGCATGGCTTCGCGCATATTACTGGTGGTGGTTTGCTAGAAAATCTCCCTCGCGTCATGGGAAATGAACTTGCGGCCGAAATCAATCTTGGAAGTTGGCGGGAACAGCCGGTTTTCAGATGGCTCGCCGATTCAGGCGGAATTGCCGCTTCTGAGATGCACCGAACCTTCAATTGCGGCATCGGAATGGCCATTATCGTCGACCCGGACGCGACAACTGACATTCGTCGCACATTGGAGGCCCACGGCGAATCTGTCTACGAAATTGGCAAGGTTACCACACGCAGAGCAGATGAAGCCGTGCGTTTTCTAGAGGCATCGTAGTCAGCATGCTACGTGTGGCAGTGCTGTTGTCAGGGCGTGGCTCGAACCTTCAAGCATTGATAGATGCCTGCCGCGACCCAGACTTCCCTGCGACAATCGTCAGCGTGATCTCAAACAATCCCCATGCTCAAGGCCTGGCGCGCGCACAGAAAGCTGGCATCGCGACAACAGTTGTTAACCATCGCTCCTATGAATCGCGGGAGACATTCGACGCCGCGATTACCAATGATTTGGATGAAGCGCGCGCAGAATTGGTCTGTCTCGCCGGATTTATGCGGATCCTAACCAAAAGATTTGTCAATAGATGGAGAAATCGTCTGCTGAACATTCATCCTTCGCTGTTACCGTCATTCAAAGGTCTTGATGCGCAACAGCAGGCGCTGGATGCGGGCGTTAAACTTGCCGGCTGCAGCGTCCATTTTGTCCGATCAGGCTTGGACGATGGTCCCATAATCGCGCAAGCTGCCGTTCCCGTTTTGGATAACGACGACGTCAAGGCATTGTCGACCCGCATTCTAGCATTGGAACACTCGCTCTATCCGCGCGTCGTTCGATTGATCGCTGAGGGTCGCGTCGCAGTTGTCAACGAACGCGCCATAATTGACGGAAAACTCCACTCATCAAGTAGCATGTCGAATCCGTCGCAGGACTAGCTTGTCAAAAATGATGCAAAGGGTTACCAAAGGGGCTAGTTCAATCGTCCGAGCAGCCTGCGGAGACCCTGCAATGCACAAACTGGCATTCCAAGACGCCCCTCAAGAAAATCTCCAGACTTGGAGCCGGGTTATCAAGTTGCTGGCCTATGGATCGGCGGGGACTGCAATTTTATTGCTGATTATGGCTGCCACGCTACTCTAACAACGATATTCTGCTGGTTAGCCGACTATTTCCGTCTGACTAAAAAAGAACGTGATTTCTTCAGCAGCAGTTTGCGGTGCATCGGAACCGTGAACGGAATTGGCCTCAAGCGACTCGCCAAAATCCTTTCTAATAGTCCCATCATCCGCATTTGCAGGGTTCGTCGCACCCATAACCTCCCGGTTCTTAGAGATAGCGTTCTCCCCCTCGAGAACCTGCACGACGACCGGCCCCGAAATCATGAATTTGCAGAGATCTGAAAAAAACGCACGCTCTTTGTGGACGGCGTAAAACTGTTTCGCCTGCGTCAGACTCAGTTGGAGCCTTTTCTGTCCGATGATGCGAAGACCTGCCTCCTCGAACCGCTCGTTTATGCATCCAGTCAGGTTGCGGCGCGTTGCGTCCGGCTTAATGATCGACAAAGTACGCTCAATCGCCATTGCTTAAATTCCCTTAATTCTCCCGTGACAAAAAGATGCGGGGTTATAGACAGGGTAGCGCAGTCCAGCAAGCAGTCTGTTCCAGCCAAAGCACCACCGAAAGTTACCAGCCACAATTAATCACGAAACGAAATGTATTTCTCATTTATTAGCGGCCTCGGAGCAAGCAATATGCATGCAATTAGCAGGCCATGACCGCCGTTATTCGTTTCAAATTTTCCTATATCAACCTAGCACTTCTGGCTGATTTGCCTCTGCCTTCTTGTCCCAACTGCCGTGCTCATTCTGCTGCCAGTAGGTCAGAAAATGACCTGCCTGAAGATAAGCGCTCCAGCGGCCACGCGCTGCATTCACCGTCTCTGCATCATTATCGTCAAATAACTCGCAACAAAGATTAAACAGGCCAACATTTGCGGTAACCGCCCCATCCGCCAGAAACAGGACGTTAGCTTTATTCGGGTTTTCATCGCAATCGGTCAACCAAATTGGCTGTGAGGCAGGATTTCCATCTTCGGCACTGCCGTGCGGCAAAAATCCATCATTGCGATAGGTCCATAGGTAACTGTTCAAAAAGTCCACGCGCTCCTTTGAACGCATCATCACAACCGCTCTCCAAGACCGTTCAAGCGTCTTTTCCAGCAGGAACGGTAACGCCCACTCCAGTGTAGTTCTTTGCATGTGGTAAAAACGAATTTCTGTCAAAGCTCCCAGCTTACTCCTCGTAATAGTCGCGCACCAGCCGGTCTAGCAATCTAACACCATATCCAGTCCCTCCCTTTGGCACTGTATCCGCTTCCTTGCTAGACCAGGCAACACCGGCAATATCCAGATGTGCCCACGGTGTCTTGTTAACAAAGCGCTGCAAAAATTGTGCAGCTGTGATTGATCCAGCAGGTCGCCCGCCAATGTTCTTCATGTCAGCAACGGGACTTTCAATCAGCTTGTCGTATGCGTCGGTGAGTGGGAGCCTCCATACTTTCTCGCCCGTCGCTTCCCCGGCCGCGCGCAGCTTTTCGCTGAGACCATCGTCGTTGGAGAATAACCCGGCATGTTCATGCCCCAAAGCAGTGATCATGGCGCCGGTCAGGGTGGCAAGATCAATCATGAAACGCGGCTTGAAACGATCTTGTGTGAACCAAAGCGCATCAGCTAACACTAGGCGCCCTTCGGCATCAGTGTTAATGACCTCGATCGTCTGACCTGATATCGATTTTACGATATCGCCCGGCCGCTGCGCATTACCGCCGGGCATGT
>Ga0114933_10003108_pt1 | contig 16508 bp, 18 predicted proteins | sample 4SBtaG_FD_89691 | JGI IMG/M metagenome (GOLD analysis project Ga0114933, IMG submission 89691) | Deep subsurface microbial communities from Kolumbo volcano to uncover new lineages of life (NeLLi) - 4SBTROV12_W25 metaG | ecosystem: Environmental > Aquatic > Marine > Volcanic | place: Kolumbo... | reverse complement strand
AGGAGAAGGTGATAAAATTGAACAAGGAATGTTTTTTACTGTAGAGCCAATGATTAATATAGGAAAGTACGATGTAAGAATGTTAAATGATGGATGGACCGCAGTAACGAAAGACAAGACCTTATCTGCTCAATTTGAGCACAGCATCGGTGTTACGCAAGATGGACATGAGATTTTTACAAAATCACCGGCAGGCCTTGATAAACCATAAATAAAAGCTTAAAAGTTCATTATGATCCCGCGTTATTCAAGAGCTCCCATGAAGGAAGTATGGAGCTCTAAAACTAAATTTCAAATTTGGCTCGATATAGAACTATATGCCTGTGAGGCTATGGAAAAGTTAGGAACGGTCCCTAAGGGAACATCTAGAAAAATTAGAGCTAAAGCAAAAATAAATGAAAAAAGAATAGATAAGATTGAAAGTGAAGTGAAGCATGACGTCATTGCTTTTTTAACATCAATTGCTGAATACGCAGGTAAGCCTGCCCGATTTCTTCATCAAGGATTAACGTCATCTGACATTCTAGATACGGCATTTAATGTACAGTTAATGAAATCTGCTAAAATTATTAATACCGAACTTAATAATCTAATAAAGTCTCTTAAAAAAATATCTCTTAAACATAAAAATACTCCATGTATTGGAAGAAGCCATGGAATTCATGCTGAGCCAACCACATTTGGAGTAAAAATGGCTTCTTTTTACAAAGAATTTGAGCGCAATCAAAAACGTTTTGAATTAGCTACAAAAGAAATTTCCTTTTGTGCAATTTCAGGTGCTGTTGGAAACTATGCTAATATAGATCCACGCGTAGAGCAATTTGTTGCCAAGAAACTTGGAATGAGTTGTGAACCTATCTCAACACAAATAATACCTCGTGACCGCCATGCTGTTTATTTTTCAACACTCGGAATTATTGCAAGTTCAATAGAGAGACTTGCTACTGAAATTAGACACCTTCAAAGAACTGAAGTTCTTGAAGTGGAAGAGTTCTTTTCAAAAGGACAGAAGGGATCCTCTGCAATGCCTCATAAAAGAAATCCAGTCCTTTCAGAAAACTTAACTGGAATTTCAAGGTTAATTAGAAGTTATGTAATTCCTTCTATGGAAAATATTACTTTATGGCATGAGAGAGATATATCTCATTCAAGTGTTGAGCGTATGATGGCACCAGATGCAAATGTACTTACTGATTTTAGTCTTGCGCGAATGACAAATATTATCTCAAACCTAATAGTATACCCAAAAAACATGCTCTCTAACCTAAACAAACTAAATAAACTTCCAATGTCTGAAGGTTTAATGTTAGCTTTGACTCAAAAGGGCATGCCAAGAGAAAAAGCTTATAAAATGATACAAAGAAATGCTATGAAAGTTTGGAAAACTGGAGAAGATTTTTCAAATCTCTTAACAAAAGATAAAGAAGTAAGTCAACATTTGAGTAAAAAAGAAATTAATCAGATCCTAGATATCAATCATTCAATTAAAAAAACTAATCAAATTTTTAAAAAGATTTTTAAGAAATAGAAATCATTAATAAGGCAACTAAACTTAATCCTACTAGCATAACAATAATCTCATTAGCGTCAGTCATTGTCATGAATGCTTTTGGTGTATCTTTATTTTTTCTACTTTGAGAAGAAACTTTTGAATTCTTTTTAACGTCTTTCTTTTTTATTACTTTCTTTCTTGAAAGTTTTTTTTTCTGCTCAGTAGCTTTTTTTATAATAGAAGCTTTTTTTGTTTTTGCAGATTTACTCTTTTTTTTAGGCATTGATACTTAGTATTTATATACTGTCTTTCCCAATAATTTCTTCCTTTGCCTGAAGCAAAAATTGATCCATATATTGGCGTAGCTCGTCGTCCGAAATCTGAACACTCTTCTCATCAAGATCTTTTCTTACCTTACGAAACACATCCATATCCCCTGCTTCCTCTAAGTCAGACTTCACAACTTCATTGCAATAATCTTGAACAGCTGGACCTGATAAGCCAAGCTTTTCAGCAGCCCATACACCTAAATATTTATTCCTACGAGCGAGAATTTTAAATTCAAGTTCTTGATCTCTGGCAAATTTGCCTTCGTAACCTTTTTTGCGTTCGTCAAGTTTTTTCATAATAATAGTTATATAATATTGTTTAATTTTGATATATTAACCCTATCTCAACATTAAAAAAAGTCATTAAATAAAATATGCCAACTAAAAAAGTTCTTTATGAAGGAAAGGCCAAACAATTAGTCAAAGGCCCCAATAAGGATATGTTAATTCAGATTTTTAAAGACGATGCAACTGCTTACAATAAGAAAAAACATAAAATCTTTGAAAGTAAAGGTGTTCTTAACAATAAAATTTCAGAACATATCATGCTCCTTTTGGCTTCAAAAAAAATCCCTACTCATTTTGTTAAGAGAATAAATGACCGTGAACAGATGATAAAAAAATGTGAGATTATACCCATAGAATTTGTTGTGAGAAATATTGCTTCTGGATCTATATGCAGCAGACTTGGGATAAAAGATGGCTTGAAACTCAAGAAGCCACTTTTAGAGTATTACTTAAAAGAAGACTCTTTGGATGATCCAATAGTTTCAAGAGATCATTTGGAACTATTTGGCTGGGCAACTAAAAAGGAGATCAAAGAAATTGATCGGATGAGTCTTAAAATTAATCATTACCTAATTAACCACTTTAAGAAAAAGGGAATTACTCTAGTTGATTTTAAAATTGAATTTGGAAGACTATCTTCAAATAAGAAAAAAATTGTATTGGCTGATGAGATAAGTCCTGATTCATGCAGACTTTGGGACAGCAAATCTAAGACCAAACTTGATAAAGATGTATTTAGAAAAGGTATTGGAAATTTAATCGATGCATATGAAGAAGTTGCCTCACGGTTAGGAATCGTGCATTAAAGGATATGCTCGCAAAAATACATATTACCCTAAAAAAAGATGTTTTAGATCCTCAGGGAAAAGTTGTTGCTAACTCGTTGAATACTCTAGGATTTGAAACTGTTCAAGATGTTCGCCAAGGAAAATATATAGAAGTAACAATTGACGAAGAAGATACAGATATTGCAAAGCAAAAACTAAATCAGATGTGTGAAAAACTTCTAGCAAATTTAGTGATCGAAGACTATTCAGTTGAGATTGAATAACAATAGATGAAATCAAAAGTAATTGTTTTCCCAGGATCAAATTGTGACAGAGATGTCGCCGTAGCAATTAAAAAGATTTCTGGATCAGAACCTCAAATGGTTTGGCACAAGGAGACCTCTCTTAGCAATTCAGACTTAATTATTGTACCTGGAGGATTCTCATATGGAGATTATTTAAGATGTGGTGCAATTGCATCAACTTCTCCAATTATTAATGAAGTTGTAAAAAAAGCAAACGAAGGGGTTCCAGTCATTGGTATATGTAATGGTTTTCAAATTCTAATAGAAACGTCTTTACTTGATGGAGCATTAATTAGAAATAATTCTCTAAGCTTCATATGTAGAGACGTCTATATAAAATCTGAAAATCAAACATCGATATTTACAAAAAAAACGAATATTGCAAAAATGCCTATTGCTCATAATGAAGGAAACTACTTTGCCTCTGATGAAACTCTGAAAAAAATTGTCGGGAATGATCAAGTTGCTTTTAAATATTGCAACCAAGAAGGAGAGATTACTTCTCAGTCAAATCCAAATGGATCATTAGAAAATATCGCTGGAATACTTAATGATAGAAAAAATGTACTTGGATTGATGCCACATCCTGAAAGAGCCGCTGAGTCAGCCTTAGGCTGTGACGATGGTAAGTATATCTTTGAAAGTATACTTTCATAATGAGCATTTCTAATTGGAAATATAATACCGAGCAGTCACTAGTTGAAAATCATGGCCTGAAACATGATGAATTTGAAAGCATTGTAGAAGGTCTTGGACGTGAACCAAATTTAACTGAGCTAGGAATCTTCTCAGCAATGTGGAATGAGCATTGTTCTTATAAATCATCAAAATATTGGCTAAAAAAACTTCCAACTTCAGGTGACAGAGTAGTTCAAGGTCCTGGAGAAAATGCGGGTGTTATTGATATTGATGATGGAGACGTTGCAGTATTTAAAATGGAAAGTCATAACCACCCCTCTTTTATTGAACCTTATCAAGGCGCTGCAACTGGTGTCGGTGGAATACTGAGAGATGTATTTACAATGGGAGCAAGGCCTGTAGCTAATTTAAATGCATTGAGATTTGGTGAGATAGATCACCCTAAAACAAAACATCTTTTATCTGGAGTCGTTGAAGGTATAGGAGGCTATGGAAATTGTATTGGTATTCCAACTGTTGGTGGAGAAGTTAATTTCCACCCTTCTTACAATGGGAATATTTTAGTCAATGCTATGACTGTTGGAATCGCTAAAAAAGATAAAATTTTTTATTCAGCTGCAGCAGGGATTGGTAATCCGGTTGTTTACGTTGGCTCAAAAACAGGAAGAGATGGAATCCACGGAGCAACAATGGCATCTGCTGAATTTGACGATGACTCTGAAGATAAAAAACCAACTGTACAAGTTGGGGATCCATTTACTGAAAAATTACTATTGGAAGCATGTCTTGAGCTAATGAAAGAAGAAGCAATTATTGCAATTCAAGATATGGGTGCTGCTGGATTAACATCATCATCAATTGAGATGGCTTCAAAAGGTAATGTTGGACTCGAAATTGACTTAACAAAAGTTCCCATGCGAGCACAAAATATGACAGCCTATGAGTTAATGCTTTCAGAAAGTCAGGAACGAATGTTAATGGTTATTGATCCAACTAAAGAAAGTCTAGCACGAAATATATTTAGAAAATGGGATCTAGAGTTTGAAGTTATTGGAAAAGTTACAGATACTAAAAATTTAGTGCTAAATATGAATGGTAAAGAAGAGGCTTGTATTCCAATAAATATTTTAGTTGAGGATGCTCCTGAATACCAAAGAGATTATGTTATTAGAGAGCCATCAAAAAGAATTAAAATTATTCAAGATCAATTTGATCAAAAAACAATTATACCTGATTTAATCGAAATGATTAGTCATCCTAATTTATGTAGTCGTAAATGGATATGGGAACAATATGACCATATGGTTATGGCGGATACTATTGTAAGGCCTGGATCTGATGCAGCAGTTGTGAGAGTTCATGGAACCAATAAAGGAATTGCAATTAGCACTGATTGTTCTCCTATCTATTGTAAACACAATTCATTTGAAGGTGGAAAGCATGCGATAGTTGAAACATGGAGAAATATCATTGCATCTGGTGCTTTGCCTATTGCTGTAACGGACTGTATGAACTTTGGAAATCCTGAAAAGCCAGAAATAATGGGAGAATTTGTAGAGTGCATAAGAGGAATGGCAGAGTCATGTAGCTACTTAAATTACCCTGTAATTTCAGGAAATGTTTCGCTTTACAATGAAACAAATGGTGTTGGGATTTATCCAACACCTGCCATTGGAGGTGTTGGGCTCATAAAAGATTTATCTAAGACAATGACAATTGGCTTGAAGAATGAAGGCAATATTATTTGTGTCATTGGTGAAACGAGTGGACATTTAAATATGTCTCAATATTTATCAATCATAAAAAATAAAGAAGAAGGCTGTGTTCCAGAAATTAACTTAAAAATTGAAAAGAAAAATGGAATGTTTGTTCTAGATTGTATTGAAGGGCATTTAACTGTATCTGTCCATGATATAGGTGAAGGTGGATTATTAATAGCAATGTCTGAAATGTGTATGGCGGGTAACCTTGGAGTACAGATTGAAGTAAAAAAAGAATTTCTTCATGCGTATTTATTTGGTGAAGATCAAGGCCGTTATTTAATCGAAGTAAGTGAGAAAAATTATGAAAAAGTAATTGCTCTTGCAAAAGATTACTCAATTTATATTGAAAAACTTGGTGTTGTAGGAGGAACTGATTTAAAAATCAATCATTTAAATAAAGTATCAATCGCTCAATTAGTAGAAAAAAATTCAGAATTTTTTGAGAAATATACGGGTGAGTAACATCACTGATATCAACTTACTTATTGGTCGAATTATAATAGGTTTATATTTCTTACTACCTGGAGCCATTGCAAAAATATTTAATTATGAGTTTATATTTAATTATATGCTTGATCATGAGGTTCCCATGACGAACGTTGCTCTTATTCTGACTATAGCAATTCAGTTTATTTGCTCAATTTCAATAATCTTAGGATGGCACTCTAAAGTTTCAGCATTTATTCTTGCAGTATTAACGATTATTATAAATTATTATATGCATGATTTTTGGGATATGTCTGCTGGGTTACAACAAGAACATGAACTACAAAATTTTATAAAAAATACTGGGATCATTGCTGGCCTGCTAATTTTATCTGCAGCACATCCTGGTAAATATAGTATCAAAAATTAATTAATCATCTAAGCCGTCAGAAAATATCTTTAGTTTCCTCAATCTTAAAACAAAGATGGATATTGCAATTAGCAAAATTGCTCCACCTTCATAAAGAAGATAGCTTGGATCACCAGACTTACCTTGCAAAATAATAAAACGAGCAAGAGCAGTAATTGCAATAAATAATGGAATACTTATTCTAATGCGATCCAAGGTCCAATATTCTCGAGCCATTTGAATAACCTCAAGATAGATAAATAAAAGTAAAAGATCCGCCAAAGTAATTGTCATTGCCAAATACATAGCTTGGAATTCTTTACCAATTGAAAAAACAGTTGCTATAAGAATTGCTACAACCATTACTTTTTCAAGAAATTTAATATTTTGAATCACTGCCCTTATATTATAAGAGATAATTTTCTATGCAATACAGATTAATTCCATAAAACCTTAATTTTTATAACTTATAATGTTGAAATCTTTTGTAGAATGATTAATTGTTACTTCTATTATGCCAATGGAACAGAAAGAAATTGAAAGTTTAATCAAGGTTTCAATACCAGATGCCGAGGTAACAATTACTGACCTTGCAGGAGATAACAATCATTTTTCTGCTCACATTACTTCTTCTTTATTTGATGGAAAAACAAGAATTCAACAACATAAAATGGTGTATGATGCTTTAGAAGGAAGAATGGGAGGTATTCTTCACGCGCTCTCTCTTAAAACTACAGTAAAAAAGGATTAAATTATGAATGATCATGTATCTGAAAGTATACAATCTACAATAGACAGCAATGATGTTGTTTTATTTATGAAAGGGAGCAAAGAGATGCCACAATGTGGCTTTTCAAATGCAGTAGTAAATGCACTATCGTATTTAGATGTGAAATTTGAAGATGTTGACGTACTTCAAAATGAAGAAATTCGTGAAGGCATTAAAGTATTTAGTGATTGGCCAACAATACCTCAGCTATATGTAAAAGGTGAGTTTATTGGAGGCTGTGACATTGTAAAAGAAATGTTTGAAACTGGAGAATTGTCTCAATTATTCACTGAAAAAGAAATTGCTCACACGAAAAAAGATTAAGATTTTATTAAATACGCTCTCGTATCATTAAAAACTTTTAGACCTCGATCAATAATTTTAGACTGCCATATTTGATCATCAGGATTAAAAGTGCGCATCAATTTCATTCTTGACCAATGCTTTAGTAAGTCTTCATCTCCTTTGAGTGAGCTGTTTTGTGTCCACATATTTTCAGCTCTCAAATTTTTAAATACTGTTGTTGGAGGAAAGGTACCAAACTCCTGTGTTACATATATCCATTTTATATCTGAAAAATAATTTGTTATTCCAGAGTGGAGATCGCCTTTGATTTTATAACCAATTCCTTTATCTGGATCTAAAGGAGCAACATGATCTTGATAAATATTCCTCAAGACATCGTAGTCTTGTTTACTGATTGAATCTGGAATTAAAATTGTGTCATATCCAGAAGGTCCTAGTCCCGTATGAAGGTCAACTGCGACTGCTTCTTTTACTTGAGTAATATTATTTTTTAACCAATTCATTATTAATGCAGGTCCTTTCTGCATCTCTTTTCCTCCAAATTGAATACTGTCAGATCTTTGGTATTGGCCTTGAGCAATCCATTGTTTTAGGTTTCTAAATCCATATTTTATAAGATAAAGAGCTCCTTTGAGATAGAAAGAAAAATCATATTTATTTGGAATTTTTGATGGATTTAAAAAATTATTAATCCTTTCATAACCATCTGGTTCACCGTGAAACTCAGATTTTTCATTTAGAAAATTACGGTTGAGGTCAACATTATTTTCATTCACTCTTCGAAGCCATGCCATACCATATGGATTAATTATATGGATGAATATTATACAATGTGTATCAAATGGTGCTTCATTACTGATAAGATCTAAAACTGATAACTGTATTGCTGATCCTGCAAATCCCTCTACTCCATGAATTCCAGAGGTATATAAAAACATTTTTTCAGATTGAATTGATCCAACAATAGCAATATCAATAATAAGTTCTTCAGAAAATGGTCCACAATGATCTAAATTTAATTGTTCGTGTACAACATTATGACCAAGTATTTTTAGATTAGATATTTGCTCTCTAAAACGAGAGGAAGCTTCATTATAATTTTTTGAAAACCAATGCGATGGACTCATTGGTTGCTGTAATTACCTTGAGTAATACTCGATTACTAAATTGGGTTGCATCTCAGCAGCATAAGGGACTTCAGCAAATTGTGGAACTCGAATAAATGTCGAAGATAGTTTCTTTTCATCAAGCGTTATGTATCCAGGGATATCTCTCTCTTGGTTTTTTTGAGCTTCAATAACAACGGCCATAGCTTTAGATTTATCTTTTACTTCAACTACATCACCTTCATTTAAAAGGTAGCTAGCTATATTAACTCTTTTACCATTTACTTTAACGTGACCATGATTAATAAATTGTCTCGCTGCAAAAACTGTTTGAACAAACTTAGATCTATATACCACTGTATCCAATCGTCTTTCTAAAAGACCAATTAAATTTTCACCAGAGTCTCCTTTTTGTCTTAAGGCTTCATGATAACAATTACGAAACTGTCTTTCATTTAGATTTCCATAATAACCCTTGAGCATTTGTTTTGCATGAAGTTGAACCCCGTAGTCAGATAATTTTCCAGCATGCTTTTGACCATGCTGACCAGGTCTATATTTTCTAAGATTGAATGGGCTTTTTGGTCGACCCCAAAGGTTAACGCTTAATCTTCGATCAATTTTGTGTTTTTGTGTTATACGTTTCGACATAGATAATTCGAGGATTTATAGTGTTTTTAGCATGATTGTCAAATGGGAAAGCTATATTTTTCCCGTTTTCTCATACTTAGTTAAAGCAGTAATAATACCCCTTAAAGTCTGCACTTCTCGACCACTTAAATTGGCCCTATGGAATAAATTTCTTATATTTTGCTTCATTTTATCCATTTTTTCTGTTGGTTCAAAAAAACCTCTCTCTTCTAGTTCTAGCTCTAAATGACTAAAAAAATTTAAAAGTTCACTGTTATTAACTTCATTGTCTAGATTATTTATAGATATATCAGTATTTTTATTTATTGACCTGAATAAAGAATAACAAAAAACTGTCACAGCGTGAGATAAATTTAAAGAAGAAAAATTATCATCTGTATTTATTGTTACGCATTTCGATACAAGAGAAATATGTTCGTTTGTTAATCCAGATGCTTCGCCACCAAAAACAATACCTATTTTCTGATTTTTTGGTTTGAGAATTATTTCATCAATGAGTTTTTCATTAGAAACTATTTCTTTGTTCATGTCTCTTCGCCTTGCTGTAAAAGCAACCGAGTAATCAATATCAGATAACGCTTCTTTTAAATCTTTATAAACTTTAGCATTGTCAACAATACTATGTGAGTCAACTGCAACTGCATGTGCTTTTTCAGAAGGCCATTCTAATTTGGGACTTACTATTTTCAAATCCTCTATACCAAAATTAAACATTGCTCTTGATGAAAGACCAACATTTTCAGGAAGTTGTGTATCAACGAGGATAATCGATATATTTGACTGACTCATGAATTACTTTAATGGAGCTGTATTTTCTTTCATCAGTTTATATTCAAAGCTATCTAATAATGCTCTAAAAGATGCCTCAATAATATTTTCTGAAACCCCAATAGTATACCAACTTTTTTGATTCTTATCGGCACATTCAATCGACACTCTTGTGATAGCATCTGTTCCAGTATTTAAAATTCTAACTTTATAATCGATTAATGATAAATCTTTAATAACATCTGAATATCCACTAGATTCAAAATTGTTTCTTAAAGCCTTATCTAAAGCATTCACTGGTCCCACTCCTGATCCAGTCCCAATAATTTCTTCTGAACCTATTTTTAATTTCACTTCAGCATTAGACATTGTTTCGCCTTCACTACCAGAATTTTCAACTTTTACGCTAAAATTTTGTACAGAAAAAAACTCAGGTATTTCAAGAAGAACTTTTTTTACCAAAAGTTCAAATGAAGCATCAGCGCCATCATAAGAATAGCCATTAAACTCTCTTTCCTTTACACGATCTAATATCTTTTGAACGGTCTTGTTATCTTCATTAAATTTAATACCAGCAGACTTAAGTCTTGATATAATATTCGATTTACCAGCCTGCTCAGAAATAATTATCTGCCGTGAATTTCCAATTAACTCAGGATTAATATGTTCATATGTTTTCGGATCTTTATTGACAGCTGAGACATGCAGCCCACCTTTATGAGCAAAAGCTGATGAACCCACATATGGCGCAGTTCTATTAGGAGCCTTATTTAAAATTTCATCAAGCAACCTAGATAATTCAGTAAGATGAACAAGTTTGGATTTATCAATACTCACTTCATAAAACTCTGCATACTCATCCTTAAGCATCAAAGTTGGAAGAATTGAAATTAAATTTGCGTTACCACACCTTTCTCCAAGACCGTTTATAGTACCCTGAATTTGTCTAACACCTGATCGGATTGCAGATAAAGTATTCGCAACAGCGTTACCTGTATCATTATGAGCATGAATACCTAAATTATTAGAAGGTATTACATCCCTAACTTTATTAACTATATTTTCAATTTCGTGTGGGAGAGTTCCACCGTTTGTATCACATAAAACAATCCATCTTGCTCCAGCATCATAAGCAGATTTTAGGCACGACAATGCATAGTCTGGATTAGACTTGAATCCGTCAAAAAAATGCTCTGCATCAAAGTGAACTTCATTTCTTTGTGATGCCAAAAATTCAACTGACTGCTTTATGTTATCTAGGTTTTCTTCATTCGATATTTCAAGAGCTACATCAACATGAAAGTCCCAAGATTTACCAACAATACAAATAGAATCTGCACTCGTATTTATCAGACCGGCTAACCCAGGATCATTTTCAGCACTACGCCCTGATCGCTTTGTCATTCCAAAGGCAGTAAATTTTGAGGACTTGAATTTTAAATCTTCATTAAAAAACTGAGTATCAGTACTATTTGCACCAGGCCAGCCACCCTCAATATAATCTACGCCAATCTCATCTAATTTATGAGCTAGTTGTTTCTTTTCATCAACATTAAAATCAACACCGTGCGTCTGCGCCCCATCCCTCAATGTAGTATCAAATATGTATATTTTTTCTTTCATTTAATTCTTTTGTTTCCACGTTGTTTTGCCATCTTTATCTTCAAGGATAATTTCTAGTTCATCTAATTGATCTCTAATCTTATCGGCATCACTATAATTTCCTTGATCTCTTAATAAATTTCTTTTCTCAATTAATTCGTTTATCTTAATCTCATCCAAATTATTTTCGCGAACATTCCACTCCATCCATTCCTTTGGTGAAGATAACATTAAACCAAGTAGTCGGGCTGAATTTATAAATTTCTTGATACTTAGTACATCTTCTTTTGTACAATTCTTGAACAATTGGTGAAGCTCACTGATTGCCTTTGGAGTATTTATATCATCTTTTAAAGCTGACAAAATACTTTCATCAACGAAATCTTCATCAACTTTAGAAATTTCAATATCTAAGAAAAATGAAAACCATTTATTTAGTATTTTCTTTGACTCCAATAAACTATTTTCAGTCCAGTTTAGCGGCTGCCGATAATGCGTCATCAACATCGCTAGTCTAATAACTTCACCATGATATCTATCTTTGAGTTCATTAACAGTGATGAAATTACCGTTAGATTTTGCCATTTTATTGCCTTCAACAGTCAAAAAGCCATTATGAAGCCAATAATTTGCAAATTTTTTTTCATGGCAACATTCACTTTGAGCAATTTCATTTTCATGATGAGGAAAGATCAAATCTTGACCCCCTCCATGTATATCAAATGTATCCCCTAAATATTTTTTACTCATAGCTGAACATTCTATATGCCAACCAGGCCTACCTTTGCCCCAGGGACTTTCCCAGCCAGGTTCATTATCTTTTGAAGGCTTCCATAATATAAAGTCAGATGCCTCTTTTTTAAAATCTTCAATATCTACTCTTGCTCCAGCAATTAATTCATCAATATTTTTTCCAGATAATTTTCCATATTGATCATACTTTGATGAAGAAAATAAAACGTTTCCATCAACTTCATAAGCAAAACCCTTAACTATCAAGGTCTCAATCATTTCAACCATTTCTTTGATATGGTCTGTAGCCTTTGGCTCAATTGTAGGAACTAATGCCCCAATGTAAGACGCATCCTCATGAAAATATTGTATTGTTCGTGAAGTTAATGAGGAAATATCTTCTTTATTTGAATTTGCTGCCTCTATTATCTTATCGTCAATATCAGTTATATTTCTAACGTATGTAACGTGGTCAACGCCGTATGAATGCCGCATAATTCTAAAGAGCGTGTCAAAAACTATAACAGGTCTTGCATTTCCTACATGAGCATAATCATATACTGTAGGTCCACAAACATACATCCGTATATTCTTTGGATCTATGGGCCTAAATTCTCTCTTAGATTTTGAAAATGTATCATAAAGAAAAAGGGTCATTATTAAATTTTTACTCTTTCTAATATCTTATCTCGTCCTAAAAGTTGGATTAATTTTTTCATTTCAGGTCCATGACTCATTCCAGTAAAAGCTTCTCTGAGAGGCAAAAAAAGATCTTTTCCCTTTTTTCCAGTTTTATCTTTTATTTTTGATGTCCAATTGCTCCATGTTTCATCATTCCAAGGTTCATCTGGCATTAAATCTATGGCAATTTTGATAAATTCTTTATCTGCAGGCTCTATTGGATTTGAATTAAAAACAATATCGCCCCAACCCTTGATATCTTCAACAATATCAAGGTTTCCTCTAGTTGTTTCCCAAAAATTACGATCGATTCGGTCATCAATTTTTTTTAAACGATCTTCAATTTCACTATAATCAAATTTTTGTATTAATTTTTTGTTGAGTGAATTTAGCAAATCAATTTCAATTCTTCCAGGAGAAGTTGATATCGTCTTAATACGAAATTCATCAATAATTTGCTGTAAATTGTCTTTTAACTCTATTGAATTTGATGTTCCAATAGTTGCCAACAAGCTCAGGATCGCAAGTGGTTCAATATGCTTGTCACGAAAACCTTCGATTGAAATTACATTATCTCTTTTTGACAGCTTATCACCAGATGAGGCTGTAAGTAGTGCATGATGAGCGAATGTTATCTTGTTTTGATCAAGTGAATTGATTAACTCAATTTGCACAGCTGTATTGCTTGTATGATCATCACCTCTAATTACATTTGTTATATTAAAATCAATATCATCCACCACAGAGCTAAATGTATATAATGGAACTCCATCCTCTCGATATACAACCGGATCTGATAAACTAAGTAGATCAATATCAACTTTATCTTTAAGGATATCATCCCATTGTACTCTCTCAGAATTCATTAAAAATCTCCAATGAGGCCTCCGACCTTCACTCTCAAAATCAGTTTTTTGTTTTTCGGTTAACTTTAAAGATGATCTATCATAAACAGGTTTTCCTCCAGCTGCCATTTGAAGCTTTCTTTTTCTGTCTAGTTCTTCTGGTGTTTCATAACAAGGATAAATCCTTCCTAGATCAACTAGCTGATTAAATCTTTCCTTGTAAACATCAAATCTTGAAGATTGATTGAAAGTTTCATCATAATCTATTCCAAGCCACTCAAGATCATACTTGATCTTTGACGTAAATTCTTCTTTTGACCGTTCCAGATCTGTATCATCAATTCGTAGTATAAATTTTCCATTATTCGTTCTTGCATAAAGCCAATTAATTAGAGCTGTTCTGATATTGCCTAGATGCAAAAGGCCTGTAGGACTTGGTGCAAATCTAGTGATAGTTGACATGATTAATCTCCCTTAGCATCCCTAAAGCCATTAGTAATTGGATATCTTCTATCATATCCAAAATTTCTCTCTGAAATTTTCACACCAGGAGCACCTTGACGACGCTTATATTCAGAGTTGTATAACATATTTTGAACTCTAATAACGATATCTTCATTATACCCTGCACGTACAACTTCATTAACAGAACTTTCTTTTTCAACCAATAAATACAATATTTTATCTAATATATCATATGGAGGCAGAGTATCCTTATCCATTTGATCAGGCTTTAATTCTGCAGTTGGTTCTTTTGTGATTATATTCTGAGGAATTAAATCAATTTCTTTATACAATGAAATAGATGGAATATTTTTATTTCTCCATTTAGCTAACTCATACAGATCACTTTTATATAAATCTTTAACAACAGAAAAACCTCCACACATATCACCATAAAGAGTGGAGTAGCCAACAGAAACTTCGGACTTATTTCCATTTGTTACAACCATATGACCAAATTTATTTGAATATGCCATTAAAAGCATTCCTCTCGCTCTCGATTGAATATTCTCTTCAGTAATATCTTTTTCTTTATTTTCAAAAAGAGATTCAAGGGAACTCTCATAAGAATTAACAATATCTTCAATTGCAATACTTCTTGTATCAACATTAAGATTCTTACCCAACTGAGTTGCATCGTTGTTGCTATCATCACTTGTGAATTTTGAAGGCATGAGAATGCCTTTGACTCTGTCAGGCCCTAAGGCGTCAACTGCAACACATATACTAAATGCACTATCAATTCCACCGGATACACCAACCACTACACCTGGAAATTTATTTTTGCTTATGTAATCTCTAAGACCTAAAATTAATGCAGAATAAACCTCATCAAAGTGATCAGTTTCTTTTGACTTACTATGATTAATAATGATCTCATTTGAAGCTGAGATTTCTATTTTTTTATATTCCTCATCAAAGTGTTTTGCTTGATATAACACCTTATCTCGATCAATTATAAATGAATTGCCATCAAATACCAATTCATCCTGTCCTCCAACTTGATTTACATAAACAAGTGGGGCTTGAATTGATTTAGAAAAATTTGATGCCAATTGCCTTCTTTGTTTTGGCTTATCAATTTCATAAGGAGAGGCATTAAGAGATATAGCTATATCAATTTTATCTTTTGGTAATCGATGCTGAGTCTCCTCAACCCATACATCTTCACAAATGAATACTCCCAATGTTTTATCTTTTAGATTATAAACATTGAAATCTGATCCACTTTTGAAAACTCTTTTCTCATCAAATACCCCATAATTGGGTAAAGCATTTTTAAAATGCTTAAATGTTATCTCTCCATCAGATGCTATGATGGCAGCATTAAATAGTTGTCCATCTTCCAACCACGGCATTCCAAATAAAACCTCACAATTTTTTGATTTCGTTGCGCTAGTAATCTCATTAGCTGCTTTATTAACTTCTTTTTGGAATGCTGACTTTAGCACGAGATCTTCTGGAGGATATCCAGTCAACATTAACTCTGAAAAAATAATTAAATCACAATCACTAAATTTAGAAATAGCATTCAAAATAAGGTTTTTGTTAGCCTGAATATCTCCAACCTTTGGGTTTGTTTGCGAGATTAATATAGATAAATTTTCTGACATTGAATTGATAATACAACTGATAATTCAGTTGTAATTAGTTGGCAATCGTAATTTTAGGATTGTTACTTTCCTGAGATTGTCTCAGCTTACCTGATATCAGAAATGCCAATTCTATAGCCTGACTTGCATTAAGCCTTGGGTCACAATGAGTATGGTATCTTGCGGACAAGTCTTCATCTTTTATGGCTTGGGCGCCACCCATGCACTCCGTAACATTTTGGCCTGTCATTTCTAGATGAACTCCTCCAGGATAAGTTCCTAATTCATGATGAATATCAAAAAATGACTCAACCTCATTTAGAACTCTCTCAAAAGGTCTCGTTTTGAATCCAGAATTTGATTTAATCGTATTTCCATGCATTGGATCACATGACCATATCAATTTGTGATCAGAATTTATAAATGGCTTAACTAGTTTTGGAAGTGCATCTCTAATTTTGTCATGACCAAATCTACATATTAAAGTAATTTTTCCTGCCTCATTTTCAGGATTTATAATATCTATAAGTTTTT
>Ga0114933_10003102_pt1 | contig 16523 bp, 14 predicted proteins | sample 4SBtaG_FD_89691 | JGI IMG/M metagenome (GOLD analysis project Ga0114933, IMG submission 89691) | Deep subsurface microbial communities from Kolumbo volcano to uncover new lineages of life (NeLLi) - 4SBTROV12_W25 metaG | ecosystem: Environmental > Aquatic > Marine > Volcanic | place: Kolumbo... | reverse complement strand
TTCCGGTGCAGTTGGCTTTTATGTTGGAACCGGCTTTGGCCATTCGGTGATATCGCAAGTAACTTCTCTAGTTAGTGTTTTTGAGGCAGATCGCATTACGTTGAACGCGAAGTTGGAGCTATATTTCTGCCGCCAAAAGAAGAGTAGGACACAACAGAAAACAAGCTGTTTTTTTAGTGAAAAACAGCTGATATAGAACTGAAATAATCGGACTAACTACACCCCTGAGTTCCGATTAGATGGGTTGTAGAGATTAGCGGCCTGGCATTAGAAGCCAGACGTTGTCAGCGATCGAAATTGGCTACTTGCTCAGCACGACAGCTTCGCGGTTTGCAGCTGAATTTGCCTGAGCATGACATAGTTCGATTGCATCCCGAGCCAGATCGCCACCGAGCAATCCTGAAGCGTTTCCTGACTCGATGGCATTTGCCGCTTCACTGATTTCAAGCACAAACGCGCTTACTTCATCTGCCTCACCGAGATCCGGGCGAATAACCTGCTCTTGTGAGTCAATTACTTTTAATGAGGAAATATCAGCTTCATCAACGTGAAACGCTGAACGGAATTGCACCGTTGCCTGCTCAAAATGCACTTCACAGCCGTGCATGAACGGGCGCCCCTGCTGACGCAGCACGCCGCTGGTTGCACTAACAACAAGTGACGGGTCATCAAACAGGAATTGCGAATTAAAATACTCAACGACGTCCCCCCGCATCCGACCATTGGTCGAAACAGCATTGGGCATACCAAATAACACGCGAATTAGATGGGCATCATGTACGTGCAGGTCTACCAGCGGCCCACCGACTTTTTCCATGTCCCAAAAGTCACCGAGCCATAGGGGATCAGAAATCACTCGTTCGAAATGACCACCGAGTAATGCCCCATATTCTCCGGATTCCACGAGACCGCGGAGGTACACATATTCCGGGAAAAATGGCAACACATGTGCCGCCAATGCCTGTTTACCACTTGCTTCTGCTGCTGCAACAATCGCATCGCATTCAGATGTGCTGAGTGCCATTGGCTTTTCAATTAGCACGTGTTTTCCTGCGTTCAATGCAGCGATGGCTACGTCAACATGCAAAGCCGGTGGCAGACAAATATCAATCAAATCAATTTCCGGATCACCGATCAGGTCATCCAGATCGCGGTAGGTGTTTAAGTCACTTACGTCGACCACTTCACCAGCAGGACCGAAGTTTCCTTTGATGCTCGTCCAATCACCGTTGAGCTTCGCTTCGTCCCGGGTGCAGAAGGCAGTCAACTGAACGTTTTCACACCTTTGATATGCCAGATAGTGAATCCATCCCATGAACCCCATGCCTGCGATACCAGCTTTAACCATGATTCAACTTTCCTTTACGTCCCACCAGGTGGAATTGAGTTACTGCACATTCAGCTTGCGCTGTCTGCACAGCCAGAAAAGCGATCTTATGGAGCAGAGAGTAGTGAGCGGAATGTACCGATTGCATCGCTCCAGTCTACCGCACTTGTCGGTTCATAGGCATCGAGTGGGAAGCTGTTTGCGATGATTTCTCTCGCTTCCTGAATGCTGCTTACAGCACCTTCGGCCACTAACTGCATCATGATATTCCCAATCGCAGTGGCTTCGACCGGACCAGCCAACACGCGTCGACTGCACGCATCCGCGGTTAATTGGCAGAGCAGTTTATTTTGTGTCCCGCCACCAACAATATGGATCAACTCAATGGTGGAACCGGTCAGCGTCTCAAGCATGCCCAACACCATTTCATATCTTAAAGCCAAACTCTCCAGTGCCGTACGAATAATCTGGCCGGGAGATTCCGGTACAGGCTGGCCGGATTGTTTGCAGAATTCGCTAATCGCATCCGGCATATGACTCGGTGCTACAAACGCGTCGGAATCCGGGTCAATTACCGATCTAAGTGGTTCAGCAGCTGATGCCATCTCAACAAGCTGATCCCAGGAATAGTCAGTGCCTTCGCGTTGCCAACTGCGGCGACAATCCTGCACTAACCAGAGACCAACAATGTTTTTTAGCAGCCGTGTCGTGCCACCAACTCCACCTTCGTTTGTGAAGTTCATCTCCATACACTCTTGTGTAACGATTGGATTGGCTACTTCAGCTCCCATCAAAGACCATGTCCCACTGCTGATATAGCAGGACGTTGGGCGATCGGTTATCTGTTCTGTGCTGGGAACTGCCATCACGGCACTCGCTGTGTCGTGTGTTCCGGGCAATACGACATTGATATTTCCATAGCCAATATCATCGCCCACCGATGCTCTCACTTTCCCAAGAGACGTCCCGGCGGCAGTAATTGGTCCTAAGAAATGCGTTGGTAAGTCAAATGACTCTAGTACGCCTGGTGCCCAATTACCCGTCTTAGGATTGTAGAACTGAGTCGTCGTCGCATTGGTTTGTTCGTTTACCTTTTCGCCGGTGAGCAGCCAGTTGAAAATATCCGGAATCATTAAAAAGTGCTCGGCAATGTCTAGTACCGGTGACTTTTCGCGTTTGAGTGCAAGCAGCTGAAATAATGAATTTATACGCATGAACTGCAGTCCGGTTTCAGCAAAGATCTCTTCCTTGCTCCGGATGCTGAATGCATGCTCAAGGATCCCGTCAAGATATGGATCGCGATAGTGCATGGGCAGCGACAACAACTGGTCGTTAGCACCCAGCAGTCCGAAATCGACTCCCCATGTATCAACACCGATACTGACGATGCTGTCACCATACTTGCTAACCGCCGCCCTTAGCCCGTCCTTTACATCACTCCACTGACGTGGGGTATCCCACATCAGATAAGGTCCCACCTGAACACCTGCATTTCCAAAACGGTGCACCTCTTCTAGAGCAATGACCGATCCGTCGAATGTGCCGCCGACCACACGACCGCTGGAGCCACCAATATCGACACCGAGATAAACTTGTTGCATGCGTCCAATAACCCCTGAGAGTGCTCTGCCGTTTCCTGCGGCTTAAATGTAATACATCGATTCACCCAGATCGCGTGATTCCTGAATCAGCTGGGCGATGGTGATTTCAGCAAGTTGTAGAGATAGATTCTGAGAAATCGAATTCCAATTGGAATTCAATACATCGCCGAATGGTGTCGAGGTCTCCGAATTCTGAATTACCTCACCCGTGCTTCCGTCTACGGCGCTCATGACCGACCCTAATGAGACCGTTGCGGGATCCTGCACTAGTCGATAACCACCGGATTTGCCGCGGACACTGGATACGATTCCAGCACCCTTCAGTTGGATGAGTATCTGAACGAGAAATCCGTTGGGGATACCGTGCCGTACCGCAATGTCGTTGAGACGTGTTGGATGCGGGTCATGATATCGGGCTGCTAGCTCCATGACCGCTAGACAAGCGTATTCAGTTTTGGCTGAAATGTTCACAGGCAATACCCGATATTTCACTGCGACGCGTCGTCAATGGAATGTAATCCGCACTCTGTCTTGGCCGTACCACTCCATCGTCCCGCACGTTCATCTTCACCAAATAACACGGCGCGTGTGCATGGCCAGCACCCGACACTGGAATAACCCTGATCGTGTAGCGGGTTGTAGGGTATGTCATACTTGCTGATCATTCCCCACACATCCTGCTTCGTTGAATTGGCCAGCGGACTGACCTTTACCAAACCGAATTTCTTATCCCATCCAACAATCGGAGCCTGTGCTCGATGACTACTTTGATCACGGCGAATCGCACTCGTCCACGCGTGGAGTCGGCGGGATACATCCTGAAGCAATTTGATCTTCCGATCCAAGCAACATTGATTCGGATCCTTTTCGTATAACGGACCGCCATGCTTCGCTTCGTATTGCTCGACTGTGAGCTCCGGAGTAATCAGCTGTACTTCGATGCCGTAACGTTTGTTTACCAATTCTCGTAAATCAAGCGTTTCCTGAAACTGATATCCTGTTTCCAAATTGAAAATAGGTGTTTCCGGAGCAATTTCAGAAAGCATGTGAATCATCGTCATGCCTTCCGGGCCAAAGGCCGTTGCCATAGCAAAATGAGGTCCAAACCGCTCGCTCGCCCATGAGAGAATCTCCTCTGGTGTCGCGGACTCGAGCTCCCGGCTCTTGGATTCAATCTCTGCTAGCAGTTCCATAGTAGGCTCAAGCCGTGTCACGGTCGGAACACCTTCCTTCTTTTCGTCGGTATCAGCTTGTTTTGTAGAGTCTACGTCTGTCATCTTCTTTGGTGGTTATTTCACACTGTGCAACGAGTGACCGCTGTTTAAACTTGATTCAAAGACAAAACCTGTCTAAGTATTGCTACGCTTAAACCTATTTATCTTTATCAACTCAGTCAAGTATAGAAGTTTAGAAAAAAATCGTGGCTAGCGGCGAATCCAGCCGTTTCACGACCAGTCAGCGCAGGAATTTATGGCTAACACACGTCACGCAACAGACTCAACATACCCCTTCAAACTCCTGCCCCGTCTTGCACATAATGGTGCTATATCCCCAAAATAGTAGTTGCATTTCATTACCGAAATGAACATATAGAAAACACAACCTTTTCAAGTCGCTCATCGCACAACTCAAGCTCGGAATTCGATCACCGAGAAATACCGTCGATCAAAAATCATCTACCGCTGAGCAAACTACAAATGGCACCATTGGTATTGGACATCGAATCACCCGAAATGCAGCGTGACAGCGTGCATCAGGCTGTGCAGGCTATCGCTGAAGGCCAGGTTGTCGCTTTTCCAACGGAGACGGTATATGGGATTGGCGCTTCCGCACTGAACGAAGAAGCCGTCAATCGGCTGTTTGAAATAAAAGGTCGCCCTGAAAACCAACCGATGACGCTGGCAATCAAGGGGTATGAGGCGGCCTTAGACTTGGCACCCGCAATGTCTCCGCTATCGCGTCGTCTGGCACGCAGAACGTGGCCGGGCCCCCTCACGCTTGTGTTGGATGCCAGTAACTCGGATAGCGCAGTATTTCAGTTACCCGAATTCGTTCAGCAGCGGGTCATATCAAACGGCCGCGTGGGCATGCGTGTGCCACAAAACAACACATTGCTCGACGTGCTTGAACTCTCAACGGGCCCGTTAGTGCTCACTAGTGCGAATCGCAGCGGTGAAGCAGATACGGTCACAGCAGAGGAAGTCATCGAACAACTCGGAGATAGTGTCGACTTGGTGTTAAACGGAGGTCCATGCCAGCTCAACACACCCTCAACCGTTGCATCCATTGATAACGAGAGCATCAACATACTGCGTCAGGGTGCACTCAGCCCTGAAGATTTACAGCAACTCGGTAGTGTCATGATTACCTTGGTATGCACTGGCAATACATGTCGCAGTCCGATGGCGGAGATTTTATTGAAAAAACTCCTTGCAGAACACTTAAACTGCGAGTTAAACGAATTACAAAGTCGTGGTATTATGGTTGAGTCTGCAGGCATTGCTGCGATGAATGGAAGCCCGGCATCCGCCGAGTCGATCCAGTCCATGACCGAGGTCGGGCTGGATATAACAAGCCATACCAGTCAGCAACTAACACCCCTGCTCGCACGTGATGCCGATTGGATACTCACCATGACAAACGGCCATCGAGACGCAATCGTTCAGACCTGGCCGCAATGGATAAACAAGACGACCGTACTTGCACCAAGCGGGCATGACATTTCGGATCCCATTGGTGGTCCGTTTGAAGTTTATGAAGCTTGTGCCGAACAAATCAATCAATTCTTAAAAGAGAGAATGCCTGAGCTGGAAACACTAATCTCAAGCATTCCCCGACAATAACACCTGGAGAAGACAGTCGATGCGAATTTCCGTTGGCAGTGACCACCGTGGCTACAAAGTTAAGTCCAAAGTGATCGAGCTATTAAACCAGCTTGGCCATGAAACGGTCGACGTAGGTACCAACAGCGATGAGAGCGTTGACTATCCCGATATTGCAAAGCGTGTAGGCCAACAGGTTTCAGACGGTGAGGTTGAACGTGGAATCCTGATATGTGGCACCGGAATTGGCATGGCGATAACAGCCAATAAGTATGCCAACGTTCGCGCGGCGACCTGTCACGATGAGATTACAGCCGAGATGAGCCGTCGTCATAACGATGTAAACGTGCTTTGCCTCTCTGGTGATATGCTTGGCCAACGCAGCATTGATCAACTGGTTCAGCTCTGGATCACAACAGAATTTGAAGGTGGTCGGCACGAACGCCGTATCGACAAGATTTCAGATCTTGAAAATCATGCAATCGATGAGTAACCACCTGTTTCTACGCTAAGTCTAGCGATCAGTTATACCGGTTATAGCACTTCTTCAGCATTGATTAGCTGCGCCCAAACGGATCGTAACGATCGCGCCGAATCGTGCGCAAAATGCCTTGTTTTACTAAGCAATACTGCATCCGCCGCGGCTTGTTTTGCATGACATCCCGAGTACAGTCGACTACATCAGGTAATCAAAATTCATTCAGTGATTAGAGACAATCGTTCAGCAATCCGGGATAGGGCAACTGAACGAAGCGGGGCAAGACAAAGTCAATATGGCGCCAGAGTTTACAAACAGCGAAGTAGATCAATTACTCTTAAATGCTCGTTTGAGAGATGAGCTGGAACCGTATCTTGACGAATCTGTTGAGCTCGTAGACGTCGCTGCGATGTCTACCGCACGGGAAAATGAGTTTCTTGAATCCATGCTTCAGTGGGAAAGAGCACCGGCTCTGCCGATTAGCCACTGGTTTGAGCCCGAGTTGGAATTACCGCCGCCAGATACGCTATCTGATGCGGTACTAAGTCGATTACTTTGGGATGCCATCAATCGACTGGCTGACCGAAATATCGTGCTTGAATGCACCGACCACTTATCGGACCGAGATTTGTACGCGATCCTCTATCGCGACATTCTGCCGTCAACGGAAAAGAGAATCGACAAACTTGGCAATCCACTACGCTGGCGACTCATCGATTCAGAATCCGACCCTGACACATGGCTAACGTATTACGCAAACGACGCCCAGCGATACCTTTGGGAATTAGAGCATGGTCAGGTGCCACCACCTCACGAAGACCCACCATTCCCTCGTGACCTTCCCGCTTAATCCTGACCCGCAGTCTACATTTTCCAAGACAGCAGGATCGAGTAAGTCAGATCATTCGGCTTTCGATTAATCGGGGTGGAATCGTAACGATCAATTCCGACCATTTTCAGGCTAAGACCGTAGTCTTTATCCAAAACGACTTCCCATTCCAGGCGGGCCTCGATTCGAAACTCGCTAAAATCCGTCCAGTCGGGAAAGTACTCGAACTGAATCTGCCACGTTTGAAAGTCATCCTTGGAGTGCTCGTAGTCCAGACCAAACACCGCTTCCGGCACAACGCGATCATCTGGCCCCTTCACTTCTTTAGATACACCGGCGCCAAACCGGCTGATGACCATATTTCTTTCACTCTTCAAAAGTATCCGATCGATGCCGCCGTTGGCTTTTAGCCGCATATCAAATGCCTTGAACTCGTCGTATTCAATGCCGAATTCACCAAACCAACTCGTTGGCGAGTCCTCTCTCGTCCACTGATGCGACAATTCAAACAAGGCGTGGTGTTTTGTTAGCTGATCATTTGCATCGCTACGAATGTAGTCCAGTTCCAGTTCGAGCGTCCCACACTTCGTTGCTCGTTCTAGTTCAACCTGACCGTGAATTCGTTCCGTTTCCGAATTCCCTCTGGTACCGTCTGTTCCCATGCTGATTGATCCATTCCAGACATCACGATCGAAAATCCAACCACTGGTTTGCTCCTCAGCCGTTGAATAAGCCACGTCTCCGGAAGCTTCCATTTCCCACGGCAATTCACTCTTATTTGCCTGAGGTTGCTGACGCCTATTAAAGGCAGATCTTTCCTGTATATTCCTACCGATGGCTCTCCACCCATCGGCGTGAAGTGGTGTCACCTGCTCTTGAGCACCTAACGTACCTGCGCAACAAAACAGTGCGCATGCAATGTGCATCATCCGCAGCAACTGTGCGCGCACCTTTAAACAAATTGAAAGCGAAATTCCGTTCATGGGTCGGTAAGACTAGCTGCAAGATGCGAGTTGCAACAAGAGCAATTACTCGATAATTGCCTGTCGGAAGCGGTCTGTCAGCATGCGCGTTATGTGCCCGGGTGATCCGTTGCCGATGGTGTTTCCATCGACTTTTACAACAGGCACGACTTCGGCAGCACTTCCCGTTAAGAAACATTCGTCAGCAGCATACACTGCATCTAACGTCATCTTGCATTCGATAACCTGAATGCCTGCAGATTCAGCTAACTGCATGACGGAGCGACGTGTAATACCGTCCAGCACACCAACTTCAATCGGAGGTGTCAGTAAATTACCATCCTTAATGATAAAGATATTATCACCGGTACACTCTGCCACTTCACCATGATGATTGAGCATGAGCGTCTCAACACAACCTGCAGCAAGCCCTTCGATCTTAGCGAGAATGTTATTTAGGTAATTCAACGACTTAATGGTTGGATCAAGAGCCTGCGGATGATTGCGAATGGTCTTAGCTGTTACGATTTCCAAACCGTTTTCATAGAACTCGTCAGGGTAAAGTGCGATGAAATCCGTGATGATAATCACCTGTGGAACTTCGCAACGATATGGATCCAGACCCAGCGTCCCAACGCCTCGCGTTATGATCAGACGAATGTATCCATCCTGGATATCATTGGCTGCAAGCGTCGCGTTTACCGCGTCTTCCATCTCTTCCTTGGAAATGGGAATCGTTAGATGAATCCTCTCTGCTGATTGCCAAAGGCGGTCTAAATGCTCTTTATGCCTGAACACTTTACCCGCATAGCTACGCATGCCTTCGAACACGCCATCGCCATAGAGCAGTCCATGATCGTAGACACTGATCTTCGCGTCTTTTTTATCGAACAGCGTACCGTTGATGTAAACTTTCAGCGTCATGTGCATGTCATCGAGAGAAAGAAGAGGCCAATTGATCAGCCCCGTAGGCTACACACTCGTAACCAAACCTTCGGCAAGTCGTACCGTACGATCGGTCATCTCGGCAATCGCGAGATCGTGCGTAACCATGACTATAGTGAGGTTATGCTGGTCGTTCAAGGTACGCAAAATCTCCAAAATCTCCAGCCCCGCATCGCGGTCCAGATTACCGGTGGGCTCATCCGCAAGCAACAACCGTGGCTCAGAAATCAATGCTCTGGCGATTGCTACTCGCTGCATTTCACCGCCCGATAGTTCTTTCGGTTTGTGACGCAACCGGTGAGACAGCCCGACCATTTCCAACAGTTCCTTCGCTCGCTTTTTGAGAGCCCGACGTTTCCGCATATATTTCATGAAAGGATACTGGATCATTACTGGCATCAAGACGTTTTCGAGCGTCGTAAATTCCGGTAACAAGTGGTAAAACTGGAAGATCATTCCAAAGTACTGGTTTCTAAGAATATCCCGCGAAGCAGCCGGGAGATTATCGATTCGATTTCCTTCAAAGAAGATCTCACCTTCATCCGGTACATCAAGCGTTCCAAGCAAATGCAGTAGTGTACTTTTGCCAGATCCACTTGCTCCCACGATGGAGACCATCTCCTGCTCTCGCACTTCAAAATCAATCCCATGCAGAACGGGAATTTCGATCTTACCCTTGCGATAACTCTTAACCACGCTCTGACTACGCATCAGTATCGGCGAGGAAGCCAGACGTGGATGCTCGTCGTTGTTCTGCGAGTTTGTCTCCGGCACATCAAATTCCGGAAATGAATCAAGTCTGGAGGCACTACTCATAACGCAAGGCCTCCACTGGTTTCAGTCGCGCAGCTTTTCGTGCTGGCAACACACTCGCTCCCACGGCAATTGCCACGGCACCGAGCACAATAAACAACACGGTGATCGGCTTAACAATCACCGGAATTTCTGAGAAGTAATAAATCGTTGGGTCAAACACCTCCTGACCGGTCAGCCATTCAATCCAGGATGCGACCTCGTTTATGTTGGCGACAAATGCAAGCCCCATGGCCATACCAATCCCCGAACCGACAATCCCCAGGGCCAGTCCGTATCCCACGAATATTCTCATGACACCACCGTCAGATGCTCCCAGGCTCTTTAGTACTCCTACGTCTCTTGTTTTCTCGACGACAATCATGAAGAACGTAGCCAGAATACCGAATCCCGCTACTGCAATAATCAGGAATAGCAGGATATTTAAGATCGTTGTTTCCATTTGCACGGCCGAGAGTAGTGGCCCTTGCAAATCACGCCAGGTGCTTATCTGATAGCCAAATTGATGTACGGGAAATCTTGCCTGTAACTTATCACGCACAACGGCAAGATCCGCACCTTCTTTCAACTTGATTTGGATCGACGTGACACTTCCGACGCCAGACTGAGCATCCACCATGCCCCGCAGGTGCTGCAATCGTTCAATCGGCATAAATGCGAAAGATGAGTCATACTCGCTCATTTCGCTTTCATAGAAATCAACCACCGTAAACGTATCACTGACTGCTTTAGGGGGCTGTCCTGAATTTGGAAACGTGATCTTTACATCGTCACCAGGTAGGCACAGATAGTAATCCTGAATTTCTCCAGATTCATCACGACCGCGAATAGAACAAATCGAGATCCCCAAAACGATCCCCGTATGCTGCTCTGTCATGGGATCAAATTCAATGGACTCAAGCGGTTGCTGAAACGGGACGCTATTCATGCCACCGACGACCGCATCGGGTTCGACGTGGTCAGAACGATTCTCTAGCTCTGGTAATGGTGGCAGCGGCGGCAAGTCTGCTACGCTTCCATTTGTTTCATCGCTATTGAAGCTATCCGGCGGATCTAGTTGTGTTGGATCAAAGGAATCGATCCCTTCTGGCAAAGATGGCCCGGAGTTTGAAAAATTGGATCCGGTTTGATGTTTAATAACAGCTTGCTCGTATTCAGCCTGAACGCGTCGACGTTTCCATCCTGACGTTGGAAAGCTTACCTTCTTTCCTTTGCCATACCCTTGCTCGCGCAGTAGAAATGACAGCTTCTCACGGTTTTCCGGATGAAGTAGGAATTCGGAGAATTCCGAGACGCTACCGTATGTTTCCTTGTCGATTCCAACCAGACTGATCGGTCGTGTTACCCATTGGCCGTTATGGCTAAAGCTCACCATGGCCGGAACCTGAATGGCGGCAGTCATCCCTTCAAGATCATCGCCAACCTGCTTGCGGATTTCCTCCATGTGCCAGTTCGGGTCAGGAAATCCATCCAAATTGTGGCTACGAAGGACAACATCTGAGAGGATACCGTGCAATCGGTCGTGCATCTCTGCTGAGAAGCCGGCCATGACGCTGTTTACAACAATTAAAGTTGCAACGCCCAGCATAACGCTGATGACAGACGCCAGCGCAATATAGCGGCTCTTAAGATATCGCCACGACAGTAACCACTTGTACATATGCCAATCCTTCGGCACCACGATTCATCGCTATGTGATTTGCCAATCCGTGCAAACCTCCCTCCACAGCGGAGCCATATCTTACCCTTCAGGGCGTAAAAGAGGGAATAGGATTACTTCACGAATTGTCTGGCTATTGGTCAGTAGCATTACCAGACGGTCAATTCCAATACCAAGACCGCCGGCAGGTGGCATACCGTGACGCAGTGCCCTCACAAAGTCATTGTCCATCTTTGCCATCGAATCCTCTTCATCGAGGCCTTCGAGCTGTGTCTGAAACAGCGCCTCCTGCAAGTCCGGATCGTTCAACTCGGTATAGGCGTTGGCAATTTCCATGCCGTGTACAAATAGTTCAAATCGCTCGGCGATGTCCGGATTGTCATGCTTCCGTTTGGTCAACGGGCAAATGCTTGCGGGATAGTCGGTTACAAATACCGGCCCAACCAATTCATCCTCGACCTTTTCTTCGAAGACTTGGTTCTTGATAACGTCTATGTGCCGGCCATTCGTGTCGAACCCAAGTGAATCCGCATAACTCGAAACCGCGTCGGCATCTTCCGGATCAATACCAGTGTATTGCTCAAACAACTCGTTGTACGTTTTTCGTGCAAAGGGTGGAGTAAAATCAACTTCCTTGTCACCCCATGGAAGCACATATGACTGACCGGTGGCTTCAATGGCATCAACAATTACCTGTTCGGTTAAGTCCATCATGCTCTGATAGTCTCCGTATGCCTGATAGACCTCAAGCATGGAGAATTCCGGGTTGTGTTTGGGGCTGATGCCTTCATTTCTATAAACACGACCAAGTTCAAATACGCGTTCCATGCCACCAACAAGCAATCGCTTTAGATGCAATTCCAAAGCAATTCGCATGAAGAGTTCCAGATCCAGAGCGTTATGGTGTGTGACAAACGGTCGTGCGGCTGCACCACCGGCGATGGAATGCAATGTTGGACCTTCAATTTCCACAAATCCATCATTTGCCAAAGTCTGGCGCACAGATTGAACGATTTTAGACCGGTTCATAAATCGATCTAACACGCCATCGTTGTACGCCAAATCTACGTAGCGTCGACGTTGTCGCAACTCAGGGTCTGTCATGCCGACATGTTTGGCCGGCGGGGGTTCAATCGACTTGGTAAGGAAGTGCAGTTTTTCTGCAAATATCGTTAGCTCACCTGTATTCGTAACGCCGAGACGACCGTCAACACCGATTAAGTCACCGAGATCAAATAGCCCAGCGAGTTCAAAATCATCTTCGCCAACTTGCTTTTGCCCGACAAACAGCTGTATCTTTCCAGTCCAGTCCTGGATATCAATAAATCGAAGTTTACCTTTATCTCGTTGCAGCATGATTCGACCTGCTGCCCGGACTTGGGGGCCGACTTCGGTACCCGGTCCATTGTCGGATCGCCACTGTCGCATATTGACGCGTTGTTCCGGGTCTTCATGCAACTCGGGCAAGTCGATAAGCGTGCCATCCTCCTTTTGAAACTTAACCTCATCGAGTCGGCTGCGGATATCGCCGATCAAAATACGGTCGTCAAAACGGCTACCCCACGGATCAATACCGCGCTCTTCGATTTGACGTTTCTTTTCGCGTCGTGCCGCCACGAGGGAACTGTGATCCTCTTGAACTTCGGACGCTTCATTGGATTCGTTTACGTTTGATTCTTCTGTCATTTGATCCGTGCATTTCTCAATCGACGATGGCACTTATTTAGCAACTGCATAATACGGTGCTACAGTTGCTTCATGTTAAATGCTCAGCAAAAAACGCGATAGACACCACACAGGTGTGCAGCATTTCTCGGTGGCGGAAGACAGGAACAATCATGAAAGCACTAGGACTTCTTACGCTTTTGTGCCTTATAAACTTCCTGCTGTAAGCCACTCTTGATTTCGGCAAACTGAGTTGTCTCTTCAAGCAGCGCTGCAACAAGGTCACCCTTTGGCAATGCGCCTTGCTCAAGCATGAACCAACCGGCGTAGTCCACTTCAATCAGCATTCGCAGATAATCGACCGTAGGATAATCTTCCACATAGAACGGTCGGACATGTGCTGTTGCGCCAAAGCGTTCCTTCACAAGATTGAAATTGTGCTCAAGTCCATCACCCTGCAAATCCTGTTGGTTACAATTCCAACAAATTGCCACATTTTGATTCGTAGCGATATCCATGATCGCTTTAATCGTCGGTAATTCCGCGCACTGACCATGTACCTCCAGGCGAATCTGCTGTCCCCAACCCGCTGCATACTCACCTAGCTCATTAAGAGCCATGCCTATCTGTTCAATGGTCTTCTCACGCGGCACGTCATCATAAAAACGATCTGGCTTAACCTTTACACCTGTACCACCTACATCGTGACTCAGCCGGATAAAGTCTTTTGTCTTCTCAATTGCCTGCTTCACAACCGTGGGATCCGGGTTGTCATATCGCTCATTACTGCCAATTCCCACCATGGTCACAGGACTATCCGCAAATCGCTTAACCACATCACGTCGTTGTTCGCCATTTAACGACGGTTCAACACCGTGACTGTGCGTCGTCCGCAGTTCAACACCGTAACATCTTGCCTGTTCGCAATTCGTGATCAGCGTTTCAAGATCCCATTTTGCGCCCCACATATAGGTGACCAGGCCATATTGAATATTGTTACCCGGCAGGATTTTATTTTTTGGACGAGCTAACAGATTGGATGTCAGTGCAGTCGCTGAGACAGCTGCCGTTCCCATTAGATAATCGCGTCGCGTGATGATCGTCATGTGTATACTCCGAGTCCCCTTTTGTGATTTGCAGTGACACACGCAATGTAACCGCTTGTGTTTATGGATTCCAGTCGTTGGAACGAATCATGCAAGTTAGATATAACATAGGCTGTCTCGTAAAATGTGATTCGTTTGCGTTTGTCGTTAAGCGTGAATCTACCATTCCACCGGAGGTGCATTGTGCGGCTTACCCGAACACTTGTCTGGACACTCACTGTACTCGCTACGTGCACAGAAGTTCCTTTTGCCCAACCTGTTTCTCAGCTTCTAGCTCAGGACGACGAGCAAAGCAACACTCCGCCGGCACTACAGCTCTATAAAGGACGTCGAATTGCACAGACGATGCATTACGAAGGCGCTCCCTGGCTTATCCGTGAGAATCGCGAGAACGAAGAACGATGCTCGCTGATGCTCGCCAATATGGATCTAAAGACGGGAATGACCGTCTGCGATATGGGATGCGGAAACGGTTTCTACTCGCTGCAAATGGCGAAAATGATTGGACCTGAGGGAATCGTCCTTGCTGTAGATATTCAACCTCAGATGCTATACCTGATGCGACAGCGCATGAACAAAGTGGGGATTGATAACATTGCCCCTATTCTCGGATCCTTCCATAATCCACATCTACCCAGGAACACGATTGATGTGATCCTCATGGTCGATGTCTACCATGAGTTTTCACATCCTGAACACATGCTGCGCGCAATGCGCAACAGCCTTAAAGCGGACGGTAAAATCATCCTGCTCGAATATCGTGAAGAAGACCCAAAGGTACCGATCAAACCGCTTCACAAGATGAGCAAGAAGCAAATCATGGTCGAATACAAAGCCAATGGATTCAAACTGGCAAAGGAATTTGAAAAACTGCCGTGGCAACACATGATGTTTTTCGAGAAAGATCCAGATTGGAAGGCACCCGAGTCACCCAAATCTGATGACGACGAATAACCTCTCTGCCATCATCTTTACTAGCTATGACGTCGAGATAGCTCGTCTTGCGACTGTTCTCCAAAAGACAAACAGCGTAATCAATACCGTCAAAAGCGCCAGCATACCTTCCACGATCAGTTGTGACGCAAGTGCACGTACGGGCGCCGTCGCGGCTTCGTATCGTTCCTGAACCAGGATAATCAACTCAGATTCTTCGGATGCCTGCTCTGAATTAATCGGAGCAGGTAATTTGACCTTTTCCGGAACCGCAATCCAGCGACCGGCATACTCTTCTCCCGATTCAATCTGGTGTACTGGATCGAGGTAATTCAGTCGCCCTGCCACAGTCTGCAAACCATCAAGTTGGTCTGAACTCAGTTTGATACTCTGTTGCCCCAATTTAGCTGCGGCTTCGGTTGACTCGTCCATGATCGGATGTTGCAGGATCATACCACGCCGTTGACCATCGCGATCATCAACAAACACGGCAAATTGATTCTGTTGAATTTCGTTACGCATGAATGCAAAGTCACCTAAATCAATCGTCAATGCCATCACACCGACGATTTGATTACTTTCCCGGTCACCGGCATAAACGGGAGTCGACACTGCCAGCTTCCATCGTTTCGTCGTTGTACTTTGAAACACTGTCGACAGTTGTGTCTGGGTCAGTGGCGATACGGAATCAACAGACACTCCACGGTCCAGATCTTCTGACTGCCCGTGGAAATATGTACGCCAGTGATAATTTCTTGATACGCTCTGTGTCTGGATTTCCGAAGTGGAGTATGCAATAGACATCATGGTTCCCTGATTGTCTGTCACAAACAGACTGGCAAGCTTCGGCCTCGCTGGATCCGCCTTTAGGCGTGCAACGTAAAACGCGATCCGGTCCTTAAGATGCTTAGCGACAGGGTGTTCTTGCTGCTCCCTAATCATCGCCTGTTGCAAATCAGTTAATTCTTGCCCGGAGTGTTGAGCCTGCTTCAAATCCCGGTAAGCACTCGTCTCAAGCAATTCAGACAGGTGATTGATAAAGTCTGCGTTAGCTGCCTCGGCCTGAATGATCTCAAACAGGTCATTTATCTCTTCTTCCACCGTCCGTGCTACATGCCGTGACACCCATGAATTGCTTTCGAGCACACGTGTTCTCACTGCACGTTCGGCTTCCGAAATAGACTGCTGATATCCGCGACTTCCGAAGATTCCCATGACAATCAACAGAACCAACGGACCAATGATACCGATGGTTCGCATTCTTCTCCGGCGTCGCACTTCGTCGCGCCGATCAAGTTGATTGAGAATCTCCTGAGGTGTACTTAGACGATCTTCGGGCGATACAGCTAACGTCTGATCGATTATCTCTCGCAGGGCTGGAT
>Ga0114933_10003101_pt1 | contig 16527 bp, 14 predicted proteins | sample 4SBtaG_FD_89691 | JGI IMG/M metagenome (GOLD analysis project Ga0114933, IMG submission 89691) | Deep subsurface microbial communities from Kolumbo volcano to uncover new lineages of life (NeLLi) - 4SBTROV12_W25 metaG | ecosystem: Environmental > Aquatic > Marine > Volcanic | place: Kolumbo... | reverse complement strand
CGTGAAGCAAATTGTTTTAATTCTTGTTCAACATCAAGAACTCTTTTGTTTCCATCACCCTGAGCTTTTTCTGCATTTCTAATGGAATTAATCATTAATTTTAATTCATTAGGTTCTAGAGCAAATTTATGATCAGGACCTTGTAACTCTTTATTTAATGTAAAATGTTTTTCAATCACTTTAGCTCCTAATGTAACCGCCAATGTTGGTGCTAATGTTGGATCTTCAGAATGATCAGATAATCCCACTGAAAATCCATATTTCTTAATCAACTCCGGAATTACTTTCAAATTTAAAGACTTAATTTCACATGGATATGCTGATGTACATTGAAGAAGCGTAATATCCTTACATCCATTATCTTGTAAACATTTTATACCAAATTCTATATCGTCATAATCGCACGCGCCCGTAGATAGAATCACCGGTTTTCCTGTTTTTGCTATAAATTCTAACAATCTGACATGATTAATTTCATATGATGCAATTTTATGCATTTTCACAAACGGATCAATAGCTACCGCATCATCAATAGAGAAGGGAGTTGACATAAACATAATGTCCTCATTACGACACATTTTGGAAATTTCTGGAATCATTTTATGAGGCATTGAAAAATTGTCAAATAACTCGTTAATTTTTTCCTTAATTCCAATGTCTGATAAGTAATCACTGGTCCCTGCATCATCAACATATACTGTTTTTGAACTATAGGTTTGAAATTTTATAGCATCTGCTCCTGATTCTTTTGCTTTTTTAATTAATTTTTCAGTTCGTTCCATATCTTGGTCATACGTTCCAGATTTCCAATTAGAACCTGCTTCAGCGATTATAAAGCACGATTTGTGTTCAATATCAAACATAAATAACTACTATTTCATTTAGAAATAAAGCATTACTATGATATACTAGAAGGAATCAGGGCTCCTTAGCACATGTTGAAACTAAAGCAATAATCTTTGAAACTTGGCTATCTGTAAGATTTGGGTGAATAGGTAGAGTAACAATTTGATTTCCAATTTTTTCAGTTATTGGTAATTGTTCTTTAGCTTTGTACAATTTGAATTTGTGAATAGGTTTGTAATGCGTACCAGTTTGAATCCCATTTTTATATAATTCCTTTCTAAAACTATCTCTATTTTTAACACAGATCCAATACAAATGATAAGAACAATTATTATTAAATGGCATTTTTGATTCATGCTCTAATTCTGAGAAATATCTTTTTGCAATTTTTTTCCTAATTGAATTCATTTTATTTAATTTCTTTAGTTGTTCTATTCCAATTGCGGCAGAAATTTCATTCAAATAATAATTATCTCCGATTTCATTAATTTCATATTTATCATCATGTCTATTTGAAATTCCACACCATCTTCTAGATTCAATTTTATTTCTAAGTTGTTTGTGACTTTTATCATTAATTGCAATTAATCCACCTGTTGGCATTCCAAGATTTTTTATTGGATGAAAACTAAAACAGACTGCAAATCCATGATTGCCAATTCTTTTTTTATTATAAACTGCACCAGTTGCATGTGCTGCATCTTCAATCACTTTTAGTCCAAATTTATTAGAAATTTTTAATATTTTTTCAAGATCACATGGCATCCCACCAAAATGAACAGGCAAAATAGCTTTAGTTCGTTTTGTAATTAATTTCTCAATCTTTTGTGGATCAATACATAGTGATTTTGGATCAATATCAACAAAAACTGGCTTGCCTCCATTACGTAAAATACAATTTGCTGTAGAGACAAAACTTAATGATGGTATAATAACTTCATCATTTTTTTTTAGCTCCAGTAAAGATACCGCAATATTCAAGGCTGCAGTACCACTATTTACAGCTAAACAATCATCTGCATTAACAAATTTTTTAAATTTTGATTCAAATTTTGCAACATTACCTACTCCAGAACCTGATGCCCAAAATTTACTCCGTAATACATCTAAAACTGCTTTTTCTTCAGATTTATCAATATACGGTTCAAATAATTTAATCGTCATCCTATTGCCTCATTTCTATTCATTTATCAATCTATAGTGATTTTATTCATTCTTTAAAAGATCATCTACCAATAAATCATATAGATTATTTCAAAAATTCTTGTACGATATTTTTTGCATTTGAATTGTCATTTTTGAATGATTCAAAATATTGAATGTTATTGAAATCAATTTCTATTTGTCCATTTTTCCAGTTTGGAATTGTGTTATGTATGCCATAATCTGATAGATGTTTTAGCATAGCATTCTGCTCAGGATGTAATTCATCAGCTATTAATTGGAAAGGAGTTCCAGTCGTCAAACATTCAGAAATCATTCCATATCCACATTTAGAAATTACTAGATCAGATGAGTTTATCAAATTCTGACCTTCTATCCAAGGTTCGATGAACATAGTATTCTTAGATGAAGTTTTAGCTCCAGTTGAAACAACTTGAAAGTTTTTGAAATTTTTTAGAGTAACAGTAAAAAATTTTGGTAGATTAATTAAAATTAAAAATTTTGATGGATCGATGTTTAATCTTTTTCTAATTGATGAATTATTATCTGTTGGTAATTTGCAAACAATTCCAACTTGCTTTTTTTGTTTAAACACATCCATTGATGTACTCAAAGGTAGTTTGATACACAAGGATGTATTTTCATATGATTCTTGAATAGGATTTAAATCAAAATTGTCCAATTTTGAAAAAATATCCAACCACGTGAAGTTAGATATTGCAATTGATTGAATGTCAAATTTTTTAGAAGCAGATAAAGGAATTGGAGAAATATCTGATATTATAACATCTGGTTTCATTTTTTTTATAAAATTATATTCGTTTTCCACATTAGAATTAAAATTTGAATACCAATCAGTGATAGAATTAAAAGTTTTTTTCCAATCAATAGATATAGAATTTTCAGAAATGATTGGTCCTTGATCAGTCTTTCCGCTAAATGTGGGAATAGAAGGAACAGCTTTTTTAAGAAAAGATTCATTTGAATTTCTAATCATTATTTGAGCCTCTTTTTCCAGTTCACGGATAAGTGCAATCGATCTTGTAAGATGACCCAAACCATGTTCAGATACATAGAACAAAATCTTTTTCATCAAATATACTAAATTTTTATTATCATATCAACTTTTAATGAACATGAAAAACAAAATCATTCTTTTTGGGTATGGATTTTTAGGAACAAACATCTATTCGAGATTAAAAGAAAATGATTCTACAATAATAAAAACAAAATTAAATAAAATGGATGATGTATTGCAATTAGATATTAGTGATCACAAAAGAGTTTCAGATTTGATTGATCAAGAAAAACCAAATATCGTGATTAATTGTGCAGGAAGAAATGATATAGATTTTCTTGAAAATAATCCAGAGAAAGCAAAATCAATTAATTCAATATCTCCAGAGATTATTGCAAAAAAATGTCAACAAAATAATTCAAGATTGATCCATATTTCAACAGATTCCGTATTTGACGGTGAAAGAGGAATGTATAATGAAAATGATTTGCCGAATCCAAAAAATGTTTATGCTCAAACCAAATTAGATGGGGAACGAAGAGTGATCAATCAGTGTAATGATTCAGTAATCATTAGAGCGAATTTTTATGGAATTGATAATTCACAAAAATACTTGTTTAACAACATGTTAGAAAAACTCAAACGAAAACAAAACGTTGTTGGTTTTGATGACGTTTACTTTACACCACTGCCAGTTGAGAATCTTGGTGAACAAATTATTGATGTTATATTTTCAGATTATAAGGGAATTATTCATTTAGGTTCGGATGAAAAAATTTCAAAATATGAATTTTGTAAAATCATGTCTGAAAAATTAGGTTTTGGAGAAGACCACATTAAACCAGGTTCTATAGACAATACAGAATTCATTGCAAAAAGACCAAAAAATACATCTTTGAATAATGGATTGAGTAAATCAATAGTTAAACATAAGTCAATTGGGTTTGCAGAATGGTTAGAAGTAAAAAAAGATGAAATAATAAAATTACATAATTTGAAAAATCTGTGATGAATTTGAATATAAAACCAATTAAAATAAAAAATAAAATAATCGGAAAAGGGAAACCATGTTATATTATTGCAGAGATTGGCTCGAATTTTAATGGCGATATTAATTTAGCAAAAAAATTAATCAAAAAAGCAAAAGAATCTGGTGCAGATGCAGCAAAATTTCAATCATTTGAAACGGAAAAAATTTTGTCTAAAAAAGGATTTGAAAAAAAAGTTTCTTTTCAATCAAAATGGAAAAATTCTGTTTGGAGCGTGTATAAAAATGCGGAATTGCCAATTGAGTGGATAGAAAAATTAGAGAAATATGCAAGAAAATGTAAAATTCAATTTCTTTCAGCCCCATATCATATTGAAGCAGTAGATGAACTTGTTAGAAATAATGCTCCAGCAATTAAAGTTGGTTCAGGAGAAATTACAAATACAGAATTTCTAAAATATATAGCAAGAAAAAATTTACCAATATTTCTAGCTGCAGGAGCAAGTACACTAAAGGATGTTAATTTAGCGATGAAAACAATTCTTAGTCAAAAAAATAATAAAATTGTTTTAATGCAAGCAACAACACAGTACCCATCACCTATGAAAGATACTAATTTGAGAGTTATAGAAGAATTTTCTAAAAAATTTAATGTAAATGTAGGGTATTCGGATCATACTCCAGGTTACACAGCAATTTTAGGAAGTATAGCTCTTGGTGCCTGTGTTATTGAAAAACATTTTACACTAGATACTAAATCTGCAGGTCCAGATCATCCACATTCATTAAATCCTAAACAGTTTAAGGAAATGGTAGAAAAAATTAGAGAATTGGAAGTTGCATTGGGTTATGGAAAAAAAATTATTGAACAGAGTGAAAGTCACACAAAAATAATTCAGAGAAGAGGAATTTGGACCACCAAAAATATTAAAAAAGGAGAGAAATTTTCCAAGACAAATGTGGATGTATTACGTCCATGTGTTGGACTTCCAGCTTCAGATTTTTTAAGAATCTTAAATAAAAAAGCAAAAAGAAATTATCAAGAATTTACTGCTTTAAGAAAGAACGATCTTTAAATTTTTTCTATCATATGGTTCTCAAGCCATAGTAGATCAAGTTTTGAATTTTGGAAGACATGTAATGCATCATCAATTGTTCTAACTATTGGATAGCCATGTAGATTTAATGATGTATTGAGAACAGCAGGGATTCCAGTTTTTTCATAAAAACTGTAAATTAAATTCCAAAGTTCAGGATTTACTGATTTTTTCAACAATTGTGCCCTAGCAGTTCCATCTGAACGATGCACCGAGGCAGGGATAAGCTCTTTGCCATTTTTGGTTTCAAATGCAATTGTCATATGAGGTGATTCCAATTTTTTGGGGTTTTCAATTAAGACATCCTGATACTCATCTAGGATGATTGGTGCAAAAGGCATCCAAAAATCCCTATTCTTAATGGAATCATTAATTTTTTCAACATTTTGAATACTTCTTGGATCACAAATTATACTTCTATTTCCTAAAGCACGTTGACCCATCTCCATTCGTCCACGACATACTCCAATAATTTTATTATCTAACAGATGATCCAGAATTTGTTCAGTTGAACTAAAACTATTGATCTTAATACCATCTATCTGTGTTAATTGACTTTCAGTATAACTAGCATTGTCACCTAAATACAAATTAGTCAATGGTTTTGGTGAAATTTGAGACAGGGTTGCTTGATGATAGCAAGCACCCATAGGAAGTGTTTCGTCAGTACCCGCACCGCAAACAAAAAAATTCTTGATTTGAGGGATTTTGGATATAACCAAATTTGCTTTAACATTCATTGAAATTCCACCAGAATATACAATGGAAGATGCATTAAATTTTTTACTCATATTAGAAAACCATTCAGTTAGAAGTCTTTCAGTAAATGATTGTAGACCTGATGCAATTTGATCAAATCTAAATTTTTTTAAATTCTCATCAAGATAGTAAAAAATGTCTTTGACATCAGAATTAAATGAAAATTCAATGCCATCAATTGATTGCATATTGTTTAAAACTTCTTCAACTTCAATTGTTTTTTTACTATTGTGATATGGAGCCAATCCCATTACTTTGTATTCGTGTTCATTTGCTAACATTCTGAGAACAAGTGTGGTATACCTATAGATTCGAGCCAATTGAAAATCTTTATGATTGTATTCCTTTACACGATTAATTTTTTCCCCATCAAAAATGGATATTGTTGCACTCAAATCATCTCCCCATGCATCAGCTGTGACAACTAGAGTATTTCTTTCACGAATTGGGCTTCCATAAAGTGCGTATGATGCATGACATGTATCATGTTCAACATGAGATATTTTGGATTTTTCAATATTCAAAAATGATGATATTGTCGTAATGAAAAACTCTGAAACCTTTTTCTCGTCATCAATAGAATATGGATTTTCTAGTGAGAAATAATCAAATTTTTCCCCCCATTCTGTATTAAATGGATAATGTTCCAGATTAATTTTATCCTTAAACAGTTCAACGAAAGAGATATCTTTATTCTCAATTAATTTTGGATACCAATACTCTTTCATTGCACGTAATTGATCATCTACAGTAAATGTTGAGTATTCTCGCATAATTGACGGAATTAGGCTTAATTTATTCCCACAAATCAAAACATGATCTAATTCGTCTGGATTTACGTTACAGTATTCTAGAGCATGTTTTATTGAGTTTTCAGGAAATAGTGAATCTGATTTTTTTTTTGTATATCGTTCTTCACTGGATGAAAAAACAATTTTATCATCTATGAATAATGCACAACCAGAACATCTCTCTAGTGTAACTGCAAGAACTTTCATAGATCAACAAAAATATTGTTTAATAAATAGCATTTGTAATAATTAACAAGTATCATTCCTAAAACAATCATAAATCGGATATCATCTTTGTTAAATTTTCCTGTGATACTTTATCTGCATTATCTGATGAATAAATCTTCATGTCATTTACTTTTTTTATGCCTGGATATCTTTGATTTAATTCTTCATCATTGAAACTTCTCATATTTGCACTTGAATCTATTGATGGATGAATTAGAGGGCTTAAAATGACAAAAAGATTACCAATTTCATAAGTGTAAGGTAATTCATCAGAATTAATTAACACTTCGTGAAGTTTTTCACCTGGTCTAATTCCAATTTCATCCTCGCTAGTTTTTTCAGCAAGATTGTATAATGATGACAAAAGTACTTTCATGTCATAAGAAACCATTTTTGGAATAAAAACTTCTGAACCTTTTGCAATCTCTGTTGATTTGAGAATAAAATCTAAAGCATCATTCATTGTAATTGTAAATCTTGTCATTCTATAATCTGTAATTGAAATCGGTTTCCTTAATTTCAATTGTTGAATAAATTTTGGTACTACTGAACCATTACTTCCTAAGACATTACCATATCTAACTGCAACAAATTTTGTCCTATGTTCATCTTCACTAAGATAGTTATTTGCACTAACAAATAATTTTTCCATTATTAGTTTTGTGGCACCATATGTGTTCAATGGTGACACTGCTTTATCTGTACCAATACAAACTACTTTTTCCACATCTTGAACAATACTGGCATCTATTACATTCTGCGAACCAAAAATATTTGTCTTAATGGCCTCAAATGGATTATATTCAATTTTTGGAACATGTTTTAACGCAGCTGCATGAAAAACTATATCTATATTCTCAAAGGACTGAACTAGACGTTCTTTATCTCTAATATCCCCAAGAAAAAATCGTAATCTATCATCTTTTATGTCATTTTCCATTCGAATTTGTTTATCTTCATTTCTACTTAGAATTCTAATCGTATCAACCTCCATCTCTAGCAGTTTCTTTGTTAATGCTTGCCCAAGCGATCCAGTACCTCCCGTAATTAGAATTTTTTTTCCTTTGTACATTTGTAAAAATAAAGTTAACGAGGATTAAATAAGCTTCTCATAAATTCAATGTTCATTATTTAAAAGAATTAATTAGTAATCTTTTATTATTATTATATCAAAGCATATTATGCTTTTTTTTTAATACGTGTTGACTGTAATAAAAAAATTGGAATTGGACACTTAATGCGATGTCTAACTTTAGCAAATTCATTAAAATCTAATAAAATAAAAACAATCTTCATTACGACAAAATTAGACAGTTTTTTTGAAAATATGATAAAAAAATCAGGACATGATATTTTCTTTATCTCTAAATATAAAACAAAAATTAGTTTCAAAAAAGATGCACTTTTAACAAAAAAATTTATCAAATCTAATAATCTACAATCATCATATCTCATAGTCGATAATTATGAACTTGATATAAAATGGGAATCACTTCTAAAAAATTCTGTAAAAAAAATAATTATTATTGATGATTTAGCAAACAGAAAACATGATTGTGATTTTCTAATAGATCAAAACTTCCAACAAGTCAAAATAAAAGAAAAATATAAGAAATTAATTCCAAAAAACTGTAAATTATTACTTGGACCTAAATTTGCATTATTACGACCTGAATTTAGAAAATTAAGAGAAACTATAAAAATCAGGACAAAAATTCGAAATGTTATTGTGTCATTTGGTGGTAATGATCATTCTAATGAAACATTCAAGGTTCTTAAAGCTACTCAAATGATTTCTAACAAAAAAATCAAATTTTTTATTGTTGTTGGAAATCTTAATCCAAATAAAATAAAAATTAAAAATTTATGTCAACAAATTCCAAACGCAACTTATTTTGAACATCCAAAAAATATTTCAAAAATAATGTATAAAAGCGATTTGGCAATAGGTGCTGGAGGTACAACAACATGGGAAAGATGTTGCATGGGGTTGCCTTCTATAATCTCTATTTCTGCATTGAATCAAAAAGAACTAACAAATGCACTTTCTAAAAAAAAATTAATCATAAATTTAGGAAATAGTAAAAATTTGACATCTTCTGATTATAAATCTGCTATTGAATCTATTAATCCTAAACATCTTCAAAAAATGTCAAAAAATTGCTTAAAATTAGTAGATGGAAATGGCATAAAACGAATATTGGAAATATTACTCCCAAATATCTTCTCTAAAGTATAAATTCAATTATTTTCTAATTATTTTATTGAACTTGAGTTTTAAATCCGTTGAAGAATCTGATGCAGAATTTTTATACGATTTATTGAAAGAACGGACTGGTATTGTAAATATATCCCATAAGTCACTCCCCTCGTGGGAAGAACATAAAAAATTCATTAAGAGTAAACCTTACGCATTTTGGGAAATTATTTTAATTGATGGAAACAAAGTTGGGGATGTTTATTTGACTAATAGAGATGAAATTGGGATTTTCATAAAGAAAGATTTTCAATTTAATGGTTATGGAAGTATGGCATTAAATCAATTTATGAAAAAAACTGGAAAGAAAAGATTTTTAGCAAATATTAATCCAACAAATTATAAATCAATTCAATTCTTTGGAAAAAATGGTTTTACTCATATAATTTCAACATATCATAAAAAAATTGATTAATTATTTTTTGTTAAATTTGAAAACAAGTTTTTTCCATGTCTTTTAGAGTTTATTTTTAGCAATTCTGGATTATCTAAAAAAACTTTCATTAAATCATTAATTTCGATAGGGCGTTTATTAATCATTGAAACTACGTTTTTCACTAATTGTAAATCCTCGATCCAATCTATTGTAACTCTATATCCCGATAAATCTTTATTATTTTTCATAATGTAATTAGAAAAATTCTTTTTTTGATTTATGATGTATGGTACAACATGTTCCTTGTCAAAACTCTCAGTTGCTTTTCTGTGTGTAGTATCTAATACATTAAAAGTAAAAATCTGAAAATCTAATCCATGAGGAAAAGTTGGCTCAAGTGAATTTGTTAGAAAATCAACCTTTTTTTCCAAAAATAATTTAATTCCTTTATCCAACAAATATGGATCTATAAGTGGACAATCAGATGTAATTCGTACAATATTTTTTGATTTGAATTTTTTTGCACATTGATAATATCTGTCAAGAACATTTTCACTATCTCCAATAAAATAATCAATATTATTTTTCTTACAAAAATCAACTATTTTTTTATCTTCGTCTAAACTAGTTGTTGCAATAATAATATTATTCAAAAATTTACTATATTTTAGCTGTTCAAGTAAAAATTCCAAAACTATTTTCTCATTGTTAATCTTCTCAAAAATTTTATTTGGAAATCTTGTTGATCCCAATCTGGCTTGAATTATACAATCAAATACTTCTCCATTCATATATCACAAATAATTTCATGCTCTTTTTTATGCTTTTAAGATGTAACAATCGCAAAGTATCTTAATACGTTAAAAATTTGTTAAATATGTACAAAGATGTAGTTTGTGGTTTAGGTGAGATTGGTCTCCCAATCTATAGGATTATCTCAAAAGTTTTTCCTGTAGAAGGCTATGACATTGATTCTAGCTTGATTCCTAAATCCAAAAATAATTTTAATTCGTATAAAGTACGTTTCCTGCATGTTTGTATCCCATTTAACAAAAATTTTATTTATAATGTAATGAATCTAGAGAAAAAATTCTCACCTAAATCAATTGTGATTCATAGCACTATAAAGCCCGGAACAACTGATTCTCTTCAAAAGAAATTAAAAATCCCAGTAATTTTTAGCGCGACCAGAGGAGTACATAAAAGAATGCAAAGTGATCTCAAAAAATATACAAAATTCTTTGCACTACAAAATAAGAATTCCACTTCAAAACTTGCATCACAGAATTTTTCACAATTAATGAAAAAATCTAAAATTAAGTCAAAACAAATGTCAAATCCAAAAACTTTGGAATTAGCAAAAATAATTTGTGACACATCCTACTATGGATGGTTGATTAATTACTCACAAATGAGTAAAATTATTGCAGAAAAACACGGTGTAGATTATGATGAAATGTGGTCATTTTCTGATGAAATTCATAAATTTTTGGGTAACCGGCCAAAGATGTTTCCTGGTTTTATAGGTGGACATTGTGTAATTCCTAATCTTGAATTAATTGATGAATCTTCATTAAATCAAATTAGTGAGATAAATAACATGTTTAAAAAATTTCTAAAAAAATAATTATAATTTTTTTTTAACAAAATCTATTGAATTAACTGGTGAAGGATCAATTTTTGAAATAACTGCATTATAAATAGATGTCATATCTAATGAATAGATCAAACAAACTAATTTTGTTAAAATACTTCCATTTACAGAATAGATTTCTTTATAATCAATTCCATTTTCTTGAAAAAATTCTTTCATAATATTCCATCTATTTTGTGTTTTCACATGATCATCTTTTCCTTGAAGTAAAATTGGTTGAACATTAGATGGAATTTCCCAGGAAACAATTCCATTATGAGATGCTTCAATAACATCTTCAAATAAAACATGTTTCTTTGCATTCTCTTGCATACAATTCTTAAATCGTATTGCAGCAGATTGTAATCCCCATGGATAATATATTATTGGTATTGATTTAATCCAACTTGCTAATTTTAATGAATTATTTCTTTCATTCAGATTATTAGAATCTATCTCATTTTTTGTATGATTTAATGAAATAATGGATTCTTCAATCTCATTTTTATTAATTGGAATTATTGGTTCTAGAATATTTAATGTAGAATAAAGAAAACCAATAAAGGATGCTCTTGGAGAATGTTCTTTTTTGATCATGTAGTAATCAATAGAATTTTTCTTACAATATTTTTCCATTAATCCACCTGATGATAGTCCAATGAATTTTGCATTTGACTTGTTTGAATTCTGTAAAATTGTTAATGTTTCATCAGTATTCCCTGATATGCTTGTACAGACTACTAATGTATTCTCATTAACCGTTTTTGGTAACTGGTAACCCTTAACCACGGTTACATGAATATCCATTTTTGAAAGTATTGATGCAAAAACATCTCCTATTGCACCAGATCCTCCCATTCCTGCAAAAACTATGTGATTCATATTTTTTAAATCAGTTTTTGGTAATGGATTTTTGTAACAATTTTTTGCCATATCTGGCCATTTATCATATACTTCATACATTGATTCAGAATCAATATTTCTTAGATCTTCAATTGTTAACAACTGATTCAAAGCATTCTATTTGATTTATAAAATCTTGGAATCAATGATATGATTTCATACAAACTTTTAATGGCTAATATAGGAAAATTCACAATATGAATGATTTTGAGATAATCGATCTTGAAAAACACGAAACAAAAGATGTTAAAGACTCTCATGTTAATGGAGAACTAAAAATCATTTGGAGAGATTGGGATAAAATTATAAAAGATCCAAAAATGATTTATGTTAATTCGGTTGCACCTGGTCAAGTGAAAGGACCACATCTTCATAAAAATAGAACAAGTTATTTTCACTGTATTGAAGGAAATATGGTTATAGTAATTCAAGATAAAGATGGGAATTATCACGAAATTGAAACAAATTCCAAAGAGTCTAGACTTATTTCTATTTCCAACGGGGTCGCCGCAGCAATTATTAATCCTTCACAATCTATCTCAAAAATTTTAGTTCTGGCAGATATTTCTTGGAAACCAAATGATAACGAGATGGAAAATATACAATTTAATGATTATGACTGGAATAAATGGAAAAAATAATAATTTAGAAATCATGCCTATTTTATTTGATTCATCAATATCAATTGATAAACTCAAAACTATGCAAAATAAATACAATGTTGATATTATTCCAATTGATTATTTATCACATGAAATACTTAAAAAAAACAACATATCATACATTGAATTTGATAGTTTTCTTTCAATCAATGAAAAATCAAGTATTCAAAACCTGACATATTTTTTATCTGACTGGTATCTTCATGAATCTATTTCAAAAATATTAAATTATCATGGTGTAAATCTGGGCGGTCTCATAAAATCTGAATTTATTAATATTTTAGTAAATTTTTTAAAAAATTTTTATACAATATACAAAATTTCTCAGAAGTACAAATCACAAGAGTTTATCTGTTCAAAATTTTTTTCATCATTTTTCAAAAATTTTTCAAAAAAGGTAATAATATTAGAATCAAAAAATTCTGATGAAATACTTCCCCTTGATTCATTGCAAACTAATATCAATGTTGGATTAGGAAATATAAATTTCAAAATAGGTGTGAATCGTCTTAATCAATTAAAAATTTTTGCTGAAAAGTTTTCTAATATTTTACTAAAGCCAAAAATTAATGAAAATTCAAACTTCTTCCTTTTCTCAGAATTAAATACAAAAAAATTTTCGGAATTATTCAAAAAAATGCCAGATTTTCCTGAAAATTATGTAATATACAATAGAAGACAACCTTCAGTTTGGGATAAAGAGTCGTTTTCAATTTTAAAAAATTCTAAAACTATTTTGGAAAATTCTAAAAACTTAGAATCCATTAAAAATGACTCAGTAACATCTAGAATAACTGATATTCAAAAAATTATTGAAAATTTGAAAATTCAAAATGATATATTTTTAAAATTATTTGTAATAGAAAATCTATCCTTTTGGCCATTATTCAAAAATACATTTTTTACATTAGTTGAAAAAAGATTTGAAAGTTATTCATATGAAATTCTTTTAGTAGAAAATTTACTAAAAAAATACAAATTTAAAGGAATTTTACTTCAAAATGAAGTTGGTCCTAATGAACAAATATTAATGCAACTTGGAAAAATTCAAAAAATTTCTACCTATCTCATGCAACACGGTTTGATTTATGATACAAATGATGCTCTACAGATGAACAAATACCAGGGTGTAATGGGATATGATGTTGATTATCAATTGGTTTGGGGCAAAGTTGATTATGATTACAGAAAATTACAGGGATTTAATACAAATAAAATTATTAAAATTGGTAGCCCGATTTATGATTCTTATTCAACAACTGATTCTCCACAAAAAAATTATATATTACTGGCCACATCTGGTCCTACCAAAGAAGATATTTTTGATTTAACACTAGAAACAATTAACAAAAATATTGAAACAATCCAAAAAATTTCTGAAATTGTTTCGTCGCTGAATCATAATTTGATCATTAAAATTCATCCTTCTCCTGATGAATTTGATCCTACTCCAATTGTAGAAAAAATAAATCCAAATATCAAAGTAATAAAATCTGGAAATATATCTGAATTAATAAAAAATTGTTCTTTGATGATCGTTATAGATTTTTCTTCTGTTATTTTAGATTCATATTTAATGAAAAAACCTGTTATTTCTGTTCCAGTAAAAAATAATGGTTACGGTTTTCCTACGGCATTTTTAAATAAATCCTGTGTTATAGATGACATTGAAAATCTTGAACAGAACATTGAGATAATATTAAAAGAAAAATATTCTGAACAGATTGATAATGGTCTAAATTCTGCATCAAATTATATCTCTAATTTAGGTTCCTCTAGCACAAAATTACTTTCATTTCTAGCACAAAATCATGATTAATCATTATCGTATTTTAATTTGATAACTTCATCGTTACTATCTCGTACAACATTCATATTTTCATCAACTTTGAAAATTTCTTTATTAGTAAATTTATCACATATTTCTAAAAATTCATCCATAGTTAAATCTGCAAATTCTAAAAATTTTTTCAAAAACTTTCTAGGAATCTTTCCTTCATGTTTTTTTACTAATTCTAGTCCTTCTTCTCTTGAAATTCTTCCATATCTAATTTCTATTGATGCATGATCTGTCGCTCGTCCAAAACCATATTTTAAAAATTTAAAATAATCATGAAATACTGTAAAGTATACATCTAGGTTCTCCCATCCGTTATACGTACCTTCTTTGTTTTCATTATTTTCTTCAAATCCAATTCCTTTTACAAATTTTAATTGCTCAAAAATATTCCATTTCAAATATGTTCCAAGGAATATGCCTGTAACTCCAACTTTTCTTATCTCATCATCTGGTGGATAAATATATGGATACAAATCCTCTAACTGAAAACCATATTTTATCATATCTATGGGTTTAATTTTATCAAGAAAATAACCTCCATTTTCTTCAGTCCATTTTTTATCTAGAATGGTTTCATTATTGATATCTGTTGGTTTTCCATATTCCAGTTGGGGATTTTCTCCCCAAATTATTAGTGGTATGTTATATTTTACTGCAATTTGTACTGGAATTGTAAATATGCCCAAATGCTCAGGCCATTGAAAATCCCCTAGTTCTTTTAATCCAAATCGTGAAAGTTTAAGGTAAACATCTGGATTTGGTGTAAATTCTATACAATCCACTCCAATCTTTTTTAAATTTTCTAAATTTTTTCTCCCTAATTCTGTTTGATCTTGTGGATGAAAATTTACAACTAATGGATTAAGTCCAAATTCTTTTTTTATAACATATGTTTGATAATGACTATCCTTTCCTCCACTAACTGGAATTATACAATCATAGTTTGTTCCATTTTTATTTCGAAATTTTTCAAGAATTCTAGACAACTCTCTACGTTTTTCATTCCAATCAATTTCTTCTTTTAAATCCGCATTTACACATGCACTACATACCCCATTTTCATCAAAAATTAACTGTGGTTTGGTGTCTGGATAGAGACACTTTTTACAATATTTCACATCAAAAATTTCAGCTTATACCATATATGTATTAATTATAATATATCTAATGTATCTACTTTGAATTAATTTTTCTAATCCTCCTATATTCATAATACAGTTTTTCATATTGTTATTATAGAATACTTAAGATGAATTTCTTAAGAAATATTATGGCCTATTTCTCAGTATTTGTATGACTCTAAAAACTGTGGAATGGAAAGATAATTCTGTAATTATGATCGATCAAACCAAATTACCAAATACTCTTGAATATGTCACATATACTGATTATAATCACGTTGCCGATGCTATTCGTACACTGGTGGTGAGAGGTGCTCCTGCAATTGGTGTTTCCGGTGCGTTTGGTCTTGCCTTAGCTTCCTTACAAAGTGATGCTACTGAAAAATCTGATCTAATCAATTATCTTGAGAATGCCAAAAAAATATTATTTGAAACACGACCTACTGCAGTAAATCTCGCATGGGGATTAGATAAAATTATGGAAGTTGCAAATAATGCATCTTCTGTTGAACAAATAAGAAACGATGTTGTCGAATACGCCAAAAAAATGGCAAAAGAAGATGTACAAATCAATATGACTATGGGGAAAAATGGTTCAGAATTATTTGATAATGATGATACTATAATGACTCATTGTAATGCAGGTGCATTAGCTACTGTTGGTTATGGAACAGCTTTGGGGGTAATTCGTGCAACAAAAGACAGTGGAAAAAATATAAAAGTTATAGCTACTGAAACTCGTCCAATCCAACAAGGATCAAGATTAACTGCTTTTGAATTAAAACATGATGGAATTGATGTCAGTTTAATTCCTGATACTGCAGTTGGCTATTCAATGGCAAAT
>Ga0114933_10003099_pt1 | contig 16536 bp, 13 predicted proteins | sample 4SBtaG_FD_89691 | JGI IMG/M metagenome (GOLD analysis project Ga0114933, IMG submission 89691) | Deep subsurface microbial communities from Kolumbo volcano to uncover new lineages of life (NeLLi) - 4SBTROV12_W25 metaG | ecosystem: Environmental > Aquatic > Marine > Volcanic | place: Kolumbo... | reverse complement strand
GGGGCGACCCGCTGGAGGAAGACGACTGGGCGGCCTTCCGTCTCGGCGCGGATCTCGGCTTCGCAACGCTCGAGCTCGAGGAGTACCTGGTCGTCAACGCGACCGGGCTCGTGCGGCTGGGGCCTCTGCGCTGGGACTTCTACGTCCCGCTCCGCTTCAGTGAAAACGGCTTCCGCACCCAGGACTACGACGACGCCCGCGACTTCACACGGCTCGGCCGGTGCGTACGCGTCGACGTTGGGGACTACACAGCGCCGCAGGACCACTACGACCCCACCTGCAATCCCTACCCGTGGCGAGGACACGGCATCCACGACCGCGTGTACTTCAGTGCCCGTGTCTCCCCGCTTCGCGGGATCACACTGGGCCACGGCACGCTCGTGTACGGCTACCGCAACTCCCTCGACCTCGAGCGACCTCAGCTCGGCGCACACGTGAACTTCGACCTCTACGATTGGGGCTCTGCGGAGGTGATCGTCGACGACGTCACCCGGCCGGGGCTGGTCGGTGGACGGGTCTTCATCCGGCCGCTGCAGACCTTCTTCGGCGAGAACTGGGACCAGACGCCCGACGAGCTCGAGATCGGCTTCACGGGGCTCGCGGACGTCAACGCGCCGCTCCACCGGGTGACCGCGTTCGGGCGAGGCTTGGTCGACGATCAGGGCGACGCTCAGTTCATTCGAGACACCGTCGGCGTCGTCGGAGCCGACCTGCACTACCTCTACCTCTGGAACCTCGGGGACTCGACGCAGCCGCAGATCGGCATCTTTCTCTTCGCCGACTACAACCACTTCCTCAACGTCGAGGACGCCAACGCCCTGCAGGGCGGCGCGCGCTTCGTGCTCACCGACCGCAGCACCGGGTGGGATGTTCGCGCCGGCGCCGAGTTCAGGCTGATCGGCAACCGCTACCTGCCCGAGTACTTCGACACGGACTACCAGATCCAGAGTCAGCGCTTCGGCCTGACCAACGACGCGCTCGCGCTGCCCGGCGTGGACGTACACACCACGCAGCTCGAGTACATGCTGGCTCGACCGGGAGGCTATACCTATGGCCTGCAAGGTTATCTGCGCGTTCAGATTCCGATCCCGGCTAGCAACGGCTCCTACAATCCGCTGCCCATCGCGGCCTTCGTCGAGGAAGCCGACGGGCCGGTCAACGCAGCGTTCTCGCTCTCGGTCGGCCCGTTCCAGATGGACCAGCTCGTGGTGTTCGGGCTCTACCAGCGACGTAACTTCGACGATCTCAGTGGGATCTTCGAGCTCGATGGCACGCTGATCCGGGTGCTCGGTCGGCTCTTCCTCGGCGCACCGAACGCCCAGCCCGGGACCCTCGACGAGATCCTCCGCTACTTCCACATCGACCTCCGGTACGACCACCGCTTCTTCCAGACGCCTCAGGGTGAGTTCGCCGAGACGAACGACTTTGTGCTCACCATCGGGTTCAGCGCGGGGGGATGAGAATGCGTATCGCCTGGTTGTCCTTGCTCGTGCTCGGCTGCTCGCCCGCGCCGTTCGAATGCGCCAACGATCCGGCGACGCCCCTGCCCGACGCGGCGGCGGTATGTGCGCACATCGAGTCCATCGGCTGTTTCATCGATCCCGACCCGGAGCTCGAAGACGCGGGCCTCTCGCCGAGCTGTGAGCTCGGCTACGACGAGGTGAGCGCTGCCCTCTCGGACGAAGAGTTCGCGCGGGTGTTGCGCTGCTACATGGCCGCGGAGGCGTGCGAGGATCTCGAGGGTTGCAATCAGTCCTGCGGTCCCGGCGGCGGCCACATCTCCTATCGGCCGGGCGTGGACGCTGGCGCACCCATCGACGCAGGCTCAGATGCTGCCGCGCCCAACGACGCAGGCTCAGACGCTGCCGCACCCAACGACGCAGGCTCAGACGCTGCAGCACCCAACGACGCAGGCTCAGACGCTGCAGCACCCACCGACGCAGGCTAGCGGTCTGCCTCGGCGGATGGACCGCGGCGCACGACCGAGGTCAATTTTTGACAACGCCGCAGCCGTCCGATGCGATCGCCGTGATGCACGGCGTCCGGTTTGCACTCTTCATGCTGCTCGTCGCCTGCTCCGCGGAGCCGGTTGCGGCCACACGGGTTGCACACACCCGCAGAACATGAACGGTTGGTCCAGAGGCTCTTCGCGGACCCCGAGGTACGAGACCTGACGTTCTGACGCTTCGTTCGGGGCCTCAGCGAATGGGCAGCGACGCCCCGGTCTCGCCCACCCGAACCCGCCAGACCTCGGAGTTGCCGAGGCTCGACAAATAGACCCACTCCTCTCCGTAGGCGCCCACCCCAGCGGAGCCGTTGGCGGGCAAGAGGAGCGCTCTCACCGGCAGGATCTGGCTCGGCGCTTCCCCGCTCGCCGCGCGCAGCACGCCGCTGGAGCTGGTCACGAGCACGAGCGCGCCACTGGCCAAGGTCACGATCCCATCCACCTGGTCGACGTCGGCGAGGAAGCTCGCCGGGGCGCCGTAGGCCCCGGTCGCTCGGTCGAAGGAGAGCGAGAAGACGGTCGACGTGTCCCAAGACGCCACGTAGAGCGCCGCGCCGTCCTCCGAGAAAGCGAGGCCGTTGGGATACGAGATCGCGTCGGAGACCAGCGTGATGTTGCTGCCGTCAGCGTCGGCTCGGTAGAGGAGGTCCGCCTCAGAATCGCTGAACACGAGGGAGTCGTCGGGGGCGACGGCGATGTAGTTGGTGAGCACGAGCGGCGCCCCGCTCGGATCGCCGGAGAGCAACATCGTGACCGCGCCGGCCGGCGTGACTTCATAGAGCACCCCCGGCGCGTCGGCGCTGCTGTCGGCCTTCCCGCAGACGACCAAGTTGCCATCGGCCCGAACGGCCATGCCCAGAGGCCGCGGGATGCTGACAAAGGGGCTCACGGTTCCGTCGACCGCGATCGATACGATCTCGCTCGCTCCGAGCACGCCGACATAAAGGGTGGGCGCTCCGGCGGCGTCGACCCCGAAGGCGATGCCCTCGCTGTTGGCGGCGAGGGTGGCGAAGGAGTCGAGGTCGCCGACCTGAGGGCCGGCGTCGGGCAGGGGCCCACCTGCGTCCGTCAAAGGGACCGCGGCATCGGATGGCTCGGGGGTCGTGGAGTCACAACCCCAAGCGCAGAGGAGCAGGGTGAGGGCGGAGATCCGTGCAAAGACCATTGGGCGAGTGTGCCAGGAAGCGGGGACTCGCGCCGGCCGTAGCCGAGGCCTGCGTCGAAGGGGTAACATGAGGGGGTGGGTGAAACATCCGACGGGGTCCGGCCGACGTCATTGTTGAGCGCGGTCCTGAGCCACTGCTCCGACGGTCTCTTGGTCGTCAACGAGGCGGGCACGGTCGTGCTCGTCAACGAGCCCGCTGAGACACGGTTTGGTCTCGGGTCCGAGCTCACCGGTCGGGACGCGCGTTTGTTGCTCGGAGGCGATGTGTGGCGGGAGCACCGCGAGGGCGGTGAAGCCTTCTCGAGCTTCCCAGACGACGCTGAGGCGAGGCTCTCGATCGAACCGGTGCAACACGCGGGAGAGCCATGCCTGCTCGTGAGCATCCTGGACGCTGAAGGGACGGGCTTGGCGGAGACACGCCAGCAGCTAGCGGCCACCGAGGAGCGCTACCGGCGACTCGTGCAGGCCACCCCGATCTGTGTTCACGAGATCGACGTCGAAGGTCGACTCACCTCGATGAACCCCGCGGGCCTGGAGATGCTGGGGGTGACCCAGGAGAGCGAAGTCGTCGGCACCGACTACCTCAGCTACGTGGGGGACGACGACCGCGTCCGCATCGGTGGACTGCTCGACGACGCCATCAACGGAGAGCCTCACTTCTTCGAGTTCGGGGCAGGCGACGCCTCGGCGCCACTCTTCTTCTCGTCCTGCTTCGTGCCGATCAAGAACGATGAGGAGCGGGTCCTGCGCCTGATGGGCATCAGCGAGAACATCACCGAACGGGTCACCTCGGCTCGTGAGCAGGAGCGGCTGCGGGCGCAGGTGCTGCAGTCTCAGAAGCTGGAGAGCCTCGGCGTGCTCGCCGGCGGGATCGCCCACGACTTCAACAACCTGCTCATGGCGATCCTCGGAAACGCCAAATGCTTTTGAGGACCTGCCGAGCGCCTCTCCTGTGCGTGAGTACCTCAGCGACATCGAGGGGGCGGCTCGGTCCGCCGCCGATCTCTGCACCCAGATGATGGCCTACGCGGGCAAGGGTCGGCTCGACGTCCGCCCATTGAACCTCACCGGGCTCGTGCGGGAGATGGCGCAGCTTCTCCGTGTCTCGATCTCGAAGGACATCGTGGTGCGGTTCGAACTCGACGACGCCGTTCCCATGATCGCGGCCGAGTCGTCCCAGATTCGACAGATCATCATGAACTTGATCACCAACGCCGCCGACGCGATCGGAGACGAGGGCGGTGAAATCCATCTGGTCACCGGGAGCGGCCACTTCGACGAGGCGGCCCTGGACGCGTCCTACTTCGAGACGGATCTGGCGCACGGGCCCTATGTCTTCCTAGAGGTGTCCGACACGGGCGGGGGCATGAGCCCCGAGGTCCTCGAGAAGCTCTTTGATCCCTTCTTCAGCACCAAGCCGACAGGGCGCGGCCTCGGCCTCGCCGCTGTGCAAGGCATCATCCGAAGCCACAAAGGCGCCGTCCGGTTGGTCTCGCGACCGGGCGTCGGCACGTCGTTCAGGGTACTGCTGCCCGCCGCTGCCGAAAACGTCGTCGACTCGGCTCCCGAGGCGCAACCCGAAGAGACGACATGGGACGCGGGCAAGCTCCTGGTGGTCGACGACACCGAGGCCGTTCACACCGTGACCAGCCGCATGCTGAAGCGCACCGGCTTCGAGATCCTCAGGGCCGACGACGGCGCGAGCGCGATCGCAATGTTCGAGGCCTACAAGGACGAGATCGCCGTGGTGCTCTTGGACGTGGTCATGCCGGGGATGACCGGCGAGCAGGTCCTCGGCGAGCTTCTTCAGATCAACCCGGCGGTCCCCGTCGTTCTCTCCAGCGGATATGCCGATCAGGCCGGAGAGAGCGTCGTGAGCAGCAAGGGCGCGGCGGCGTTTCTCCCCAAACCGTACGCGCGCGGTGACTTGCTCCAGTTGCTCGAGTCGCTCCTCAAGGAGCCGCGCCCCACCCCGCCCGCGTGAAGGAGGACGCTCCCGTGAGCCCGGATTACCCGCACGTCTTTCGGGGCTTCGATCGCGCGCGGGCCGCTGCCTCCGTCAGCCGGATCATGCTCGTCTATGGAGGCGCGTTCCTGGTGTTGTGGACGCTCGGGTTGGTGGTGCGTGGACCGCGCGGCTGGGTGCTCGTCCTCGCGCCTCTGCTGATGATCGTCGGCTCGAAGGTCTGGGCCTTGAGGCGACTCAGCGTGGACGTCGCCGACGGAACGCTGCGCTACGAAGGGGTCTCGGTGAGCGACGACTTCGACGTCGCGGTCGACGCGGTTACGGCGGTGTACTTCGATCGCTCGCTCTCGGGGCGGCCCCTCGTACTCGCCCTCGCAGACGGCGATGAGCGGGTGCTGGAGGGGCTCAGCCGAGCCGCCGCGGGACGACTTGGTGCACACCTCGTCGCGTCTGGCGCGCGGGACCTGCGATAGCGCGAGGGCTAACGAGCGCGGCGCTCGTGCGTACGGGTGGTCGATGGATGTAACGCCCAAGGCGGTGTTTGAGGGTCGTCGAGCGTGGATGCGACGCGCGGGCGCGGTCCTCGGTGGCGCGGCAGCCGTGGGGGCGACGGCCTGGCTGGGCTGGCGAAGGTTTGGGCCCGCTCCGCCCGCTCGGATGCCGCCGGTCCCGCCGGACATCTTGGCCGCCTATCCGGGCTCGCCGACCGAATTCGCGGCGAGCCCGCAGACCGACCGGACGGTCGCTGCGACCTACAACAACTTCTTCGAGTTCAGTGAGGACAAGGAGGGCATCGCCGACGCCGCGCGCGGGTTCGTGCACCGCCCCTGGACCCTCGAGGTCAGCGGGGAAGTCCGACGGCCGCGCCGCTTCGACGTCGACGAGCTCGTCCGACGCTTCGGGCTCGAGCAGCGCGTATACCGCCACCGCTGCGTGGAGGCCTGGGCGATGGTGGTGCCTTGGAGTGGGTTCTCGCTGGCGTCTCTCCTGCGTCTGGTGGAGCCACTCTCACACGCGCGATTCGTGCGCTTCGAGTCTTTCCATGCGCCGCGTCAGGCTCCGAACCAACGCGGCTACCGCTTCCCGTGGCCCTACCACGAAGGCCTTCGCCTCGACGAGGCGATGCACCCGCTCTCCTTCATCGCGACGGGGATCTACGGTGAGCCGCTCCCGGCCCAGCACGGCGCTCCCATTCGCCTCGTCGTGCCGTGGAAGTACGGGTTCAAGAGCGCAAAATCCATCGCGCGCATCGAGCTCACCCGGGCGCAGCCCCGGACCTTCTGGAACACGGTGGCGCCGGCTGAGTACGACTTCCTCGGCAACGTGAATCCGCACGTGCCGCATCCCCGCTGGTCCCAGGCGAGCGAGCGCGTGCTCGGTTCGGACACGCTTCAGCAGACCTTGCTGATGAATGGCTACGTCGAGGAGGTCGCCGCGCTCTACCGATCGTGATGAGCCTGACAAGGCTTCTCGAACACGCCATAGAGACTCGTGCGCGACGACCCGGCCAGCCTCGAGGACATCGAACGCGTCTTTGGCCGCTATCGGCCGCTGGTCTCGAGCTTCGGCGCTTTGACCGACGCGCTCCTGGCGAAGCGCGCGCCCGTGGTGTGGGCACACCCCGATCGGACGACGCGAGACGCGTTGAGCGCGTCTCTCGCATGTGACGGCGTCGACTCGGAGACCGTGGGCTGGGAGCCGACCGCGCTGCGCCTGACGAACACGGAACGACCCGGCCTTCGTTGGCAGCACGCGGCCGGCCTCTTCTACGTGCAGGATGAGGCCTCGATGTTGCCCGTGCGTCTGCTCGACCCACAGCCCGGCGAGCGGGTGCTCGACCTCTGCGCGGCGCCTGGGAGCAAGACCGCCAGGATCGCTTTTGCGCTGGGCAATCGGGGGACGTTGGTGGCCAACGACCGGAGCGCGGGTCGGCTGGCGGCGATGAGCTCGACCATCCGGCGCCTGGGCATTCGAAACGTGACTTGCACCGTCATGGACGGCGTGAAGGTTCCGATCGAGGCTGGGCGATTCGACAAAGTGCTCGTCGACGCACCGTGCACCGCTGAGGGGACCGCTCACAAGTCGAGCGCGTGGCGGCGCTCTCCCGAGGGCTTTCGGAGCTGGATCCCCGGGCTCCAGCGAGAGCTCCTAAAACGGGCAATTCGCCTCTGCCGGCCAGGTGGCCGTATCGTCTACTCCACTTGCACTCTCGCGCCCGAGGAGAACGAAGCGGTCGTGAACGCGGTGCTCGCAGAGTTGAGCGGGCGCGTGCGGCTCCTCCCCGTCGCGCCGATCGAGGGCCTCGTCATCAGCCCCAGCGTGCAGGCCTGGGGAGGCGTGCGCTTCGCACCGGAGCTCTCCCGGGCGGTCCGGATCTGGCCGCATTTGGGCAAGGCCACCGGATTCTTCATGGCGGTGCTGGAGAAGGATCCAGAGGCGGTCGAAGAAGCGGAGGCGAGCACGCCGATCAGCGCGATCGCGGATGACGCGCGGTCGAGTGATGTGCTGCGGCGTTTTGGTGATGACTTTGGTCTGCCGAGCGAGGTGTTTGCCGGTCACCGCCTGCTGGAGAGGGGCACCTATGCCCGACTCGTGCCGGACGACCACAGGGTGCCCGCGGGCGCACGGCATGTCGCCACAGGCCTGGAGGTCACCCGGAACCGAGCGCGAAACCCAAAGCTCAGCACCGCTGGCGGCATGAGCCTCGGGCGCGTCGCCTCGAAGCAGGTCCTGCAGCTCTCGACCCGGGGCGCGAAGAGCTATCAGGCGCGCGAATCGATCCCGCTCATCGAGTGTGAGGCGCTGCTCGGCTGCGAGCACGACGGCTACGTCATCGTGCGTTTCGGCGAGCACGCGCTGGGGCTCGGGCGCATCGTGCGAAGTGGGACGCAAGGGGAGCTCGTCAGCGAGTTTCCCAAGGCGTGGTCGATCTGACGCCTGCGCACTTCCCCTGCGCATGCGCGAGACGCTGCCCAGCTCAGGTCGTGGCGCTGAGCTCCCGACGCCTCTTCGCACCGCAGTGGCAGCCGGTCGTGCCGACCGGGTCCGCTGAGAACATGCCTCCTCGGGGCGCGACTCGAACTCCCGCGACCCGAGGGCGCACTTTGGCGGATTGAGACGAGCACGCGCCGTATCTCGATCACCCCAAGACGTGCGAAGATGAGGCACGCCAAACACCTGGGGGGTCGCGGCGCGTGGGGGGTGTGAAGAGTGAAGATCAAGCTGCAGGCCATGCTCAACGGGGTCGCCGCGCTTCGGGAGCAGTACGGAGCCGAGGCGGTCGAAGCGGTCCTGGCGACCTGCGATGCCCACGTCCGAGAGCGCTGCGAGACGGGGATCGCCATCGAGTGGCACGATGTGGAGGAGTTCTGTCAGTTCCTGAACCGTGCCGAGCGTGAGCTCGGTCGAGGGGACCAGCGCATCTCCGAGATGATCGGCGCCGCTGGGGCAGAGACGCACACGCGCTCTTGGTTCAAGCGGGCCGCCATGTCGCTGGCGAGCCCCGAGTTCATCTTCAGCAAAGTGACCAGCTCGTGGCGGCGCTTCAACGACCAGGGCAACTTCGAGATGGACGAGCTCGTCGACGGCCGCTGTCTGCTTTCGCTCTCGGGCGTGGACGTGGCCGATCCCCTCTTCTGCGCCACGATCACGGGATGGGCCGGCGTGATGGCCAAGCGCGTGGGCTGGAACCCGGCCCGCGTCGAGCACATCGAGTGCCGCGGCCGCGCTGACGACCGGTGCGTTTGGCGCACGACGTGGCCACCCAAGAAGTAGAGCGGGCGACCTGCGGCGCCCCGCTGGGTGACGAAAGCCCTTGCCCGAGACCCGCCCGAAGACGAAGAGCGCTCGAGATGAAAGCGATCCTTAAGAGAGATGCGACGGAGTACCGACCAAGCTTGAGCCATGCGTGGACCCCGCTCGCTTGCTCCAGCCTTGCTCTTGCCATGGCTCGTCCTGCCACTCGGCGGCTGCACCTCGTCGCCCGAATCCTCGGGGCCTGACGCGGGGGCGCAGGACGACACCGGCTCGGACGCGAGCCTCGGCGGTGACGGCTCGGTGGTTCGCCCGGACGGCAGCACCACTGACCCGCCCGATGCAAGCTCGGGAAGCTGCGTGCTCGGTGCCCGCGCCTGCGATGGCGAAGCCGCCGAGCGCGAATGCACGGAGAGCGCCGGTGGCCCCACGTGGTCGAGTCGAGGTTGCCCCGCGGGGCAGAGCTGTCGCAGCGACCGCTGCGTACCGAGCTGCGCCGACGAGTGTCTCTTGGGGACGGCGGAGAGCGGCAGGACCTGCCGGCTCTACTCGGAGGAGAGCGGTGACTTCGTCGACCCCCCGACCGGCATGCACACGCTCGCGCGGCAGCACCTGGCCTATCTGCGGGAGAACCACCTCACCAACGGCTACGTCGTGAACACGCTCTTTCGCACCCCGTCGCTGAGGGAGGTCGAACGGTTCACGGGCGCCGTCGACTCCGCTGAATGGACGGGCGCCTACCTCGCCGCGGAGTCGCTACGGCTGATGACGACGGGCTCCCCGGACGCGGAGACCAACGTACGGGCGACGATCGAGCGCCTCCAGGAGCTCTTCGAGGTGACCGGCACGCCCGGCTACATGGCTCGCCTCTGGGGGCCCGTCGGGCGTGACGCGCTGACGGACGCGGTCGGGGCCGAGGTCTTCGATGGGGTCGCCTCGACCCCCACCACCTTCAGAGGAGGGCCGGCCTTCTATCACGGCTTCACGAGCCGGGACATGTACTCGGGCGTGATGTTCGGCCTGAGCATGGCCTACGATGCCACGACCTCGGAGGAGCACCGAGAGCGCGTCCGCTCGGTCGTCGTGACGCTTGCCCGAGAGCTCATCATGGAGCGCAGCGACGTGCCAGTCCGCTTGCGGTTCAACAGCTTCGGTTCCTGGCAGGTGGTCGATCAGCGTTGGAACATGACGCACACCGTGCTCGTGCCCGACGAGATGGTCGACGGTCACGTCCTGATCCAAGTCGGCAGCGACGAGGACCCGGGCAACTACGACGCATCGACGCTCAGCGGCGCGCGTGAGTTCCTGCCCGACATGAGGCCCGTGCTCTCGCAGGCCCCGGTGATCGGCGGTCTCATCCCGGCGATCCCACGACCGGGCAGCGCGATCATGCTCTCGAACATCCTGCGCTTCGCCATGCACGTCACCGATGGGGTGGCAGGGCGCGAGGCGGATCACGACGCCATCGAGGCTCACTACCTCGGCCATCGTGACGAGTGGCTGCCCATCATCGAGATGCAGCAGTACCACAACGCCTCCGAGTGCTACCGGGCCTACTTCGGCCAGACCATCGTCTACCACTCCATGTACAACCTCATCCGCCTCGAGCCCGAGAGCCCGTTCAGGACGTGCCTGCAACGTGACGTGCTTGGAGCGCGCATGTACGAGGAGGCTCGGGGACAGCTCAACGTCTACTTCGACTACGCCTCGGCGGGCATGGGACCCGCGGGGCTGCTCTCGGCCGCCGAGTTGGCAACGGCGACGAGCGGACTCGCCGAGTTCGTAGCGCCGCCGAAGCTCGCGCGCCCGGTCGACAACCGGGATCGCTACGCGGCCAGCCCAGACTGCCCCGAGCAATCCACTACACCCATTCCGGTGCGGCACCGAGTGCCGACGGACTTCATCTGGCAGCACCACCCCTTCCAGCTCGTGAACCCCGAGCCTCACGACCGCCACGTCTATCCCCCGGTGGACTACCTGCTCGCCTACTGGATGGGGCGGCACCACGGGTTCATCGAAGACGACTCTGCCGGCTCCTGTACCCGCTGGGATTGAAGCAGACGACGACGCCTGTTCGGGCGGTTGATCTGCCCAGGATGACGCACCCCGCAGGCCAACACGTGCCCGAAGCAGGGCTCAGGCGCAGAGGGCCTGACGCCGATTCACGTTGCGAATCATAGAGTTGTGCCGAGCGAGAGTTGCGGCCAGCGGCGAATCGACCGCCGAGCTGCGTTGTCGCCGGGCCTTGCCGGCCGCTCTGATCTATGCTCGCGGCATGAACGTTGTTCGCGCCTGTCTTTTGGTGTGTGTTTCTCTTGCCGTAGGGTGCTTCGGGAACGAGATCACGGAGTTCCCCGATGGGCTCGAGCCGCTCGGGGAGAACACCTTGGCCGGTCCCGGGACGATGACCGATGCGTTCCCCGAAGAGTACGAGCTCGAGGGCACCGGCGGCAGTCGCTTCGATCAGGTGCTCGGCCGTGGCTACATCCACGCGCCCATCGCCGATGTGTGGGCGGCGTTCCAGGAGCCCTCGGTCGGCGCAGACCGCCGAACCAGCCCGGAGTGGTCGAGCGACCCGATCAACGACTCCCCCTACGACGCGAGCTTCGTGGTGCACCACATCGCTCACGACGTCGTCACGGTCGAGTGGGACGTGACCTGGCGTCAGGGCGTGGTCACGGGCACGGCTGCGGAGCCGGAGCTGGTGGCGATCCGCTGGCAAAAGACATCGGGCAGCACGTTGATCTCCATCATCGAGGGCTCGATGCTCCTGCGACCCGTGGGAGACGGCTCGATCACGGAGCTCGAGCTCGTCTACCACGCGAGCGCAGCCGCGGCGGGCACCGACACGTTTGTCCGCTACATGCAGGACATCTTCAACGACGCCGTCGCGGTGACCCACGGGACGCCGCTGCCGACCTTCGACTGAAGACCCGGACCGGGCCTGGGCAGATGCCTCAGGCGCGGAACGGGAGCGGGCCGCCCTAGCTCTCGGCGGTGTCGCCGACGGTCGAGCGGATCTTCAGGTCCTTGAACTGGCGCTCATCGGCCGGGCCGGGCGCGCCCGTCATCAGGTCGTTGCCCCGCGCCGTCTTCGGGAAGGCGAGCACGTCCCGAAGCGACTCGCTGTCGGTCATGCACATCAAGAGGCGGTCGAAGCCAAAGGCGATGCCGCCGTGGGGCGGCGCGCCGTGGCCGAGGGCGTCGAGCAAGAAGGAGAACTTCTCCTGGGCTTCCTCTTCGCTGAGGCCGATCGCACTGAAGACCTTGGCCTGGACCTTGGAGTCGTGCAGCCGGATGGAGCCGCCTCCGATCTCGACGCCGTTGAGCACGAGGTCGTAGCGGAAGCAGAGCACCAGCCCAGGGTCGCTCTCGATGAGGTCGACGCACTCGTCGTGGGGGCGCGTGAAGGGGTGGTGGGCGGCGACCCAGCTGCCCTTCTCTTCGCCGCGCTCGAAGAGCGGCGGATCGACGACCCAGAGCAAGTCGTACTCGTCGCCCGAACCCACCTCGGGGATCATGCCGAGCTGCTTGCCGAGGTGGAGGCGGAGGTTCGCCATGCAGGTGTTGACCATCTGCTCCTCGCCGAACATCAGCAGGATCAGGTCGCCCGCCTCGGCGCCACAGGCTTCGTTGACCGCGTCCCGGAAGGGGTCGGTCACCTGCTTGGCGAAGGGGGACTGCGACCACGCGCCGCCCTCGTTCACCTTCGCGCGACCCAGGCCCTTGGCGCCCATCGTCTTCACGAACGCCTCGAGCTCGTCCACCTTCTTGCGGCTCATGGCGTGCTCGGCTGGCACCCGGATCGCCTTGACGATCTCCTCTGGCAGGTCGAGCCGGTAGCTGCCGTCGGCGAACTTCGCCGCGATGGGTGCAAGCAAGCCGATGCCGCCACCCTCGTGCTTCACCGTCAGCTCGGTGAGGTCGATGTGCTTCAGCCCGAAGCGTCGGTCAGGCTTGTCGTTGCCATAGTCGCGCATCGACTCCTCGAAGCGGAGCCTCGGGAAGGTGCCGTCGGTGTAGCGCTCTCCGAGGTCGACCCCGAGCACCTCTTTCCAGAGCCGGAAAACGAGCTTCTCACAGACCGAGAAGATGTCGTCCTGCGTGACGAAGCTCATCTCGATGTCGATCTGAGTGAATTCGGGCTGCCGATCGCCGCGGAGGTCCTCGTCGCGGAAGCAGCGCACGATCTGGAAGTAGCGGTCGTAGCCCGCCACCATCAGGAGCTGCTTGAAGAGCTGCGGGCTCTCGGCGAGCGCGTAGAACTTGCCGGGGTGCTGCCGTGAGGGGACCAGGAAGTTCCGGGCGCCGCCGGGCGTGTACTTGACCAGGTACGGCGTCTCGATCTCGAGGAAGCCGTGCTCCGCGAGCACATTGCGGGTCGCGTGGTAGGCCTTCGCGCGCTTGCGGAGGTTCTTCTGCAGCGTGGGGCGCCGCAGATCGAGGTAACGATGCGTGAGGCGTGTCTCCTCGGTGGCGTTGATCTCCTCTTGGATCGGGAAGGTCGGGGTCTTCGCCGAGTTGAGAATCTCCGCTTCGAGGCCGATCACCTCGATCGCGCCCGTGGGCATCTTGTCGTTCCGCATGTCGCCGCGGTCGTTCACCCGGCCGCGCACGGCGAGCACGTACTCCGAGCGCAGCTCGCTGGCGACAGCGAAGGCGGTGGCCTCGACGCTCTTGTCGAAGGTGACCTGGGTGATGCCCTCTCGGTCCCGCAGGTCGACGAACATGACGCCGCCACGGTCTCGGATGCGCTGGACCCAACCCATGAGCACGACCTCGCGATCCGCATCATCGAGCCGCAGCTCGCCACAAGTGTGCGTTCGCTTCAGCTGATCGATAAACCGGGCCAAGGTGTCCTCCAGTGCCTGCTCCGAGCCCAATCGCTCGGGGCCGAGGGTTCTAGCCGACCTGGGGGCGGGACGCTACGCGCTCTTGACCCGCGCGAGCACAATCAGCTCAGGGGCGCGAGCCAAAGAACATCCGGCTCAGCACGGCCGCGCCGGCGATGGGCGCCGTGACGAAGAGCACGAGGCCGATCTCGTTCGCGGGCGGGGGCAGCGTGATCCAGGCGCCGTAGCAAATCACGGGCGCGACCATGGCCGAGAGCCAAGCGGCGACCCCGGTCGGCAAGGAGCGCCACTTGAGGGCCAGCAGGAACACGTCGGCGCCGACGAGCGCCACTCCGGTCGTGCTGCCCAGGAACGTCGCCCACATCATCAGGATCGCCCAGTTCTCGGCGAATCCGAAGGTCAGGGCGGCCGCTCCGATGGAGAGGGCTCCCAGGGTGGCGAAGCCCCAGGTCACGAGGAGGGGGCCGAGGAGGGTGGGCGCGAGCCAAGGTCGGAGAGACGTCATGGCTCCATTACGACGCCAAAGACGCGAATCTTCCAGTCCTGGTTGCGTCTGAGTTCACGATCGGGCTCGATTACCCCATCCCATGCGCCGTTGGATACTCGTCAGCTTCGCCTCTCTCGTCCTGCTCGCGCCCCCGGCGCTGGCGCAGCGCAGGCCTCCTCAGGCGCGTGAGATGCGCTGGCACACCTTCGTCGGTGGCCAGTCCAGAGATTCGATTCGAACCTCGATGAACGACGACCCAGGCCGCATCGACCTCGGAGACGCGAGCTGGAGCTGCGGGTTCGCACGCACGCGCTTCGCCGGCGTAGGCACCGTCGAGTGGTCCGTTCAGCGGGTGCTCGCCTGTCGGCGGGGCGACGCCACCGTCAGCTCGACCGCTTGGTGTCGGGTGCATCGCGGCCGCTTCGAGGAACACGCGGCGACGCTGAGCCTGGGCACGACGAGCGACAGCGAGCACATCACGGTGACCCTCTCGTGCGACCCGCCGAACCGCTGAGCGACCCAACGAACCGCTGAGCGACGAACCGCTGAGCGACCCCGACGGACGCAACGCGAGGAGCGCAACCCCGAGGTGCGCAACCCGAGGAGCGCAGTCCGAAGAGCGCATCTGCTGTCTCCATCGCCGGCTGAGATCGAAGGGCACGTTCGGCATCCCCGACGTGCCCCAGGGCTCAGCGGCGGCGGCGCCAGAAGAGGCCGAGGGTGCCGAGGAGCATGAGCCAGCCGAGCGGCGCAGGCCGCGATGACTGAGCGTGGCAGCCGCAATCCGGGCTGGGCATGTCCGGACCCGCGTCGACGCTCGAGGCGTCCGGCGTTCCCGCGTCCACGTCGCCGCCGTCAACGGGCGTGACGGGACCGCTGTCCGGGCGGCCGGCGTCTACGCCTGCGTCGGGCACCCCGGCGTCGGTCTCGCCGCATCCCATGATGGGCTCGTAGACACACATCGAGGTTCCGCTGTCGCAGCGGTTGGTCGTGCAAGCGTCGGCGTCGTCGCACTCGGTGTCGTCGACACAGCAGTCGGCGATCGGGTCGTTGGCGCAGGTCGCCGTTGCGGCGTCACAGGAGTCCGCGGTGCACACGTTTGTGTCTGCGCACTCGGCGTCGGTGAGGCAGCATCCAGCCAAGAGGTCGTTGGTGCAGGTGTTGGTCGCCAGATCACACGCGTCCATCGTGCACGTGTTGGTGTCGTCGCAGTCGCCGTCGGTCAGACAGCAGTCAGCGATCGCGCTGTTGGTGCAGGCGCCGCTCGCGACATCGCAGGTGTCGGCCGTGCAGGCGTTGCTGTCGTTGCAGTCCGTGTCGGTCGAGCAACAGCCCGCCACCGGCGTGACCGAGCAGCGGTTGGTGCTGAGGTCGCAAGTCTCGGCGGTGCACACGTTCATGTCATCGCAGTCGCCGTCCGCGAGACAGCAGCCGGTGATCGGGCTGGAGCCGCACGCCCCGCCAGGGCCGCTGCAAGTGTTGACCGTGCATGCGTTGGAGTCGTCACAGTCCCCGTCGATGTTGCAGCAGTCGGCGACCGGCACGCTCGAGCATCCGCTCGGTTCGGAGCACATGTCGCTCGTGCAGAGATTCGCGTCGTCGCAGGAGAGCGCGGTGGCCATCGCGCAGGACCCCGAGGAGCAGACCTCGTCGCCGTTGCAGACCAGCGCGTCGGCGCAGGCGGTGCCGTCCGCCGCGAATCCGTCACTCGGGCAGGACGGCGCGATGCCGCTGCAGACCTCGGAGACGTCGCACACCCCGGTCGCCGCACGACAGACCGTCGAGGTGCCGTGGAAGACGTTGGGAGGGCACGCGGTCGAGCTGCCGGTGCAGCTCTCCGCAGGGTCACAGTCGCCGAGTGAAGACCGGCAGATGAGGCTCGATCCGGCGTAGCCATCGAAGGGGCAGTCAGCCGTGCTGCCGTTGCACGTCTCGGCGACGTCGCAGCCTCCGGCGACGTCTCGGCAGACCGTGCCTCCAGGCAGGACCACATCCACAGGACAGGTGTTGCTGGCTCCAGTGCACGTCTCTGCCGCGTCGCAGAGCCCGGTGGCGGCTCGACAGACGGTGCCAGAGCTGGCGAGCACATCGGCGGGACAAGCGTTGCTCGAGCCCGTGCACGTCTCCGCGGCGTCGCACGTCGACACAGCCGCTCGACACACCGTCGAGCCACTCGCGAAGCCGTCCGTCGGACAAACGCTGCTCGAGCCCGTGCACGTCTCCGTCGCGTCGCACGTCGACACCGCCATCCGACACACCGTCGAGCTGCTCGCGAAGCCGTCGGTCGGACAAACGCTGCTCGAGCCC
>Ga0114933_10003097_pt1 | contig 16539 bp, 7 predicted proteins | sample 4SBtaG_FD_89691 | JGI IMG/M metagenome (GOLD analysis project Ga0114933, IMG submission 89691) | Deep subsurface microbial communities from Kolumbo volcano to uncover new lineages of life (NeLLi) - 4SBTROV12_W25 metaG | ecosystem: Environmental > Aquatic > Marine > Volcanic | place: Kolumbo... | reverse complement strand
GAGGTCCGGGTCGTTGTCGCGCAGCGTGAAGCCGGGCTCGAACTGCCGCGAAGCCGCGACCAGGATGCGCTCCAGCTTCACTGGGTCGATCCGATCGACGGGGTGCAGGAGGCGACTCATCATTGCGAGCGGACGAGCGAGGTGGAAGGCGAGCACCGGGTCTCGCGCCGTCTCGAGCCGCTTGGGGACGACGAGCGTGGGCGGGCTACCTGCGTAGACGCTCGCCCACTCCGCTTCGGCCGAGTCGACCATGTAGAGGTCGTATTCGGGCACGCCGAAGATCATCCCGATGCGGTCGGCGAAGGCACGAACCGGGTGGGGCTCTCCGTGCTTGATGCGGTCCCGTTTGGCGACGCCGTGTTGCTCGTGGTCGAAACCCTCGAGCTTGCCCAACGCGTCGGTCATCGCGTGCACGAGTGCGGTCGCGCTCTCGTGGAGCCCGCCATGATCGATGATCTGCTCTAGACCCTGCTTTCCGAGGATGCCGCCAGGCGCTCGCGCCACCTGAGCCCGACGCGCACGCACGATCTTCTCTTCGGCGTCGGTGCCTTGCTTGCTCGCCACGAGCGGCGCCAGCGCGATCGCTGCGCCGTCAGGCTCTCCGGTCGCTCGAAACACCTCAGCCAACGCCCGCCACACGTCGGCGTTCCACGCGTCGATGAGGGTGAAGCGGCGAAGCTCCACCAGCGCCTTGTCGTTCGCAGAGAGCGCCCGCAGTGCCTTCACCAGGGCCAGAGAGATGCCAGCGTCCGTCGGGCACGCCTCGACTCCTTCACGGAGCGTCGCGATCGCGCGGTCCGGCCGGTTCGTTGCCTCGCTGAACACCCTCGCGAGCTCTCGGTACGTCGCCGAGAGCGCGCTGCTCTTGTTGGAACGATTGCGCTCCAAGAAGGTCATCAAGCCAGTCGCGTAGTTGTCCCAGTTGGCGTGCTCTGGCGCGTTGGCGATCAGCTCCTTGTAGACCACGGCAGCTCGCTGAGATGGCCCCTGGATCCCGAGCGCGGAGAAGGCACTCGCGGCCGCCGCGCCGTGGTGGCCGCGGGTGCGCTCGAGCTCCGCCAGCTCCGTCAGCACGCCCGCTTTTCGTCCATCGCTGGTCACCACCAAGATGAGCTTCTTGGCGATCCGAAGTGCCTCTTCATGACGCCCCCGCAGTCGCTCGAGCCGCACCAAGGATGCGAGCGCGGGCTCATTCTCCTCGTCTCGGTTGAGCACCGCCCGCAGGCTGCGAATGGCCCGCTCGGGGTCGTTGAGGTGTTGGTCGGAGATCTTGGCGATTCGAAGGTGGGTGGCGATGAGCTGATCGCCCGCCGCCCGCGGGATCAGCCGCTCGAACGACTCCACCGCCTCGTCCCAGCGCCCGTTGCGCGCGAGATAGTCCGCCAGCGCATGAAGGGCATCGTAGTTGTCGGGCGCGTGCTCCAAGGCTCGCCGTACGGCTGCGACGGCGGCCGCGAGATCGTCGCGAACCTCCGCATGCAGGCGAGCGACCGAGAGGTGCAGATCGGCGGCGTTCTCGGGCTCGGTGCAAGCCAGCGCGGCCCTCCCGAGCAGGTCGATGAGCTGCGGCGCCTGATCGAGCCGACCGAGCGTCGCGCGCAGACCGGACGCGGCGCGGCGGTTGTCCGGATCGAGTGCGATCGCGGCCTCATAATCCTCGATGGCCTGCGGGATCTCGTTGGCGGTAAGTCGGATCAGCGCGGCGCGCAGCAGCAGCGCCACGGCGACCCGCCGGTCCTGGGTCAGATCCCTCTCTTTCATCGCGGCGAAGCGCAACGCCGATGCGTCCTCGGCGAGCAGCGCCGCTCGGCTGAGGCCACGCGTCGCAGCAAGGCTCGTTGCGTCGAGCGCACTCGCGGCTCGGAACGCGGCGAGCGCGTCACTCGCTTTGTCTTCCTCGAGGAGGAGCTCTCCGACGCGGGACTGATGGAACGCGCCGACCCGCGGGTCGACCACGGTCGAAGCGAGCCTCGCGTGCATCGAGAGCTCCGCGTTCGCGTCGCCCTTCGTGCGAGCGTACTTGGCGAGGTACTCGAGCGCCTCGACGTCACTCGGGGCGTGTTCGAGCACCTGCCGCATGACCTTGGTGATGTCGGAGCCGGCGGCCAGCCGGGCGCGCGCGAGCTCCTTGAGCGCGGAGAGCTTCGCCTTCGGGTCCTCGACGACCTGCACCATCTTGCTGTACGTCGCGGCGAGTCCGCCCTCGTCGCGCGTGCGGGCGTAGATGGACTCGACTGCGAGCAGCGCGCCGATGTGTTCGGGGTGCTGTTCGAAAACGGGCCGGAAGGCCTCGAGGGCCGGCCCCACCGCGCCTTGCTGGTCGGCGCGGACGAGGGCCGCTCGCAACGCGGTTTGCATACGCAAGAAGGGGTCCGTCAGTCCTTCGACCTCCGTGGCGAGCGCGTCGCAGAGCTCGTTCCACTGGCCCGCCTCCGTAAGCAGCCGTTCGCGCGCGTCGAGCGCGGGCCGGTGCAGGGGCGCGTTCTCGATGGCTCTCTCGTACATGGCGAGGGCTGTCTCGCTATCCTCCAAACGCGCCTCGTAGAGCTCGCCGAGCTCCGTCGCAGCTCGGGCGCGGTCGACGGGGGTGGGCAGGCGGTCGATCTGTTTCTCTCTCGCGGTGGCCAGCTCCTTCCAGGACTCGGTGCGTTGGAGCGCTCCGAGCAGCGCCTCGAGGGCCGGTTCGAACCGGGAGTCGAGCGTCAGAGCGGCGCGGTATGCGCCGAGCGCGAGGTTGTCGTCACCGATCTGAGTTTCGTAGATCTCACCGATCCGGTAGTGCAGTCGGACCTTCTCGACGGCCGTGCTGGTGAGCGGGATCAGGCGTCGATAGACGCCGACGAGCTCTTTCCAACGCCCCGCGTCGGAGAGCAGGCCGGAGAGGGACTCGAGGCTGGGTCGGTGCTTTGGGCTCTGACTCAGCAGGCTCTCGAGCGCGCGCGCCGCGGCCGCGGGGTCACCGCACTCGCGGGCCGTGATGCTCGCCGCTCGGTGGAGCAGTGAGGCGCGGCGCGCGAGGTCCTTGGTGAGGACGGATTCCTTCTTCAGGGCCTCCACCACGCGCTTGTATTCACCGGCCCGGTTCGCGGCTCGCACCAGCGCGTGCAGCGCGCCGAGGTGGTCGGGATCTTTTTCGAGGATGCGCTCGTAGGCGGCGATCGCCCCGGCCGGATCGGAGAGGCGGTCCTCGTGCACGGCGCCGAGCCGGAAGAGCCACATCATGGCTTCTTCTTCGTGCGCGGCACGCCCGATCGCGCGCTCGTAGATCTCGGTCAGCTCCTGCCACCGCGCGGCCGCGGCGTAGAGCCGGGCGAGCGCCGAGAATGCCGCATGGTGGTCCGGGTCGAGGCCGAGCGCGTTTGCGTGGTGCTGAATCGCAGCCAGCGGATCGCGCATCTCTCGCTCGAGCAGGTTGCCGATCTTGTAGTGCAGCTCCGCCCGCTCGGTGGGGGACTGCACACCGTCGCGCGCGCGCTTCTCCCAGACCGCAATGACCTGACTCCAGCGGCCCTTTTGCTCGAGCAGGCGGACCAGCGCGAGCGCGGCCGCCCGGTGACTCGAGTCGATGGTGAGGGTGCGTTCGTACCAACCCTGAGCGTTGTCGGTCTCGTTCAGGGTCTGGTCGTAGAGGTGGCCGATGCGGTGGCAGTGCCGCGCCTTTGCGTCTGCGGCGTCGGTGACCTCGACGAGCTGAATGAGCGCCTCGATCTCGTCGCGGTGTCGACCGCGGTCTCGGTGCAATCGTGCGAGCTCACGGAGCAGGTGGGGTTGCTTGGGCGCTGCTTCGAGCGCGGCGCCGAGCGTCTCGGCGGCGGCCTCCGCGTCGCCCATGCGGCGCTCCTCGATCCCGGCGATGTTGACCAGGATGGAGAGGCGCGTGCTCTCGTCGTCCGCGAGCGAGTGTTCGGTGAGCATCGCGTCGACGAGCTGGGGCCAGCGTTTTTGTTGGGTCGCGAGCCGCTTCACGTGCGCGAGCGCCGCGGTGGCGTGCGGATCGGCTTCGAGGGCGGCCTCATAGAGCGCCGCGGCCTGAACGGGATCGCTGAGCTTGGTCTCGGTCAGGTGTGCGCGGATGGCTGTCCATGCCGCACGAAGCGGCCCGGTCTGGGCCGCGTTGGCGAGGTTTTCGTAGGTCTTGACCAGTGGCCCCCACGCTTTGTCTCGGCGGAGCGCGCGCTCGATCGCTTTGAGCACGACGAGGTTGCCGGGATCGAGCGCTAGCGCCTCCCGATAGACGATCAGCGCCGCCGATTGCTGCCGGAGTTCGTCTTCGAGCAGCCGACCCTTGGCGTAGAGCAGCCGCGCTCGCTCTTTCGGTTCCCGCGTGGTGGCGACCTCCGCGTCGAAGAGCGGCGGCAAGGCGGCGTGCCGCCCGAGGCTGGCCAAGGTGCGTCGGGCGCCGCGCAGCGCCGCCGTGTGGTCACCGCGGGCGCGCAGCGCGGACTGGTAGTGCTCAGCCGCCTTGTTGTGGTCGTCGAACCTCACCTCGAAGAGGCGGCCGAGCTCGTAGTGGAGTTGAGCGGCGCGCTCCGGCTCGCCTCCGAGTCGCAGCTGGTCGACGCAGAGGTCGCGAAGGGTGAGGTCGGCTTCGCGCGCTTCGTCTCGCTTGGGAACGGCCGCCATCTCCGACGTGTCGGCTCCGACGGCCACGGTCTTGGTGGTCGGGGGCTGCGCGAGCTGCGTGGCGGCTTCGATCTCGGTGGCTGCCGCCGCGGGCTGGGGCGGCGTCTGGTCACGACGGGCCTGCGCCTTGGCGGGTGCCTTCTTTGCCGAGGCCTTTTTGGCGGGTGCCTTCTTGGCCGAAGCCTTCTTGGAAGGTGCCTTCTTTGCCGAAGCCTTTTTGGCGGGTGCCTTCTTTGCCGAGGCCTTTTTGGCGGGTGCCTTCTTTGCCGAGGCCTTTTTGGCGGGTGCCTTCTTTGCCGAGGCCTTCTTGGAAGGTGCCTTCTTCGCGGGGCTCTTTTTCGCGGGCGCTTTGCTCGCAGGGGCCGGCGGTGGGGTGCTCCCCGCCACGGACGTTCCGCGGAGCTGGCGCACGGCCTCCTGCGGCGGCGGTGGCGGCGTCGTCTGGACGAGGGTTTGCGCGTCGGGGGTCGCGACCTCGGGGTCGGTTCCCTCTCCGGCGGGCAAGGTGAGCGCGTCCGAGAGAGGGTCGGGGCTGGCGATCCCCTGTAGCGTCTTCTCCTTCTTCGGCGGGGTCGGCGGCGGCGCGGGCCGCCCCATTCCAGGCGCGGGCGGAGGCAGCGGTTCGAGGTCTGTCAGCTCGATCTCACCGGTCGGCGGATCGAAGATTTCTTCGTCCAGCTCGGAGAGTTGCAGCTCTTGCGTCTGGTCGCCGCGGGGCTTCTTTGGTTCGCGCTCGTCCGCCATCTCGATCTTCCCCCCGCGCGAGAAGTCTCGCGGGAGCCACGAGGATACCGCGTTCAGGGGGGCAAGGGATCCTCCGCGCTGTCCATGAGGGTCATGGCACTGGATTCGGCGAGGCATTCGCGTTAGCCAGGTCCGGGCATGGCGGAGACGACGCTCGATGAGACAGCGCAGGGGAGACCGCGTCGGGTCAGGCCCTCCTGCCGGCTGCTCTGTCAGGCGGGCGTGGTTCAGACCGCGCTCGACCAAGAGCTCGACACGGGGCGGCTCGTTCTGGGGCGCCACGCGTCCTGCGATGTCGTTCTGCACGATCCGCGCGTCTCCCGTCGCCACGCGACGCTGAACGTCGCGGGGGGCGGCATCACGCTGGAGGACGAGAGTCGGTCCGGAACCTATGTTGGCGACAGCCGCGTCACTCGACACGAGCTGAAGGACGGAGATGTCCTCGTGCTCGGCCAGAGCGCTCTGGTCGTGCATCTCGGCGGAGCGGTTGCGCCTAGCGAGCCGGTCGACGGACTGGTCGGCGAGTCTCCCCTGATGAGGCGGCTGAGGCGCACCCTCCGCGAGGTGGCGTCGTCGGATGTCGGCGTGCTCGTGCTCGGTGAAACGGGCACGGGCAAGGACACCGTCGCGCGGGCGCTGCATCAGCTCGCCGGGCGCGAGGGCGCCTACGTACACGTCAACTGTGGTGCGCTGCCGAACGACCGGGCAGAGAGCCAGCTTTTCGGTCATGTCGCCGGTGCGTTCACGGGAGCCGAGCACCCAGCTCCGGGGCTCTTTCGAGCCGCCGAGGGGGGCACGCTCTTCCTCGACGCGCTCGATGAGCTACCTCTGGACGCGCAACCCAAGCTGCTGCGGGCGCTCGAGAGCCGTGAGGTCACACCCGTCGGCGGGACGCATCCCAGCCCTGTAGATGCACGGATCGTGGCGGCGACGAGCCGCGATCTACGGCAGGCGGTCGCGGATGGGCGCTTCCGAGCGGACCTCCACGCGCAGCTCTCGGACTTCGTGCTGGAGATGCCCCCGCTGCGCGACCGTCTGGAGGACGTCTTGCTTCTCTTCGCGTCCAGCTATGGCGCGGAGCCTCCGCCTCTGTCGGCGGGACTGCTCCGGGCTCTGCTGGGGCACGCGTGGCCGCTGAACGTGCGGGAGGTGGGCAAGATCGCGGCGCGTCTGAAGCTCGAAGGGCACGTCGATCGGCTGGAGCTCGCGCCGGTGGCGGCGGAGATGGCGCACGGCCGTCGCCTGGTCGGGTGGGTGAAGGCGCAACGGCCCACGGTCGACGGCGCGATGGCGGCGGCGCCGGACAAGAAGATGCTCGAGGAGCTTCTCGGGAAGCACCGCGGGGGCGTCAGCGAGGTGGCCAAAGCGCTAGGGCGGTCTCGCAAACAGGTGCGCCGCTGGCTCACCGAGCATGGGCTCGACCCGGAGGCCTTCCGGCCGGAGTAGCAGGGTCTTCGTGGTCAGCGCCGGGAGCGCAGGTCGAGCGAGAGCACGGAGGGTGTCCTCTCTGACGCCGGCTCGGCCGGCCCTTCATCGACGGTCGACCACCACTCCTTGGCCCGGGCGAGCGTCCAGGGGCGCACGTCCTCCAGGCTCGCGAGCAGATCGCCGAGCTCGGCGGCGCTCGAGGGTCGGTCGCCAGGGTCCTTGGCGAGGCACCAGAGCAAGATCTCTTCGAGCCCTTGGGGCACGCCGCTCACCTCGAGCGGGGGCGGCGCCTGGTGAAGGTGTTTGCCCACGACGTCGACGAGGGTCGGTCCCTCGAACACGTCGCGCCCAGCGAGCAGGTAGTAGCCGACGGCGCCCACCGCGTAGAGATCGCTGCGCTCATCGACGGCCTCGGGCGAGGTGATGGCTTCGGGGGACATGCACTGGGGCGTGCCGACGATCCGCGTCTCGTAGGAAGTGGCTGGATCGTCCGCCTGTTTCACCTCTTTGACGAGGCCGAAGTCCACGATCTTCGCGAGGTCTGCGGATCGCCCGCTGCGGATGAGGAAGACGTTGGCGGGTTTGACATCGCGATGGATCAGTCCGACCTCGTGCGCCTCGGCGAGGCCCTCACAGATCTGGGTCAACACATGCACTGCGCGCCCGGGGTCCATCGGTCCGTGCACCCGCACCAGCTCCTGGAGATCGAGGCCGTCGAGGTGCTCCATCGCGTAGTAGAAGACGCCGTCAGGGGTGCGGCCGTAGTCGAAGACCGTCACCACGTTGGGGTGCGAGAGGCTCGCGGTGCGCTGGACCTCGCGCTCGAAGCGTTCGATCGCACGCGCCCCGGTCTTGGCAGGCGGGAGCAGTTTGACTGCGGTGGGGCGTCGCAGCATCGCGTGCTGGGCCCGGTAGACGGCGCCCATACCGCCCTCTCCGAGCTTGGCCCCGAGGGTGTACTGGCCCAGCTGCATCGCCTCCCGAACTTCCCGACGGAGTCCGTAGATCACCCCGGTGGCGGCGATCGCGGCGCCCGAGTTGAAGATCCACCAGATGCTCGCCGAGATGAGCTGCGAGAAGGTCGACGCGTCCGGTCCCTCGAGGCCGGCCTCCCGGTAGCGCTCGGCGGTGTAGGTGGCGGTGATCAGCAGCCAGATCATGGCGGTGGCGTGGATGAGCACGGTCTGACGCCTGGCGCTCGGGACGTAGGTCGCGCGCAGCCCGAAGATGAAGGTGAGCGCGAGCAGGAGGACCAACATGGGATGGGCCACGAGCGGCAGGCTCATGACCATCGCGCAGAAGCCCAGCGTGACCGTGTTCATCGCGATCAGATCGAGCACGGCGAGGGTGGTTCGGGTGCGCTGTCGCTCCCCGCGAACCGATGCCCAGAGCCCGAGCAGCGCCAACGCGGAGACGCCGTGGGCGCCAAAGTCGAGCGGCCGGAGGATGTTGCTCAAGAGCGTGTCGAGCACGACCCTCACCAGCAGTCCGAAGACCAGCACCGCGAAGCCCCACCCGCCGAAGCGCATCAGCCGGCGCTGGAGGAACTCATCCCGGGAGTGCGTGGTCGGCGTCAAGCCTCGAGCATACTTGCTGTCGTGCGATGCGCTCTCCGCCGAAAGCTGAGCTCGCTGGGGAGCATCTCGGCTCGCACGTACCAGTCGACGACGTCCGAGATCGTCTGCTCGAGTGGCCGGAAGCTGGCGTTGAGTTCTCGTAGCGCCTTGGCTGAATCGACCGCGTGCTCTTGAGCCATCGTGCGTACGCCGGCGACATTTGCGGCGGCGCGGCCTCCAGTCACGCGCGCCCATGCCTCGGACAAGTGTGCGTAGGTGAGGGCGACCCAAGCGGGCAGGTTGGCTTTGGGTGCGGGCCGGCCGGTCTCGAGGGCCAGATGATCGATGATCTGCCGGAGCGTGTAGTAGGTCCCACCCACGATGTAGCGCGCCCCGTGGGGCTTCGAGATCGCCTCGATCGTCGCTGCTGCGACGTCTCTCGCGTCCACGAGGGATGTGCCGCCGAACGGCACCGCCGGGAACTTTCCGTCGACGAAGTCCAGGACGATCTGGCCGGCTCCGGTGGGTCCCGCGTCGCCTGGGCCCCACATCCAGCCCGGCAGGATCTGGACTACGCGCATGCCGTGGGACGGCCGATGAGCTCGGATCTTCGCGTCGCCGGCCACCTTGCTCTGGAAGTAGAGGTTCTTGAGCTGCTCGGGCCCCGCGGGGGTGTTTTCGTCCCCCGGCGCGCCGTCGGGCCGGCGCCCGATGGTGCCCGCGGAGCTGATGTGCACAAACGCTTCGACGCCGTGTTCGTCTGCGGCCGCCATGAGGGAGAGCGTGCCCTGCACGTTGATCTCCTCGAGCCGAGCGACGTGGTCACCGCTCTGGTAGTACTCGCGAAAGTACGCCGCGGTGTGCACCACGGCGTCGGCGCCAGCCATCGCGTCAGCGAAGCCCTGCACGTCGGTCATGTCCCCGACCACCGCGGTCGCTGCGGTGTCGCCGAGCATGCGCTCGAACTTCTCGGCGCGTCGCGTCAGCCCGGTCACTTCGTGCCCTGCTGCGAGCAGCTGCCGCACGAGGTTGTTGCCCAAGAGCCCTGTCGAACCCGTCACGAACACCTTCATCGAATCGCTCCTCCTCCTCGGCTCCCGGGCCGACGATTGCTCTCCCCCAAAACATGAAGCAAACTTCGGTTATGGCGATTCGCTTTCCCGCTCTCGTGCCCGTGCTGGCGCTATCTTGCTGACATCACAGAGAAAAATACCACGTCAGGAGCGAGCGAAGGTGACGGTCGCGGCCATCTTGGAGGGTGCCTCTCAGGTTTTGGTCGACATCGGCTACACGAAGATGACGACGACCCGGGTGGCCAAGCGCGCCGGCGTGAGTGTCGGCACGCTCTACCAGTACTTTGCGGACAAGGAGGCTCTGGCGCGGGCGCTCTGGGCCCGCCACGAGCGTCAGACGTTTGCTGCGATCGCGCAGGCGACGGAGCGAACCGTAGGAGCGTCGGTGTCGGAGCGCGTCGAATCGGTGCTCGGCGCGGTTCTGAGGGCCAAAGCCGCCAACGCGGATCTGACGACCGCCCTCTCGGCCACCATGACAGCGCTCGACGGTTCGGCTCATCTGAGCCGCATTCAGGCGAACAGCCAGGCGAACGTGCGAGCGATGTTGGCGGCTCACGCGGAAGAGCTCGACGTCGAGGATCTCGAGCTCACCGTCTTTCTCATCGTCAACGCGATCGAAGGCGTGATCAGCGCCGCCGTCGCCACCCGGTCGAGCGAGCTCGATGACCCGGCGTTGCTCGGAGGACTGACGCGGATGATCTTGCGCTTCGTTGCGAGGGACCCGTGAGGCATCACCGTGGCCTCCAAGGGGCGGGCGAAGGCAGGGTCGGCGGTAGCTCTGTCTGGTCACAAGTAAAGTGGTCAATGAGTCAACAAGTCAACACTACGTCCCCGGGGGGGTGGGTCGCGGCCAAAGGGCGGCGAAGGTAGGGTTGGTGGTCGCTGCGTGAGCTAACAAGTAAAGTGGTCAACAAGTCAACAAGTCAACACTACGTCCCCGGGGGGTGGGGGCGCTATTCGGCCAGGTTGAAGAAGACGCGCTCGGTGCTGTTTGGGGGCACGGTGACGTTCTTCGTGTGAGCGTTTCCATCCCGGTCGACGAGACGGAGGCGTAGTCGACCGGAGGTGACTCTCGCTTCGGCGATCGGGGTCGTTCCGATGAGCCGTCGCCCGACGTAGACCTTTGACCAGGGGCGCGTGTTGATCGAGAGTCGACCGGGTGGCGCACCCGGAGCGCGCTCTCTACGGATGACGACGAGTTGCGCTTCGACGGTGGCGAGGGCGTCGGCGGTTACGGTGATGTCACCTTCCCAGGGTTCACAGCCATCCCGGGCGATCGCGACGTGGTGGACGCCCGCCGTCATGCGAGCCAGCGTCATCGGGGTGCGTCCATAGAGCAGGTCATCGTCCACCCGGACGGTGCCTCCGCTCGGGGTCGAGGAGACGCTCAGCGTGCCGAGCGCGACGGGCGCGGGCAGCTCGACGGCAGGCTCTGGGGGATCGGTCTCCGGTTCGATCTGTGGGTCAGGTTCGGGTTCCGGGTCGACGGCGGGTGTGGCCGCCTGGGCGACCTGTGGTGCTGGCGGAGGCGGGCTCGGCCAGAAGAGCCACGCTACGGCAGCTAGCGCCAGCGCTAGCGCGGGTGCTGCGTAGAGCCAGGGAGGACGCTTCGCAGGAAGGACTTCGGGCGAGTCGACCGGCGGGACCTTGAGGGTGTCTACGGCGCTCTGGAGTGGCGCGGACCCGGGCGTCTTGTTCGACCGCTTGAACGACTCACCGAAGGGAGTCGAGTCCACCAAGGGGCCGCGCCGAATCTCTTGCGCGTAGAGGTCTCCCATCACCTCGGCGATCTTGGTCGCGTTGACGAACTGTTGACTCTGGGCGAGCCACTCTTCGAGCGCGGCCTGGAACTCACCGGCGGATTGATAGCGATCGTCTCGACGCTTCGAGAGCGCGCGGTTGACGATCGACTCGAGCTCGATCGGCACGTCCTCACGCTCTTTTGAGACCGGCGGTGGGGCGTCCTCGATGATCGCCTTCATCGTCTCGAACTCGTTGTCGCGCGTGTAGAGGGCTTTGCCCGTGAGCGTCTCCCAGAGACAGATGCCGAGCGCGAAGACGTCGACCCGTCCGTCGAGTTCTTTGTTGAGGCACTGCTCGGGAGCCATGTAAGAAAACTTGCCCTTTACCGTCCCCGCCTCCGTCTTGGAGGAGTGAGAAGCGGCCTTGGCGATCCCGAAGTCGAGCAGCTTCACGTGGCCGTCATACGAGACCATGATGTTGTGCGGGCTCACGTCGCGGTGGACGATGTCGAGGCGCTTGCCGAGCGCGTCGCGTGCGTTGTGTGCGTAGTCGAGAGCGTCCGCGATCACGGCGACGATTTTGACAGCGATCTCTACCGGCACGCCTCCGGTGCTTCGGGCCTTGCGGATCAGTTTCCCGAGTGGGACGCCATTGACCCACTCCATGGCGATGAAGAAGCTGCCCTCGAGCTCGCCGAACTCGTAGATGTGACAGATGCTGGGGTGGTTGAGCTGAATGGCGAGGCGCGCCTCGTCGAGGAACATGCCGACGAACTGCTCTTCGTCGGCGACGTGCTGAAGGATCCGCTTGATCGCCAGGTAGCGGCTCGTGCCGAGCTGCGTCTGCTCTCGGCCGAGGAAGATCTCGGCCATGCCCCCAAAAGCGATTCGGCCGAGTACCTCGAAGCGGCCGAACATGCAGATCGCAGAGAGGTTTGGGCCCACGGGCGGGTGAGAGCTTTGTCTGCTCGCTGCCTCGGGCAGCTCTTCAATCTCGAGCTCCTCGAGGACGATGTGGATGTCTTCGGCCGCCACCTCGTTGCGCTTCGCGGCGTCGGCTCGCCGGTGTGGTGGCGCGAGCGTCGGGAGGTCGAGCCGCGTGGGCGGGGGGACCGATGACGGCCCCGCTCGCCGGACCCCGGCGACTACGCCTGCGTGAGCCTCGGGCAGCTCGGGAAGGTTCTCCTCGAGCCGCTTCTTGATCGCACCGAGCCCTCGACCAGGGGGCGGTGGAGGAATGGCTTGGGGGCGGGCCCGGTCCTGCTCTTCATCATCGCTCCTGGACATCAACCCCTGCTGGAAGTGTACACTGATCCACGGGGACTTCGCTTTGAGAGCAACATCGGCCGGACTCTGGTGCACGTTCGTCGTGTGGGTCTGCGCTGCGACTGCCGCCGCCCAAGCCGGCCCCGCGGGCAGCCCCGAAGAGGCGCTGGAGCAGATTCGGGAGCAGACCCTCTACGCCAACTACCGTGAGGCGCTCGCCGCAGGGGCGGCGTACTTGGAGCGGGACGACCTCGACGCTGCCCAGCGGAACGCAGGCCTCGAGACCCTTGCGACGATCCACATCGCGCTCCGACACGACGACGAGGCCATGACGGTGCTCGAGCAGCTCTATGCACGGGATCCCGGACACCGCCTGAGCGACGCCGAGGCGAGCCCGCCGGTGCTCTCGGCTTTTGGGCGGGCACGTGAGCAGGCCGGGGACCCCGTAGGGGTGGTGATGGCCGATGCGACGGAGCCCGCTGAACGTCGCGCCCCTCCCCACGTGCGCGTGACGGTACCGGAGGGACTGGACGCCGTCGCGGAAGTGCGGCTGGCCTACCGACAGGGCGAGGGTGGGTTCCAGACCGTGGTCATGCGACTGGATGGCGGGTCCGCCGATGCCCGCGTTCCTCTCTTGGAGGTCTCCGCGGGGTACGCGATGTCCTACTACGTCGAGGCTCGCGCCCCCTCCGGGTTCGTTCTCGCGACCGTGGGTTCTGCGGGGAGCCCGGTCGAGTTTCAGGTTCCCGAGGCTCCTCCGCTGACCGGCGCGGGGCCCCGAGAAGAGAGCGTCGTAGCGGCCGATGAGGGCGACGACGGAGTGCTGATCGCGATCGCTGTGATCGTCGGCGCGCTCGTCGCGGGCGGCGCTGTGGTGACGGGGGTCCTCGTCGCCAGCGATGGCGGCCCCAACGATGGGAGCCTGGGGAACATCCAGCTCCCGATCGTCCGGTTCTGAGCGTCGCTTCCGAGCGGTGGCGTCGAAGGTTGGCTCAGAGGCCGCTGGTCGCGTAGGCGAAATCTCCGCAGTCGCAGGTGCCGCCGAGGTAGCCGTCGGCGAAGAAGTAGTAGAGCCCAGGACCGATCGTGGCGCTCATCGAAGAGCGTCGCGCCCGATCGCACTGCGGTGGGCCCGAGCAGCCGTCGTCGTTGCACTCCTGCTGGTTGGCCAATGCGCCGTCCGAGCAGACGTCGCGCAGGAAGATCGTCTGGTCGTACGAGGAGCCCGCCACGCATCCGTTGAACGTGACCGCCCGGGCGGTGGGCAGGTATGCGTAGTAGACCCGCTCATTCGCCCCGCCACTGCCGACAAACGGGCAGCCCGTGCTCGCGGCCGGCTCGTAGTCGGCGCCGAACGAGCAGGTGTTGCCGGTGATCGATGTGGTGCCCGCGCTGATGAAGCTCGGGTTGCCACAGCGGTCGGACTCGGTGCCGGGCACGCTGATGTAGATGTCGACTGCGATCGGCCCGCTCATGGTCGTCTCGGTGTCGACGAATACGTTGTACGTGCCGGCCGCCAGCGAGGTGAGTTGCAGCGCTGAAGAGACGAGGCCGTCAGCGTCGTCGTTGCACGCGCGCTCGGCTCCGTCGCAGCTGCACTCGCGCACGTAGAGCACGGTGTCGACGGCGGAGTGGTGCGTGGTGATGAAGACGTCAGCGGCCGTGGTCAGCGTGAACGTGAGGTATCCCTCCGAACCGCCGCCGCCGCAGCTGCCCGTCTCGGCATTGGCGACCAACGGCACCATGAAGCGGCCTCCCGGCGCGGAGACGCTCGTCGCGCCTCCGCAGGAAGCACAAGACCCACAGCCCTCGTCCACGACGCTGTCGCAGTTGTCGTCGACGCCGTTGCAGAGCTCCGTCGGAGGCACACAGGCGCCGACCGTACAGTCCGATCCGCAGGTGCTCGTGCCGGTGGAGCCGCAGGAGGTCGTGCAACTGGTGACCGCGTCCGGCGAGCAGGCGAAACCCTCGTCGATGACGGTGTCGCAGTTGTCATCGACGCCGTTGCAGATTTCATCGGGCACCGTGCACGCACCCCACGAGCAGTCCGCCGCGCATTCCCGCGTACCCGTCGAGCCGCACGAAGTCGTGCAGGATCCGGTGCTTCCGGCGCAGCACGCCATGCCAGGTCCATCATCACAAGCGGTGTTGCAGTCGTCGTCGACGCCATTGCACACCTCCGCCGGGGGAGAGCAGACGTTCCAGCCGCACGCGCCGCTGCAGGTGCGCGAGCCCGTCGTGCCGCAACTCGTCATGCATGAACCGCTCTCGCCGGCACAGCAAGTGAAGGTCTCATCGCACATCATGTCGCAGTCGTCGTCGGTTCCGTTGCACGCCTCCGCGGGCGGCGCGCAGGTCCCCCAGGAGCAGTCGCTCTGGCACGTCTGAGTGCCCATGGTCGAGCACCCTGTCGTGCAGTCTCGCGTTGCAGAAGGCACACACGTGAAGGTCTCGTCGATGCGTCCGTCACAGTTGTCATCGACGCCGTTGCACACCTCCGCCGGGGGCACACACGCGTCGAAGATGCAACTCGCGCTGCAGGTCTGCGTGCCCGTGGATCCACAGGCCGTCGTGCAGGCCTGTACCGTGCCGGCCATACACTCTGCCGACTCGTCGATGAGGCCATCACAGTCGTCATCGCGACCCGTGCAGCCTTCGGCGGGGGGCGTGCACGCGCCGGGCTCACAGGTGGTCGCGTCGCACGTGACCGCGCCCGTCATGGTGCCTGCGGGGTCACAGGACGTGGCGCAGGGGGTGCTCGTGCCAGAGACGCAGCTGAAGCCGTTGTCGGGGGTTCCGTCGCAGTCGTCGTCGATCCCGTTGCACACCTCCGTGGGGGTGCCGCAGGAGCCCCAGGTGCAGTCAGCCAGGCACGTTCGTATGCTCGCAGAACCACACGCGGTGGTGCAGGGCTCGGACGCGTCGCGCACACAGGCGAAGATGTCATCGGCGGCGCCGTTGCAGTCATCGTCGACGGCGTTGCAGGTCTCCGCCGGCGCGGCGCACAGCTCGAGCGTGCAGGCGGCGTTGCACACTCGCCGGCCCGTGGTCCCGCAGGCGGTCATGCAGTCGGTCGAGGTTCCCCGGCAGCAAGCGAAGCCGTCATCGCACGTCCCGCTACAATTGTCGTCGATGCCGTTGCAGACCTCGACCCCGTCCGGGTTGACCATCGGATTGCCGTCCGCGCAGTCGGTCGCTGCCACGCCGCCGGTCTCTGCACACGCACTGTCCCCGAACCCGTCGCCGTCCATGTCTCGGGTGGTGTGCATGCAGTCCCCGCGGGAGGGCTCATCGCAGCTGTCGGCCGTGCACGCGTCAGCGTCGTCACAGTCGATCGGGGTGCCAGGGGTACAGGACATGTCCCCGCAGAGCTCGGCGCCGTTGCAGACGAGGCCGTCCGAGCAGTCGCCGTCGGTGGCACACACGCGCGGCGGACACCCGGTCATCACGTCACACGTGGATCCTTCGACGCAGAGGCCATCATCCGGAACGTGGCTGCACACACCATCGGCGCAGGTGTCTACCGTGCAGTTGACGTCGTCATTGCAGTCCGTCGCGAGGGTGCAGTCGCCCCCGCCGTCGCTCGGGACGCCGGCATCCCGCGTGCCTCCGTCCATCGGGTCGACGCTGTCGCAACGTCCCGCGACGCAGTCGCGGTCGGGCCCACACATGACCCCGGCGCACTCGCTCGGGATGTCGACGAGAACGCGCACCTCACTGCCTGTGATGAAAGCGCTTCGCACGACACGCCGAGCCACGAACGTGCCGTCGAGGTCCGCCGTGACGGTGATGGTCACGGGACCTGTCTCCATGGTCCCCGGGCGGATCGAGACGGTGTGCGGCCAGTCTGTGCTCAGCTCATAACGCTGATCGATCGTGTTGCCGGCCGTGTCGCCGCGCACGCTGATCTGCAGCCCGTCGATCTGTCCGGGACTCGACATCGGCGAGGTGACCTCGAGGAGCAGAGAGGTGCTCTGTCCGCAGCCGGTTAGCGCGAGGGTCAGGAGCAGGGCCAAGCCGCGACGAGCCACGTCCCGATTCTACCACGCATCCCCAGAGGCCCACTTGTTTGGAGGTGCATGTCTTTCGCTACGCTATCGTCGCGAT
>Ga0114933_10003093_pt1 | contig 16553 bp, 9 predicted proteins | sample 4SBtaG_FD_89691 | JGI IMG/M metagenome (GOLD analysis project Ga0114933, IMG submission 89691) | Deep subsurface microbial communities from Kolumbo volcano to uncover new lineages of life (NeLLi) - 4SBTROV12_W25 metaG | ecosystem: Environmental > Aquatic > Marine > Volcanic | place: Kolumbo... | reverse complement strand
CCGATCCGGGCAGTCTCGCGCGGGGGCAGCGGGGCGTCCTTGCGGAGCCGGGAGGAACAGGTCCGCCGCCCCCTCTTTCGCGGCGAGCTGGTCGGGGCGGATGACCTTCAGGGCGACCTTGCGACCGAGGCGCACGTCGCGCGCGGCGTAGACCTGCCCCATGCCTCCCTCGCCGATCCGTCGCAGCACGCGGAAGTGCTCGACGAGGTCGCCGGGGTTCAGGGGCGGAGCGGCCATCGCGTCAGCTCACCACGAACCAAGGCGCGCTGCCCGCAGGCCCCTTCACGTCCCCAGGGGCGGCATGGCTCGGGGGTCGAGGCGGAAGATGCCGCAGTCGGTGGCGACGACCACCCGCCCCCGCTCGTCCGCGGAGAGGTCGCGGCCCTGGCCGCACAGGGCGTGCACCCGTCGACGATGCGGAGGCGACGCGTCGACCTCCCAGAGCCGCCCGGAGTACGCCGCCGACGCCCAGATCCGGTCGTGCACGGGGTCGTGGATCATGGCCCGGATCCCGAAGGACAGCGGCACGGTCGCCTCCACGTCCAGCGTCTCCGGGTCCAGCAGCAAGACCATCCCGCCGAAGAACCGGGACGCCCAGAGGCGTCCGCGGGCGTCGAACACCAGCGACCAGTTGAAGGGGCCGATGGCGGCCTTCGCGATGCGCTCGCCCGACGGCCACTCGTACCGACTCACGGAGGGGCCGCCCCACAGGGAGATGCCGTAGAAGCTCTCGCCGTCGGGGTGGAAGACGGCCGACTCCACGTCGTCGTCGAGGTCGATGACGGCCACCGTGCGGGCCTCGGACGGTCGGAAGAGGTGCACGGCCGCGGTCCCCTCGCAGCCCAACAGGACGTCCCCGCGGCGCAGCTGGGAGAAGAGGCCCAGGGCGCGATCGGGGACCGGCGTCCAAGACGCGATCCAGCAGTCGTCCACGTCCACCCAGGCTCCGGGGCCGCGCTCGGGATCGATGGGCATCAGACCCATCCTCGGTTCGGGCTCCCACCGACCCACGGACATCCACAGGTCGCCGTCCTCCGTGGCGCCGAGCTCCTCCACGGCGTCCACGTCCGCGTCGCGGAGCGGCCAGAGCGGGCGGGTGTGCGTGGGGTGCAGGCTCCCGAAGGTCGTGCGCGCGCGGTCGGTGAAGTAGACGTCCTCCCCCCAGGCGAGCACGCTGAAGATTCCCGTGCGCGCGCTCAGCCGCTCGATGCCCGCGGGCAGGGTGGCCGGCGTGGTCCAGAGGCTGATCATCAACCCCCGAGACGCCGCGAGCACCGCGAAACCGTGGACGGGGAGGAGCACCACGAACACGCCGCGGGGGTCGAGTCGGGCGGCGACCGACGGGCCGAGGCGCGGGAAGGTGACGAGCAGGGGCGCCGCCCCCGCCGCCAGCGCGAACAACCCCAGGGCGGAGAGCGAACGCGCCAGGCGGAGGTCGGCCGGATCGCGCAGGCCGCAGCACAGCACCGCGACGACCACCACGAGGGCGGCCCCGGCGCGGGCCGCGACCCGGGTCGTCGGGAAGCGTCCCCGCAACGACCGGGCGAAGAGGGCGCCCCCCAGCCCCCCCGCGAGGAGCAGCAGCCCGCCGCCGACCGTCGGGTGCCTCGCCGGGCTGCGGCCCCAGACCTCGCCGAGGGCGAACACCGGGCTGTGAAAGCCCGGCCCCTCGAGCACCGTGAGGCCCGCCAGCAGCGCGGCGGCGGCCCCGGCGACCAGCGCGACCACGCGCCGGCGGGGGAGCTGCAGGGCCTCGACGTCCATCAGTCGTGGGGGACCCGCGACGATCAGGGCGACCCCCAGCGCGCCCCAGAAGACGGACCGGTCGGAGGCCATGGCCACGGCGAAGATCCCGAGCGTCGCGACCATGCCGACGGCCACCATCGAGGCTTCCAGCAGGGCGGCGAGTCGACGCGCCCAGGGGCGGGCCGGAGGGACACGAACCAACCCGACCGCGGCGCCTGCGAAGCAAACGAGGACGGGGAGCGCGATCCAGGGCGCCATCGGGAGGCCCGTGTCTTGGACCGCCTGCCCCAGGACGCCCAGGGCATCGAGGATCAAGCCTCCCTGGACGGCGGCGGGTCGGCTCCAGATGCCGAATCCGACCAACAGCAGCGAAGGTAGGAAGGCCAAGGCCACGGCGGCCGAAAGCAACCCGGCGAGCGCGCTCCCCCTCCGCCCGGGAACCTCCTCCACGAAGACATCGTAGAGGATCTCACAGACGCAGGCCGTGCCTCAGGCGCTGGGGGATCGTCGGCGTCTCTTCCTTCAGCTGGTCGAGCAATCCTTGCATCGCGCCCCGCACCCGCCGGTCCAGTTCGTCGATCCGCGCGGCCGACGGCTCGGCGACCGGCCCGTCCTCGACGCGGATCGGCGCCCCGAATCGGTACCGGAAGCGCGCGGGCACGGGCAGGTTCGGCATCGGGCCCACCGAGAGCCCCCACGGGACGCTGAGGGTCACCGGGAAGACGTCCGCACGCACCAGGGCGTGAAGCCCGAGCGCCTTCGCGATCCGGCGCCCCGAGCGCAGCACGATGAGCGTCTCGTGGGCCCCGCTGTTGGCCACCGGCACGATCGGCACGCCCGCCCGCAGCGCGGTCTTCGCGTAGCCCTTGCGTCCCCCGAAGTTGACCTTGAACCGGTCGCGATAGGGGCGGAACACGTCCTTGTCCCCCCCGGGGAGCACCACCAGGTCGTGGCGGTGGTCGTGAAGGCACGCGTGCGCGACCTCGCGAGAGGCGCGCAGCACGCCGATCCGGGCGAAGAACTTCGCCGTCTGCGGGACCTTGAAGATCATCTCGTGGGCGAGGCTGTGCACCGGGCGATCCGGCCCGAAGCGGGTGTACCAGACGTAGCCGAGGCCCCACACGTCGGGGATCAGGAGGCCCCCGCTGTGGTTCGAGACGATGAGCACCGGCTCGTCGGGCAGGAGGTCGAGGCCCTCCGCCTCGCAGGGGTACGGACCCGACTCTCGAAACAGCGGCGAGAGGCGCTTCACGGCCGTCGCCACCATCCTCGGATCGTGGTGCGCTACGTCGTCTCCCCACGTCATGCGCGGAACCTAGCAACGTCCGTCGGCTCTACCGCCGAGGGGGCGCCCGGCGGCGAAGATTTCCCACTACGAGGGTGCCGGCCCGCCCGGCGGCGAAGATTTCCCACTACGAGGGTGCCGGCCCGCCCGGCGGCGAAGATTTCCCACTACGAGGGTGCCGGCCCGCCCGGCGGCGAAGATTTCCCACTACGAGGGTGCCGGCGAGCCCGGCGGCGAAGGGGTGGGAATTCTTGGCCACCTCTCCGCCCGGCCCGCCCCCACCTCTTCGCGCAGCTCGCCCCCACCTCTTCGCGCAGCTCGCCCCCACCTCTTCGCGCAGCTCGCCCCCACCTCTTCGCGCAGCTCGCCCCCACCTCGCCGCCCGCTCGCGAGCCCGGGTCGCAACCTCGCCCGGGCGGCCGTACTCTTCGTCCCGATGGACTTCGATCTCCCGAAGAGGATCGTCCTGGGCGGCATCGTCCTGTGCGTGGTCCTGCTCGTCGTCAGCAAGGCCGCCGCGGCCGAGGCCGCCTGCGGGGACCCGTCGGACGCTCTCCCCGCGCCGTACGACGCCATCGTGCGCGGCGAGGCGGCCCTCGACTCCGGGCGCTTCGCCGAGGCGGTGACGGAGCTGGCCTCGGTGGACGGCCTGCCCGACGGTCCGGCGGTGCGACGGGTGGCGGTCCTGCTCGGCAAGGCCAAGGTCCTCACCGGGGACCTCGACGGCGCGAGGTCCATCCTCAAGGCGGCCCTCTCCGACGACCACGGCGAGCCGGGAGCGCGCGCGTCGGCCTGCGACGGGGACCCCGCGGAGGCCCGCTGGTGGCTCGCCGAGGCGTCGCTTCGAGCGGGCGACCCCGCGGGCGCCGTGCCTGCCTGGCGCGGGATCTGGACCCGCAACCCCGCGTCGACATGGTCCGACGAGGCCGCCCAACGTCTCCAGGAGCACGACCCGGCTTGGCTCGACGCGGACCCCGAGATCCGCACGGCGCTCGCCGAGGAGCGGGCCGCCGCCTTCGCGAAGATGAACCTGCACGGGGAGGCGCTCTCGGTGCTCGAGGCGCTCGTGCCGCCCGACGGGAGCGACGCCCACCTCCGCCGCCTGGCCGGAGCATTGTTCAAGGCGCGGGAGTACCGCAAGGCCGTCCCCGCGTTCGCCGCGCTGGCCCAGCCGTCCCCTCAGGACCGCTTCGACCGGGCCCTGGCGGCCTCGCGGTACGGCGACTACGCCCTCGCGGGCGACCTGTACACGGCGCTCGTCGAGGAGTACCTGGGTCGGGCGAAGGGCGACGTGCGCCGCATCGTCGACGACGCGAGCTTCAAGATCGGCTACCTCGACTACGACGCCGGGCGTCTGGAGGAGGGGCTCGCCCACTTCGCTGCTCACCTGGAGCGCGTGCCCGGCTCGCGCCACGCCGACGAGGCGCACTGGTTCACCGGGTGGTCCCTCTTCAAGCAGGGCCGCTGGGACGAGTCGCACGCCGCGTTCACGAGGCTGGTGCGGGAGCACGGCGGCTCCTCCCTGGCGGCGGGCGCCCGGTACTGGCAGGCGCGCATCGCCGGGCTCCAGGGCGACGCCGGCGCCGAGAGGACCGGCCTCGAGGCCGTGCTCGCGAAGCACGCGGACAGCTCCTACGCCTGGTGGGCGGCGCGACGCCTGGGGCGCACCTGGGACGCGCCCGCGGACCCGACCCCCGTCCTGGGCGACGGCACCGACAACCCCGCCCTGAAGCGCGCCATCGCCCTGCTCGCGGCGGGCGTCGACGACTGGGCGGCGGCCGAGCTCCAGGCGGTGGCGAAGCGCGCCCGGAGCAAGGGCCGCGACCAGAGCCTCTACCTCGCCTCCCAGCTCGTGGAGGCCGGGGAGTGGGCCGCCGCCCGCAAGCTCGCCCGGCCCTACTGCGGAGACGCCCACAAGCGCGAGGACCTCGCCGCCCTGCGCATCTGCTGGCCCCGGCCGGAGGTCGCCCGGGCGGAGAAGATCGACGCACACCTCCCCCGGCTGCTTCCGTTCGCGATCATGCGCGCCGAGAGCGCGTACATCCCCACGATCAGCTCGGCGGCGGGCGCCCGGGGGCTCATGCAGCTCATGCCCGACCTCGGCGTGAAGCTGTACGCGCAGCTGCACCCCTACTCGAACCCCCTCGACCCCGACCGCCTGTTCGAGCCCTCGATCAACGTGGAGCTGGGCGTGGCCGAGCTGTCGGCGCTGTCGCGCAGCCTCGAGGACACGGGCGTCGTGCCCCGGCTCCCCCTGGTGATCGCGGGCTACAACGGCGGCGAGGAGGCCGTGCGGCGGTGGCTCGGTGAGCAGCCCACGCCGGTCGAAGCAGACCGCTGGGGCGAGGACATCGGGTTCTCGGAGACCCGTCGGTACGTGCGCCGCGTGCTCGGGACCCTGCAGGTCTACCGGTACGTGTACGGCGACTGATCGACCGCGTCGATCCGGGCCCAGAGGAACCAGGCGATCGCCACGACGCTGCCGAGGCTGAACTGCAGGAACCGCGACGCCGGGAACAGCACCGGACACCAGAACAGGGCGATCAGGAGCGCCGCGCCGAGCTTCGGACGCTCCACGCCCGCGCCACGGAGCGCGATCAGGCACCCCCCGACGGCCAGCGCATGCATGCCCGCGTCGTAGCCCATCATGTAGGGGAGGGCGAGGAGCAGCGCCGCCAGGACCAGGCCTGCCCGCAGCGGCCAGCGCGGGTCGGCGGGGTCGAGGCGGAAGGCGGGTCTGACCGTCGCCGCGACGCCGCCGAGCGCGACGAGGAACGCCACGATCTTCATCGTCGGCTCGAGGTCGCCCCTCCGGAAAGGGTAGGTCAGCAGGGCCCGCACGGTGAGGTGCCGGTCCGGGGCCGGGCTCCACTTCCCCAGTCCGCCCCCGCCGATCCACTCGAAGAATGCGACCCAGGGCGCGGGTCCGTGCAGCGCGAGCGACGCTCCGAGCAGGGCCGCGCCTCCTCCGGCGAACCCCGCGAACGCCCGCGCGTTGCCGGTGAGGAACAGCATCCCCGCCACCGGCAGGCCCAGGGACGGCTTCGCGCAGAGGAGCCCCAGGACCAGGCCCCCCTGGAGCGGCTTGCCGCGACGTATGAGCCACACCCCCGCGGCGGTCAGGAACACCCAGAGCCCGGCCAGCTGCCCCGCCATCATGGCGATGAACGCGGACGGGCTCAACGCCAGCGCGAGGGCGAACGGCCTCCGCCAATCCCCCAGCTCCGGCAGCGCCGACGCCCACAAGGCCGCCCCGGCGAAGAACAGGAGGGCGAGCAGAAACTGGTAGGTGCGCGCCGCCGGCGCATACGGCGCCCCCTGGGGCAGCGCCATCGCGTTGTAGAGCGGCGGCGGGTACGCGCTGGAGTACCTCATGGGCGACTTCGCGAAGTCCTCCTGCCGGGTGCTGACCGCCCTCTTCGAGTAGACCTCGTGGCCCCGGCCGTCGGCCACGAGGGCGCCGCCGGTCCAGAAGGGGAGGAAGTCGCCGCCCAGCTGCCACTCGCTGAAGAAGCCCTGGGTGCCCGAGCCGCCGAAGACGGTCACCCCGAAGGTCACGAGGTACGCCGCGATCGCCAGGACGAAGAAGGCTCGGAGCGGGCGAGGCATGCCGAACCGTACAGAAAATGCGGTGGAGGCTTTCGGGTCAGGGTCGACACGGACCCGCGGCCCGGCGCGCCGAACGTGGTTGGATGGGGGTGCATGCGACGCCTGCTCCCGACGCTGCTGCTCCTGTCCGCCTGCGCGGACGTCGAGGCCGAGCAGCCGGTCCTCCTCGGCAACCAGGGCCCCCGCATCGAGGTCTTCGCCGTCGCCGCCGAAGAGCCCCAGCTCGTGGACTTCGGCGACGTCCCCGCGGGCTCGGACGCCGTCGCCACGCTCGTACTGCGAAACGCGGGCGGGGAGCCGCTCGCCATCGGCGCCGTGAACATGTCGTCGACGGATCACCTCGACGTCTCCGACCTGCAGGGCCTGCCCGCGCGGCTCGACCCGGGCACCGAGGTCGACTTCGACGTGCGCTTCGCGCCCCCCTTCGACCTGCGCCTGGAGGCGGCGATCACCGTCTGGTCGTCCGACCCCGAGCGTCCGGAGGTCTCGGTCGACGTGGTGGGGGACGGCCTGGCCCCCGTCCTGCGCATGGACCCCGACGATCACGACTTCGGGACCCAGCGCGTGGGCTGCGCGTCCGAGATCGAGGTCACGCTCGAGAACGTCGGCCGCGCCCCCCTCCGGTTGGGCGTCGCCCACCTCGAAGAGGACGACCTCGGCGTCACGTACTCGCTGGGGAACTGGCCGTTCGAGGGGACCGAGCTGCTGCCGGGCGAGTCGGTCGCGGGCGTCGTGCGCTGGCGGCCGGACGATCCCGTGCCGGATCGGGCCGTCCTCGTGGTCGAGTCCGACGACCCGCACGGCGATCGCACGATCGTCTTCACGGGCACCTCGGTCGAAGCGGACCCCGACGCGGCCTGCGAGTAGGTCTATCCTGCGCCGATGGTGCGCGCCCCGATCCTCGTCCTCGCCGCCGCGGCCGTCGGCTGCGCCCCCCTCGAAGGCCTGCGCGAGACCCCCGACGGCGACGGCCCGCTCGTCTACATCGACTGGGACGCCGAGCCCCTCCCCGAGGTGCCGTTCCCCAACGACCTGGCCGCCCGCACGGACGAGACGTCCCCCACCGGGCTGCGCCTGAACTTCTCTCGCGAGGCGCCCACGCAGAACGAGCGCGACCTGCGCACGAAGGCCGACCAGCAGACCGGCTTCGGGATCTACGCGCCGATCATGGTGCGGTTCGAGGCCCCCCTGGACCTCGAAGACGTCCTCGCCCGCCACGGCGTGGGCGACACCGACTTCAGCGACGACGCCGTGTACGTCGTGGACGTGACCGAGGGCTCGCCGACCTACCTCCGCCCCGCGGAGCTGGACATCGGCGGAGGGCGCTTCCCGGTGGACCTGCCCCGGCTCGGGATGTTCTGGGCGAACGACCCCCGGGCGGACGAGCCGACGCTCATGTTCGAGACCGTCGATGAGGACGTGAACGGCGACGGCGAGCTCCAGCCGTCGGAGGACACGGACAACGACGGCGTCCTCGACCGCCCCAACACGCTCCCCGAGGGCAGCACCGACCGCATGGACCTGCTCACCTGGTACGAGCGGGAGACGGACACGCTCATCGCCCGCCCCGTGGTGCCGTTGCGCGAGGAGACGACGTACGCCGTCGTGCTCACCGAGCGGCTCCGGGGCGAGGCCGGCCCCGTCCGCAGCCCGTGGGAGTGGGTCCACCACGCGCGCCAGACCGACGCCCTGCGCCCCCTGCACGACGCGCTCCCGTCCCTGGGCCTCACGGTGGAGGACGTCGGCTTCGCGTGGACGTTCACCACCGCCGCCGTGACCGCCGATCTGCTCGCGGTGCGGAACGGACTCCAGGGCGACGGGCCCTTCGGCTCCCTGGCGGAGGACTTCCCCGCGGCCGTCGTCGAGTCGCTGCCCATGCAGGACCCGCTGGGCGATCGCCCGACGCACCGCCTGCCCATGTCGCGGGTGATCGGGCCCCTCGCCAACGCGGGCGTCCTGCCCGGCGGCGAAGAGGGCTTCATGGCCCAGGCGTACCTGACCTACGCCACGGACATGGTCTCCGGCGTCTTCCACACCCCGAACTTCCTCGTGGACGTGGACGAGGAGGGCTACGACGACACGGACGAGTGGTGGCGGGTGGACCGGGCCACGGGCGAGATGATCGTCGAGCCCGAGCGCGTCCCGTTCACCTGCATCCTGCCCGCGCCCAGCCCCGGTCACGAAGCTCCCCACCCGGTCGTGATGGTCGGCCACGGGCAGGGCGGCACGCGGTTCCACCTGGTGGTGCTCGCGTGGGCGTTCAACCGGCTCGGCATGGCCGTGTGCGGGTTCGACTTCCCCGGCCACGGCGGCGCGCTGCCTCCCGATCAGGAGGCCGAGTACGCCGAGCTCCTCGAGTCGCTGGGGCTGCTCCCCGCCTTCCGCTCGTTCGACGACGCCCGGCATCGGGACCTCGACAACGACGGCCTCAAGGACAGCGGCGCGGACTTCTGGGTCGCGGATCCGTTCCACACGCGGGACAACGTGCGGCAGGCGGCGGTCGACTTCGCGCAGTTCGTCCGGGTGCTGCGGTCCTGCGGCACGGGGACCATGAACTACGTGAGTGACGCGGGGGCGACCCTCGGCACCACCACGAGCTGCGACTGGGACGAGGACGGCGTGCCCGACATCGGCGGGCCGGACGCCCCCATCCGCATCTTCGGGGCGTCGCTGGGCGGCATCAATACGAGCGTCGCCGTCGCGATCGAGCCCGGCATCGAGGCGGCCGTGCCGATGATCCCCGGCGGCGGGCTCGGCGACGGGCTCCTGCGCTCCAGCCTCGGCGGACCCCGGGAGGCGGTCATCGGTCGGCTGCTCAGCCCCATGATCCTCGGCCGCCCCCAGGACGACGGCAGCCTCGTGATCCAGCAGCTCGTCGCGTCGGCCAACAACATGCGCCGGCTGCACGTCGCCACCCTGCCCGCCGTCCCCGCGGGGGGGCGCGTCGTCGTCGAGAACCTCGCCAACGACGAGATCGCGACGGGGTACATCCCGGACGACGGTCGCTTCCGCGTCGCCATCGCGGCCGACGCCATGACGGGTGGGGAGAAGGCCCTCGCCACGGGCATGCCCATCTGGGGACCCGAGAACCCGACCACCTACTCGATCCCCGACAATGAGGGCCTGGGCGACCGCCTCCGCGTCACGATCCGGGACGCCGCGGGCGAAGAGGTCGCGGTGATCGACACGTTCGAGTCCGACGTCGTACACGAAGGCGTGACCTTCCCGGCTGGCTCGCCCCTGGTGGCGGGCAACTCCGGCTCGGGCCACACCCGCCAGACCCCCCGCCTGCGGCGCCTGATCCAGGTCATGGCGATGATCGGCGAGTCGGGCGACCCCATCGCCCACTCCCCGCGCTGGTTCCACGAGCCGCTCGACCACGGCGGCGGCCCCGCCAACGTCCTGATGATGCCCACCGTGGGGGACGACGTGGTGCCCATCGCCACGGGCGTCGCCCTCGCCCGCTCGGCGCGCTTCTTCCCCACCCGCGACGCCGACCCCCGGTACGGCATGTCCGTGGACCAGTGGCTCATCGAGCGCGGCGTGGTGCACGGGTTCGAGGAGTTCGGGGAGTACAGGAACGACGCGGGCGAGCCGGTGCTGTTCGACGTCGAGGACTGGGACGGCGGGCTCGACGGGGCGCCCTCGGACGTGCCCCTGCGCGCGACCGTGGACCACGCCTCGGGCACCAGCGGCCTGCGCATCGTCTACGGCAACCCCCGCGGCAGCCACGGGTGGGGGATCCCGGACCCCGACGGCGAGTTCGACGTCAACACCTACGCCACCATGCAGTCCGCCTGGTTCCTCGCCTCGGGCGGCACGGAGCTCATCGAGGACCCCTGCATGGCGACGGCCGACTGCCCCTGGTTCCGCGTCCTTCCGTGAAGGCCCGCCCCTGGATCGTCGCGGCCGCCGTCGCGTGGGCGGGCTGCGCGCCGACCCCCAAGACCGAGGCGCCGGTGGGCTCCGTCGTGCTCGAGGCGTGTCGCGAGGCGGGCATCCCCGGGGACCTCCGCTGCGGGACGTTCGAGGTGGCGGAGGACCCCGCGGAGCCCGACGGGCGCCTCATCGGGCTGAAGATCGTCGTCGCCCCGGCGCGCGAGCGGGCGAAGCCGGATCCGATCTTCTTCCTCGCGGGCGGCCCCGGCCAGGGCGCCACGGAGACGATGGGCATCGCGCTGGGCTTCCTCGGCCGGGCGCGCAAGCACCGGGACGTCGTGTTCGTGGACATCCGCGGCACGGGGGGCTCCAACAAGCTCGCCTGCGAGGCGCCGGACACGGACCTGGCGGGCCGGCTCGCCTTCGAGAGCGACGCGAAGATGCTGGAGGAGTGCCTCGCGGGGTACGACGCCGACCCGCGCCTCTACAACACGCCCCGCTTCGTGGCCGACATGGAGGCCGCGCGCGCGGCGATGGGCTACGAGTCGATCAACCTCTACGGCGGGTCCTACGGCACGCGGCTCGGCCTGGCGTACCTGGCGGCGCACGGCGATCGGGTGCGGTCGGCGGTGCTCGACGGGCTCGCCCCCTACGCCATGACCCTGTTCGTCTCCTTCGGCGCCGACGGTCGCGTCGCCCTCGATCGGATGTTCGCGGACTGCGCGGCGGACGCGGGCTGCGCCGAGGCCTTCCCCGACCTCGGTCGACGGTTCTGGGCGTGGATGCAGACCCTCGGGACCGACGACGAACCCACCCTCGTGACCGTGCGCGACCCCCGCACCGGCGAGCTCATCGAGGACGTGCCCGTCACCCGCGCGGCCCTCGCGAGCGCCATCCGCGGCCTCCTCTACTCCACCGAGTACGTCTCCCTGCTGCCCCACGCGCTGCACACCGCCATGGAGGGCGACATGCAGCCGCTGGTCGGCCAGGCGCTCATCCTCAGCGACGGGGCGGAGGGGTCGATGGCGTTCGGGCTGATGCTCTCGACCGTGTGCGCCGAGGACCTGCCGCGGGTCACCCCCGAGGTGGAGGTGGACGTCGCCTGGGAGCCCTTCCTCGGCCTGTCCCTGCTCGACCTCATGCGTGACGCCTGCGCGACATGGCCCGCGGGCGAGGTCCCCGCGTCGCTGTTCGAGCCCGTCGTGAGCGACGTCCCCGTGCTGCTGCTCTCCGGGGCCGAGGACCCGGTCACGCCCGCCCGCTGGGCCGACGAAGCCGCGAAGACGCTCTCCCGCGCGACGTCCGTGACGCTCCCCAAGACGGGCCACATCGCCGCCCAGGCCGGGTGCGCGGACAAGCTGATCCGCGACTTCTTCCGCGCCCCCGAAGAGGACCCGGACCGCGACCGCGGCTGCCTCACGGACGTGAAGCGCCCCGCCTTCTTCCTCCGCTCCACGGGGCCGAACCCATGAGCCTGCGCGTGGACGGCCTGCGCAAGACGTTCGGCGACGTGGTGGCCGTGGACGACGTCTCGTTCCACGCCGAGGACGGGCGCACGACGGGGATCCTCGGCCCCAACGGCGCGGGCAAGACGACGTCGCTGCGCATGCTCTACGGGCTGCTCGACCCGGACCAGGGATCCGTGAGCATCGACGGCGTGGACCCGTTCCGCGACCCCCGAGGCGCCCGGGCGAAGCTCGGGGTGCTGCCCGACAGCAAGGGCATCTACCCCCGCCTCACCGCCCGGGAGAACATCGCGTACTACGGCCGCATCCACGGCTTGCGGGGCTCCGAGCTCGACGACCGCGTGGCCGGGCTCATCGACGAGCTCGAGCTCACGAAGGTCGCGGACCGGCGCGCCGCGGGCTTCTCCCAGGGCGAGCGCATGAAGGTCGCCATCGGCCGCGCGCTGGTGCACGGGCCCACGAACGTCATCCTCGACGAGCCCACCAACGGCCTCGACGTGCTCTCCACGCGGGCGATGCGCGAGCTCATCACGGCGCTCCGGGACCGCGGGCGGTGCGTGCTGTTCAGCAGCCACGTCATGCAGGAGGTGTCGGCGCTGTGCGACCACATCGTGGTGATCGCCGAGGGCCGGGTGGCCGCGAACGGCTCGCCCGAGGAGCTGCTCGCCCAGACGGGGTCGGCGTCGCTCGAGGACGCGTTCGTGGCGCTGATCGGAGAGGCGGGGCTGCAGGGATGAGGGCCTGGATCGTCTTCATGAAGGAGCTGCTCGACGGGGTGCGCGACCGGCGCTCGCTGCTGAGCGCCATGGCCTTCCCGCTCCTCGCGCCGGTGATGTCCGTGGGGCTGCTGGGCGCCATGGTCGCCGAGACGACGAAGGACGACCGCGCCCCGGACGGCGGCGAGCCGGCCCTGGAGATCGTCGGGATGGAGCACGCTCCGTCGCTCGTGGCCTACCTGGACGACAACGGGTTCGACCCGATCGCCTTCGGCGGCCCCTCCGCCGAGGACGAGATCCGCGAGGGCGAGAGCAAGGTCATCCTGCGGATCGACGACGACTACGCCGAGAACTGGACCGCGGGCCGGCCCGCCCGGATCGAGCTGATCCACGACGCGTCCCGCAACGACGCGCGGAGCCGCGTGCGCAAGGTCCGCCGGACCGTCGAGGCGTGGGGGATGAGCACGGGCGCGAAGCGGCTCATCGCCATGGGCGTCGCGCCGGACGTCGTGCGGGCGATCACCCTCGAGGACGTGGACATGTCCACCGCCGAGGAGCGCGGGGCCCGGCTGCTGCAGCTGATCCCGATGTTCATCATCATGGCCTGCTTCCTCTGTTCGATGTACGTCGCCATCGACGCCACGGCCGGCGAGCGGGAGCGGGGGTCGTTGGAGGCCCTCGTGCTCACCACGGTGTCGCCGCGGGAGCTGGCCCTCGCGAAGTTCGGGGCGGCGTTCGTCTTCGGGGGGATCGGAGTCGTGCTCACGGCCGTCCTGTCGGTCTGGGCGGTGAGGTTCGTGGACCTGGACGCCCTGGGCCTCAGGATCGCGGCCGGGCCCCGAGAGGCGGGGATGTTCCTGCTCATCTGCCTGCCCCTGACCGCGCTGGCGGCGGCCGTGCAGGTGCTCGTGGCGACCTACAGCCGCAGCTTCAAGGAGGCGCAGACGTACCTGTCGATGATGGTGCTGCTGCCCCTCGCGCCCGGCTTCCTGATGACCGTGAAGCCGGTGCAGGAGGCGGTCTGGATGATGGCCGTCCCCGCCCTCGGTCAGCAGCTCATGATGGGCAACGTGCTCCAGGGCTCGGGCTTGCCGGCCCTCGACTTCGCCCTGTCGGTGGGCGCCGGCGTCGCGGCCACGGCGCTCTGCGTGGTCGCGTGCGGGAAGCTCCTGGAGAAGGAGCAGATCATCTTCGGGCGCTGACGGGCGGGGCTCAGGGGAAGATCAGCGGGCGCGCGTCGAGCCGGATCGCAGTGGCGATGTCGAGGGACACGCCGAACGTCCCGGTGCCCGCGAAGGTGGAGGTCGCCTCCACCCGGCCCTGGACCAGCAATCCCTGCGCGAACAGCCCGACGTGCAGCGATCGGAACACTCGGATCTGCACGCGGAACGACGCCTCGGCCCGGAGCGCGAGGTCGGTCTCGTCGTCGGTCTCCGTGGGGCCGTAGACCTGGAGATCGGAGTTCCAGAGGAGCAGGAGCGCGCCCAGGGGCACGGGGCTGCCGCCCGCGCTGACCACGTTGCGCACGCCGCCCTCGAACCCCTTGTCCGCGAGCCGGGCGAGGTCTCGGTTCAGCACCGGTCCGATGCGGAACTCGCGCAGGATCGAGGGACCGCGGACGCGCATCGCGAGCCCCAAGAAGACGCCGAGGTCGGCCTGGCGTGCGAGCGGGACGCCGTCCGGACCGAGGGCGGGCGTGAACTCCGAGTCGAACCCGAGCTGCGCGAACGGGTGGAGCGCCACCGGACCGACCGCCGGGAAATGGAGGTAGGGGATGTCGATCGTCGAGGTCACCACCCAGTCGTCCGCGGTCTCCTGGGGCGGCAGGCCGTCCACCGCGAACCGGGTCAGCGCGCCTCGGAAGCGCGCGTCGATCTGCAGGTGCTTGGAGCCGACCTCGAGCGCGAGGTCCGCCTCGGCCCCCAGGGTGAAGCTCGACGGCGACGACAGCGACGTCTCGGGCACCGTCGCGAAGGCCGCGTTCCGGGTGCCTTGGAACCGCACGAGGCGGAGGGAGAGCCGACGCAGCCGCAGGAGCGCCTGGAGCCCCTTCTCCTTGGCCGACCGGTCCGCCAGGGCGACCACGGCGTCGGGGCCGCCCTGGGCGCGAAGGCCCCGCAGCACGGCGTCCTCGAGAGTCAGGAAGCCGTCGCCGTCGGGGATGGGCCGGAACTTGGGCTTGTGCCCCACCAGGTCGCTGGACGACCGGTCGAGCAGCGCGCCGATGCGTCCGTGCCGACGGGACACGGAGGTGGTGATCACCCGATACGTCCGCTGGGGGTCGATGGCCCGCCCGTGCACCGAGGCGTAGTTCAAGGCGCCGCACCGCATCTGCGAGTCCTCGCCCAGGGCCACCAGCAGGCGTCGATACCGGTCGCCGTCGACCCGATGCAGCTCCAGGACGTGGCCTCCGCGCAGGCGGTCGGCGATCTGCACGGCGGTCAGGTCTCCCGGCGTCTCGCGGTACCAGGTGAGCCCCTCGATGAAGACGGAGTCGGCGTCCAGGGACTCGGCGACCGCCTCGCACGCGACCTTGCGCCACCGCTCGTGCTCGACCCCGGCGAGGGGATCCGCGGCCGGGATGAGGGCGCCCTCGCGATCCGCCGCCCTGCGGGCCTGCAGCTCCGTGGTCACGCGCGTGAGGTCGTCGTCCGACGGGGCGTCCGACCGCACGACGAGGGGCTCGAAGAGGATCCGCCGCGCGCGGTCCCCGGCTCCCGCTCCGGGCTCGTAGACGACGCGCGCCCGGCCGATGCCGTCCAGCGGCAGCGTGATCGGCGAGGCCTTGAACGCCGCCCCGATGTCGGCCAGCTCGGTGTCCATGCGCTCGACCCGGAACGTCGCCATGGTGGGGTCGCCCAGGAACAGGTCGACGCCCCGCATCATGCTGCGCAGGCGGCGCTGCTGGGTCGGCTGCGCGTGGCTGAGCAGGACGATCAGGTCGGGCGGGTTCTCCGAGGTCCGCAACAGGTCGCTCTCTGCGTTCACCGCGCGGACCGGGTCCCGGAGCTTCAGCCCCTTCACGTCCGACTCCTCGAGGACGCTCGGGTCCGTCACCCCCAGGAAGGCCACGCGACGGGGGACTCCATCCGCCTCCAGCGTCACGATGCGGTGCTTCGGGAAGAAGGACTCCTCCGTGATCCAGTTGGTGGTCACGTACGGCAGCTGGTGGCCCAGGGCGTCGAAGACGAACGCCTCGAGCCCGGCGGCCAGCTCCGCGGCGCCCGCCGCCAGGGCGGCCGGCTCCAGGCTCGCCAGCACCTCGTATCCCGCCACGCGCGCGTCGGTCCAGACGGCGTCGGGATGCCCCGGCGGCTCCACGAAGTCCCCCGCGTCCACGAAGACGCCGCCCCCGGCGAGGGCGCGACGGATCGTGCCGAGCCGCCTCCCGGGCTCTCGGCGCGGGTGGGACAGCTGGTACCACTGGTGCTCGCCCGACACCCACCGGAACCCCGTGCGCAGGTGGAACGCGTCGAGCCGCAGGCCGTCCGCGCCGGGCGCCTCGGGCGGGCTGAGCACGACCGCCCAGACCCCGTCCCCCTCGCATCGCTGCATCCAGCGCTGCTCCCGACGGCCGTCGCGCACGTCGATCTCGGGGGTGCCGGGGCGGGGGAGGAAGCGCTCGGTGGGCGTCCGGAAGGTCTCCACCAGCGTGCCGAAGTCGCACACCGGGGCCGCCGCCGCCGCGTACTTCAGGGCGGACGGGATGGTGCCGTCCACCGGCCAGACCTCGTAGTCGTCCTGGGCGAGGACGCCGTGCAGGACGTCCACCCGCTCGACGGTCACCCCCGCGCGCTCGAGGGCGGGCCGGAGCCGGTCGTGCAGCTCGAACCGCTGCCCGGACCGGGTGAT
>Ga0114933_10003091_pt1 | contig 16561 bp, 12 predicted proteins | sample 4SBtaG_FD_89691 | JGI IMG/M metagenome (GOLD analysis project Ga0114933, IMG submission 89691) | Deep subsurface microbial communities from Kolumbo volcano to uncover new lineages of life (NeLLi) - 4SBTROV12_W25 metaG | ecosystem: Environmental > Aquatic > Marine > Volcanic | place: Kolumbo... | reverse complement strand
GTTGACACAGCATTTTGATAATTGAAAGAAAAGGTATTAGAAGTGACCAAAATTCGCGTAGAAAAGCAAATTGGCGACTCGGTATTATCATTTGAAACCGGAGAGCTTGGTAAGCAGGCATCAGCAACCGTTATCGTTCAATATGGCGATACGGTTGTCCTAAACGCGGTGACCACTGGAGCGCCCCGTCCAGGCACCGACTTTTTTCCTCTCACATGTGATTATCGAGAGCGATACTCCGCTGCTGGTAAATTCCCGGGTGGATTTCTAAAACGTGAAGGCCGACCAGGCACAAACGCAACACTTACAGCACGTCTTACGGATCGACCGATCCGGCCACTATTCCCGAAAGGGTTTTTTGACGAAGTGCAATGCCAGAGCTTTGTACTCTCAAGTGACGAGCAGAATGACGGCGATGTACTGGCCATGAACGGCGCAGCAGTCGGTTGCCATATCTCATCGCTTCCATTTGATGGCCCGGTAGCATCCGTTCGCGTGGCTCGTATCGATGGCGAATTCAAACCGTTTCCCACGGTTGATCAACTCGGAGAATCAGATCTCGACATGATCGTCTCGGGTAATATGGACGTCGTTTTGATGATCGAAGGATTCGCTCGTGAAATTCCTGAAGATGACATGGTCGATGCGATCTTGTTTGCACATGAAGTGATCAAAGAGATCTGTGAACTGCAAAGCGAACTCTACGAAAAGTGTGATGTTCAAAAGACCGAATGGGTTACTCCTGAAGATGATGGCCTCTTTGGACGTCTGTTGGATACTTACGGCGACGACTTTAAGACTGCCAAGCAGACTGAAGGTAAACTCGCTCGCAAAGAAGCGGTTTCTGAGTTGAAAGTAAAGGTGAAGGGTGAGATTATCCCGGATCCCGAAGCTGAAGATGCAATCGAAGATTCAGCATTCAATGCAGCATGGTACAAACTTGAAAGTGCTTGTACTCGCCAGATTATCCTTGCAGGTAGTCGTCAGGATGGTCGCGGAAAGGACGAAGTTCGCGATATCAGTTGCACAGTGGACGTGCTTCCGAGAACACACGGAAGTGCTGTTTTCCAACGCGGTGAAACACAAGCACTCGTTAGTATCACGCTTGGTACAAGTAAAGATGAGCAGCGAGTGGATGGGTTAACTCATAACTACTCCAAGAAATTCATGCTCGACTATAACTTCCCAGCATTCTCCGTAGGAGAATGTCGTCCAAACCGTGGGCCGGGTCGTCGTGAAATTGGCCATGGTATGTTGGCAGAACGTTCTATTCGCCCAATCATGCCGGATCCGGAAGACTTCCCGTACACTGTTCGGGTGATCAGCGATATTCTTGAATCCAATGGCTCGTCTTCAATGGCGTCTGTTTGTGGTGCAACACTGGGTCTGATGGCCGCAGGTGTCAAGATTAAGGCACCTGTTGCTGGTATCTCAGTGGGTCTGGTTCAGGAAAGTGAAGATGACTACATCTTGCTGACCGACATCGTTGGTGATGAAGATCACTTCGGCGATATGGACTTTAAAATCGCTGGTACGCAACGTGGAATCACCGGTATTCAACTGGATCTTAAGATCAAAGGTGTCAGTGAGAAGATTATCCGTGAATCGATGGAGCAGTCCAAAAAGGCAAGGTTTGATATTCTCAAGACCATGCTGAGTACCATTCAGCGACCGCGTGCAGAGGTTGCAACTCATGCACCACGCCTGGAACGAACGAAGATCGATCCAGAGAAGATTGGTATGCTGATCGGACCTGGTGGCAAGAACATCCGTCAAATTCAGGAAGACACCGGTACGGTCGTCGAAGTGGATGACGAAGGTGTTGTCACTGTAGCTGCTACGTCTGGTGAATGGGCAGCCAAAGCACTCGAGATGATCGAGGCATGCACCGCTACCGTTCAGGTTGGAAAAATCTATGACGGTACGGTTTCCAGCATCAAAGACTTTGGTGTGTTCGTCGAGATTCTTCCAGGTCGTGACGGATTGTGTCACATCAGCGAACTTTCAACTGGTTTCGTTTCAAACATCAACAGCGTTGTTTCTGAAGGTGATGAAATGAAAGTGAAGTGTATCGGTGTTGATGACCACAGTCGAATCAAGCTGAGCCGCAAGGCAGCACTGGAAGAGCTGGGAGTTGACGACGAATGGGATACAGGTGAAGAACCGGAATCACGCGGTAATGACGGCGATGATGACGGCGGTTCACGCGATGGTGGCGATCGCCGGCGTTCACGCGGTGGTGATCGACGTCGTAGTGGTGGCGGCGGTGGTGGCGGCGGTGGTGGCGGCGGACGCCGTCGACGTCGCGAGTAATACCGCGATTCGCAAATCGAAATGACCAGAGACCCGGCGCGGAGTTTTTCCGCACCGGGTCTTTGTCATGAATTTGCCTTTTCGGCACGTCCTCTGACCCCTGATACATAACCCATGACACGTAGCAGTTGGCAATTATGATGAATTGCATATGACGGACTCAAAAGTGCGACAACTCGAGAAGCGCCTGGAATCGCTCGAAGAGCAATATGGCGAGCTTGCGCAAATTGCCGGCGGTCTTGCACATGAGATCAAGAACCCGTTGTCCGTGATTCGTATGAATATGGAACTCGTGGCTGAGGATCTGGAAGAAGAGCCTTCAGATGATGCGCGACGAGCATTGACCAAAGTAAACACGATTCACGACCAATGTATCAGGCTTGAGAAGTTGCTTAATGATTTCTTGAAGTTTGCCAGACTGCGGAATCTCGAATTGCTCTCTGGCGATCTGAATGAGCAGTTAGAAACCGTTTTGAATCTGTTTGCGATGCAAGCTCAGGAATCCGGAATCGAAATCGTGAGGTTTCTCGATCCGAAATTGCCGTCTATCAAAATGGATGTTGAGACACTTCAGGCCGCTTTGGTAAATCTGGTTAAGAACGCAATGGAAGCGATGACCGACGGAGGGCAACTTACCGCAATAACGCGTGTGACTCGCGATGGTGTAGCATTGGATCTGATTGATACCGGCTGTGGTATTAATGAAACCACAGCAATGAATATGTTTAAAACTTTCTATACAACCAAGATAGAGGGTAGCGGACTTGGGTTGCCAATGGCGAGAAAGGCGATTCAGGCACATGGTGGTCGTATTGCAGTCCAAAGTGAGGACGGATGTGGTACCAAGTTCATGATTGAGTTTCCCACTCCTGCGAGAATCGGCGAGTGATCACGCAGCCGGCGGTGGGATAAATCTAGTGATTGCGATATCATCAAGATACCCCGACGGGTAAATATCCATAGGATCTCCGCTGTTGAAGATCGATTACTGTCCATGAATACACAATTTCCAGATTCTGACTCCTTATCTGATGCGCTGCTCCCGGGACTCAATCCGGGAGATATTCGCGTGTTGATCGTAGATAACGACCCCGCACATGCGACTGCCATGTATGAGAGCCTAGAGAAGGAAGGCTATGATCTTACGATGGCCACGACCGGTCCGAGTGGTCTTAAACGTATTGAGCAAGACACCTACGATATTGTCGTTACCGATCTGATGATGAACGAGGTCGATGGAATGGAGATTCTGGCTAATGCCGCCAGATTGCTCCCCGGCGCTGAGACGATCATGGTTACCGGTCATGCGACTGTGCCCAAAGCTGTCGAAGCAATGCAGTTGGGTGCATTTAATTTTCTCGAAAAACCGATCACTCCTAAGAGTTTGCGAGCGATTACACAAAAAGCTGCAGAGTCGGTGCAGTTAAAACGAGCGAACCTTGAACTGAATCAACGCCTGGATGAACGATTTGGTTTCGACGGCGTCATCTTTGCCAGTGACCGCATGAAGTCGGTGATCGAGCGATTAAAGCGAATTGCACCGACTGACGCATCAGTACTCATTACCGGCGAAAGTGGTACCGGTAAAGAACTGATTGCTCAAGCAATTCACCAAAACAGTCCTCGGAAAGCGAAGCGAATGGTGCCGCTGAATTGTGCAGCGGTGGCTGAGAACCTTGTCGAGAGTGAATTGTTTGGACACGTCAAAGGCGCATTTACGGATGCTCATAGTGACCGTGTTGGTGCTTTCGAATATGCAAACGGTGGCACACTGTTTCTCGATGAAGTTGGCGACATGCCACTCGCGACACAATCTAAATTGCTGAGAGTGCTTGAGGAAAGCCATATCTCCCGCGTGGGTGATAACCAGCAGCTTGATGTGAATGTCCGCGTCGTGTCTGCCACCAACCGGGACCTGGAATCAGCGGTTGAAGAAAACTCGTTCCGTCAGGATTTATATTACCGCCTAAAAGTGGTGACGGTACATTTACCCTCACTGCGCGAACGTCGCGAGGATATCGTACCGCTGGTGGATCATTTTAGAAAACAATTCAATAAACGACACCAAAAACAGGTGACCAGTGTGTCACCTGCAGTCACACGCCGATTGTTCTCTTATGAATGGCCTGGAAATGTGAGACAATTGCGCAATGCGGTTGAGAGTATGGTGGTGCTGGACTGGGATGGCATCCTTGATGTGGATGACTTACCACCTGATTTAGCCGATGCTCCTATTAGCGACGCCTCGGGTGTTATGGGACCAAATGAACTTGTAGGACAACCGTTGAGTGAAATTGAAAAGTGGGCATTTCGTGAGACACTAAAACTCACAAACGGTAACCGTGACGAGGCAGCCAAGATCCTGGGGATTGGCACACGTACGGTGTATCGCAAGTTAAAGGAATACGACTTATAACCGTCACCTTTGGTGATGCCGAAACCCCGCTGTTCGTGCTTTAAACGCTGAATAGTGAGTGTTCGGAAACAGGTTTTCCAACGGATGGATTTCATATGCCCGAGATTCGGCAACTATCTCCAAGCGTCATAAACAAGATCGCCGCAGGTGAGGTGATCGAACGCCCCGCAAGCGTCGTAAAAGAACTCATGGAGAATTCCGTGGATGCGGGCGCTACTCGTGTCGACGTGACAGTCTCTCAAGGTGGAACGGAATCGATCCGAATCGTAGATAACGGTTGTGGTATCCGACCTGATCAGATGCTGCTCGCTATTGCCAGCCACGCAACGAGCAAGATTGAAGATGCGGAAGATCTGTTTAACGTCGAGACGCTCGGTTTTCGCGGGGAAGCTCTGGCATCCATTGCTGAGGTCAGCCAGATGACCGTCCGCAGTTGTGCTGATGGTGCAACTGAAGGTGCGGAATTGGAAATAAACGGAGGCAATGCAGAGCCTGTGAAGCCATGTGGTTGCCCCGTTGGTACGTCGATCGAAGTCCGTAACCTGTTCTTTAATACACCAGTGCGTCGCCGTTTCATGAAGGCGAACCAGACAGAAATGGGGCACATCACCGAGGCCTTTACACGTCTGGCGCTGGTGCATCCCAATGTCCATTTCAAATTGCAACATAATGGTCGTGTAACACAGGATTTACCGGCGGCGGATAACTGGAAGGATCGCATCGCGCACTTCTACGGCAAGGACCTGGCCGACGCACTTATCTGGGTGGAAAGTGAAGGAGACGGCATTCGAGTTTCCGGATTTGTTGCTGACCCGGTCTTCAACCGTTCGCACACGCGCATGCAGTATCTCTTCTTAAACGGCAGGCATATTCGCGATCGTTCCTTGCAGCATGCTTTGGGAGAAGCATATCGTGGACTGTTACTTACCGGACGTTACCCAATCGCATTCCTAAAGCTTGATATGCCTGCCAATCTGGTGGATGTAAACGTGCATCCGACAAAGCTCGAAGTGCGATTTCAGGACGCTCGCAAACTCTATAGCCAGCTATTATCAACTATCCGCAATAAGTTCCTGTCGACGGATCTTACAGCCCGTGTTCATGAACATAGCGAAAGGACGGATGCCGGAGGTGCATCCGCTGGGTCTGTGGAACGACCGCAAGACCTTGGATTAAGTTATCCAAGGTCAGATGCGAGCTCAATTGGTGCTGGAAACCAGTACAGTGGCAGCGGTGCAGGGCAGTTTGTGGGTACTTCCCCAATGGTACCTGCTGAGAATTACCGTTTGCCAGAGAGTTTTCAGCGGGCACTGGACAGTTCAAATCTGCCTGCTACTTCGGAAAGGTTGGATGTTAATCCAGCGGCCGCGGATGTTCCTGCCCAGCTGCCCATTTCGACGCTTGGGCTTCAAGTACACAATCGTTACCTTGTTACCCAGGATGAATCGGGCATGTTGGTAATTGATCAACATGCACTGCATGAGCGAGTTTTGTATGAGCAATTGCGGGAAAAAGTATTAGCAGGTGAATTAGAAACGCAACGTCTGTTAGTACCTGAACCGGTAAGTATGTCAGGTCCGGAAGCCGCAGTTGCAGTGGAACATAAAGCGTTGTTTGACAAGATAGGTATCGAGGTAGAACCTTTTGGGGGTGACACGATTCTCGTATCAAGTTATCCCGCGATGTTACGACGCGTGCGACCAGCCGAACTCATTCGACAGCTGATCGATGAGATCATGGTCGGGGAAAAGAAACCCGACCGCCGCGATGTTCTGGATGAGTTGTTGCATATGATGTCATGTAAAGCAGCTGTAAAAGCAGGCGACCCGCTGACTCCCGAGGAGATCCACTCGCTGTTAATGCAGCGTCATCTGTTCCACGATACTCATCATTGCCCTCATGGCCGACCGACAGCCCTGGTCTTTACGCGCGAAGAGCTTGATCGGCGATTCGAACGCACATAATGCATCAGCAGTCATGGATGTCAATAAAAGTGCGCATTATCAGAGTAGATGTTTAATGCTAGTATTCATAATGCGGTGGCCGCAATCGGTAGAGATTTGTGGCAATGGGATCCCAGTGAAAAGAGAGTAGAGAAGAGTTCGAAAACGTATGACGAAGATTTGCGTTAGTATTGGTCGAGGCCGGCATCGCCATATTATTGCTGAGCATAAACACCTTGTAGAGCAAGGTGCAGAGTTGGTGGAATTGCGCCTGGACTATATGCGTAGTAATATCAATCTGAACCGATTGATTGAGGATAGGCCTTGTCCCGTCGTCGTGACGTGTAGACGCGATCGCGATGGTGGCAAGTGGAAGGGAACAGAAGAACAACGCCTGATGATTCTCAGAGCAGCGATTGCTGCGGGCGTGGAGTACGTTGATCTGGAAGAGGATATTGCCGACCTGATTCCGCGTTACGGTAGCACCAAGCGAATTGTGTCCTTACACGATTTTGAAGAGACACCGGAAGATCTTGACGCGATACATGCTCGCCTGGCCGCGAAGGATGCTGATATCGTCAAGATCGCTGCATTGGCTCACTCTCCAATGGACTCACTCCGCATCATGCGGATGATGCGTGATGCAACTGTACCGACCATCGGAATTGCAATGGGTGATGTTGGTATGGCATCCCGAATACTCGCAGGAAAATTCGGTGCCCCATTCACTTTCGCTACCTTTCATCACGAGCGGTCGCTTGCTCCGGGTCAATTGAGTTTTGATCAGATGAAGAACACATACAATTTTCAGAAGATCGGCCCGGATACTCAGGTGTATGGTGTTATCGCCGATCCAGTGGGGCATAGCCTCAGTCCGGTGATTCATAACCGGGCATTTGACCATTGCAATATGAATCGTGTCTACGTGCCGTTTCGTGTGCCGAGTGATTACCTGAAAGAATTTGCGGAAACGTGTTCCGAAATTGGAGTGAAAGGTTTGAGTGTTACGATTCCGCATAAGGAGTCGATTATTCGTAAGCTGACGAAGGTGGAAAAAGGCGCTCGTAGTATCGGTGCAGTAAATACGGTCATTTTCCAGGACTCTGACGTCATTGGCTACAACACAGATCTAACCGGTGCGATGGGAAGCCTGGCCGACTCGGCTGGCGAAGATGACGACACGAATTGGCTGGAAGGCAAGAATGTACTGATACTCGGCGCCGGTGGTGCTGCCAGAGCGATCGGTTATGGAGTAGTCGAACGTAAAGGACGTATCCACATTGCCTCAAGGACGATGGATCGGTCAGTCGTTGTAGCTGCAGAACTCAAAGGTACGGCCGTGGAGTGGGGACATCGGCATGATGTAAAGGCTGACGTCGTGATTAATGCGACACCGGTTGGAATGCATCCAAATGTGGATCACTCACCATATGATGCAGGTGCCATGAGTCGTGGCATGATTGTCTTTGATACAGTTTATAACCCGGAGCAAACGCTGTTAATTAAAACAGCCCGAGACAGAGGATGTCGAAGTTGTACCGGTGTCGAGATGTTCGTCCGGCAAGCTGCACTTCAATTCAAGTTGTTTACGGGTGAAGAAGCACCAGCTGAATTGATGCGAGAAACTATCAGAGAAACGATTGGTGCCGCTCGAACGTCATAACTCGGACGTCACAAACAGATTCCGGATCTACCCATGAATGATAATCTTTTCTTGATTGGATATCGTGCGACTGGAAAATCGACAGTTGGAAGACGTGTTGCAGACGCATTACAGCGACAGTTCTTTGATGCCGATGTGGAATTAGAATCAGCAGCAGGGAAGACGATTGCAGAGATTTTTGCAGATGATGGTGAGTCAACGTTTCGAGATTTGGAAACTCAAACGATTGCGAGACTGGCCAAACACCAGCATTGCATCATAGCGCTCGGTGGAGGTGCTGTGATGCGTGACGAGAATCGTCAGATGATTCGCACCGCGGGAAAAACGGTGTGGCTGGTTGCCAGTCCGGAGTGCATTGAGCAGCGAGTTAACGCTGATCCTCTTACGGGACAACGTCGACCGAATCTTACTACTGCTGGTGGACTACAGGAAATCAGGGAAATTCTCGCGCATCGTGAGCCAGTGTATGGTGATTGTGCAGATCTGTCACTTGATACCGAGAAACTAGCACCGAGCGAAATCGCCGATAAGATTTGTCTGTGGGTCCAGCAGGAAACTGAATGATCGTCATGACCGCGGTCGATGACATACTATAGAGGTATCGTGATTAAGCGTCCTTCAAACTGAATCATGTCGATCCGGTAGAGGTCACCGTTTGTTAAATAGTAGTACATTGATGGTTTATGCGGCGATTGGCATTATTGCTGGCGCCATTGTGAACTGGGCGATTTATCGACTCGCCTGGAACAAACGGGAAATCGGCCCGTGGTCTCCTTTGCCGGTGTCAGTCGACCGGCGACCAGTATTAGCGAGAATCCCGATTCTTGGCTGGTTATTTCTGCGTGGCGAATCTACTGTTCACGGGTCAGGGTTCTGGATTCGTCCGTTGCTCATTGAATGTGGCATGGGACTGTTCTTTGCCTTCTTTGCAAACTGGAAGGCCGAACAGTTTACTGAAATTGCCATGGTTGGTTTGATAGAGAATTCGGTCGTCGTTTGGCAAACGGTGGCACATCTCACGCTCATTTCACTCTTAGTTGCTGCGACGTTTGTTGATTTTGATGAACAGACAATTCCAGACGAGATCACTTTGGCTGGTATTGTTGCCGGGCTGACTTTTGCCGTCGCCGGGCCAGGTGTCGAGTTGTGGACACCGCAATTTGGCGAAGCACTAGGGACGGCAACTCGATTGGGATTCATCGACGAAGTTGATTGGCCCGAATCCTTCGGATCCTTGCGGGGTATGTTGATTGCCATGGCGATTGTTGGGTGCTGGGGTCTCGCATCGATGCCGAAAATCTGCACGTTGAAATATGGTTTCAAACGTGGGGTGCAATATTTAATTGCCAGTGTGATTCGCCCACGTCGTAAGACTTTACCCAAAGGGGCGCCACGACGACGCAAACCGTTTCCAATTAGTACCGCAATCGCAGTTGCTTCCATCGTATTTTGGGTTGTCATTGCCGTTGTCTGGAACAACGGGTCATTTGAAGTGCAATTCCGTCTCATGACATCCTTGGTCGGAATCTCCGGTGCCATGGCACTTGTTTGGTCTGTCCGTATCGTCAGTCGTTATGCGATGGGGCAGGAAGCCATGGGGTTTGGTGATGTAACGCTCATTGGTGTCATTGGTGCGTTTCTGGGATGGCAGGCCGCCATCGTGACTTTCTTTCTTGCACCCTTGGCCGGTGTCATTATTGGAATCATTCAGCGAATTGTGACCGGTAAAGCTGAAATGGCGTTCGGGCCATATCTGAGTTTTGGTGCAGTGGTCGTGATGATGCACTGGCCGTGGATCTGGGAACATCACGCGTATAAGATGTTCTCGCTCGGTTGGGTCTTACCAGGCATGATTGCCTGTGGCGTACTTTTGATGGGCGGCATTTTGTATGTCATGCAGCTAATGAAACGCCGGTAACTACGGCATGTCAGACTGTTGCTGTAGCTGTTCCCTTAACAACTCGACCTCATCACTGGCGATCCGATACCGTTGACGTTCCTGAGCGAGCTGTGCCTGCAATGACTGATTGTCGTTATCCAGTTTTTGAATTCGATTACGAAGTTCCTGCAATTCAGCGGATGTCACGGTCGAACCACTTCCGGCGGTCAGCGGTTCGAGCTTGAACATTCCGTTTTGGCATCCCAGCGACCCCACCAATAGCGCAGTGAGTATTGCTAGTTTGCAACTTCGCTTTTGCTGTTGGATTGTCATGGGTTTATTGCTCTTGGTAATTCAATTCACATCGCGGCCAGAATCGTAGCAATGATGCAAAAATGTGGCAAGTGTAGTCAGTGACCCGAAGTTTCTGACGTCTAACCAATTGCAGAAGACTAACGTACAATGAGGCATTCACACTGATAACCGACTATTGGAATGACATTCGATGCTAGCGATCGTTGATTACCAAATGGGTAACTTACGAAGTGTTCAAAAAGGCTTTGAGCGCGTTGGGGCCGATGCGGTCATTACGAGCGACCCTTCTGCAATCGCAGCGGCGGATAAAGTCGTCCTCCCGGGTGTAGGTGCATTCGAAGATGCGATTGGTGAATTACATCGACGGGATTTGGTAAATCCTATCAAGGATGTCATTGCTCAGGAAAAGCCGTTTTTAGGGATTTGCCTGGGATTACAGTTGTTATTTGATGTGAGCTACGAAGGCGGTGAATTTGAAGGACTCGGAGTCATCCCTGGTAAGGTCGTTCGTTTTGATGTGGCTAGCCAGTACAAGGTACCGCATATGGGTTGGAATCAGGCGGAGATCATCAGGCCGGCACCTATTCTCAATGGGATCGAAAACAACACGTATTTCTACTTTGTTCATTCGTATTACGTTGCGCCGGAGGATGATTCCGTTACGGCGATCAAGAGTGACTACGACGGTAAATTCTGTGCCATGATATGGCGCGACAATCTGTTTGCAACGCAGTTTCATCCGGAAAAAAGCCAGCAGCACGGCTTGGCCGTTCTACGTAATTTTGCCGGCCTTTAATGGTCGACAATGGTCGACTTATTGCGTGAGTCTGCTGTAAATATAGGGCTTTCACGGTAGTTCCCCTTGGGTTGTATCTCGACTGGAAGTGTGGCATATTGCGAGTGCCTCGTGTTTCGCGTGCCGTGAGTTTGTGCTCGCATGACAAGAGTGAGGCACACTTATCAATTCCTCTCCGGAGCCAAGTCACAGAATGGAAATCTGGCCAGCAATCGATCTGCTTGGAGGCAAATGCGTACGTCTACAGCAGGGAGATTACGACCGAAAAACGGTCTTCAGTGATATTCCGTCCAAGATGGCTCAGCAATGGGTGTCACAAGCAGCAGATCGCCTTCACTTGGTGGATCTCGATGGTGCGCGGGACGGTGAATGGATAAACGAACAGGTCGTGCGAGATATCGTTTCAAGTGTTGACGTCCCATGCCAATTAGGCGGCGGGGTTCGTGACGAACAGACGATTTCAAAAATGCTCGATGCCGGTTTGTCGAGATTGGTTGTGGGGACACAGGCCATTAAACGACCTGACTGGTTTCGCAGTATGTGTGAGAAATACCCAAACAAACTTGCACTTGGAATTGATGCCAAGGGTGGTTTGGTTGCCACGGACGGATGGCTGGAGGTAAGTGAAGTGACGGCTATCGACTTAGCCCGTCAATTTGTCGATTTACCAATCGACGCCATAATTTATACAGACATCGCGAAAGACGGGATGCTGCAGGGTCCTAATTTTGAGGCCATGCAGCAAATGTCCGACGCAGTGGAGATCCCGGTGATTGCTTCCGGTGGTGTCACAACGGCAGCGGATGTCAGCCAACTAACCGATGCCGGATTGGCAGGTTGTATCATCGGTCGCAGTCTGTATGAAGGACAACTTGAGCTCGCGGAGGCATTGGCAGCCGCCGCAAGCTAAACAACAAACCGACTTCGTAACGTGGTAAGCTAAATGCTTGCGCTACACGATAGACACCTGTTGGAGGAAACTTGAATGGCAGTCCAAGATATTCGCAACATCGCTCTTTGTGGTCATGGTTCATCAGGAAAGACCACGCTCGTTGACCAAATGCTTGTCAACAGCGGATTGAACGCTAGTCCAAGTGTGGATGATGGTACGAGCATCTGTGACTTCGATCCGGAAGAAAAGTCGCATCAATACACCATTGAATCAACTGTCGTTGGATTCAACCACGGCGGTAAGCAATACAATGTCATCGATACCCCTGGTTACCCCGACTTTATCGGACAAACCATTGGTTCACTTGCAGGTGTCGATACGGCGGTCGTGGTTATTAACGCGCAATCCGGTATCGAAGTAAACACACGTCGTGTGTTTGATGAAGCAGGGAAGCTGGGTTTGGGGCGGATTGTCTGTATCAATAAGATGGATGCGGAGAACATCGATTTTGATGCGATTGTTTCCGGCATCCGAGACATGTGGGGCAATAAGTGTGTTCTGCTAAATGTACCAGTGGGTCACGGTGCAGATTTTAAGGGCGTTATCAGCACACTGGATGTGCCTGACGATACGACTGGCGCACTCGTAGATCCAAATGAAATCAGCGAGCCGCTGATTGAGTCGATTATCGAAGTCGATGAAGAGATGATGATGCGATACTTCGAAGGTGAGAAACCTTCGAAAGAAGAATTGAGCAAGCTGATTGTACAGGCAGTTGCGGAAGGTAGCCTTGTACCGATCGTATGTAGTGCAGGTAAAAACAATATAGGCGTCGACCAAATACTGGATGTGGTCGGCATTTGTGGATTGTCACCAGCTGACCGATCCGTCACGGCTACCAAAGGTGATGACACGATTGAAATTACCGCGGATGCATCCGGTGATCTCGTGGCGCAAGTGTTCAAAACACGTATTGACCCATTCGTTCAGAAGCTTAGTTTTATCCGTGTCTTTTCCGGAACACTCAAAAAGGACGCTACGGTTGAATGTTCTTCGGCTCGCAAGCCGGTAAAAATAGGTCAGCTTCTGAAAGTATGTGCCGATCAGACAGAGAACGTAGATTCTGCCGGACCTGGTGATATCGTTGCCGTTGCCAAAATAGATGATCTGAAAACCTCCGCTGGAATCGGTGATGCAGTTGTAACACCGATAACGTTTCCTGTTCCAATGGTCGGACTTGCTGTGGCTCCCAAGAGTCGTGGTGACGAAACAAAACTATCCGGGGCACTGGCTAAAGTTGTAGATGAAGACCCAACATTTGTCCTTGATCGCGATTCTCAAACGAAAGAACTCGTGATGACCGGCATGAGTGAACTTCACCTGAATGTTATCCAGGAGCGGCTCAATCGACGTGACAAGCTCGAAGTGTCGACGAAAGAACCAAAAATCCCATTCCGCGAGACGATCCAGACAGAAGCAGACGGGATGTATCGGCACAAAAAGCAAAGTGGTGGTCGCGGTCAATTTGGAGAAGTGCACATTCGCATGTTTCCATTACCACGTGGAACGAACATCGAAGAATACGCGATTAAAAGCCGTTTTGCATCACTTAAAAACTATCACTACGATGAAGAAAATAACTTTCTGTGGGTCGACTCCATTGTTGGTGGCGTGATTCCAGGTAATTTTATGCCTGCCGTTGAGAAAGGCTTCAAAGAGCGACTTGAGCGCGGCGTCATCGCAGGCTACCAGGTTCAGGATGTTTGCGTGGAAGTGCACTTTGGAAAGCATCATCCGGTTGATAGTTCGGAGACGGCGTTCAAAATGGCTGCTTCGATGGCATTTCGAAATGTCTTTCAGGATGCCCGACCGTGTCTCTTAGAGCCGGTAGTTTCCCTCGATGTCACCATCCCGGAAGATAACGTCGGAGATGTTTACAGCGATATGTCCGGCCGCGGTGGTCGCGTGCTTGGTAGTGATGCAGCAGGCGGTAACTTCCAAACCGTGCATGCTGAAGTCCCTCTTCGCGAAGTGATGACTTATGCCCGAACCTTGTCGAGCATGACTGGCGGACAGGGCAGCTTCGCTATGGAGTTTAGCCATTACGATCCAATGCCGGGTAATGTCCAGCAGGATGTAATAGCCAAATCCCAACTCGATGAAGAAGAAGATGAAGAAGAGTAACTTACCAACCAGAGGTGGCTGTTTGTGTTGCGATGTCTCACAGCCCGCTGCTCAGTGGTAAAGCAATGCTCTTGATTCGTTGGCTCAGATATTGAATTGTGAATCTTCGCTGACCGCTTGCCGAATATCAGCGCGCATTTTTAAATTCGGTGTTTCTATCGTAACCGTCGTGTGAGGAGCTACGCTGCGGGTTAACCATACACTCGAACCGATGACGCTGTTGTTTCCGATCAGCGTATCGCCACCAAGAATAGTGGAACTCGCATAGATGACAACATTGTCTTCTATTGTCGGATGGCGTTTCATGTTTCTAATGATATTACCATCCGCGTCTGTCGGGAAACTAAGTGCACCGAGAGTTACGCCCTGATAGATCTTTACGTGTTTTCCAATCACCGTGGTTTCACCAATCACTACGCCGGTGCCGTGATCAATGAAGAATGATTCGTCGATTTGAGCTCCCGGATGGATATCAATCCCCGTTTCCTTGTGAGACCACTCAGCCATCATACGCGGAATGAACGGAACGCCGCGTTTGTACAACTCATGGGCAATGCGGTGGACGGTTATGGCATCAAGCCCCGGGTAGCAGAAGATAACCTCGTCGAGGCTCTTGCAGGCCGGGTCGCCGTCAAATGCTGCCTGGACATCTGTGGCAAGGATCCGCCGAATCTCCGGGATCTGCTCGAGTAGCTCAATCGTGATCTGAGCCGCTCGATGGCTGTTATCGACATCGGGCTCTGCGTCGTCGACCACACGCTGCTCGTGTTCAAGCGCGCGAGCAATTTGTACAGATAATCGCTCATATACACTGCCCATCAAATCGCCGATGTAGAAGCCAACGTTATTGAAATCTAATTGTTCGCGTTTTCGATAACCTGGGAATAGGACTTCTTTTAGATCTTCGAGTACCGAGATGATCTCTTCGTAACGGGGGAGGGGACTGTGTTCAAGATGATTAATTGTCCCTACATCACGATACGTTTTGACGATGGCGTCAGTGATTTCCGGTAAATGACGTTTGTTTTCTTCTTGTGGTGACATGCTTGCTCTGTGAACGATGAAGGCGAGTTTCGCTCTAATGCGATGAGCGATTGAATTGCAGCAAGAATTTATACAAGCCGCAGGCAGAATGTGTCCGGCTATACCGGACAGATACAGAGGCAGTCGCAGATATTGTGATACGTCTTTATTTTCATGTCACACTTCCTATACCTATAGCCTACGTTGAGATCGAAAATGTGCAAGAGTGCGTCCTAAGATGTCAGGTATTGCGTTTGGTGCCTGTTCGCACCGTTAATACAAAGAACAGCAGTACAATGCTACAAAGTGAAATCCAGCGGCCAAGTTCAAATGAACGTGGCATGTAGCGCATTGTGATTTCCCAATCGCCAGCTGGAACATGCATTGCCTGTACGATTCTGTTAGCACGGTGTATTTGAAGCTCACGGCTTTCTAGCTCCACTTCCGCATCTGATGATCCGTCATTATTTTCTATGTCGTTGATATCAAATGGAACTGAGCCTTTGGCTGTGGCATGCCATCCGGAATGGAAAAGCTGGTTTACCACTACATAGTGCGGCAGGTCTGACTTCACTGTTAACTTAATCTCGCTGTTGGTGATAGTCTCGACGATGACAGATGGCTCTCGTTCAGTTGCGACTTCGTCAGCTGAACCGAAATGCAGTGGAAGGCTTTCATCGAGTGTCTCAATTACTACTTCCGTTGAAAAATTACGTAACGTGCCTTGCGGGTAATACACTTCTTCACTTCGAAGTAATAATTTATCCAGACGATGAATGTCCATTGATGCAAGCAGTGTCGCCCTCGAAACGCTATAGGCAAATCGCTGTGGATTTGGAAGTTGCCATAGTTTTGAATTGGGAGGCATTTGAATCTCATCTACGGCCGTACCGATAGATGGGGTGTGATTTGGCGCAATCAGCATGAACTCGATACCCAGCTGTTGTACGGCTGACGGATCAAGTTCGGCAATGCCGTCAGTCCGCGTGTCACCATGTTTTCGTAATACGTGTAACACAGATTGTACGTGTGCGTTTCGAATGCTCGTTTCCGATTCAAGTACGCCAACGCCGGACACGAAGTGCGTGCGAGGCTTTAACACCTGCCTTTCCCAGATGGCGCTATCGGCCAGACGCT